>Ga0302220_10002226_pt1 | contig 14418 bp, 13 predicted proteins | sample II_Palsa_E1_3_FD_194572 | JGI IMG/M metagenome (GOLD analysis project Ga0302220, IMG submission 194572) | Peat permafrost microbial communities from Stordalen Mire near Abisko, Sweden - II_Palsa_E1_3 | ecosystem: Environmental > Terrestrial > Soil > Palsa > Peat permafrost | place: Sweden...
CAATAACGGCAAGGTACTATGATCCTTTAGACATAGGCTAGATATTAATGGCAATGCATTAATTAATGGCGACATTAATGACGGCGCGCCATTCTGATGCGCATTTGTTCCCGCGCGTCACCCTCTGCATTCGTCATATAAGTAAATTCGCCCGCTGCCAGCGTCGCCACCACCACTCCGTCCCGGTATAACACGCGATTGCCGGCCACCGCGGGCACCTTGTCGCCCGGCAGCAACGTGCCGGCCAGATTTAACGGATCGGTGCCGGCCACGCAGACGAACGCGCCGTCGTCGGCATGGCGGCGCACTTCGCGCAGCAGCGGGATGGCCTCGGGCAGCGCAAACTGCTCGCCGGACAGACCGTTGACGAAGCGTCCGCCGCGCACCTGGCCGCGCGCTTCGAGCCGCTGCAGGACGCGCAGCAGGTCGCGCCACGGCGGCAGCCATTCGGCTTCGCGCGCGAGCAGCCGCCAGAACACTACGCCATAACGGCGTAACAAAGTCATGACAAGATGCTCGAGTACCTCGGGCGCAAACGAGGGAGCGCGACTGGCGGATGGCGGCGTCGCCATTGCGTTTTCCGCTACGGCAGGCGCGGTGCGGCGCTGAAGCAACGCCCAGCGGCCCGCATCGTCCATGCCCCCGATCAGCGCGCCACCGCGCGGGCGCCGGTTACTGTGATGCGCGTTGCGCTTCGCGGCAGGTTTCAGCAATGCACGCAATCCAGCAAAACTATCCGAGTTCACGAGTCCCGTTGCAACAAGTTCGCTTAATGCGTACTCCAGCTGGATGCCGAGCAGGCGTGTGTCGCTCGCCAACTCGTCGAAGAACATCGCACCGTGTTTAATAAGCGCGTCATAAACACTTTGCGCATGCGGCGAAAGTTCGGGCTGCTTGCTTTGATCGATCAACGCACTCCATAGGCCGATGTCGCGCCGCGGCAACAATACGATCGGCGTGCTGCGTACCGGTCCGCTGGTCGCGCGCGAACGCTCGGTCAGACGCGTCCAGACCAGCTTGCCCGAACGGCACAGTTCGTCGAGCATCGTGATCGAATAGTCCTTGAGACGGGTGGGCAGGATGTCTTCTTCCCAGGCGCCGGCCGCCGCCTCGAATCCGGCCAGCTGATCGAGCACCGCCGCGAGCGCGTCGCGCCCCTCACCGCGCGTGGCGGCCGTCAGATGTTGCCATTCGAACAGGAAGCGCATGAAGTCGTGTCGCTCGACCGGCTCGATTTCGCGGCGCAAACGCCGCACGGTGTAGCGATGAATCCGCGCGAGCAGATATCGTTCGCACCATTCTTCTGCGGATGCACCCGGTGTGAAGCGGCCTCGCATCACGTAGCCTTGCGCTTCGAGCACGGTCAAGGCTTGCTCGACGGCGGCAGAAGGGAGTGCGAGCGAGCCGGCAATCGGGGCCACCGGTAACGGGCCGAAGCCGGTAAGCCGCGCGCGGATCACGTCGACGAGCGCTTCCTGTTCGCTCCAGTTGTCGGTAAAGCCTTTGGGCGCGGCGATAGGTGGCGTGAGGGAGGCGTCCGGATAGATGGCTGCGAGGCAGGTCAGTCGCTCCGCCGGAAGCCACAGGTCGGCACCGGCCTGGTTTTGCAGCCGGGTGGCCCGGCCCGATTCCGCCAGGTTCATAAGCCATCCTGACCACTCCGGATTCTGCTGGGCCTCGGTATGGCTGACACAGGCAAGCCCGGTCAGCGCCTCGTGCATTTCATCGAGGTTGCGCGGCTGCGGCCAGGCTTCCTCGCGAACACCGGCAATCGCGTCGGTATCGAGCGCGCCAAGATCGTCGGCGGAGGCTGGATCGGACCAGCGCCGGTTGAGCACGGCCTGGGTGCGGCGCTCTTCGATCGGCGCGTCGTCGAGATAAGCGTACGGCTTGGCGGTGAGAATCTCGGCCGCGAGCGGTGAAGGCGCCGGCAATTCGCGCGTGACGAGTTTTACCTCGCCCTGTTCCATCCGGCGTAACAGGCTTATCCAGCCGTCGGTGTCCATCGCTTCGTGCAGGCAATCGTCGATGGTCTGATCGACGAGCGGATGATGCGGCAACTCCCGTTCGCCCACGATATTCTCGAGACACGCCACCTGATCCGGAAACACGGCCGCCAACAGGTCTTCGCTGCGCATGCGTTGTAATTGCGGCGCCGTCTTGCGGCCGCCGCTGTAGCGCGGCAGGGCGAGCGAGGTGGTCGCGTTCCAGCGCCAGCGCACGCCGAACAGCGGCGCGTCGAGCAGCGCCTGGATCAGCAGATGCTCGGCGGTGTTCGAGTGCAGATAGCGCCAGACGTCATCGAGCGCGAAGCTGTGGCTGCCGGTCAGCGAGAGAATGATGGCGTCCTCGGTGGCGGCGGCTTGCAACTCGAAGTTGAAGGTGCGGCAAAAGCGTTTGCGTAACGCGAGGCCCCATGCGCGGTTGAGCCGGCTGCCAAATGGCGCGTGAATCACGAGCTGGGTGCCGCCCGATTCGTCGAAGAAGCGCTCCATGACCAGCGTGTTTTGTGTGGGGAGCGTGCTCAAGGCGGCGCGGGCGCGCGCCAGATAGTCGACGATCTGGCGTGCGGCCGGCTCGTCGAGATTGAGCGTGGCGGTCATCCAGGCAATGGCGCGTTCGAGGCGTGGCGCATTGGATGCCGGCGCACGTGCTGGCGCGTCCACTACGGCTACGTCATGTAGTTGCGAGGGCGTTTCGGAATCGGACGCTGCTGGCGAGCCGACAATGGCAAACGCGCGTTCGCGGCGTGGGGCACGTCGGGGTGCGGCGAGACTTGCTACGGCCGCTGTCTTTGCGCGGGCTGATTTCCCCTCTGTTTCTGCTCCCGTAGCGCCGCCAGCAACGCCACCATCGTCGTCACTGAGCAACTGATCGATCTGCGCCCGCAAACGCGCCACACCGAACGACAGTTCATCGCTACGCCCCGGCGCTTCACCGAGCCAGAACGGAATATTCGGCGGCTGCCCTTGCGCGTCTTCCACCCGCACGCGGCCGGCTTCCACGCGCAGGATGCGGTACGACGCGTTGCCGAGTTGAAACACATCGCCTGCCAGACTTTCGACCGCGAAGTCTTCGTTGACCGTGCCGACATTGACGGCCTGCGGTTCGAGAATCACCGCATAGTCGGCGTTCTCCGGGATGGTGCCGCCCGACGTCACCGCGACCAGCTTGCCGCCGCGCCGCCCGCGCAATGTCCCACTCACCGCGTCGCGATGCAGATAAGCGCCGCGCGGGCCATGGCGGCTCGTATAGCCTTCCGCGAGCATCCGCAACACGGCATCGTACTGCTCGCGTGCGAGCCCAGCATAGGGCGCGGCGCGTCGCATCAAGTCGAACAACGCATCCTCGCTCCACTCGGCGCTCGATACTTCCGCGACGATCTGCTGGGCCAGCACATCGAGCGGCGCACGCGGAATCTGCAAGGCATCGAGTTCGCCGCGCCGCACGCAGTCGAGCAAGGCCGCGCATTCGATCAGATCGTCGCGCGAATTGGGGAACAGCCGTCCCTTCGGCATACCGCCCACCTGGTGCCCCGAGCGGCCGACACGCTGCAGGAACGGCGCGATTGCGCGCGGCGAACCCATCTGGCAGACCAGATCGACATCGCCGATATCGATGCCCAGTTCCAGCGACGCCGTGGCGATCAGCACGCGTAAATCGCCGCGTTTGAGACGCTGTTCGGCGTCGAAGCGATGTTCTTTGGCGAGGCTGCCATGGTGCGCGGCCACCGCTTCCTTGCCGAGCCGCTCGGTCAGATGACGCGCCGCGCGCTCCGCCATGCGGCGGGTGTTGACGAAAATAAGCGTGGTGCGGTGTTGCGCAATCAGTTCGGCGAGCCGGTTGTACACGAGCTCCCAGACTTCGTTGGCCATCACGGCTTCGAGTGGAACCGGCGGAATTTCCAATGCAAGATCGCGTGCGCGCACGTGTCCTACATCGACGATCGCGCAATCTGCCGGCTCAGCGCTGTCCACACTCGCGCCACCCACCAGAAATCGCGCGACCGCGCTGATCGGCTTTTGCGTTGCAGACAGCCCGATGCGCGGCAGACGCCGAGCGCAGAGCGCATCGAGCCGTTCCAGGCTGAGCGCCAGATGGCTGCCACGCTTGCTGCCCGCGAGCGCATGGATTTCATCGACGATCACTGTGCGCGTGGTCGACAGCATGTGGCGCCCGGAGTCGGAGCCGAGCAACACGTAGAGCGATTCCGGCGTCGTCACGAGAATGTGCGGAGCGCGCTTGCGCAGCGCGGTGCGCTCCTGCTGGGTCGTGTCGCCGGTGCGTACCGCGGTGCGGATCTCGAGCGGCGGCAAGCCACGCTGCGCGAGTTCGGCGGCGATCCCTTCGAGCGGCAGCTGCAGGTTCAGACGTATGTCGTTCGAAAGCGCCTTAAGTGGGGATACGTAGACCACGAGTGTTTCGTCAGGCAGCGCGCCGCCATTGGCGAGCCCCTGCTGAACCAGATCGTCCAGCGCTGACAGAAATGCGGTGAGCGTCTTGCCGGAGCCGGTCGGAGCGGCGACCAGTGTCGAGCGGCCGTTGCGGATTGACGGCCATGCGGCCACCTGGGCATCGGTGGGCGCCGGAAACGTTTTCAGGAACCAGCCGGCCACTGCCGGATGAAAGCTGTCCAGCACGCCGGTTGAGGAAGAGGCGGGAGAGGGAGAAACGGCAGGAATCATGCTGCCGTAGATGGGGGCGCGACGGGCCATATCCAGAGGGGCGGCACACGCCGCGATGTGAGGAGTCTCAAGACCCAGTCTCGCAGGTTTTCAGGCGGCGCGCCATGTGGATCGGAGCGCCGCAAAGCGGCAGGTTTTGCTGCTTTTCTGGCGTAGGCGAGTAGAGATTGCACCATTGAGAGCGAGGGCGACGCGCCGGCTATCAAGTTGTCGCCGCCGCTGCTGGATTTCGCCCTGTGCAGTATTCTCAATGGTTTCCCCCAACCAGTCGGAGCAATAACGATGCGCTATAACCAGCTAGGCCGCACGGGCCTGTTTGTGTCCGAACTTTGTCTTGGCACGATGACCTTCGGGGGTGGCGAAGGCATCTGGCGTCAGATTGGCGATCTGCAGCAGGCCGACGCCGAACGTCTGGTCGGCCGCGCCATCGATGCTGGCATCAACTTCATCGATACCGCCGATGTCTACGCGCAAGGCCTGTCCGAGCAGATCACCGGCCTCGCGCTGAAAAACCTCAAGGTGCCGCGCGATCAGGTCGTGGTGGCCACCAAGGTGTTCGGTGCAACGGCGGAATCCGCCAACACGCGCGGCGCCTCGCGCTATCACATCATGGACGGCATCAAGGCGAGCCTCAAACGCCTGCAACTCGATCACATCGATCTGTACCAGATTCACGGCTTCGATCCGGCTACGCCGATCGAAGAAACGGTGCGTGCGCTCGATACGCTGGTTCAGCACGGGCATGTGCGCTATGTCGGCGTGTCGAACTGGGCCGCTTGGCAGATCGTCAAGGCGCTGGGTGTCGCCGACCGCCTCGGCCTCGCGCGCTTCGAAACGCTGCAGGCGTATTACACGCTCGCGGGCCGCGATCTCGAGCGCGAACTGGTGCCGATGCTGCATAGCGAAGGGCTCGGACTGATGGTCTGGAGCCCGCTCGCGGGTGGCCTGCTGAGCGGCAAGTATGGGCGCGAGCAGCAAGGTGAGGCCGGCAGCCGCCGCACCACGTTCGATTTTCCGCCGGTGAATCGCGAGCGCGCTTACGACTGTATCGATACGATGCGCGGCATCGCCGAGGCGAAGGGCGTGTCGGTCGCACAGATCGCGCTCGCCTGGCTGCTGCATCAGCGCGCGGTGACGACGGTAATCGTCGGTGCGAAAAAGGTCGAACAGCTTGACGACAATATCGCCGCCACCAAGGTGGAACTGAGCGCCGAAGAACTGGCGAAGCTCGATGCCGTCAGCGAGTTGCCGTCTGAGTATCCCGGCTGGATGCTGGAGCGTCAGGGCGAGCCGCGCCGCGCGCAGGTGAAGGAAAGCAGCCGGCGTTCGCTGAAGTAAGCGGTTTAGGTTGGGGGCAGCTCTTGGTGCGAGCGCGGTGGGCACGGTGGGTGCAAATGAATATCCCACTGCGCCGCACCGCTTATGACTTGACGAACCAGCGCTGCTCGATGCTATGGATCAGCCGGCACACCAGTAACGCGCTGACCGTTCCGATCGTGACCTCGCCGAGGCGGATCAGCGCGACTTCCCATGGTGGGCCGACGCGCGGCACCAGCAACATGATCGTGGCGGTGATGCCGCCCAGACGCGCCGCGCTGCCGATATTGGCCACCCAGCAGATGATGATCGCGGCCGCCACCGTCGCCATATAGGCGACGAAATAGCCGCCGCCGAGCAGCGTGCCGGCGAGGCCGCACACGCCCCCGACCATCGCGCCAAGAAACTGGTCGCGCGAGAGTTTGCGGGTGTCGACATAGTTGTGCTGGCTCACCGCAATCGCGGTGATGGCGGCCCAGAACGGCTGATGGGTGTGCAAGGCCCGTGCGATCGTAAACGCGATGCTGGCGCCCGCTACCGCCTGCAGCGCCATCACACAACCCTCGATGAGACGGTCGGGCAGCGGCAGCGATTTCAGGAATGCGAGTAGCGAATCGGTGGCGCTTGCCTGCGCTGCACGCCGGGTCTGGGGGGATTCCGTCATGGGGCCCTGTCGCATAAAGACGTTATGAATAGCTGGATATTCTATCGACTCATTGCGATGCCTAACCGGAATCAGGCGCACTTTCATGGATCCGGGCCGCGTGCGCGGTGATACCAGTTCATGAGTGGCGTCGCCGAGACCCCGTGTATGACCACCGATCCCGTCACGACCGCGAGCGCGAGCGGCGCCAGCGGCAGAATTTGCGCTGCCTGACCATGCTCGAGTGCATAGACGAGGTAGTAAAACGAGCCCGTGCCGCGAATGCCGAACCAGCTCATCAGACGGCGTTGCGCCTGGGACGCTCGCGAGCCCAGCAAGGACAGCTCGACCGCAATGGGTCTCACCAGCAGAAAAAACACAACGATAAGCGCTGCGCTCTGCCACGTGAGAAGCGGGGCGCGCAGGGTGGCGAGCACGTTGCCGATCATGGCCATGATGGCCACCTCGGCGATCCGCTCCAGCTCGATCGTGAAGCCCAGCACCGATTCGGTCATATAGGCGTGGGCCTTGTCCGGATCCGCAGCGGTCGCGGACACGTCTTCGGAATCGACCGTGCCGATCGTGCTGCGCGGCGAGCGCTCGCCGCTTGCCTGGTGTTCGACGCGCCGCATCGCGACGCCCGCCGCGAACACCGCAAGGAATCCGTAGGTATGGGCGAGTTGGGCGGCGCCAAACGACAGTTCGATCAGTCCCAGCGCAAAAAATCCTTCCAGACCGAGCGCCTGCGCGTGGTGGGTCCGCAGCCAGGTGACGGCGTGCGTCGTGGCCCAGCCGAGCACGGCGCCAATCGCGACCGCGCCCGCGATCCCCCAGACTGCAGTGGCGGCAAAGCGCCAGCTCAACGCCGTGGTCATGGCGCTTGGCGGAGCCGCGCAAAGCGCGAGGCCCAGCATCGCGAAGGGCAGCGCGATACCGTCGTTCAGGCCGCCTTCGCCGGAGAGCGCGAAGCGCAACAGGTCGCGGTCACCTGGATCGTGAATCTGCACGTCGTGGGCGAGCACGGGATCGGTGGGCGCGAGAATCGCTGCGAGCAGAAGCGCTGGCCCCCAGTCGAGGCGTAGCGCGTAGACCCCGAACAGCATCAGCAACGGAATCGTCAGGAGCATGGCTGGCGCGCCCAGGCGCAGCGGCAGCCACCACAGGGCGTCGAAGACCGGTACGCGCAGTCGCAGGCCGATGGCGAACAGCGAGACCAGCAAGGCGATCTCGGTCATGATTCGCAACAAATGAGCGTCGCCGACGATATCGAGGTGCAACAGGTTCACTCCGGCCGGCCCGAGTGCGTAACCGATGCCCAGATAGAACATGGCGGCGCTGACCGGCAACCGCCTGAAAGTGGTCGCGGCGACGCCCATAAAGACGAGCACGCCGCCGACGATGAGAAACCAGAGTGTTTCGTCCATAGGCATCCGGTGAGGCGGGGCGCTGGCGGGCCCAAGGGCTTGCCTTGAATCAGCGCTGATCCGCGGGGCGTAGCCCCGGTTACGGGGAGCGGCCGAAGGCAATGCGCAGCTTGCGTTTGGCCTGCTCGAGGGTGGCGCGGCGTCCTTTGGGCAGATTTTTGCCGGCGCGGTTGATGTAGAAATTGAGCATCGACATGGCCGACTGGAAGGGCGTGCCTTTGCGTCGCCGGCTGTGCGTCGAGGAGCGTTTCAGTGACTCGGCGATCGACTCCGCGCTACCGGTCTTGAAGACGTTCGCTTCGATGTCCATGGCGTCGCTGGTTTCCATGACGTGATGCGACCACCGGTTCGAACGGCTCGCTTGCTGGGCACCGCCTGTTTTTGCATGACGGTTTGCGGTGGCGCGCGCATGACGTTGCCGGGGCGGCCGCCCGGACTTTGCGCGCGCCGCGGGGCGCTTCGATTTTCTGCTGACCATGATGTTGTGCCTCGTATGAAGAGGGGGCGCGCCACCAGGTGGACCGCTACGCGGTGGAGCGCCACCCGGTGCAGCGCCGCCATCAAATTGACCCTACTGTCACAGCTTCACGCCGCCGGCCTCAGGCGCTTCCGCGCCGCCCGGTAGAGTCGCGCCGACGCCGAGGTCGTCGCGGCCCCAGTAGGGTTCGCTGCCGTAAAACTGGTGGACCGAGGTCGCCCACGTCTGGTCGGCCATCGACGGCCAATGATCCTTATCGAAGCCCGGCGCATTCTTGATGCTTTCCGAAGACATCGCAAGCTGGAAGCACTTGCGTTCCGTGTCGAGCGTCAACGCATCCCAGGGAACGGCGAGCAGCTTGTCGCCCATGCCGAGGAAGCCGCCGCTCGATAACACCGCATAGGCGATGCGCCCCGAGCGTACGTCCAGCATGATGTCCTTGACCTTACCGATGTCGTCGCCTTCGCTGCTGAGCACCTTGTTGCCGTCGAGCGTGGCCGCTGCCATCACGTCCGGTCCCGGTCCGTCAGCGCTACGACTGCCTTTACCGACGATCTTCGCACCGGCGCCAGCGCCGGTTCTCGTGCGCGTTTCGTTGAGCATGCTCATGATGTGTCTCCCTGGACAGATTGATGTCCTTTCATCGCAGCAACGCTTGTTCCTCCGGTGGCGCGTCAGTGGAAATCTCCCCCTCAGTTTGCTTTCCATACGCTTTCATTGCGCAACCGCCCGGCCGTTTCTGCGATCTGCTCCGCAGCGGAATGACACAGTGCGTAAAAAGCGTCGCGCAGATTGCAATTCTTGCGCGGCGGCTGAGGCCGGCTGAAGCGCCGCGGGCGAAATAAGGCCGCGCCACGGCATGTATTCGGCACTTTGCTAAATCGGCCCGTTTCTTGCTGCGTTGCACAGCAACTAGAGCAGTAGACACAGTATCTTTATCGGAATCAGCATGACCGCGGACAGATTCAACGCGCGCGCCCCTTCGTGTCACGGCCCTCGCCGCGACACCGACACTCGATCCCCGCCTGGCCGCGCCGTTGCGAGTGAGCCGGTGTCCGCACAACCGGCCAGGACCTCGCAGGCGCATATCCAGCAGGCACAGCAATCCCAGCATTCGGATGCAAAGCGCTCAGCTACGCAAGCTGCCCCGCAGCAAATCGGCGCGTTGCAGATTCTGATGGCGTTGCTCGTGACGCCGCTCGCCTGGCTTGCTCAGGTGAGCATTGCAGAGATGGTGCTCGGGCAGCGCTGCGAGGCCGGCGCACCTCTATTCGTTGTGCACGCCATGGCCTGGACGCCGCTGACGGTTGTCGTCGCCAGCGTTGTCTGCCTGATATTCGCCGCGTTTGGCACATTCGTGGCGTGGCGCAACCTGTGGCGCACCGCGCGCATTCCATGGCGCTTTCCCGCGGCGCTGAAAGGCACGCGTGCCGAGCGCGACTGGTTTCTATCGAGAATCTGCGCGATGTCCAGCACCATGTTCATCCTTGGCCTGGTAGCGACCGATGTCGCGATGCTGGTCATCGCACCGTGCAGCCCGTGGTAGCCGCAGCGGCGCGAACGGCGGCACGAGAACTATCGCGTCACGGCCGTGCGGCAACCTCGTCGAGATGTAGCAACAGATCGGCAGGGTCTTCATAGACGCGCAATGCGCCGGCACGTTCGAGTTCATCCTGACCATAGCCGCCCGACAGTACCCCAACTCCCAACGCACGGCAGCGCTGTGCGGCCAGCATGTCCCAGATGCTATCGCCCACCACGACGCTCTGTTCGATCTGCACGCCCAGGCGGTGTGCTGCGGCAATGAACAGATCGGGATCGGGTTTGGCGTATTTGACGGCGTCGCGTGTAACGACCACCGTTTTCTCAGGATCGACCCCGAGCGCAGCCAGATTCACCGCGGCGGTTTCCATGCGGCCGCTCGTCGCGATGGCCCAGCGCGTGCCGCTCTCGGTTAGCGCGGCGAGCAGTTCGCGCGCGCCGGGTAATGGACGCACCTGGTTGCCCAGCTTTTTATAGGCCTCGGCATGCGCGTGCCGCAAGCGCTCGATGCGCTCCGCGCTCATTTCGCTGCGCGTTTCGCGCAGTAACTGGTTGGTGAAGAGACCGCCGCTCATACCGATCTTGCGATGGATGCGCCATACCGACAGTTCGATTCCTTCCTGATCGAGCGCCTGCTTCCACGCAAGGACGTGTTGATAGACGCTGTCGACCAGCGTGCCGTCAAGATCGAACAGAAAGGCGGTCTGGATGCGCATGGTGTTCCTCCGAAAACGGTTGAGTGATAGTGCCGGGAAAGTGACGAAATCTATGAGGCACTATGGTGCACCTTTGCGGACGAAAGGGGGGCGAAAATTGGCGCGGCCGGCGGCTAGGCGCGGCGCGTTCGGCGTGCCCGACGATTTTCTCATGGCGCGAGATTTGGTAAGGAGTGCAGTGAGTTGAGCGTCGCTCACCGAATTCGCTGTGTCAGCCGCCTCGCGCGCAAGCGTCGTACTGGTCGAGGTGCTGGACGAGCGGCGCTTGCGTGCACCGCTAGCCGCCTGTCGTGCAGCCTGCTTCGCGCTGCGCGAGAGCAGGATGGCGAAAGCCGCTTCGTCGACCCGCAGGCCTCGACGTGGTCGGCAATTCGCAATGCCCTGCAGTTCATCGGCTTCGAAAGACGCAATCACAGCTGGGTGGATATAGCAGCGTCGGCACACCGCAGGCGTATTGCGTAACAACGCAGCGACTTCTTTCACGGTCGCTACCACATGCCGTCGCGCCTCCGCAGCGGTATCGCACAGCAGACGGCGCAATGCAGCGAACGCGTACACGCTGCCAGCCCACGTTCGGTAATCCTTAGCAGTGAAATCGGCATCGCTAGCGCGTTTCAGATAATCGTTAATTTCGGCCGAACCGACCGTGTGGCGCGTGCCGTCCTCATCGACGTATTGAAACAGATCGTGCCCAGGCAACTCGGCGCAGCGAAGCACGATGCGCTTCACGCGCGGATTGTCGATGGTCACGTCATGCTCGATACCGCTCTTGCCGCGAAAGCGGAAGCGAACCTGGCCTGCTTCCACCTTCAGATGTTTTTTGCGCAACGTCGTGAGTCCATACGACTGGTTGTCGCGTGCGTATTCGACGCTGCCGATCCGGATCAGCGTGGAATCAAGCAACTGCACGATGGCGGCGATCACTTTGTCGCCTGGCATGCCGCGAAGCTTCAGGTCGCGTGACACGCGCGCGCGAATTTTTGGCAATGCCCGGCCGAATGCCGTCATGCGTTCGTATTTGTCGGCGTCGCGCGTTTCGCGCCAGCGCGGATGGTAGCGGTACTGCTTGCGTCCCCGCGCGTCGCGGCCAGTCGCCTGGAGATGGCCGCGCGGATCAGGGCAGATCCAGACGTCGGCGTAAGCCGGCGGAATTGCGAGTGCGTTGATACGGGCGATCTCATCGGCATCCTCGATCCGCTCGCCCGCCACATCGAAATAAGCAAAGCCTTCTTTAAGCAGCTTGCGCGAGTAGCCGGGACGTGTGTCGTCGGCGTGCCGCAAGCCGCTGGGCATTGTGCTTTGCGTTTCGGCTGTCGACGCTGTCGCGCTTGTGCGGGCAGCGGCGGTCGTGGACTGATGTCGGGCAGATCGGGGCGAGGCGGTCATGTTTGCCGGTAATCCATGCAGTAAGTGATGCAACGAGGTGGAATCACTTAGCCACTCAACGAGGTTGACTCAACCTCAGTCAGGTGGACCCAACAGGCGATCCCTGGATTCGCTTCAAGCAAGGGCAGTGCCCGTCGACGGCGCCGCGTGCGGAACGCTCCTTGCGGCGCCTCAATGCAGGTGTCGAAACCCCAAGGAGGTTGAAATGAGCAGCACTCTGAATCCTGATGAGGAACCGCAACACGAGGTTCGTGAAACGGCCAGTTCGACCGGCGCGTTAGGCCCCAGCGACTCCTCCGACAGTGGCAGCGACGTCGCTGGCGCCAAGCGTCACGTGTTCGACGTGGACTCGGAACTCGACAATCACGCGCTTGAAACCGGCGACGCCGAGCTACGCAGCGACACGGACCGCCACGGCACCGGCGAACGCGCCGCCGCGGACGGCGACGCCACGCTCTCTGCCGACGCAGACATCGAACCAGACCGCGTCGATGAGCCGTTTGCGCCCGACGAATCAGATGATGCAGACGATCCAGATGCATCGAACCCCACCTGACCTTGCACAGGCACAGCTCTTGCTCGATAGCTCTGGAAACGGAGCTAACGAGTTCAGGGCGAGACCCGGCGCAGCGCCGGTCGAATCATTTTCATGCTCGCAAAGGAGAAACACTAATGGCTAAGTCACTTCAAGGCTGCAAGGTAGCAGTCCTCGCGTTAGACGGCTTTGAGCAGGCAGAACTGCTGGAGCCGCAACGCGCGCTCGCTGAGGCGGGCGCAACGGTTCATGTGATCTCGGCAAAGCCGGGCAAGATCCAGGGCTTCAAGCACGTCGACAAGGGCGACTCTGTCGCAGTCGACACCACCTTCGACAAGGCCACTGCCGCTGAATACGACGCCGTCGTTTTGCCAGGCGGAGTGGTGAACGGTGACGCGATCCGCTCGCTGCCGCAAGCGCAGGCCTTTGTGAAGGCCGCCAACAGCGCACACAAGCCGATCGCGGTGATCTGTCACGGCACATGGCTGCCAGTGTCGGCGGGCATTATCAAAGGCCGCACCGTAACGAGCTGGCCCAGCCTGCAGGACGACATTCGCAACGCGGGCGGCGCGTGGGTCGATCAGGAAGTGGTCGAAGACGACAACTTCATCACGAGCCGCAAACCCGACGACCTGCCCGCCTTCAATAGAACGTTGATCGCGCAACTAACCAGGCGCAAGGCCGCTTGATTGCGGTTATTGCGTTGAGCCCCCTGAAGCAGGTCAGCCGGTCGCAATGGCTGGCCCGCAGAAGGCCCGCTGAACTGGGAGAAAGTGCATGAGATTCCGGTATTCCATACAAGCCATGATTGCGGCGATGGGACTGGGCGCCGCCATGCTGGCCGCTATGCAGACACAAGCTGGCGCTACCAGTCAGGCGAAGCCCAAGGCGCAGGTTATTGCTGCCCAGCCGACGCCGCAGTCCGGCCCACAGCGCACTGCCGATACCCAGCAGCTTGCCACCAGGAATCCGAGTGGGCCCCACGTGAAGACATTCGAGCCGAGCGCGCCATGAACGCCATTATTCTGCCGCGCCCCGCCTACGAGGACGCCACCATGCGCATTACTTTTCCTGACGAAGCACCGGGCTTTGACGGCTCGAGCCTGACCGTGCAATTCACGGCGCGTGTCGACGGCGAACCGGTTATCTGTGCAATCACAGCGGAGGCACTGGAGGATCATTTCGGCGCCGAGTCTGCGCTTGAGGACGCCTTGCTTGGGGCGTTCAGGCAGGGCCGCCGGCGGATCCATTCAGTGTGTGCAGAGGCGCTTGACCAAAGCGACGGCGCGAGCGTAATACTGCATAGCGGACTATTCCGTGTCGAGGGGATGGAATCCGGTCACGACCGGTAGGCACTGGTCAGGACCGCCAATGGTGGGTCTGTAATCATTCTTCCGCGATGAAAGGAGGATCTATGTCACTCATCGTCGCAGCACGTTTCACGACGTTTCCGGCCGCTGAAGATGCAGCCCAACGTCTTTTCAACAGTGGTTTCGTCGAAGAGGACGTGACGCTGTTTTTCGTCAATCCGACCGGGCAGCACGCACGTTATCCAATTGGCGGCGATACCGATACGGACATCGGGTCCGCGGAGGCGCCCAAAGGCGCGGGCAAGGGCGTGACAATCGGCGCCGTGGTGGGCGCGGCAGTGGGCGTCGCCATCTTTACCGTGTTTTCGGCGCCGCTACTCGT
>Ga0302220_10002228_pt1 | contig 14417 bp, 9 predicted proteins | sample II_Palsa_E1_3_FD_194572 | JGI IMG/M metagenome (GOLD analysis project Ga0302220, IMG submission 194572) | Peat permafrost microbial communities from Stordalen Mire near Abisko, Sweden - II_Palsa_E1_3 | ecosystem: Environmental > Terrestrial > Soil > Palsa > Peat permafrost | place: Sweden...
TGTTCCAGCGGAAAAATCTGCTCGGTCCGCCCATCTAGAGGCGAAATCGGATGCGAAAACCGCGACGAAAGCGGTCGCGCAGGGAACAGATAAGGCGGTAAAAGCAGCATCCAAGACAATTTCCGGGGCCGTAAACCCGGGGAAATCGGTGGCAAAGGTTGCCGCGGATGGTAAGGTTCAGGATGCAAAAAAGAACGGCGCCACCACAGTCACGCCTAAATCAGCTTCGGCTGACCGAGGTCAGGCCGACGTAACGGCAGTTAGCGTTGGTAAACATGGCGCAGTAAAGCCGCTTGAGCAGGATGAAGTCGAGTTCGAACAGGTTGATGTAACGCAAGAGAAAGAGGCCGCCGCTCCCTCCGGGACGGCTGTGCGCACGAGTAAGGTATCCAAGGCTGCGGCCGTTGAGCTTGAAGATGAGCCTCAGCGCGTCGAAATAGAAGCCGCTACGGCGAGTTCCATGAAGAAACAGTTGAACGAAGTACCTGTCGGGGACGAAGTGCCCCAAGTCGCAGTGCCTGAAGTCAAGGTTGAGAAAATCAAGGCACGTGATCGCCGCGCCAAAGAGAAAGCTCTGCTGAAAGACGCGTTTGCATCGCATCAACCCGGCACCGCAGAGGAACTCGAGGAACGTCGTGCGAAGCTGCGTGCGCTGATCAAGCTCGGTAAAGAACGTGGTTTCCTGACATACGCGGAAATCAACGATCACTTGCCCGACAACTTTGCCGAAACCGAAGCGATCGAAAGCATCATCAGCACCTTCAACGACATGGGTGTGGCCGTTTATGAACAGGCCCCCGATGCCGAAACGCTGCTGCTCAACGACAACGCACCGGCGGCTACCAGCGACGATGAAGTCGAGGAAGAAGCCGAAGTTGCCTTGTCGACTGTCGATTCCGAATTCGGCCGCACCACCGACCCGGTTCGCATGTATATGCGTGAAATGGGTACGGTCGAGCTGCTGACGCGTGAAGGCGAAATCGAAATCGCGAAGCGCATCGAAGACGGCCTGAAACACATGGTGCAGGCGATTTCCGCTTGCCCGACCACGATTGCCGACATTCTTGCGATGGCTGAGCGCGTGGCTTCCGAAGAAATTCGCATCGACGAACTGGTCGACGGCCTGATCGATCCCAACGCCGCCGACGCAGATGGTTTTACCGCTGCCGAAGCCGAGGAAATCGAAGCAGCCCCGGCCGAAGAGGAAGTCGAAGCGGTTGAGGAAGAGGAAGAAGAGGACGATGACGGCGCCGCCGCCGCGTCTGCGAACGCCGCTCAACTCGAACAGCTGAAGCGCGACGCCCTCGAGCGTTTTTCGCTGATCAGCGAATGGTTCGAAAAAATGCGTCGTGCCTACGAGAAGGAAGGCTATAAGTCCAAAGCCTACCTGAAGGCCCAGGAGTCGATCCAGGCCGAGTTGATGTCGATTCGTTTTACCGCGCGTACTGTCGAGCGTCTGTGCGACACCCTGCGTGCGCAAGTCGACGAAGTGCGTCAGGTCGAACGTCAGATCCTGCATACTGTGGTCGACAAATGTGGCATGTCGCGCAGTGAATTTATTACGCGTTTCCCGGGTAACGAAACCAATCTCGATTGGGCGCAGAAAGTTGTCGATGAAGGCAACAACTACAGCACCATCCTGATCCGTAACATCCCCGCGATCCGCGAACAGCAACAAAAGCTGATCGATTTGCAAGCGCGCGTGGTGCTGCCGCTGAAAGATCTCAAGGAAACCAACCGCCAGATGGCGGCGGGCGAATTGCGGGCGCGTCAGGCCAAGCGCGAGATGACCGAAGCCAACTTGCGCCTGGTGATCTCGATCGCGAAGAAATACACCAACCGTGGTTTGCAGTTCCTCGATTTGATCCAGGAAGGCAATATCGGCTTGATGAAGGCTGTCGACAAATTTGAATATCGTCGCGGCTATAAGTTTTCGACCTATGCCACGTGGTGGATCCGTCAGGCCATCACGCGGTCGATTGCCGACCAGGCGCGCACGATACGGATTCCGGTTCATATGATCGAGACGATCAACAAGATGAATCGCATCTCCCGGCAAATTCTTCAGGAAACTGGGTTAGAACCAGACCCAGCGACACTTGCGGAAAAGATGGAAATGCCGGAAGATAAGATCCGCAAAATTATGAAGATCGCCAAGGAACCGATTTCGATGGAAACACCGATCGGCGACGATGACGATTCTCATCTCGGCGACTTTATCGAAGACACCAATACCGTTGCACCTTCAGACGCAGCGCTGCATGCCAGCATGCGTGATGTCGTGAAAGACGTATTGGATTCGCTGACCCCGCGTGAAGCGAAGGTTCTGCGGATGCGCTTCGGTATTGAAATGAGCACTGACCACACGCTTGAAGAGGTTGGCAAGCAATTTGATGTGACGCGTGAGCGCATACGTCAAATTGAAGCGAAGGCGCTACGTAAGCTGCGTCATCCGAGCCGCTCTGATAAACTGAAGTCGTTCCTCGAAGGCAACTAAGTCGAACTACGCTGCGGGGCTCCATTCAGGGTGCTTACGCAGCGCAGCTAAGACATGCCGGCAACAGACCGGGCCTGTAGCTCAGTTGGTTAGAGCAGAGGACTCATAATCCTTTGGTCGTCGGTTCAAGTCCGACCGGGCCCACCAATAATGCGTAGTAATATCAAGGGGTTACATGTTAATTCATGTAACCCCTTGTTTATTTCTGTGCTCGTTGCTGCTTTATGTAACCCTGGTGTAACCCAATTCGATCAACGTATATCTACATCGATCAATCTGAAAATTTGTATCTTCCCTTGCAGGCCGATGTTGTGACATTCGGGTTAGCTGCTTTGGCTGTTAGGAAGTCGCGCATAACGAAGCGTTGACCGTCCGCTGAACTGCGCTGAGACCATGCACGGCCTGCGCTGCTCGTACCTCCGCCATCGCTGACTAGGCCAATGCTCCACGACGCCGATGCCGCAGAGGACTCGCAATCTCGCCAACAGGGACGGTGGTCGCGGTTATTCTCCTGGTGCGTTGCCCATCAGACACTATAAAATCGGTGTTTCGATGCTGTAACAGGCAGGAAATCAATTGGAGCAGAAAGGCAGATGAGCCAATCCAAAACCCCAGCAGAAAGGGTGGAAGCACGCGTTCGTCTCGATGCGACGCTCGTAGGATATCTTGCGCTAGAGACGTGGACGCCGGTAATGGGGGCGCTTCTACTCGGCGGCTTTCATGCGCCGCACGGCGCTATTGAAATTCCTGTGGACCTGCTGACTCTGGACAACCAGTCTCCTAATATTTCCACGCGACGTATTAGCGCCACTCGTGACATCTTGGCGCAGTGGATCGATTGGCATGAGGACGCGGTGGAAGTACCGAAAGCAATGCATCCCCACGATTTTCTCCGGTGGTGTATCGATGCGGAAATTGAAAGTGAATGGCTCGATCCATTCCTGGATGCTACGGGCAGCGCGCGACTGTCTGATTCGGTCCTTCATATTCCCGGCGATGTTGCAAAGCATGCGGTGCAAATGGCGCAATCGGTTGATGTGATCCTGAGCAGACTCGATTCGGTCAAGCCGGATCTGCAGATGCCGGTGGATGCGGCGTCGCCTGCGTCTACCGCTCGTTCGCCCATGCCGTTGCCGGCTAACCGTGCACAGCTTTCCACTGACGAATTTGCGGCGACACTGGCGGTGGCGGCCCAGTCGGTCAGGAAGCGTTATTCGGAGACTGGTTCTTACTTTGGCGTACGTCCTGTCAAGTTGCCGAATCGCCGACTGTTGTGGCCTGCGGAAGGGGTAAAACGTTTGCTGGATGGCGGGTTGATTGACGAGTAGCCCGCTCGCCGTCGAGAGTTTTATTCAATGCGAATATGCTGTGCATACCTGTAGCACCGTGGCATCCCGTATGGCCGGAGCGACGTAGGCGCGAACCTTATAGCCGTGATCGATAGAGCCGGGACCGGAGAAGGTCCTGGCTCTATGCCGCTGCCTGTTTAGGACATTGAGGTCGTGCTCTGCGCAGAAAAGTGCCTGTTGTGGCAAACGTGATTGGGTGTGAATGGGGTTGGGCTCTCCAGTCCGGTTGCGCTCAACGGGCCGGCAGTTATTTCCCAATACTCCACAAACTTGCTGAGTCCTCGGATGCTCTGTCGGGCGGTTTGCGTCAACTTGTCGCCAATATGATCGCTGTAACGGATTGGTGAGTGCTGCGCCGAAACGGCACAGCGTCGCCAGCATCAGACTGCTTTCGGCGTTTCATGATCGGTCGGTCATTTGACCAAAAAGTCTTCTTTTGTCTTACCCGCTTCTAGCTCGTCGGCAAGCCACTTCGGTTTCGGTCCGCGGCCGCTCCAAGTCTCGCCGGTCTCCTGCTTCTGGTATTTCGCCGTGCTGGTTGCCTTCTTTGTTGACGGCTTTCCGCCCGTCGCCTGTTTTGTGGTAAACCCAAGCTCCGCTGCGGTAATACTGTATTTGGTTATTCCTATCTTCATATCGGCAATGGTCTTGCTCTTCTCCTGCCCCTTGATTTCGTTTGCCTGTTTTTGCAGTTCTTCTATCTGCGCCTGGAGTTGGTCGTAAGTTTGCATTGTCGGTTCTCCGTGGTCAAGTGAGTCCGGTATGATGACATGAGTCGATGGCTCCGGCTATACCAAGGGGAAAATCGACAACTGGCCGAGATACTTCGGGGAGTCGGGAGTCTGGCCAATCTCTGTGCAATTCGGGTGCATGTATTTTTTCGAGTCGGTATGGTGAACAAAACATTAGCTAATGGCAATACACATTCCGATAACACAAAGTGGCGCGAATCTTCGTACCAACTTCCAGGGACTCAGGTGCGCTACCCAATCGACGCATTTCCGGACATCATTCGACAGGCTGTAATCGATGTTGATGCTGTGCTGGGTGGCGGCGTTGAATTGGCCGCATCCGCAGCGTTAGGGGCGGTCTCGCTCGTCTGCCAAGAGTTTGTTAATGTGCGACGGCCGCCGGATCTTCCACCGACATCATGTTCCCTCTTTCTGATCACAATCGCAGGGACCGGAGCGGGGAAGTCGGAAATTCAGAGGCGATTCATGACTGCGGTAGAAGCATTCGAACGCGAAGACGCTGCTCGTGCCAAAAGCGCATCCGCGGACTATAAGGATCTGTCCAATCGAGATCGTCTGGCTCAGTTAAGAGTTCTGCGCGCAGAGCGAGAAGAAATACTTTCCGACTACGACGCACTCCGCGAGCAGTATGAAGCGCTGGAGAAGACGACGAAACGTGTTTCTATTGAAGTAAGATCCAAGCGCCAATTTAACGTGGGGCGAGACGCCGCCGAGCATCTACGCGAACAGCAACAGGCAAAGCATCAGGCCGAGGTCGAGCGAGAACAGGCAAAGCAACAGGCTAGAGACGAAATGCGCGCACTCGAGCCGCAGCTCGAAAATATCCAGAAGAAGCTCGCCGAGGTTGGTCAGAAGATCCGCTCGGCGATGGGAAGCACTGCCCGTCGACTGGTCTACGGACGTGGGTCATTTGCCGGATTCCGGAATGGTCTCCAGGATATGTGTCGGGCGGCGGGAATTATTTCGGCTGAAGCTGGCGGAATACTCAATAGTCCGATGTTGACGCGCAACATGGACGCGTGGAACGATCTGTGGGGGATTGAGTTCTATCGCGAGACCTATGACAAGCGGGAATATGTCATTGACTCTCCACGCCTGACACTGGCACTCATGCTCCAGCCGAAGCAGTTCGAGAAATTTATTGATACGCATGGCGAGAATGCGCTGGACAATGGGTTTCTGTCCCGAACGCTTCTTCTCAAAGTCCCATCACAGCCTGTTAAGTTGATTGAAGAGAGTGACGAAGCAGATGCCGGGATAGCGGGGCTGGATGAGTTTAACCGACGCATCAGCCAGATTCTGAATCAAGACTTCCCGTGGATTTCTGAGCGGAGTGTGCTGAAGTTAGCAAAATCGGCGCGGCGCCTTTGGGGAGATTACTACAATACGCTGATGACCGCCCTGGATATTGGTCGGCTCGACCCAGCGATGGAGGGCTTTGTCCGCAAGCTTCCAGAACAAGCAGCCCGAATTGCGGGACTCTTCCACTACTTTAAGCATTATCCGATCACGACAGTTGAAAAAATCGACTCTTCCACAGGCATCGTCACTCCGTTGAACGATGAAATCCCAGAGGAAACAATGCGTGCTGCGATCCGGCTATGCGACTGGTATATGGCGGAATTCAAAAAACTCATTGTTTCACATCATCTCCCTGAGGAATTTTCATCATGGGTTTATTCGACTCAAGTAAAAACCAACGCGGATAAAATCTACCAGACAATACAGCGAAACTATAGAAAGTACGAAAAGAAACAAGAAAGTTCGTGTGTCCGACTATTGTATCGGGATATACAGAACGGCAATCGGGCAATAAGTAACCGCGCCGATATTGTTGCCGCGCTTCGCTATCTAGCTGTGGAGGGACGGGTCAATATGGGGAGTGGCCCTAACGGAGGCACGTTTATTTGTTTTAATCCCTATCACACGTATTGCTGCGGTCGCTGCGATGATCCAACTTCTGTTCAGACTGGATCGGTTCCGATGCAAGCAGTCAATAATCCCGTGCCGGTGACCCCGACTGCTACTCAATCAGATTCTCACGTAGATCCTTCCACCGGTGAGATTATTGAAGGTCCGCCTGCTGTGGGCGGGTCTTCTGATCGAAGTAATGGTAAAGGAAGCGGCGAGTCCGACGTGCGCGTCGATCCGGAGAGTTGGCCGACGTCAGATGATGGCTTCCCTGTTCAATCTCTTCTCGAGGCTATGCAAGATAGTAACCCAGGTTTGTTTTTCAAGCGTAATGCAATACCTGAGACTGATACAGCGTTCGAAAGCGACTCGGCGGATGATGCCCGGCTGGAGTCCGCTAAAAGTACAAGCGGGGGTAACTCAGTCGAGATGGACGAGATTGCCGAATTGCGACTCGCAGAACTTAGAGAGTCTATGAAAGGACGTGACTCCAATCCTGAGCAGCGCCTTGAGCGCGACGATCCGGATGACGAAGCGAAGTAATCGAATAGCATTATTGTAATGAGCTATTAATTTATAAAGTTAATAGCTCATATTTTTTCTCATGATTTGCTACAGTAGCATAAGTAGTGGTGTAGTAAAATTAGTTTGAATGTGCTTAAAAGTGTAATTTTTTCGACGTATTTAATAAAAATATATTTAAAATCAACGATATTTATGATTTTTCATATTAAGAAATTTTCTACATCATATTTTTTGAGCTGCGAGCAAGAAATTGCGGAAACCATCAAATAAGTGAATTTGGTCTGCGTGTGGCTTCGATTCATTCGAAATGCGGCTCTTCTTGCGGGCTCTGTTCGAAGAGTGCGGTGCTAGATGCCGTCGTGAAGTGACGAGTGCAAATGGGCTCAGGTACTCCAGTTAGTCTGGCATATTTTTACGTTTCGGCTTACTGAGTATTTTCGAGTGTTAGTCTTGGCTAAGAATAGTACTGGTTGAGTCAGTAGAAGTCGCTGAACGTGAGTGTTGATGCAGTAGGGATAGCGTTTATATCGCAAGGATACTTACCACTCCTTTGATCGAGGTGAATTAAAGATATCGCCGAAAATGAATATGTGAGTGTGTTATAAATAGTCGATTGGCCCTTTCCGAAGAGAGTTATCGGAGATAAATATTGTCAAAATTGATTGCCGTTACTGAATAATTTGGATTGAAATATCTCCACTTCGATCGATGGTACTCAATCGATATGTCGCTCTCGTAAAAATTGCCGAAGCAGTCACTTACGCGTGCATGTCGTGAACTGCATGTGCTGATGCACGCTAGTCGCGCAGCATGAATTAGGTTTATGGTTTCGGGCTGCATGGTTCTAATTCACGAAAATATTACACTCCTCGAAAATCCCTTGTCATAAAGGAGATCGCACATTTCGTTGTGGTGTGCTTTAGCGTTTCACAGTCTGGTGCGTCCAGGAATTCACGACCTATATTCAGCCATGCTCTGACAGTGAGCGGCGGCGTATCTGGACGGCTTGTCAGCTGCTGAGAGAGTCCAGCGTTGTTGGATTTCGTGGCGGCACGCCGTGGGTAGGCTGCGGCGTACAGTCGCATTTCTTGAGTAGATGGATTCCATCTTCATGGCGTCGTAGTTAGTTTGCAATGACGTATTTGTGAGATCGTCACCGTACTGTTGAGAGATAGATATCCGAGATCATCTAATCCGCTAACTTAACCTACTATCTGACGATAAGAATTGCCGATTCTGGGTGGAATAGTCGCGGACTAACGCGTGATTGCCGAGTGCAATTGCAATAGGCAATTCCGGATCACACGTTGTTATATATAGTTGTGATGTTTGGTTGTTGTATGTAGTGCTGAGTTATATGTCGGGTTGTCATGCAGGTTATGTGTCTGTCTATTCGATACGGATAGAGATACTACCCATCGGGATGTAGATCTATATCTTTGCTAATGATCTAGCAGTTGCTCGATAGAGAGTGAATCAGTCAAGACCCTCGATCCAATGAGATCGATGGTCTCCTTGGCTTGGGTAACTTCTTACCGCTGTCCCGAATGATAGGGAAGGCATTGCTCCCATGAGCATACCCGTGATCACACATCGAGTCTGTTGCAGACTCGTTCATGAACCTTGACTTCGACTGGACAGAACCATGATTGAAATAACCGAAGAAAGCTGCAACGCAGAGCTGGATGCACTGGCTCTTAGCGAAGCTGCGACTGCACTGCGATATCGGACTGTTCGGTTCGAGCTGCAGAATAACAACGTCACTGCAACGCTCGATACGAGCGATGGCGTTGCCGGTGATGCCACGCGTATTACCGATTGTGTAAAGGCGATCATCGACAGCAGCGGTGCGCTTTATGAACTAGTTTCGAGGCGACGTATGCTCGGGACGGTGAATTACTTACCTCTGGTCGAGATTAAGGCGACGGTGTTGGGCGAGAGGCTTCTGCGCTGCCTTCGAACTGACATCGACCGTATCACGGACCTGTATCCGATTGAAGAATTCAATCCCTATTTCAAGCTGTTTCGCCAACTAACGATGCCCGGTGCTGTCGGTCGGACTGGTCTGGACTCTATTGAATCGTGGTCTGGCAGTGTAGTGTGCGATTACGCTCACCGACAGCGGCAGTTAGTCGATGAGGAGTTGGAGGACTTTATAAAGCATCTGGGGGCGGTGGTCGAAGCAATTCGGAAGGAAGGCCGGTCGAAATGTTTTAAGTGGGGAATCAAAGCTTTCGAGAAGCCAGCCAAGGAGAATTACGATTCGCTGGTTTCAATGATTCGAGCCAATCTGGCTGCTTGCCACCACTTGCTGGTACTACGGATCGATCTAGGTTACGCCCAACACTATTGCGATCCGGCACTCTCGGGCGAGCAGGCTATCAAATACGAAGAGGTTCGCCAGCATCGCGTTAAACTGATCCGCTTTTTGAAGCGCCGACTGCCTAAAGGGGCTTATAGAGGATACGCGCTGAAGCTCGAATTCGGACTAGATAAAACGTATCACTATCACGTTCTGGTACTGCTGAATGGCGATGTGGTGCGTGAGGGCGCGACGATCTCGAAGCTGATTGGCGAGTACTGGAAGCAATACATCACCGAAGGCAAGGGAGGGGCTTACAACTGCAATGCCGCCACCTACAAGGACTCCGGCATTGGGTCGGTGAAGTACGACGACGCCGAGAAGCGTGTGATCCTGGAGACGGTCGTGGCGGCGTATCTGACCAAGCCAGACTATTACATCCGGATGACTAAGACTGATGGTCATCGAGCCTTTTGGACGAGTCATCCGCCGGAGATCAGAGCTAAGCGACGGGGTCGCAAGCGCAGTAAGGTAGAGGCGCTTCCGCGTGCGCAACCGAGGCCGCGACCCCTTACCCATCACTGAGTAGAAATTCATGGTGAATGGCAGCTTTTCGAACTGCGAATTCACACTCACGACCCACTCCGGACTTCCGACTTTCCACAGAACGGCCGTTCAATCTCCTGATCCTCGTGACCATCCGCGTGGCTAGGGTGTCGCCGAAATCGCACGTTGCACGTTGGGATCGAAGTGGTTCCGATACCAATCGATCATTCCCCGCATATACGGTTCGGCGGGTGGCATATCCCCCGAGCCTATAAGTTCTGCACATGCGGCGGTTACTGCCGTGAGAATCCGCGCCGCTTCCGGAACATAAGGTAGGTCGAGATCCTTATCATGACGTGCCCGGATTACTTCGTAGCGAGCATTCTCGGGTAACGTCCACGCACTAATCAGGAACTCCTGCACGCTCACTTGTTGCCCGTTTACTTGGACAGAACGACTGCGGTGCTCTTCAGCATAGCCAGCCTGTTCCAACCGCTCGCAGCTATCGATAGCGGCATTTAAAACTTCACGAATCAATCTCCAATCAGTTTTCATTTCGCTCCCTCACGATAGCTTCGATGAAACGTTCAAGGCGTCGGAGCGTTAGAATCGACGCTCAATAATTGTCGCCGATTCAAGGCACCGCGTCGAATGCCCGCTGTTGGCCGAACCGGGTCCGACGCTGGATAGCTCAAGACTCTTGCTTCAGGGCAATAAAACTCCAGCTCACGTCACCCCGACCAAGCATATCCTCGCGTCGGCTGTAGTGATGCTTCCGCAATCCGGCTTGCACACCTAGCGCGATTGTTTCGTGTGCGGAAACATCGAACATTCGCCGCCCCGCCGGCACTGGGCCGTGCCGAAGAGACATAACGACTAAACCGCCAGCGCTCGCTAACTCTGCTATAGCAAACATGGCGTCCCGCCGCTCCGACTCGTCTAGGTGCATCCAGACAGCAGTGAGTAGGATTAGGTCAAATCGTGTTGGCCTGCTGCGCACCGTACACAGCGCCGGCAGATGATCATCAACCCATTCGAAAGTCGGCAACGAGTGAAGTCGTTCCCCTTCGCGTCGTAATTCGAGCGTTGGCTCTACGGCCACGACTCGATGCCCTTGCGCAGCGAGTGCGGCGGCATCGCGACCGGAACCGGCACCTATGTCGAGGATATCAGCTTCACTCTGCGGGAAAAGGTGGATTACGTCTCGATGAACATCTTGGAACGTGATGCTTTCATATTGCACAGCTAACTCAGTTGCGCCGCTGCCGTACCCTGCTATCCCAGCGGGATTATTCATGGAGACTCCTCGAACGCAGCCTTTGGCCGGTCTTCAGCAATTGCTAAAGCGGCAATATTTGATGATCAGTCGCCCGCGGAAAACTCGCGGAACGCGTCCATAGCGCGGCCAGAATATGCTAGCGCGGCTCCCGCGTTCATAGCCACAGCAACACCGAGCGCTTCTGCCATTTCTGCTTCCGTAACGCCAAGTTCTATGGCCTTTTTCGCGTGGTTAGCGATGCAGCTATCGCATCGTGTTGTAACGGCGACAGCAAGGGCGATCAGTTCGCGAGTCTTTGCGTCCAGATGACCGGTTTGCGTGCCGGCCTCGTGAAGCATCCGGTACCCGTCGAACGTGCCCGGAGAGTGCTTTTTCAAAGCCTTCATGCTTTCGCTAATTCTCGGGAGAAACAACTTCCAGTCTTTGAGCATGGGCTTTCCTTAAATAGCTTGCATCGATCAATTCGCCTTTGATTCGGGTGTCAGACTCGACCAATTGTCAATGATTTTGGCGGCGAAGTCGAACGACCGGTTGTGGCCGGGAGTGTGCCTCCAGCGCCATACCTCAAACCGGTCGCACGCAGTTTACAAACCTTTCATGTGACCGGGAATGCTGCACTAAATCGCAATCTGTTCTGAGATCATTAGACTGGTTCGGTTAGTTTGGCGATAATCGGCCTATCGCCGCCCTGTAGGTCAAATCATGCCAGCGATACCAGTAAGGCTAAGTGCAGCGTGTAGTGCCGGTTTTCTATGGGGAACTGGTGCGCTGGTCGTCAATTTACCACGGCAAACGTGCTCGATGAAGAGCCGCAGCGTTGTTCAGTTGATCAAGCAGCGGTTGTGGAAGCTGGGCCTCCGTTGCTAGCGAGGCGCCCCTCAGCAGTTGCGCAAGCTGATGAGGGGCGTTTTCGTCTTCGCGAATGGCTTCTTCCAGCAATGGGAGCGAGAGGTTCGGCAATCGCAGCAGGGCCGGAGTGCGCGCATGCTCTCGCCACATGTTCGAGAACGCTTTGGCTAGAGGTTTGAACGCCGAGTCGAGAAAAACTTTGCTCGGCAACATCGACAGCCAACTGAGAGCTCGAATCTGGCACTTCGCCGTTGTCTCGGGGCTGCGTCGGTTTTCCATGAGGAGTCGGAAAACGGCTCCCAATCTGTCGATCGGTTTTGCGTCGGTGTTCGTGACTAGCTTCGCCGCGTCCGCCGGGTCGACGGAAATCGCCCGCAACGCCTCGCGAGCTTCGCCGAGAAGCGCGGCGCTATGGGTTAGGCCACTGAGGTCGGCGATCCAGGCACCGGCGAGTTCCTCGATCGAGCCGCCCGTGAGGGCTCGGATGAACAGGCCTAGGCAGAACACCGATTCCACGCCCATGGGCGTGGACCGATCAGCATCCGACACTTCGCCTTCAAAGGGTGCCAGAGAGTCCGACAATGAGGCGCTTTCGTTCCTCTGTTGCGCCCGATGCCGCCAAAAGTATTCACTCAGGCCGTAAAGGCCGGCTGACAACTGTTCGACTTGGCCGCGGTCGAATAGCTCATTGCAGCGGAGGTTCCAATACTGGAATCCGGCTGCTAACACCCTCGACTGTGACAGCGTGGAGCGAAGTGCATCGACGCCGTCGCTTTCGACGCGTAGCAACGATGCAATTTCGATCACAAATGCCGCCGCCATATCAGACGGCAGCTTGGGCAGTTCGGCGATGGATTTGTTGCGGTGCGGATTGCTGCACTGGCCGATCTGAGGCTCGAAAACCGGTTCAGCTTCGAACTTGCCGCGAAGCTGTTCCACAATCCACCGGAGCACGTGGCCGCCGAGCTTTTTGGCGGCAAACAGGTCGAATTGCTTGGCCGGGTCAAAGTCTCGCTCGAACGCCGACAGCCCCGCGATGATAAGCGCAACCACCCGAGAGCGTGCCCCGTCTTTGAACGCGCAATATGCAGCGTCGAAGAGCGCGCCTCCCGTCATCGCCGGCATTGAGCTTTCGCTCGCGCTTCGCGACGCGATCTCGAACCACTCCGATGCTGCGTCAAAGTTCCCCAAGGTTCCCGCTGCGTAGCCCGCTTTGCGTAAAACATGGGGGTCGCGTTCGAGACCGGCGTTCGAGGACGAGGGGCGCCATAGCGACCCTTTCCACAAATTCAATGCTTGCTTGAAATCCTTTCTCCCAAAGTAGACGGACGCTTCCTGCGCTATCAAGACTGGAGCGTCGCCGAAGCTCTCGATGGCCGTTCGGAGGCATGCGAGGGCATCTGCGCCGCAAGACAAGTGGTCTTCGTAAAGGACCGACAGCAATCTGGCGGCGGAAACCCCCATCGCCCTCGCGTTCCATTGTCCCGCAAGCGAAAGCATTCTGAGCAGTGTCTCTTCGGCAAGCAGCCAGCGAGGCGCTTCTCGATTTGCCTCGTTTTTCCATGGCCCCTGCACGAACAAATGGTTTCTGCTGAACATGGGGATGGTGAACGCTTTCAGCATCCGATCGCGAGCCGCGGGAGTCGTTGCTTCAAGCGCGTCAATAAACTCTCGCAACTGGTCCAAATCTTTGCAGCGGGCGAAATTGAAGCCAAATAAGGCGGCGATCAAATCGGCGTCTTTCGTTATCCCACCGGGGCATAGCTCGGCGGTCAACCCTTCACTGATCGGCACGTCGAGAATGGCGGACTCCAACCGATTGATCTCTTCAAGCGCATGAACAACGGTTCTCGCCCCGAACGACTGATCCGGCGAATCGGCCACCGACATTGCCCACATGAACTGGTTTGCGCCTCGCTGCTTCGAATCTTCTATGCGCGCTATGGAGTCTTCCCACTCCGTGGTAAGGCGAGGGAGTTCGGTTGTGGCCCACTGCTTTGCGATTCGAAATTGTGTCAGCCGCAAGAGAGCGATCGTCTGCGCGTCAAACACCCCCGTATTCGCGCCATCGCCACGCGCCACAAAGACAATGGGCGTTATAAAATCCGCGGCGGCACCGCGTAGCGCCCGCTTCTCGTCGATCAGCGAGGACAAAAACGACGAAAGGCCTCTGTCGTCTCCGCTTTCCCACGCGTGCATGAAGAGCGCGAAAGCCTTGTCCATCGAAACAGACCTACGGCCCACGAGCGCATCGAAGATGCATTCGTGCGCTTGTGCGACCTTCTTGGAGGACCACACCAACTTAGCCTGTTGAGCGGAAGATTTCAAGCTAGTTGTCGCCTCGACGGATAAAATTTATGCAGCCTTTTTCTCCTGGTGAGCAGGGTTTGAGGTCGTGCTGTTTGAT
>Ga0302220_10002235_pt1 | contig 14388 bp, 15 predicted proteins | sample II_Palsa_E1_3_FD_194572 | JGI IMG/M metagenome (GOLD analysis project Ga0302220, IMG submission 194572) | Peat permafrost microbial communities from Stordalen Mire near Abisko, Sweden - II_Palsa_E1_3 | ecosystem: Environmental > Terrestrial > Soil > Palsa > Peat permafrost | place: Sweden...
CTGGCGGTCAAACTCCGGCGCGACATGAAACGCCCGCATGCGGGCATCGGTCATATCCAGATCGCGGGCGTGCCGCAGCGGCATGAGCCGGACATGGGCGAGCTGAATTATCCGTACTTGTTCGACCTGATCGATTCACTCGGCTACGACGGCTGGATCGGCTGCGAATACAGGCCGAAAGCCGCGACGTCGGACGGACTCGGCTGGATCAAACCTTATCTGCAACGCGCGTGAGGGTAACATGAACATTCTTATTACCGGCGGCGCCGGTTTTCTCGGACAACGGCTTGCACGTCGTCTTCTCGAACGCGGCAACCTGTTGGGCCAGCCGATCACCGGACTCACGCTGCTGGACGTCGTGCGTGCGCCGGATCTGGGCGACAAGCGCGTGCGAACCGAGACCGGCGATATTGCGGATCGCAGCGTGCTTGAGCGATGCATCGGCGCGGACACTCACGCGATCTTTCATCTTGCCGCGATTGTGAGTGGCCAGGCGGAAGCGGATTTCGAACTGGGCATGCGCATCAACCTGGACGCATCGCGCCTGCTGCTCGATGTGTGCCGCTCGCTTGGACACGCGCCGCGGGTGTTGTTCACGAGCTCGGTCGCGGTGTATGGCGGCACGCTGCCCGAGGTCGTACGTGACGATACCGCGCTGAATCCGAAGTCATCGTATGGAACGCAAAAAGCGATCGCGGAGTTGCTGTTGTGCGATTACTCGCGACGCGGGTTTGTCGATGGCCGCGTGCTGCGCCTGCCGACCATCAGCGTGCGTCCGGGACGGCCGAATGCAGCGGCATCGTCATTTGCCAGCGGCATCATTCGCGAGCCGCTGAATGGCGAGCGCGCAGTGTGTCCGGTGGGGGGCGACGTGCGTTTGTGGCTGCTGTCGCCGAAACAGGCAATCGAATCGCTGATAGCAGGGTGCGAGCTTGAACAGGCCGAGCTCGGCACGTGGCCGGTCGTCAACATGCCGGGCCTCTCGGTCAGCGTGACGGAAATGGTCGATGCACTGAAAGAAGTGGCGGGCGAAGAGGTGGCTGCGCTGATCGACTGGCAACCGGATCCGAAGATCGAAAAGATTGTCGGGAGCTGGCCGGGTGCGTGGGAGACGGAGCGAGGCGAAAAGCTGGGGCTGGCGGCCGATCGCAACTTCAGCGATGTGATTCGCGCCTTCATTGAAGAGAGCAAGTCCGCTGGCGCGTGAATGCTTAAGGCAGCCAGGCGATCGGGGCGGGCGCTGAACGGCGCCCGTTGCACGTCGCCCGTTGCACGTCGCCCCCTAAAGTTCCAGCCGATACCCCACGCCGTAGACCGAAACAATCGGTTCGCTGTCAGGACGCACGATCTGGAGCTTGCGGCGCAGGTTCTTGATGTGACTGTCGATGGTGCGGTCGGTCACGACCCGATGATCGTCGTAAAGCTGATTGAGCAGGTAATCGCGCGGGAAGATCCTGCCCGGCGATTTCATCAGCAATGCCAGCATGCGCAGCTCGACCGGCGTGAGCTTGAGCTCCTCGCCGTCGAGCCGTGCACGATGAAATTGCTGGTCCACCTCAAGGCCCGTCGCAACGGGTGCAGCCGTCGCTGCGGGCGGGGCCGAACGGCGCAGGATGGCCTTCACGCGTGCGACGACCTCGCGTGGACTGAAGGGCTTGCAGACGTAGTCATCGGCGCCGATCTCGAGGCCGCGCAGGCGATCGGCCTCATCCACGCGCGCCGTCAGGATGATCACCGGGAGCGTCGAGAACTGTCGTACCTCACGGCATATGTCCATGCCGTTGCGCCCGGGCAGCATCAGGTCGAGCAGCATCAGGGAGGGCGGGGTGGTGCGAATGAACGGGATCACTTCGGCGCCGTCGCTGATCGACGTCGTTTCGAATCCTTCGATATGCAGGTAGTCCGCCATGACCGCCGCCAGCTTCGGCTCATCCTCGACGATCAGGATTCGAACGCCGCGTCTCTCGGTAGTCATGCCACGCCTCCTTCCGGTTCAAAATGCGCGGTTATCCAGACGCCGCCAAGCGGTGATGGCCGGGCAACCGTGGTCCCGCCGTGGGCGGTCACAATAGCGCGGCACAGTGCAAGGCCGAGGCCTGCGCCACCGCTCTGGCGACTGCGCGATTCATCGACTCTGTACAAGCGTTCGAACAAATGCGGCAACGCTTCGGCAGGCACTCCCGGCAGAGAGTCCTGGATATCGAGTTGCCAGCCGCGAGGGCCGACGCTCACCGAGACGCATACGCTTCCGCCTGGATCGGTATAACGCAACGAATTGAGCAGCAGGTTTTTAAGCAACTGCACAAAGCGCGCGGGATCGACCTGGAAGATCACGCCGGCGGCTCCGTTAGCCGACTCTTGCGCCGACAGTTCCGGCAGCGTCAGGCTCAATGCAATCTGCTTGGCCCTGAACGATTCGCGCATCGCCTCGACCGATGCGCGTACCAGTTGTCCGATGTCGGCCGGCACCTTCCGGTAGCTCAACGCACCGACATCGCTCAACGATAACTCGTACAGGTCCTCGATCAATTTGTTCAGCATCGCGACTTCGGTTTGTAGCGAGGCCAGCGAATGTCGATCAAACGCATGCACGCCGTCCTCGATCGCTTCCAGTTCACCGCGCAATACGGCGAGCGGCGTGCGCAGTTCGTGCGAGATATCGGCGATGAAATCCCGGCGCGAGCGTTCCGCGCGCTGCAGGGAATCCGCGAGCACATTGAAGTCGCCCGCCAGCCGGTCCAGTTCATCGCGGCGCCCGGCGGCAACCCGGGTGGTGTAGTCGCCGCCCGCCAGCCGGTGCGTTGCGATCATCAACCGCTTGACCGGCGCCAGCACGATCCGCGCAAGCAGCATGGCAACCAGTGCAGCCACGATCACAGCCACGCCGGCGATCTCCCAGGTCGCACGCGCCTGCTGGGCCTGGAACGCGATATCGGCGGCATCGGAAAGTGTATTGGGCGCGTTGGCCGCGACCCAGCCGACGATCTTGCCGTTGTAGACCACCGGCTTGAGGGCGGTGTCGGGCGGCGGCTCGGAGTCAGTCGTGGCGACCAGGTCATGGTTGGCGTCGTAGAGCGTGGCGGGTTGGGGAGCGCCGCGTCCTCCGCGTCCCATGAGCGGACGCGGAGGGCGCTCGTAGGACGGTTCGTCGAATGGCACGTCGCGTCCCACGCTGCGGTCGCGGTTTGCCGCCACCCCCGAGTCGGCGAACGCGGGGGCAGGCAGGCGCATGCCCCAGTGCGAACCCTCTTCGCTACCCGAGAGCGGTCCGAGCATTTGCTGCACGCTGGCGCTGCCCGGGAAAGTGCGCCAGCTCGGCAGTTTGTTCGTCTGCGCCTCGACCATCTCCTGCCTGAGGGCCTGATCATGTGCGGCGTCGAGCAGCGTTATCCATTCTTCGGGATGCTGACGCAGGAAATTCCAGCTGCCGTGAGCGGCGTATTCAGCCGTCACCTTCGCCATGACGGCGTTCAGCCGCCCGGCGTCGCGCGCGCGGACGTAATGCAGGAAGCCGTTCTCGAAACTCAGGCGCAGCGCGTATCCCATCGTGAGAGAAATCGTCAGGCAGGCGATCAGTACCGCGAGGAACATCTTCCACGTAATGCCAAAGCGAATCTTGCCTGCCCGCGCGCGGGAGCGGGTTCCAAGTGCTTTCAAAATGTTACGCGAGCTGCGGCGCGGCGTTTGGCCCGTGGTTGAGGCCACGGAGGGGCCCGTCGATGAGCCTGCCTGTGCGCCGAGTGGTTCGCTATGTGTTTCTCTGTGCATTCGCGGATTCTAGTGGAAACAGGGAAGCTGCCTCACGTTTGCGCGACGTTCCCGAGCAACCTCCACGATTTCTCCTTCTTTTGTTCATTGTCAGTGCGTGATGCCTGGCTAGTATTCGATCCTGCCAATGGGGTCATGCAACCCAATCCACTCAAGGCTGATTCAACTGCCGATTCATTGTCGATTCTGGAGAGAACACATGCAAACCGCGTCGAGCGTTCAGCGACCCTCATCGAAGGTCTTCGGACGCGTTGCTTCGCCGTCCCGTGATAGCGGCAAAAGGCCGGCGGCGAAGGCACCCGCAGCCGCCTGCGCGAGCGCTGCGCAACAGGTCATCAAGCTGCGTGGTGCACGGGTGTCCGAAACGCTGCCGCGGCCATGGGGCGAGTGCTGCAGGATTGTGGAATGGGTCAATCGCGAGGGGCAATACTCGTGTCTTGCGGTGCCGGGCGACGCGTCGGAAGACGAAATTCGCCATCGGATGCGTTCACACAAGAACGGCCCGCAGCACCTTGTGACGGACGACCGTGAGTTGCCGGCGCGCGTAGTATTGCCGCGAGCATAGCGGCATGGCGCTATCGGGCAACGCATCGCCCGTTTGCTGACGCTCATCTGACGCTCAGGAAGTCCCCTAGGAAACACAGTGAAAACACGTATCTTTTTTGTCGAGGCCAATCCGGCGATCCACGGGAATCTTCGCGATGTCCTTGAAAGCCGCTACATGGACGTCCATACGCTCGGCAGCGGCAGTGCGTTGATCGGACGCATGGGGCACGATGTCCCGGCTTTGATCGTGCTGCGAGACGGCTTGCCCGACATGAGAGCATCGGCCGTCCTGCAGGCGCTGCGACAGGCCGGCCATGACACCCCGGTGATCGTGATCGGGGACTCGCTTGACTCGGTGGAGCTGATCGTATGCCTTGAACTGGGCGCCGATGATTACGTCAGGATGCCTTGCAATCCACGCGAGCTGCTGTCGCGGGTCGAGAACGTGTTGCGCCGCGCCCCGCACAAATCCCACGCGCCGTTGAATGCCATGGGACGGTGCGACATCGGCGATTTTGTCCTCGATTTCCGGGCCCGCATGCTGACCCGCCACGGCGTGCCCGTTGCTCTGCATTCGAGCACGTTCGCGTTGCTGCGCCTCTTCGCGCAACATCCGCTAGAGGTGTTGTCCCGACGCGTCATCGCTGACAAATTGCGTGGCGCCGGCGAAGGGCATTGCGACCGTTCGCTCGACGTGCTGGTCTGCCGGTTGCGGCGGATTGTCGAAGCTGACCCGTCGACGCCGCGCCTGATCCAGACCATTCGCGGGCGCGGTTATGTCTTCACCCCGTCCGGGATGAGTGCCGCTTCCATGGATTACGACGAACTCGACGTCATGCCGCCGGAACCGGCGTGGAAGCGAGTCCCTGCGGTGAACAGCTACGCTTAGCCGCCGCGTTGTCCATGCCCGTTGTCCATGCCCTTCACCGGTCCTTACACTCGGTCTAACCGTACTTGCGGGCTGCCTGCCGGGTCAGTCGCGCGAATGCTGCGAGCACGCGGTTGCACGTCAGCGTTTGACGCCATAGTTTCTCTTTCAGATACGCGCTCGGCACCCACTGCCACGGCAACACAACGTCGACCACGCCCCACGCGGGCCGCCAGCGCTCGGCCACCCGGCGACGCCGGAACAGGCTCAAGCTCGGAATCCCGAGATTCGACGCGAGATGGCCAATGCCGGAGTCGTTGCCGATAAACCAGCCCGACTCGTACACGCAGCAGGCAAGCTCGTGCAGGTTCGCAAATTGGGGCGCCGGAATATCCAGCGTCGAGAGATCGCGCCAGCGTTCTCGCTCATGCGGCGCGATCACGAACTGCACGTCATAACCGCGTTTTCGCAGGCGCTGGGCGAGCCGCACGAAGCGGTGCGAGGACCAGCGTTTGTCCTCGGTGCTGGCCTCGGGATGAATCATCACGCGCTTGCCGTTCCTGCGATGCACAAGGCTCGCAGGCGCTCTCATTCCGTTATCCAGCACCGGCGCGCTCAGCGCCAGATCGTCCCGGCAGAAGTCAGCGAAGCGCTGTGCCATGCAGCCCGGGCGGTCGCCGAATTCGACGTCATGCAGCGTGACCACGTGAGGATGAACATCGGCGAGATCATGCAGCGGCTGGTTCCGTTGCATCTGGAAAACCGTGTCGTACTGAGCGAACGCAGTGGCGAGATTGTCCTGCGGCAGCGCAAAGATAGTGACGCCGGAAAACCAGTGCCGAAGCGCGTGCGCGGGCGTGCCGTACACGGTGACGTCGATACCGTTGTCGATCAGGTTCCGCACGATCACCATCGATACCAGCGTGTCGCCTATCGCGTTGGACGTGACGAACGCAACCCGCCTGAACGGGGCAAGCGCAAGCGACGAGGGGCGGGTGGGGTTAGGCATGCGTTTCTGCGTTCATGCGTTGGCAGTCAGTGCGCGCAGCCGGTCGAATGCTTGAGACACCGTGTTGACCGACAACATGTATTTCCAGTAACGCTCCTTGAGCCACCCGGTCGGCAAATACGCGCTGCCGATCAGCACCTGGCCCACGCCCCAGCCGGGACGCCATGTGCGAGCGGTGCCGCGGCGCATGAAGAGCGATAGCGTGGGGATCTGGAGGCTCGACGCAAGGTGTCCCACACCTGAATCGTTGCCGATGAACCAGCCGGACTCATAGAGCCACCCGGCGACCTGATCGAGCGGTCCGAGATCGGCGAGCGTGAGCCCGAATCGTTCAATATGCGTCCAGTGCGCGCGTTCCTCGGGCGCCACGACGAATTGCGGGTCAAAGCCGCTGTCCCGCAGCTTGATCGCAAGCCCGATGAAGCGTGACGCCAGCCAGCATTTGTCGGTCGTGCTGGCCATGGGGTGGATCACCACGCGCAGCGAGCGCTGGCGATGAGTCAGGCCGGGCAAGGGCGTGATGCCGTTGGCTTTGTCGACGAGGGTGAGGCGCAGTTCGTCGTGGCAGAACCGTGTCAGGCGTTCGGCCATCGACTCGGTTGAATTGGCGCTGCACAGATGGGCCAGGACGATGACCTTGGGATGCAGCCGCTCCAGGTTCACAAACGGTTTGTTGGCGTGAAGCTGGATCACCGTGTCGAAGCGGGCGAGTTGATTCGCGCAGTCGTCCGGTTTCAGTTCGGGTTCAATATCCATGCCGGGAAACCAGCTCCGCATGTTATCGATTTGCTGGCCAAACACCGTGACCGACACACCGTTCAATCTGAGATTGCGTGCAACGGTCATCATCAGCAGCGAGTCGCCGAGCGCCGACGAGAGGATCAATGCCACACTCGACAGTGGCTGGATTGCGTGCGGCATACATGCTTCCGGCGAGGCACTCCGCTGTCGGGGGAGCGCTTTCCGCTCAGGATGGATCCCCGAGCCGGAGGCAGTCTAAGATCCCGCTCCATTACGTGGGTTACGGCACAACTTACCAATACTTAGGAGCCGGGCAATGTCAGGGCAACAGAGTACCGATGCCGCGCGGATCGTCCCGGGTCAATGGCGAGTCGGATCATGCGATAACTACGTGACCGCCGTGTGTCGGATGTGCATTTGATCTGCGTTTGATGTACTTCCGATCGTCGTTTCAGGCGGCGCCGCCGTCGCCCAAACAGGCGGTGTTTCCACTCGCAGACCTCGCGCGATTCGGCGACCGGCTTGCGTTCACCACCGACAGCTACGTCGTCGACCCCTTGTTTTTCCCTGGCGGCGACATTGGCACGCTGGCGGTATCGGGCACGGTCAACGACCTCGCCGTGTCGGGTGCGAAACCGCTGTTTTTATCGTGTGGGATGGTGATTGAAGAGGGCCTTGCGGTTGATGTTCTACGCCGGGTGGCGGCAAGCATGCAGCGTGTCGCGATCGAAGCGGGGGTGTCTATCGTTACCGGCGACACCAAGGTGGTCGAGCGCGGTTGCGCGGACAAGCTCTTCATCAACACCGCAGGCGTGGGCGTCGTGCCGCCTGGCGTGAATATATCGGCGCGTCGTGCGCAGCCAGGCGATGTCGTGATAGTGAACGGCTTTCTCGGAGACCATGGCGCGGCGATCCTGGTCGCACGGAAACAGCTTGCATTGCAGTCCGATATTGCCAGCGATGGCGCGCCGCTCGCGTCACTGGTGGATGCAATGCTGGGTGCGTGCAAGGACATCCACTGCATGCGCGACGCAACGCGTGGCGGAGTCGCCACAGTGCTCAACGAGTTCGCGGCGTCGTCGGGTGTGGCGATCCGCATCCAGGAAAACGCGCTGCCGATCCGCGAGGAAGTGAAGGGCGCATGCGAGATCCTCGGCCTGGATCCGCTGTATCTGGCGAACGAAGGCAAGCTGCTTGCGATAGTTCCCGCACACGCTGCATCAAGCGTGCTCGCGGCGATGCATGCGCACCCGGCTGGCACGCGGGCGGCTGTCATCGGTGAAGTCATTGCGCAGCCCGCGGGCATCATGGTGCTGCATACGGTGTTCGGTGGACAGCGAATCGTCGACATGCTGACGGGCGAGCAACTGCCCCGGATCTGTTAGGCGGCATCGAGCATAGGGGCGCAGTGTCATGCATGAACTGAGCATCGCGAATAGTGTCGTCGAGCTGTGCGCCGAACGCGCGATGGGCGCGCGGGTGTTGCGCGTGACGCTGGAGATCGGCCGGTTGTCGGCGGTGATGCCTGACGCAATCCGCTTTTGCTTCGATGTCTGCGCGAAAGACACCGTGGTCGAAGGCGCGGCGCTGGAGATTGTCGGGACACCGGGCCTGGCGCGCTGCCTCGACTGCGGCGGCAGCGTGGACATGACCGATCTGCTCGAACACTGCGCGTGTGGAAGCGTCAATCTAGAACTGCTGGCCGGCAGCGAGCTGAAGATAAAACAGATGGAGGTGGTTTGATGTGTACCACATGCGGTTGCTCGAAAGGCGCTGGCGCGGTGATCACAGACCCTGAGACGGGTGAGCAGATCGAGACGCCGGCAGGCAGGAAGCGCTGCTGCGCGCGAACCGGGTTCATGGCGGCAACTTGCGACCGGGTCGGCGGGTGCAAGCGTGGCCGCGCATCTGCATGCTCGCGCGCATCGGCATACTCATGCCGCTCACGTTCACGAACATGACGGGCACGTGCACAGTCATGAACATGTTCACGAACACGATCAAACCCAAACGCCCGCAGCCCTCGAGCACCCAGACACCGGACACTTGCCGGTATCCCTGTCCGAAGTGGCGATTGCCGCGGCAACCCACGGCACGACGATCGCCCTCGAACAGGATGTTTTGGCGAAGAACCAGTTGCTTGCCGAACACAACCGCGGCTGGCTGGCGAGCCGCGATATCACCGCACTGAACCTCGTCAGCTCACCGGGAGCGGGCAAGACCACGCTGCTTGAACGCACTATCCGCGATCTCCAGGATCTACACAGCGCCCAAACAATCCAGGTAATCGAAGGCGACCAGGCGACGCTCAACGACGCCGAGCGGATTCGCGCGACTGGTTGCCGCGTGGTCCAGATCAACACGGGCACGGGTTGTCATCTCGATGCCGGCATGGTGTCTCGCGCGCTGGCGCAACTTGATCCGCCGGCCCAATCGTGGCTGATGATCGAGAACGTTGGAAACCTTGTATGCCCCGCGTTGTTCGATCTCGGCGAACAGGCGAAGGTGGTGATCCTGTCGGTGACCGAGGGCGAAGACAAGCCGCTCAAGTATCCGCATATGTTCCGTGCAAGCCGCCTGATGCTGTTGAACAAGATCGATCTGCTGCCGCACTTGCGTTTCGATGCAGCCCGCTGCATTGCGTATGCGCGACAGGTGAACCCTTCTATCGAAATACTGCAGGTATCGGCGCAAACCGGGGCGGGGATGAAGGCATGGTACGCGTGGCTGGAAGCAGCCGCGTTGGCGGAAGTCGGGGAAACAGTGCGCTAGAGCGCCAGCAGCGCGGCGGTTGGATCGTGTTGCAGCTTACGGTACGAGCAAGGATGCGAGGCTCATGATGCCGAACCAAATGTCTCAGCTTTTTAATGACCGCCCAACAGGTCTGCGCCACAAAATTGCCGGTATCTACGCGCTCCTGCTCGTCTTCAGCGTGGTGGCATGGGCATGGGCGCTGACGGCTTTTCACGGGCAGCCAGCGCTTCTGGGCACGGCACTTTTAGCGTACACGTTCGGGCTGCGCCATGCGGTGGATGCGGACCACATCGCCGCTATCGATAACGTCACGCGCAAGCTGCTCCAGATAGACCGCAGTCCGCTCGGCGCCGGCTTGTTCTTCTCGCTCGGCCACTCGATGGTGGTTGTCGCGCTGACAGTGGGTGTAGCGTTCGCGGCAACCGCATTGACGACGCATTTCGATGACCTCAGAGGGTTCGGCGGCCTGATCGGCACCAGCGTGTCGGCGCTGTTCCTGTTCGTGCTGGCCATCGCGAACCTGGTTGTGCTGGCGTCCGTGATCAGGACGTTTCGCGCGGTGCGCCGCGGCGAGCCGCTAGTCGAAACCGATCTCGACCTTCTGCTGAACAATCGCGGATTCCTCTCGCGCTTGCTTCGGCCATTGTTGAGACTCGTATCGCGTAGCTGGCATCTTTATCCAGTGGGGTTCCTCTTCGGGCTCGGATTCGATACCGCGACCGAGGTTGCGTTGTTCGGCATATCGGCGGCCCAGGCGTCGCATGGTCTCTCGTTCTGGTCCGTGCTCGTGTTGCCGATCTTGTTCACGGCAGGCATGTCACTGGTCGACACCACCGACGGCATCCTGATGCTCGGTGCGTATCGCTGGGCCTTTTGTCCGGCCCATGCGCAAGCTCTACTACAACATCACGATCACGTTCGTTTCCGTGGTGGTCGCGGTGGTGATCGGCGGGATCGAGGTGCTGGGTTTGCTCCAGGACAACTTCGGGCTCAAGGGCCCATTCTGGGATGCTATCGGCAGCCTCAACGAACACTTCGGGCTGTTGGGCTACATCGTCATTGGTATTTTCATTGTGAGCTGGATCGTCTCCATAGCAATCTACAAGCTCAGGCGTTACGACGATATCACCGTGAAAACGCTGTGACTGAAAACGCTGTGACTGAAAACGCTGTGACTGAAAACGCTGTGACACTACGGCTAAACGCTAAAATTCATCTGAGCACTACAAGTGTGGATGCCTCCGAATGCCTTACGCCGGAAATAGGTAAGCTTGGCCACGCTCACCCCGCTATGCCGGGATGCATTTTTTACTAGCGTATAAACACGGTTAACCATTATTGGAATCAAAGAAGGAACACGCATGCTCAATCGTCATCCGCGACTGCGACTTGATCCGGATGCAGCGTCCGAGCGTCGCTGGCCTGTGACAGGATATCCCCTCGCACTGAAGGTCACGGCGGCCTGGCATGCGGTGGCACTAGCAGGCTGCGCCACCGTGCCGGAGTTGTGGCCTTGGTGGTTGGCAGGCACGGCGGTGAACCACGCGACAGTCACGGCAGCGGGATTATGGCCGCGCTCAACGCTGCTTGGCGCCAACTGGACCCGCTTGCCCGCCCTTCCGCGCAATGCAAACGCCATCGCGCTCACGCTAGACGACGGTCCTGATCCGCTTGTCACGCCCCAGGTTCTCGACCTGCTCGATGCGCACCGGGTTCGCGCCACGTTTTTCCTGATCGGCGAACGCGCGCGCCGATATCCCGCGTTGACCCGCGAGATCGTCGCGCGAGGGCATGGCGTGGAGAACCACTCGCAGAAGCATGTGCACACTTTTTCGGTAACGGGCATGGGCGCGCTAAGCCGGGAAATCGCCATGGCACAACGCACGCTGACGGAACTGACGGGCGAGCGGCCGGCTTTCTTTCGTGCACCGGCGGGCTTGCGTAATGTCCTGCTGGAGCCAGTCTTGCAAAAGCTCGATCTTAGGCTAGCCGCCTGGACGCGACGCGGCTTTGATACCCGCGAGCGCGACCCCGGAGTCGTCGCGCGGAGATTGCTGCGCGATCTGGCACCGCGCGACATCCTGCTGCTCCACGATGGCGACGCCGCGATCACCGACGACGGTCAACCTGTATTGCTCTCTGTCTTACCGCGGATCTTCGACGCTGCCAAAGAACGAGGGCTGCACTTCGTTACCTTACGAGAGGCATTCTGACCGAGCGGCCAAACAGAGCCAAACAGAGCCAAAAAAAAGAGCCAAAAAGAGCCAAAAAAGAGCCAAAAAGAGACCGGCAATACGTCTGCTCACATTATCGAGTAAGAGACGTTACGCATTGTACGAATCCGAGCGCCGCGCCAATTAAGTCACGATTTACCGACTTACATTCTCCCGGGACGCTTGGCACGACGTAGCGCTCCGATATTCTCCGTACTGCTTCGGAGGAGGTCTTGTTGCTGGTGAGCGCCGCGACGATCGGAGACATCGAGGGCGCAAGCCCTCAAGCGCGACATGCCGGAGTCAGTTCCGCAAAAATGTGCGATCCCGGCGGCACAATCGCTAGACCGCAGAGTGACTTGGCGCGAGGCACCTCGACGACCGGATCGACGACTGGTGAAGAGAGGAAGAACAGCCGGCGATAACCAGCGCAGCGGGAGGAACATACATTCCGTAACTTTTTCGATTTGGACAATGCGGGTGCGGCGGCTAGATTGGCGGTATTGCACCCGGATTCCGGTCAGGGGCCTTGAATCAATGTCGGATTTCCGTCGTATATGTGAGACTTACCCAGGCGTGAACTGGTTTTCTGGCTGATTTAGCAAGCAATTTTCAGTATGATTCGCCCCTCAATGCGGAGTCGATCCAAGTTCAAATAATTTATTTACCCGCTTCACTTACCCGCTTCATTTACCCGCATATGGCATTAAACAATCGGCACAAACTGCCGTTAAGTCTATACATGCATCGGTATATCGGCCGGGCATCTCCTGACAGCCGATTGAAGATCGTCCGGCTTGATCGGGCTCGTTCATGTGCCCCCCGCACAGGCGGATCCTGGTGAGTTGCTGGTGCCTTTCACATCGTAAATACCGTATGCACGATCTGCGCTGGACCATGCCCGTTGTCCGATGGTCTGCCACCGCTGCCGCTGCGACCTCCGATATCAGCTTTATCGAGCCGATCGTCCGCCGTCGTCTGAGCAGCCTGTCCCGAAGCGCCCTCAAGGTCGCCCATGACTGCGTGGCAGAGCGGGAGCGCGTGCGCGTGGTGTTCGCCTCGCGGCACGGAGAACTGCGGCGCACGACCGACATCCTGCGCGCCATCAGCACGGGCGAGCCGGTATCGCCGACCGCATTCAGCCTGTCCGTCCTCAACGCCATGACCGGCATATTCGGCATCGCACGCGGCGATCGGTCGCCTGCCAGCGCGATTTCCGCCGGGGCGCAAACGCTTGGATTTGCATTGCTCGAAGCGCATGCGCAATTCGAAGCGGACCCGACGTCGCCCGTGCTGGTGGTCTATGCGGACGAGCCGGCCGATGCCGCTTTCGGCACGATCGAAGACGAGGTGCAAGGCGGTGCGCTCGCGATCCTGCTCGACACCCGAGCGCCAGGACAGCTTGCATGCACAATATCGGCTACGGGGAGCGTTTCGGGGGTGTCTGCATCAGCATTGGGAGGTCCCACCGCGTCCGCGCTCCCCACCATTCCTGACGCTTTCCTTACGCAGAGCGAAGCGGTCCAGCGCTGTCTCGACACACGGGCGCCCGCCACATGGCAAAACGCCGGTACTACCTGGCATTGGAGCTGGCATGAACGCGCGGCTTAACTACGGCTGGCGGCTGGTCGCCACGGGCATGAGCTTCGTCGCGTTCGGCGTCTGCGGACTGCTGTTCTCGGTGCTGGTGTTTCCGCTCGCGTGGCTGTGGCCGCATCGCGCGTCGCGTCAGCGGATGGTCACGACCATCATTCACTGGTTCTTCCGGGCACTGGTGGCCTTTTTGCAGTGGGTCGGCGTGATGGAACTGGAAGTCTCGGGAGCTGCCGCTTTGCGCGACGCCGGCCCCGTGGTTGTCGTGGCCAACCATCCAACCTACCTCGACGTAGTGGTGCTGCTCGCGCTCACGCCTTCTGCCTGTTGCGTGGTCAAGAACGCGCACTGGGGTAATCCCTGCTTCTGGGGCATCGTGCGGGCCGCCGAATACGTGAGTAACGTCGACCCGGTCGAACTCGTTGAAGCCAGCGCCCGGCAGATCGCAGCGGGCTATACCATGATCATTTTCCCGGAAGGCACGCGTAGTCCCGCGCCGAACCGGTTGCATGCGTTCTCGCGCGGTTTTGCGCATATCGCCCTCAAGGCGGGCACGCCGATCCTGCCCGTGCTGATGGATTGCGACCCGCCGGCCTTCACCAAGCAGATGCGCTGGTATCACGTGCCGTCACGGGCGTTCCGCATCCGCGTGAGTGTGCTCGAGCCCGTCGCGGCTGACAGGCCCATGGCGCATGATGCCTTGCATGATGCCTCGCATGCGTTTCTTCCTTCGGCCCTTGCCGCGCGCACTTTGACCAGCGCTGTTGAAGCGCACATTAACCAGCGGCTGTTCGACTATGGATTCTTTGAAACTGGAAATTAAGCAGCTTCTGATCGATGCACTCGATCTGGAAGACCTGACGCCTGCGGACATCGATGACGATGCGCCGCTGTTC
>Ga0302220_10002240_pt1 | contig 14368 bp, 11 predicted proteins | sample II_Palsa_E1_3_FD_194572 | JGI IMG/M metagenome (GOLD analysis project Ga0302220, IMG submission 194572) | Peat permafrost microbial communities from Stordalen Mire near Abisko, Sweden - II_Palsa_E1_3 | ecosystem: Environmental > Terrestrial > Soil > Palsa > Peat permafrost | place: Sweden...
TATCAGGCAGCGAAACTATTCGAAGATCGACAACTATTTGCGTCCAAGGCATCAGCCCCCGCTGTAAGAATGGCCGAAGTTTAGGTGGCCTACAATGGCGGAGTCAAGCGAAATTTACGGGCAAAAAAAAATAGTGATTGCGCGTTTTAACCCGCCTTAAGGCCTGTGTTGGAGCTGCAGATGGAACCGTCTCACTACGAAGGCGCAGCGCTCGCTGGAACCATTAATCTCGGCGATATAACAGTCAATCGTTTGGGCTTAGGCGCCATGCGTCTGTGCGGTGATTCGGCTTGGGGAAGACCGAGGGATCGGGCTAACGCCAGTCGGGTTCTGCATCGCGCGGTCGAGCTTGGGGTGAATTTCATCGACACCGCGGATAGTTACGGTCCTGAGGCGAATGAGTCATTGATCTCTCAGGCGCTGTATCCCTACCCCCCGGGCCTGGTCATTGCCACAAAAGGTGGCTTGGTGCGACCCAACCGCCGATCCTGGGTCCAGGACGGCCGCCCCGATCATTTACGGCGCGCGGTTGAAGGCAGTTTGCAGCGCCTGCGGCTGGAGCGCATCGATTTGTATCAGTTCCATGCGCCGGACCCCAACGTGCCATTTGCGGAGTCAGTTGGAGCACTAGCTGACTTACAGCGCATCGGCAAGATTCGCCATCTCGGCATTTCCAACGTCACCGTAGCGCAGCTCGAATTGGCACGCGGCATCACGCCTATCGTGTCGGTACAGAACGTGTACAACCTGCGAAACAAAACTAGCGAAGACGTGCTCGCCGCGTGCGAGCGTCTTGGGATTGCCTTTCTGCCCTGGTATCCGCTGGGCGGCAAACGCGGTCTGCGTGCACTCAAGGTGAAGCAGGTCGCCACACGTCACGGTGTTTCGCACGCTGCCTTATCTCTTGTGTGGCTGCTCGCTAAATCGCCCGTCATGCTACCTATCCCCGGCACGAAATCCATTGATCACCTCGAGGAGAACGTACGCGCAGCCGCCCTCAAGCTTGCGCCAGAGGACTTCGACGATTTGCGATGAAGGGGCTGAACTTGCTAGTGGCGCGATCATTCCATGGTGGCAAACGTCCGCTGCCTCACCACCGTCGAACATAAGGGGGCTGAGTCAGATCTCGACGACCTTCGTCGCGCCGAATCCGCGATTCTCCCAGACGGCATCCGTAGACAAGGTTGCGTCATCTAAATTGATTGGATATCCGCGAGGGTTCGCAACGACGCGTGCCGTGCCGTAACGATAATCAAACGAATCGTGTACGTGGCCGTGAATCCACAGATCCGCCTGCTCGAGCAGATCGCGAAGATCGCTGAGAAAGCCCGCGTTAATCGGATGCCCCAGATAGCGCGGGTGAATCGAATCCGGCGAGACGCCGTGGTGGGTCACCACGACTGTCTTGCCCTTAAAGGGTGCGGCCAATTCGCGGGCAAGCCAGTCAATCGTCGCCTTGTGTTCGATGAACGCGTGTTCCGGGCTGAACCGCTCGGTATCGGTCAGCCAGATGGCGACGTGATCCGACATGTGATCCCTGGCGTACTCCATGCTCGACGCACGTTCGCCGTACAGGTCGTAGTCGGTCCAGAGGCAGCCCCCGAGAAACCTAACTCCATCGATCACAACAGAGTCCCGCTCGAGGTACCTCACCTGGGTGTTGGTGGCGCGGCTGCGCAGGCGGCCCACAAGAGTCGGGTAGGATGATCCGTATGCTTCGTGGTTTCCAGACACATAGACAACTGGGACCGGCCAGTGCTCGAAAGAGTCCACCGCGCGTGTCCCAATGTGAATGTCACCGGCCAGCACAAGCACGTCGGCTTGCGCCGCGACCTCGAGAGCAGCAATGCTTGGGCATCTTTCTTCAAGAACATCCAGATGTAGATCCGAGGCAATTTGAATTCGCATTTAATCTCGCTGCAAGTCGTACGCCACCGGTTGTTTCAAAACCGGTATGCTGGAACGAGGTTGAATTCAATTCATGCCGCTAACAAGTCGGTGTACTGACGTCCAAGCTGCAATAATCATGGCAACATGACGCTGTTCCGCGTTCTCATGAAGGCTCACGCCAGCGTGAGCCGTTGGGCCGCGATAGTAGCGATTCAAGCTGAAGGAAACCTTAAGTGGCGTAGCGGGATACAGCGGCCAATGAACATCATGGTTACACTGCGAATCTGCGTCACGACAACCGTTTGTAAGCTGGCGTCGCTCAGTAACTAACATTAAACACGGGATGGAATCTGCGGCCCATGCGCGTACTCCTCGTAGAAGACGACGATCTGATCGGCTGTGGTGTCGAAGCCGGGTTGCGTCGCGCCGGCTTCACGGTCGACTGGGCCCGCGATGGCCACAATGCCGACCTCGCCCTTACCACCACCACCTATGAACTGGTCGTGCTGGATCTCGGCTTGCCCAGGGTGTCAGGCATGGACGTCCTGAAACGGCTGCGCGACGCCGGCAAGGACGTTCCGGTGCTGGTGCTGACGGCCAGAGGCACGGTAGCCGATCGCGTCGGCGGCCTCGAAGCCGGGGCCGACGACTACCTCGGCAAGCCGTTCGATCTCACCGAGTTGATCGCGCGTTGCAGGGCCTTGTTGCGCCGCGCCCAAGGGCGCAGCGTAGAGGTGATCCGCTATCAGGATCTTACGGTCAACCCGGCGGCACAGACAGTCGATGTAGGGAATACGCGGGTATCCCTGACCTCCCGTGAATGGGCAATCCTGATGCAGTTGCTGACCCACCAGGGGTTCCCCCTGTCTCGCGCCAGCCTCGAAGAGAGTTTGTATGGGTGGCAGGAAGAAATCGAGAGCAACGCAATCGAGGTACACGTGTCCAATCTGCGCAAAAAGCTCGGTGCCAAATTGATCAGAACCGTGCGCAATATCGGCTACGTGGTGGAAAAAGCGTGATGTCGGCGTCGATCCGACGGCGCCTGGCGTTGCTGGTTCTCTCCAGCATCGTGCTGATTTGGGGCATCGCACTGGTGTCGAGCTATCGTCAAGCCAAGAATGAAGTCGGCGAATGGGAAGAGGCACGGCTCGCGGAGCTGGCGCAAATGCTCGCTCTGCTCGATCAGCGCAACCTAACCGTGCTCGCCAATGCGCGCATCGATGTGCGAGAAGAAGAGAAAGGCGGTGAGCCCGGCGCTAACGACAGTGACGACGACGATACGCTACCGCGCGATGCGCTATTTCAGGTCCGTAGCGCGAATGGCACGGTGCTGGCCGGCAGCCCGCAATTACGCGCTTTGCAGGCGTGGGATCTGCCGGTGCCGCGGGTCAGCGGCACCGAGGATATGACGCTGGGCGGCCAGATTTGGCATACGTTCACCTTGCGCGATACCGTGCTTGGCCACACGGTGCGCGTGTTCGAGCCGGCCAATACGCGTAGCGATCTGGTGAGTGGCGTGGCGAGCCGGATCGCCCGCCCCACGCTGATCGCGCTGCCGGTGCTGGCGCTGTTGGTGTGGTTCAGCATCGGCTGGAGTCTGGCGCCGCTCAAGACTCTCTCCCGCGTGATCCGCGTGCGCGACATCAACCGCCTCGAGCCGGTCGACATCGGCCGGGCGCCGACCGAAGTACGACCGCTAGTGGACGCGATCAACCTGGTACTGTCGCGCTTGCGACATTCCATCGAGCGCGAACGCGCGTTCACCGCCGACGCGGCCCATGAACTGAAGACGCCGCTCGCTGCGATCAAGGTGCAGGCGCAACTTGCGTTGGCCGAGTCGGACCCGTCGCTTCAACAACTAGCCATGGAGCGTGTGGTGCAAGGCGTCGATCGCAGCGCGCGGCTTGCGGAGCAACTTCTGCTGCTCGCGCGCCTGGACGTGCACGAGAGAATACCGACCGCGCCACTCAAGCTCACCGTGGTCGCAAAAGATGCATTGCTGGCTAACGAGCACAATGCGGAGCAGAAGAATATTCGGGTGACATTGACAGGCGACCCGCATGCCGAGATCAAAGCCGAACCCGTGCTGATCGGTATCCTGCTCGATAATCTGCTCGATAACGCAATCAAATACGGCAGCGCCGGCGGAACAGTCGAGGTGGACGTGCAGCATACAACCGATCGCGTGCAACTCACGATGCGCGACGACGGCCCGGGCGTCGCCCCTGACGATCTCGCCCGCCTCACAAACCGGTTTTTCCGCGCGACCGGCACGCAGTCCCCGGGCAGCGGCCTGGGCCTGTCAATCGTCGCACGGATCGCGGAGCACTTCGACGCGACCATGAACATCAACACTGGCATCGGTGGGCGCGGGCTCGCGGTCGAAGTATCGTTTCCTGCTTACATCAAAGCGGGCTAAGGCGCGCTATGAATGTCCGGTTGATCGGCTCTCTGCGCGTTCCAACTGCCTGAACGCACGATTCGACGAGCAGTGCAGCGACACGGCCTGTAAAAAGAATCTTCATTACCTGTTACTCATCCTGAACCGGCGACAACAAGCCGTTGCCGTCCACCTTGAAGCTAAAGCCTCGCCAGACCACCCGCATCGAGAAGAAGCTCGTCACGAAGATCGAAAACGACACGATATCCCAGAAGGGCAGCAGCCAGAGGTCGCGATGCGCTTGCCGCAACGCGTGATCCGACCGCACTTTCAGCGCGAGTCGCGCAAACAGGGCCGCCGTCGCGAGCGACCACGCCCAAGCAGCATCGCCGGAAAGCGCAACGGCAAGCAATGCAAACGCGAGCGGATGCATCAGCGAGGAACCCAAATGACCGATCGGGTCGATGATGCGAATCGTCCGGCTCCAGCGCAATTCGTGCGCTATCAGCTTGCTGGCACTGGTTTCGACGCAGGCATGCGACACCGTGAACGGCGGAATCACGACCTTCTCACCGATCATGCGCACCGCTTCGCCGATGGCATGGTCTTCCGCCAAATGATGTACGAACTGCGCAAAGCCGCCGATCTTCTCGAGCGTTTCGCGCCGCATCGCAATGGTCTGTCCAAAACAAGGACGCGCCATTCCTAGCGCCAGCCCCGTCACAACGCCGGGCAGAAACTGGTAATTGGTCGCGTTTGCCGACAGGCGCGGCCAGAAACCCGGATCGGGCTGACCGCGGTAGACGCAGGTGACGAGACCCACGCCGGGCCTCTGCAACTCACCGATCACATTGCGCAGATAGCCCGGGCCCACGCTCACGTCGCTGTCCGCAAACACCAGGACATCATGCTTCGCCTCGGGTAGCATGTTGAGGATGTTGCTCATCTTGCGGTTAGGCCCGTATAGGCGCGCATCAGCCACCACCGTAATATGCGCTTCCGGGTACAGCAAACGCAGTTGCTCGACCGTTTGCAGCGCCGGATCCTCCAAGTCGTGCACACCGAACAGGAATTGTGTCGGGCCTGGATAGTCCTGCTGGCAGAAGCTCGACAGGTTGCTGAGCAAGGTCCACTCGTCGCCGTGCAGTGGCTTGACTATCGTGACAGGCGGAAAGCTGGACGGCTCTGAAGTGGTACGGGCAAAGAAACGCCCGATCAACGCGCCAGCCAGCACCGTATAAGTGATGCCGAGTGCAGCACCTGTGCCGCAGAGAAACCCCAGCACCATAAGGATAAAATGCCCCCCCTGCAGAGGGCCTTCAACGGCAATCAACCCGCTCGCGAGCAGTAGACCGATCGGGCAAGCAAGCCACGCGAGCGACTTCATTGCTGCGTCACGCCTCGTGCGCGCGCAGGAACCGGAAGAACTCGACGCCTTCACGCAGACGCCGCTTCATCATGTCCCAGCTCATCAGCATCTCACGCACGATTTCCCAGATCTTCGACGGCCGGAAATAGAAGCGCTTGTAGAAGGTCTCGACGTGGTGATAGATCTCTTCACGCGAGAGGTGCGGATAACCGATCGCCGCCAGTTGCACTCCTTCCTTGCTGACCAGGTTGATTACTTTGTTCTCCTGCAGCCAGCCGTTCTCCACCGCCTGGTTGTACAGCGTCGTGCCCGGGTACGGCGCGGCCAGCGACACCTGGATCGTGTGCGGATTAATTTCCTTGGCGTACTCGATCGTCTTTTCGATCGTTTCCTGCGTCTCGCCCGGCAGACCCAGGATGAAGGTGCCGTGAATCTTGATGTCCAGCTTGCGGCAGTCGTCGCTAAAGCGGCGTGCGATGTCCGTGCGTAGACCCTTTTTAATGTTTAGCAAGATTTGGTCATCGCCCGACTCGTAGCCTACCAGCAGCAAACGCAGGCCGTTTTCCTTCATGATCTTGAGCGTCGAGTACGGCACGTTTGCCTTCGCGTTGCAGGACCACGTCACGCCCAGCTTGCCCAGACCGCGTGCGATCTCTTCCACGCGCGGCTTGAAGTCGGTGAAGGTGTCGTCGTCGAACATGATCTCCTTGACTTCAGGCATGCTGTCGCGGATCCACTTCACCTCTGCCAGCACGTTCTCCACCGAGCGCGTGCGGTAGCGGTGCCCACCCACAGTCTGCGGCCACAGGCAGAACGTGCACTTTGAGCGGCAGCCGCGGCCTGTGTAGATAGACACGTATGGATGCTTCAGGTAGCCGATGAAGTAATTCTCGATCTTGAGGTCGCGTTTGTAGACCGGTGCTACGAACGGCAGTTCGTCCATGTTTTCCAGGATCGGGCGCGCTTCGTTGTGTTCGATCGATCCATCGGCCGCGCGGTAGCTCAGCCCCTGGATCTGCGCGAGCGGTTTGCCCGCCGCCACTTCTTGGCAGGTGAAATCGAATTCTTCACGGCAGACGAAATCAATGGCTTCGCTCGCAGTCAGCGAGTTGTGCGGGTCGACCGCGACCTTGGCGCCCACCATGCCGATCATGACCGACGGTTTGCGCTTCTTCAGGTCCTGCGCAAACATGGCATCGGTGGGGAACGACGGCGTACTGGTATGAATGACCACGAGCTCGTACTGCTGCGCGATATCGAGCGAGGCATCGACCGACAGACCATCAGCCGGCGCATCGAGCACACGACTATCCGGCACCAGTGCTGCGGGCTGGGCGAGCCAGGTGGGGTACCAGAACGAGCGAATTTCACGCTTCGCCTGATAGCGCGAACCCGCGCCGCCATCGAAACCGTCATACGACGGGGCCTGCAAAAACAGCGTTTTCATGAGTGCTCCAGAAATCTGCGTTGAATCTGATAACCGATTGAATGAATGAGACTAACTCGGCGCTGTGACACGCCATGATGTTGGACACGCAGAGGTTTCATCAACTGTCGGAAATCTCCATGACTGACGTGCGTCGCCGCCTCTCGCGATCGACCACCGACATCCGCGCTCCGCGCCATACCACATGCGATCCGAACACCGCGCCCAGCCACTGCAGCGCGAGCAACGTGTCGCGCAACGGCACGAGCGGCAGGTCACGCCAGAAGATGCGTGAATAGCGAGCGCTGCGGGCATGCAACAGGATGCGGGCGACAGTTCCTATAACCGTGCTGATCGACAGCGTGAGCGCTATCGCGGGATGGGCAACATCGCGATTGCCCAGCTCGCACGCCAGCAGCGCACCGACCAGCAGCCACGGCGAGGTAAACGTAATGATCAGCGAAGCAAAGCCAGGCAGATTGACCGAACGGATCGTTCGCAACCAACGCACTTCACGCAGCCATAAGGTGGTGAAGGTGGGTTCGATCACATCGGTGGCGACCATCACGGGCGACAACACCGTATTCAGGCCGAGCGCACGCGCGTGTTCGGCGAGCCAGTAATCGTCGGCAAGACAGTCTTTGAGCGTCTCGAAGCCGCCGATGTTCTCGAGCGTCGTGCGGCGCAATGCCAGGGTTGCACCAAAGCCGAAGCGGCGCGAGCCTCCCGCATGCGCAACGCGCACCGACGGCGCGAACCATTCGTTGATAAACAGCGCCCCCATCCGCGGCCAGAATCCGCCGACGCTCTGCGCCCGGTATAGGCAGGTGACAACACCCGTGTCGAGGTCGGCGAGCGGTGCGGTGACGGTGTCGAGGTAGTCCGGCTGGACGGCGATGTCGCTATCGGCAAGCACAATGATGTCGTGGCGCGCGCGCTGCGCCATGTTGATCAGATTGCTGACCTTGAGGTTGCGTCCGTGCACGCGCGAATCAATCACGAGTTCGATGTCGCACTGCGGATAGGCAGCCTGCAGGCGCCGCACCACGCCAATTGCCGGATCGACCGCAGAAGAGACGCCGAAGAGCAACTGAAAACGCGGATGCGCCTGTTCGCAGAAGGTGACGAGGTTTTCGTACAGACGCGGCTCGACGCCGCACAGCGGCTTCAGTACGCTGACGGAGGTCCAACCCACGCGCCGGATGCCGGCACGCTTGGTGAAAAAGGGCATCGCGAAAGCCGCGACAACTGTGTAGAACGTGGCAATCCAGCACAAGGCGATCAGCAGCCACTGTGAGACAGACACCGGATGTTCCGTCATCGCCCGTGACCTCGTGCGACGTCTCGTGCCAGCGGTGCCGAACCCATGGGAAGGACTGTTGCCGAGGCGCTCGGTGCCATGTTCTCCACTCCTTGATCTCGCATATGCCAATCGATATCGACTCAACGAAACACCGCACAGCCGCATGCCAAGCGAAAACAACACTGGCGTAGCGCATCCAACATCGGAAGGCAGCGGTGCCATTCCAAACTATTGCGTGCGCCGCAACAACGCCGACACTACGGCAACATCCTCTGCATGACCTGATCGCGTAGCACAAAGCGGTGAAACAACGCCGCGGCAACATGCGAACCAATTAGCGCAAACAGCACCCATGCCAAGACACCATGTACATCCCCCATCTCGTGCCCGAATGCGGAACCGGCAGGCGTCAAGCTGGGGTAAGGCATAAGGCCTAATAACTTCACGGTCCAACCGCGTGAAGATGCGTTGACCCATCCCAGCACCGGCACGACAACCAGCGCTGTGTAGAGAAGGAAATGGGTCGTCCGAGACACGACTCTTAACAAAGGCGACAGCGCGTCAGGCGGGGGGCGATGTGTAAGCCGCCAGACGATTCTTACCGCCATCGCAGCCACCAGCGTAGCGCCGACTCCGAGATGCCACGCGATCAGTCCGACTGGCTTTGTATCGTGATGAAAATCAGGCATCGTCCAGCCGATCACGAACTGCGTCGCGACCAACACCACGATTAACCAGTGAAGGGAACGCGCCACGCCGTCATACGCAGTTTCAGCCGATTGTCGAAAATTCGTCATTAATTGGTCTTTTGGTTTGACTAAGTTCACTGCGTGCCCATCGATGCATCTGGATTGACGAAAGCTGACCTGGAAAATGCCGCCGCTAGTACCTGACCCACTCGATCGCCCTGCGATTGAACCGGAGGTGAAGAATCACAAGCATCCGCACCGGACAGACAGGCGAGACCGAAATGATGCCGACATGCGCGTCGGTGAAGGCGGCGTAGTGGTGGGACAAAGCCGAGACAAATGCGGCGCGGGCCACTCGTTTTGTGACCAGCACGGTGCACACGATGGCTACCACGCTTGCCACGCGGAAGGTCGTCGAGGTAAACACGGCTTCGGAAACGCCAAACAGGATGATTGATACAAGCGCTGCCGCTTCTATCGCGGCGGCAGCAAGCGACGCCGTCAGGAGATAGGCTCGTAGCATGTCGATCGTAGATGGTTTCATGGCGCAGCTCGTCGATACGGATGGACGGAAAAATCGACGGCGCTCTCATTTTCCTTGTGGCGATTGTTCAGCCGATGCACGTCGTCTTGTGTTAAGGCACATCTACACATACATGCGTTGTGGCTAGATGCTAACGGCCAAGCCTGAAGGAAACCTTAAGCAAGCAAAGACCCGCATATTCATGCGTCAGCTTTTCCGTCGCTGAAAGGTCAAGCGCCACGCGGACGAGCATGCACTTGAGGACCGTGGGGACACGATAGTTGACCTGCATGTGTGGCGAGTGGGTCCCGGTCATATGAGCGCGGTTGTGTCGGTGGCGACAAACGAGCCTCAACGAGATTCGCGTTTCTATCATGCGGTGCTGGAGCGCTTCAAGGGCCTGTCGCACGTCACGGTTGAGGTACAACCTTCGCACGCGAGGGCCTAACGGGCCTTGAGTGCGACGAAGCACAAGGTTCTTCAACATTTTGTACGGACGATGTCATGTCCGTTATCTGCTCGAAAGCGGCCGTGCCGTCTGTTCGCCGGCCATCAGCGTACCTCGCAGCACGCTGATGGCCGTTGCCTTTACGCTAGTTCACGATCAGACGTTGCCCCCTGCGCTGAATCGCTGAGGCTTGCCGCCGTGGCCTGGGCAGAGGAGCCGTTGCCCATCGCCGGATCGCTGATGCTCGGCTGGCCAGTCTCGACCCGGCCCGCGAAGCGCCTCGTGAAATCGTCTGCCGTGGCCGTGAAGTCGTACCAGTTGCCGAAATCCGCCACTTCCCAACGGTGTTCGGCCGATCTTCGGCCCGGCACCTCCAGCGTCTGCGGGCGCACGTGCGCGCTCGCGTACGCATTGTCCGTCAGCGTGACCCGCACGTCTTTCTCGCCGCTGTTGGTGAACGTCGCGTCCAACGCCCCCCTTTCGGCGTCGTAGCGGAGCTCGATTTCCAACTGCGCGCCGGTGACCGTGTTGCCGCTGAACTGACGCACGAATCCATTCGGCCCGTACACCCACAGGTTGTAGTTGCCCTTGGTGTCGCCGATCCATGGGTTGTCGTTCAGTTGCTTGCCAGCCTCGACGGTGTAGCGCCGCGGAATCGTGCCCAGGTTGTTCTGGTCGTAGACGTGGAATACCGCGCCCTGCTTGCCGGTGTTCTTGAACAGCAGTTCGATCGAGCCGTTCGGGGAGACACGCGCACTCGTGTTCAATTCATAAGGCAGCGCGCGCGATGGCCGGTAGCCGGGCTCCTGGAACAGCGGCTCGGACGTGCTCGGTGCGACGGCCGCCGGCAGCGCTCGCTGCGCAGCGTCGAAGGCCGTGGTGTTGGCCGTGCTCGGCAGCTTCGAATACGTGGAGGCGCTGGGGTCCGGACGCTTGAAGTCGAAGCAGCTGGTCAGGTCTCCGGCGATCGCGCGGTTCCACGGGCTCACGTTCGGTACCGTGATGCCAAAGCGCTGCTCCAGGAACATCGACATCGACGTATGCGAGAACACCTGCGAGTTGACCCAACCACCGGCGCTCCACGGCGAGATGACGAACATCGGCACGCGCCCGCCGAACCCCCACGGACGCACGGAACCGCTGATCGTGTCAGTGGATTCCAGATAGTTGGCGTAGAGAGCGGGCGTCGTCGCGAAGTATTCGCCGGCCAGCGGCAGCGTGGAGCCGCCCATGACGTTGCCGCCCGCGTCGTAGGACGGCACTGCCGGGTGCAGCGCGTGATCGAATTGCCCGTCTTCCTCGTCGTAGGCGATGAAGAACGCGGTCTGGCTCCAGACGGCCGGGTTGGCCGTCAGCGCGTCGAGTACCTGCGAGACGAAGTTCGCGCCGTCGCTCGGAAAGTAGCTCGGGTGCTCGGAGACGTTCGGCGTCGGTAAGATCCACGAGACCTGCGGCAGCGCGCCACTCTGCACGTCGTTCGCGAACGACGTCAGGAAATCGGGGCCGCCGGTCATCCCATTGTTGTAGAGGACCGAGCCCGGCTGCGCAGTGCGGAAGCTCTCGAACGCGAGGCAGCCATGCAGCAGGCCGTTCCAGTTGTTGTTCGGGTCCTGGTAGATCTTCCACGTGACACCGACCTGCTGCAGCAGTTCCGGCAACGTCGGCCACGTGAACCCCGTACCGCTGTATTGGTACTGCGGGGTCGCGGCCGAAATCGTGCCCCCTACCGAGCAGCGCACGTTGGTCGCTTCGGCGTTCGCGTCGGTCGAGTTGACGCCGCTGCGGGCAAGCTGCGGATTGAAGTTCGACCCCGAGAAGAACGCGATGCGGTTCGGGTCGGTCGGCCCCGTCAGCTGGCAGTGGTACGCGTCGCAGAGCGTGAAGGCTTCGGCCAGCGCGAAGTGGAACGGGATATCCGCGCGCTCGTAGTAGCCCATCGAGTACTGCGACTTCCAGTACGGCCAGTGGCCAAACTGCCCCTGGCTCCACGCCGCCTGTCCGCTCGGATAGTCGTGCGGGCAGTCGTTGACGCCCATTGCGTTCATCGTCGCGGTATTGAGGTGAAACGGCGGGATCAAGTTGACGGGGCTGGCGCCCGGCGCCGTCGACGCCTGCTGCCACACCGTCTGGCCGCCAGGCAGCGTGACCGGGAAGCGATCGCCAAAGCCGCGCACACCCTTAAGAGTGCCGAAGTAGTGGTCGAACGAGCGGTTTTCCTGCATCAGGATCACCACGTGCTTGATGTCCTGGATCGTGCCAGACCGGTAGTTGGCGGGAATCGCAAGCGCCTTGCGAATCGACGCCGGCATGATCGTGGTAGCGGCCAGCGCGCCGGCGGCTCCTGCCGAGCGGCGCAGGAAGTTGCGGCGGGAGTCATTGTGCTGCGTGGACGGGGTCGGGTTGTCGTCGTTGTGTTCGATATCTTTCATTACGTGTCTCGACATAGTGGGGACGGGCAGCACCCAGTATTCCGAGCCGGCGTGGGCTGCCGGCGAATTACGGGGCGCAGTCAGGACCGGGAGCGCTGCCGTGCTCGGCGCTGGGGGACGCCACCACGCCCGATCTGCTACGTAGATTACGAGCCGTTCGTGACAGGTAAATGAAGTTTATTTATCAAATATTTTTCAATATTTGAATATTGCTCAATTTTGAGCTCTTGATTTGGCTTTCGCGCCTCCCGTGTTCCGCGCCGATGGCCGGCCGGGGCACGCTCAGTAACGCTTGAGCGACAGTACGTCGAACGTGTGACGGATTGTGTCCACGGAGCGCTCGTAATCCGCCAGCGCGAGACAGGCGATCAGCGTGTCGACGATCGCGAACTGCGCGATTCGGCTTGCCATCGCCTCGGTGCGAAACTGCGTCTCGCGCGCCATCGTCGTGAGCACGATGTCGGCAAACGCATGGATCGGCGAGCGCCCGAAGTTGGTGATGCAGATCGTGCGCGCGCCGGCTTCCTTCGCCAGCCGGGTCGTGGCCACTGTCTCGTGGGTTGCGCCGGAATGCGAGATGGTCAGCGTGGCTACGCTCGAATCGCACAGCGACGCACTGACAGCCTGGATATGCGGATCGACCGCGACCCGCGCGTCAAGGCCGATGCGCAGCAGCCGGTAGTGCGCGTCCTCGGCGACAGGCGCCGAACTGCCGACACCATAGATTTCGATGCGCTTCGCGCTGCGAATCGCCTCGACGGCTTGTTCGAGTGCATGCACGTCGAGGGTCGCCTCGGTTTCGCGCAGCGCCTGGACGTTCGAGCTGAAGATCTTCGCGATCACGGCAGCCGTGCCATCCCCCCGCGCCAGGTCCTCGTGAATCAGTTGGACCGGCTGCACGATTTCCTGCGCGAGCACAATCTTTAACTGCAGGAACCCCTTCGCACCGAGCGCCTTGCAGAAACCGACGACGCTGCCTTCGCTCGCGCGGACGCGCTCGGCCACCTCGCTCACCGACATATGCACGACCTCCTGCGGGTATTCGCGGATGAAATCTGCAATGCGCCGGCTCGCTGCGCCGTAGGTCGGGTAAAGCTGTTCGATGCGCGACAGGATGGCCGACACGGTGATCGCGCCGGCCGGCGCTGGTTTTTCGTTCGCCACACGGTTTCCTTGTTGGGTGCATCAGGAGCGCGGCCATTGCCGGCCTAGGCCGACGGCAATGCGCGCGAGAATGATAAGGATAATACGATGCATATGGCCCTGGATATGCGACGCTGTCCTATCGCGCATTCGTTGTCGCCGCCAGAGACTTCTTCCTAACCATCTCGGCCGAGCTTGACGCGCGAGGCCGAGAGCTACATTTCGATAATGCTTGAAATATCGAATCGATCCGTATATTGTTTTGGTCATGGACTCAAATCTCGTTGTACGCGCGCTGAGCGCGCTCGCCCATGACTCGCGCCTCGCGATCTTCCGCGCGCTGGTGGTCGCGGGCCCCGAGGGTATGGCTGCCGGTGAAATCGCGCAGCGGCTGGGCATTTCGCCCTCGAGCCTGTCATTCCACTTGAAGGATTTGTCACACGCTGAGCTGGTGAAGCCTAGGCAGGAAGGGCGTTTCGTCATTTACACGGCAAACTTCGGCGCGATGACAGGACTGATCGGGTTTCTGACGGAGAACTGCTGCGCCGGCGCAACGTGTGCGGCGAGCGATCTTCCCAACTGCTGTGGAGACACACCATGAAGCGCATGCATACGTCAACCGCATCCGTCGGGAGTTGCAAGTGAGCGACAAGCCTTATTCGATTCTCGTCCTGTGCACGGGAAACAGCTCGCGCAGCATCATGGCTGAAGCGTTGTTCAACGTGCTGGGAAAGAGCAAGTTTCGTGCATACAGCGCCGGCAGCCACC
>Ga0302220_10002242_pt1 | contig 14345 bp, 7 predicted proteins | sample II_Palsa_E1_3_FD_194572 | JGI IMG/M metagenome (GOLD analysis project Ga0302220, IMG submission 194572) | Peat permafrost microbial communities from Stordalen Mire near Abisko, Sweden - II_Palsa_E1_3 | ecosystem: Environmental > Terrestrial > Soil > Palsa > Peat permafrost | place: Sweden...
CACTTCGCCCGACGAGATAAACTGGTCGATCACGACTTGCGCGCCGTTGACGAAATCGCCGAACTGCGCTTCCCACGCCACCAGCGTGTTCGGCTCAGCGGTCGAATAACCGTATTCAAAACCGAGCACGGCTTCTTCGGACAGCACCGAATCGATCACTTCAAACTTGGCTTGATTCTCGGCCACGTTTTGCAGCGGAATATAGGTGCCGTCATTCCAACGTTCACGATTCTGGTCGTGCAGCACTGCATGGCGGTGGGTGAAGGTGCCACGACCGCTATCCTGACCGGTCAGGCGCACGGCATAACCCGATGCGACCAGCGAGGCGAACGCCATATGCTCGCCCATACCCCAATCCAGAGCCACTTCACCGCGACCCATGGCGCGCCGGTCATTGATGACGCGCTCAACCAGCGGATGCACCTTGAAGTTGTCCGGCACCGTGGTAATACGCTCGGCGATACGCTTCAATTCAGCCAGCGGTACTGCCGTATCGGCGGCATCGGTCCATTTTTTGTTCAGGTACGGCATCCAGTCGACGGCATACTTGCTCTTGTAGTTCGAGAGCACCGGGTCGATCGTATGGTGACCTTCGTCCATCGCAGTGCGGAAGGACTTGATATAGCCCTCGACATCGTCGGCGGTCATCACGCCTTGCGCCACCAATTTCTCGGCGTACAGCGCGCGCGTACCGGGGTGCTGGGCGATCTTCTTGTACATCAGCGGCTGTGTCAGCGCCGGCGTATCTTGCTCGTTGTGGCCGAGTTTGCGGAAGCAAACGATGTCGATCACGACGTCTTTATGGAACTCGGTGCGATAGTCGATGGCCAGTTGCATGGCCAGCACAACGGCTTCCGGATCGTCGCCGTTGACGTGCAGCACCGGCGCTTCGATCATCTTCACGACGTCCGAGCAATACAGCGTCGAGCGGGAATCGCGCGGATCCGACGTGGTAAAGCCGATCTGGTTATTGATCACCACGTGTACCGTGCCGTGCGTACCGTAGCCGCGCGTTTGCGCCAGATTCAGGGTTTCCATCACCACGCCCTGACCGGCAAACGCCGCGTCACCGTGCACCTGGACGGGCAGCACTTGATGACCTTCGAAATCGCCACGGCGCTCCATCCGCGCCTTGGCCGAACCTTCGACCACCGGGTTGACAATTTCAAGGTGCGAGGGGTTGAACGCCAAGGACAAATGAACCGGGCCGCCCGGCGTCGAAACATCGCTGGAGAAACCTTTGTGATATTTAACGTCGCCGGCCGGCAGGTCGTCGACGTGCTTGCCTTCGAATTCGGCAAACAGATCGGCCGGCATTTTGCCCAGCGTATTTACCAATACGTTCAGACGGCCGCGGTGGGCCATGCCGATGACGATTTCCTGCACGCCCTTGCTGCCAGCGTGGAGAACCAGCTCGTCCATCGCCGCGATAAAGCTTTCGCCGCCTTCGAGCGAGAAGCGTTTCTGACCGACGTAGCGCGTGTGGAGATAGCGCTCCAGGCCTTCTGCCGCGGTCAGGCGGTCAAGAATGTGTTTCTTTTTCTCAGCCGAGAATTGCGGGGTCGCGCGGATCGATTCCAGGCGCTCATTCCACCAGCGCTTCTGGACAGGATCGCTCAAATACATGAATTCGGCGCCGATCGTGCCGCAGTACGTATCGCGCAGCGCCTTCATGATGTCGCGTAGCGTCGCTTGCTCAAAGCCAAAATAGAGGTTGCTGGCATGGAAGGTCTGGTCCATGTCGGCTTCGGTGAAATCGTAGAACGCCGGTTCCAACTCAGGAATAGCCGGCCGTTCCTGGCGCTTGAGCGGATCGAGATTCGCCCAGCGGCCACCGAGAAAGCGGTAGGCATTGATCAGCGACTGCACAAAAACCTGCTTGCGCGCCGCCGTCAGATCGCGTGTGCCGACCCGGGGAAGAAAACCATTGGATTTTGCGCGCTGCGCAAAAGATTCGAGGATGGGGCCATGAGCCACATCGTTCGCATTTGAACCATCGACTGCAGCGACATTCTGCAACGCGTCAAAATAGTCGCGCCAGTTATCCGTCACAGAGGCCGGGTTATCTAGATAGGCTTCGTACAGTTCTTCAACGTACGGAGCATTGCCGCCGAACAAATAGGAGTTCGACTGTAGTTGTTTCATCATTTTACGCTCACCTTTCTTCGAGCTTCTCGAGAAATAGCGGGTTACTCAACCTTCCGCGACACGGCCTGACCGTTCTGCGGAGCGTGAATCAAGGGTGCTTGGAAGGACCTGTTCATACACTGCCGGGAGCATAGCATGTTTCATGCGGCCAGGGCTATATAGAGAATAAGGAATACTCACCTTATCGGTGCAAGTCAGCCCTGCCAACATGCAAACGGCCCGTACACCAAGGCGTACGGGCCGCTCGACAGTTCAGGCGGCGCGCAAACTCGCGCTCCCCCCTCACTTAAACTGCAATTAAGCCGCGCCGCGATCCGCGCGACGACGCTCGTTTTCCTTCAAGAAGCGCTTGCGCAGGCGAATCGATACCGGCGTCACTTCAACCAACTCGTCGTCATCGATAAACTCGACCGCGTATTCCAGCGACATCTGAATCGACGGCACCAGACGCACGGCTTCGTCCGTACCCGAGGCGCGCACGTTGGTCAATTGCTTACCCTTGATCGGGTTAACCACCAAGTCGTTGTCGCGGCTATGGATACCGATAATCATACCTTCGTAAAGCGCATCGCCCGGCTTCACAAACATGCGGCCGCGATCTTGCAGCTTCCACAAGGCATAGGCTACGGCTGTGCCATCGTCTTGCGAAATCAGCACGCCGTTGCGGCGCTCGCCGATGCTGCCTTCACGTACGGGCATATAAGCATCGAAAATATGGGCGATCAGGCCGGTACCGCGGGTCAGCGTCAGGAATTCGCCCTGGAAACCGATCAAACCGCGCGCCGGAATACGGTATTCGAGGCGCGTACGACCGCGACCGTCGGACGCCATATCGAGCAACTCGCCCTTGCGGCGGCCCAACTCCTCCATCACGGCGCCTTGGTTGGCGTCTTCCAGATCGACCGTCAGCAATTCATACGGCTCGTGCTTGACGCCGTCGATTTCCTGGATCACTACGCGCGGGCGCGACACGGCCAGCTCATAGCCTTCGCGGCGCATATTTTCGATCAAGATGGTCAAATGCAATTCGCCGCGACCCGACACTTCGAACACCGTTTCGTCGCCCGTGTCTTTGACACGCAAGGCCACATTGTGATTCAGCTCACGCGTCAGACGTTCACGAATTTGGCGGCTGGTCACGAACTTGCCTTCACGGCCGGCCAGCGGCGACGAATTCACGCAGAAGTTCATGGTCAGGGTCGGCTCGTCCACCGTAATCATCGGCAGTGCTTCCGGGGTTTCCACCGTACAGATGGTCGCACCGATACCGATATCTTCAATGCCGTTGATCAGCACGATGTCGCCGGCTTCCGCCGCTTCGACCTGAATCCGGTCCAGGCCATGGAACGACAGCACCTGGTTGATCTTGCGGTTCATCACTTCGCCTTCCGGGCCAAAGCGCATTGCCACCGTTTGACCCGGGCGCAGACGGCCGCGCGAAATACGGCCTACACCGATACGACCAACATATTGGTTGTAATCGAGCGAGGTAATTTGCAACTGCAACGGACCTTCAGGGTCGGCTGGGCGAACCGGCACAAATTCAAGCACCGCGTCGAACAGCGGATTCATGTTGCCTTCACGCGCTGCCGGATCGGTGCTGGCGTAGCCATTCAGGGCCGAAGCGTAGATCACCGGGAAATCGAGCTGTGCTTCGGTCGCACCGAGTTTGTCGAACAGATCGAAGGTCTGGTTGACCACCCAGTCCGGACGTGCGCCTGGACGGTCGATCTTATTGACCACCACGATCGGCTTCAAGCCCAAGGCCAGCGCCTTGCGTGTCACGAAACGGGTTTGCGGCATCGGGCCTTCAACGGCGTCAACCAACAACAACACCGAGTCAACCATCGACAGCACGCGCTCGACCTCGCCACCGAAGTCGGCGTGACCGGGGGTATCGACGATGTTGATGTGGGTTCCGTTGTATTCAACGGCACAATTCTTGGCGAGAATCGTAATGCCACGTTCTTTTTCGATATCGTTCGAGTCCATCACACGCTCAGCGACGTGCTGGTTGTCTCGGAACGTGCCAGACTGACGCAGCAACTGGTCAACGAGGGTGGTCTTACCATGATCGACGTGGGCGATGATGGCGATATTACGTAGCGCGCGGGTCATAGAGGGTGCTTGAAAGAAGTCGTTGGGCGGCCAGAATCGGGCCTCGAGGCGCAATATGGCGCCCGGTGTGGACGGAACGCGCCCGCCACGGCCGCGGGAATCGCGACGATGCAGGGTTTGCCACGGATTTGCCATTCGTTCCAAATAGCAGCTTAAGCAAGTTTTATGACAACAAACCTACCCAGCCAGCCTATTCAGCCACTCGACAACATCTCAGGCAGCATTCTCGTTAGCCTTGCATTATAGCATGCCAAAAGATACCAGAAAGGTAGTATAGATTACCCGAGTGGCAGCGGCGGCATTTTTACCAATTTCTCGCCCTACTCCGCCACCCCACCCACGACTAAGCCCGGCCTCAAGCACGTCGCTAACGACAGCGGAGCCGCAGCCATCGACCGGCAAAACTCATCCCAGGAAATAAACTTGCCTAGGCAATAGTAGCCACTTATAATCATGCCTAGTCAACTAAATTCCCATGAACAACCGCCATGCCCGACTCACCTACGTCATTGCCCAAAGAGATTGCCGAATATAAATTGGAGCAAAGTGTCGGCTATCTGATCACGCGCACCAAATCGGCACTCTCCAATGCGCTGAACCAGCAGACGATGACAGAGCTCGGCATCACCAGCACGCAGGCCAGCATATTATTTATGTTGGCCACGGGCAAATGCGCCGTTGCAGTAGACCTGGCCCGGGAATATGGCATCGACGCCAGCGCGGTGACGCGCCTGATCGATCGACTGGAAAAACGCGGTTTGCTGTATCGGATACGCAGTGTGGAAGACCGGCGCGTGGTCATGCTGGAATTAACCAGCGAAGGCTATGCTTTGGCAGCACAAATGCCACCGATGTTTCAGAATGTGCTTGGCACCATGATGACCGGATTTACGCCTGACGAAACCGACCTGCTGCGCAGTATGCTACGCAGAATGCTGTGTAACGCTGGAACGAAGATTTGAGTGTGTTGAAGAAGTTGATCGACGCCACGTACGAGCAAAACGCGTAATGAGTACGAGCGAGTACGAGCGCTGAGTATGTGCACGATATATCGGCGTCGCGCCTCATCTCGTATTGCAAAAAGAACACGACTCCCCCGAACACTACATATAAGTCGAGCAATGAACTCTGTGTCCACGACCCCGCGTAACACTAGCGTCATCAAGGCCCTTAGCGCGCTCACCGCGCTACTGAGCCTGGCTGGCTGCGTGAATTATTCCGGCATCAAAGGCAGCGGCCACATTGTGCCGACCGACCAGCTGCAATCGAGCCAAAGCCTACCCAATCAAGGCGGAGCTTGGCCCGCCGCCGACTGGTACCAGCAATTCGGCGACCCGCAGTTATCGAAACTGATCGCTGAAGCATTGGCCGACAGCCCAAGCATCGCCCAAGCGCGGGCCCGGATTGCAGGGGCACAGGCCTACACACAAGGTGCGGACGCAAAACTGCTACCGACAGTCGGCGCCCAATACACCTTAAATCGCGAGTTGTATTCGGCCAATGCCCTCTACCCTCCCCCGTATGGCGGTAGCTGGTACACCGAAAACAACGGCTTGCTCAATGCCTCGTTCGATCTGGACCTGTGGGGTAAAAACCACCAGGGCGTGGCCCAAGCCGTTTCGCGCGAAAAAATGGCGCAGGTCGACGCACAGCAGGTTCAGTTGACGCTCGCGACCAGCGTGGCACAGACTTACAATCAGCTCGCCCACGAGTACGCGCTGCGTAGCCTTGCCGTGCAAATCACCGAAGACAGGCGTCATATTGGCACAATTACCAAAGGACGCGTCAGTGCCGGTCTCGATAATCAGACTCAACAACGCAGTAGCGAAGGCGACCTGGCGTCGAGCCAAACCACGCTAGCACAAATCGATGGGCAAATCACGGTCACGCGCTACCAATTGGGCGCCTTACTGGGTAAGGGCCCGGACCGCGGCTTGAGCATTGCCGCGCCCACCTTGGCAGCGAGCGACGCCATCGAGCTGCCCGACAGCCTGCCGGCCGATCTGGTCGCACGACGCCCCGATTTGGTGTCGGCGCTCTGGCAAGTGGATGCCACACTGCATGGCATCAAGGTAGCGCGAGCCGAGTTCTACCCCGATGTCAACCTGGTGGCGCTCGCCGGACTGGATTCATTCGGCTTTGGGCGCCTCCTGACGGCCGGTAGCCGGCAGTTCCAGGCCGGCCCGGCGATTCACATACCGATTTTCGACGCGGGGGCATTGCGCTCGAACCTGAAAGGCGAATACGCGAATTTCGACAGCGCCGTAGCCAGCTATAACCGGACGCTGGTCAGTGCGCTGAACGATGTCGCCACGCAAGTCGCCACGATACGCTCGACCGATCAGCAGATTGTCGATGCGCAACGCGCCTATGACGCCGCGCAACGTAATGATGAACTGGCCGCCACGCGCTATCACGCGGGCCTGGCGCCCGAAATCACGTTACTCAACGCCAATTTGAATCGCCTTAATCAGCAGCAGACGCTGATCGACTTAAAGATGAATCGGCGCAATTTGCAAATCGGCTTGATTAAAGCACTGGGAGGCGGTTTCGATGCGACCGGCACGCCGCTCGCACCGCCCGCTATGCCCTCGGAAACACAACCTGTTTCCGGCAGCGCCGCACAATAAACAGCCGAACACGAACCAACGCCAAGATAAGAGATACGGAGCCCACGATGAGCGACCCACGTTCCAATACAGCCCCCGGCGCGCCTGCCGCCGCAGCGCCGAAAGCCAACCCGACCAACCCGGCCACCCCCTCCAGCCCGGGGCGCAAAGTCATGATGACGCTGCTGACGATCGTCATCCTGATCGCCGCCGTCGCCTACGGCTTCTATTACTTCCTGTACGCCCGCTTTTACGAAAGCACGGACGACGCCTATGTTAACGGTCACCTGGTCGAAATCACCGCGCAAGTGCCGGGGACCGTGATTGCGGTCAATGCCGATGATACGCAAACCGTGAAAGCGGGAGATCCCCTGGTCGCACTCGACCCGGCCGACTCGAAGGTTACGCTGGACGAGGCTGAAGCCAATCTGGCGCAAACCGTGCGCCAAGTGCACACGCTGTTTGTGAACAACAACACGTACGAAGCCGATGTCGCACAGCGCCAGACGCAATTGTCGCAAGCCCAAGATGATTTGCGCCGCCGCATGACCGTGGCGCAAACAGGCGCCGTGTCGGGCGAGGAAATCGCCCATGCTCAGGACGCCGTGAAAAATGCCGTGGCGGCGCTTGAAGCCTCGGAACAACAGTTGGCCTCGAATCGCGTCCTGACCGAAAACACCTCGGTTGCGCGCCACCCTAATGTACTTGCTGCCGCCTCCAAAGTACGCGACGCCTATTTGAACTTTGCCCGCAACACACTGCCTGCGCCGGTTTCCGGCTACGTCGCAAAAAACACGGTGCACGTGGGCCAGCGCATCTCGCCGGGCGCCCCCTTGATGGCTATCGTGCCACTGACCAATGTCTGGGTCGACGCCAACTTCAAGGAAGTCCAGCTCAAGCATATGCATGTCGGTCAACCGGTCGAACTGACAGCCGATGTCTATGGTTCGTCGGTGATTTTCCACGGCAAGGTTATCGGCTTCTCGGCAGGCACGGGCAGCGCGTTTTCCCTACTGCCCGCGCAAAATGCAACCGGCAACTGGATCAAAGTGGTCCAGCGTCTGCCGGTACGGATTGCGCTCGATCCGCAGGAACTGGAAAAACACCCCTTGCGCGTCGGCTTGTCGATAAATGCCGAGGTTAACGTGCGCAATGACAACGGCAGTCAAATGCCGCCGGCGCCGAACTCACTGTATCAAACCAATGTGTTCGAGAAATACGGCGACCAGGCCGATGCCGAGATCGCCCGCATTATTGCCGCCAATCTTGGTGCACAAAACGATGCGGCGTTGCCGCCATCGCACGTCGGCCGCGTGAGAAGGTCGACGTCCAAACTGATGTGATCGGGACTTAAATTCATGGCTGAAGCAAAAGCACCTCACGGGCCGCTGACCGGGGGTACCCTGATACTGGGCACCGTCGCGGTGTCGCTCGCGGTCTTTATGAACGTGCTCGACACCTCGATCGCCAACGTGTCGATTCCGTCGATCTCCGGTGACTTAGGCGTGGCGCCCGACCAAGGTACCTGGGTGATCACCTCGTTTGCCGTTGCCAACGCAATCTCGGTGCCGCTGACCGGCTGGCTGACCGACCGTATCGGCCAGGTCAGGCTGTTTGTCGGCTCCATCTTGCTGTTCGTGATTTCCTCCTGGCTATGCGGCCTCGCGCCCACTCTGCCCTTCCTGCTCGCCGCGCGCGTCTTGCAGGGGGCTGTCGCCGGCCCGATGATCCCCTTGTCGCAGACCCTATTGTTAGCCAGCTATCCGAGGGCCAAGGCGCCAATTGCGCTATCGCTATGGTCGATGACCACGCTGACCGCGCCGGTGGCGGGCCCGATTCTCGGCGGCTGGATCTCCGACAATATTTCCTGGCCCTGGATTTTCTACGTGAATATCCCGGTCGGCATTATCGCGGCCATCGCCAGCTGGATGATCTTCCGCACCCGCGACTCCGAGATCAAAAAAGCGCCGATCGACACGTTCGGGCTGTCCTTGCTGGTGATTTGGGTCGGGGCGATGCAGATCATGCTCGACAAAGGCAAAGATCTGGACTGGTTTAGCTCGTCGACGATCGTGATCTTGGCGCTCGTCGCCGCCATTGGCTTTGTCATGTTTGTTATCTGGGAGCTCACGGCCGAGCATCCCGTCGTCGACCTCTCACTGTTTTCGCGGCGCAACTTTACGGGCGGCACGATTGCGCTGGCAGTGGGCTATGGCTTGTACTTCGGCAACCTGGTGTTATTGCCGCTGTGGCTGCAAACCACCATAGGCTACACCGCGACCGACGCCGGCTTGGTGCTCGCTCCGGTCGGGGTGTTTGCGATTATGTTGTCGCCGGTGACCGGCAAATTTTTGCCGAAAACAGATCCACGTTGGATCGCCACCGTGGCATTTCTGATTTTCGCACTCTGCTTCTGGATGCGTTCGCGCTATACGGTGGACGTCGACACCTGGTCGCTGACCTTGCCGACCCTGATTCAAGGTATTGCGATGGCGGGATTCTTTATTCCATTGGTGTCGATTACCTTGTCGGGTCTGCCTGGCAATCGGATACCGGCGGCGTCCGGCCTATCGAACTTTGTGCGTATTATGTTCGGCGGCATCGGCTCATCGGTGTTTACCACCGCCTGGGACCACCGCAGCATCATGCACCACGCGCAACTGACCGAACAGGCCAACCTCTACAACCCGATTTTCGGCCAGTCGGTAGATCAATTGCAGAATCTGGGCATGAGCACAGAAGCCGCGTATGGCTCATTTAACCTCGCGCTATCGCAGCAGGCGGCGACGATGGGGGTAAACGATATGTTCTATCTGTCTTCGGGGATCTTTGTCGCACTGATTAGCTTGATCTGGATCACCAAACCCGAACGCACCGGCGGCGATGCAGGTGCGGCGGCATCGGCTGCGCATTAACAGAGTTTGAGAAACACCCGCCGTGAGCCTGGCTTGCGGCGGGTGTTTTGCTTTAGTGGGATTGTGTCGCGATCACGCGTTCCGGCGCAAGCAGGCCATCGGTGTAACGCGCCGTTCCAAGCAAATGTTCGTCTGCGTTATAGACGCGCACACGCAACCCGGCTGCAGCGGAATCGTCTGTCGTTTCGTCGGGCGCGGCTTCATTGCGCTCAGTCAGCGCTGCGATATCCAATATCAGTTGCGCTTGCATCGCGTCAGGCAAGCGTAGACGCTGCCCTTGCAAAAATCGCTGGGTCAGTTCCACATCGAGTCGTACCGCAGCAAACGTCGACAGTAAAACATCGACCGGTTGCAGCCACGCTGTGCGTGCATCGGGCTCAGCCTCGCTAAGCTGGTCCAGCGTCACGGCGGCGCCCAAGGTCAAAGCGCCGACACCCGTGCGCCGCAGTGCCACCAAGTGAGCACCGCAACCGAGGGCCGCGCCGATATCTTCAGCCAGTGTGCGGATATACGTGCCCTTGCTGCAGCTCACCGTCATCTTGAACTCGGGTAGCGCGGGCAAATCGCACTGCGTGACTTCCAGCACATAGATGGTGACCGGCCGGGCCGCGCGCTCCAACGTTTGGCCGGCGCGGGCATATTCATAGAGCGGCTTGCCGTCGCGCTTAAGAGCGGAATACATTGGCGGGATTTGCTCGATCGGCCCCCTGAATTGCGGCAGCACAGCGTCGAGCGCCGCGCGGTCGCAATTGACCGGCAGGGTTTCGATCGCCTCGCCTTCGGCGTCGCCCGTGGTGGTTCTCACCCCGAGGCGCACAGTTGCCTCATAGGTTTTTTCGGCGTCGAGCAAATCTTGCGAAAATTTCGTCGCTTCGCCGAAGCATAAAGGCAGCAGGCCCGAGGCGAGCGGATCGAGGGTGCCCGTGTGGCCGGCTTTTTTTGCCAGCAACAAATATTTGGCACGCATCAAGGCGTCGTTACTGGAGAGTCCGATAGGTTTGTCGAGCAACAGCACGCCATCGAGTATGCGGCGTGTGATGCGAGGACGGTCGCGGGAACGGTCAGCCATTAATCTTTGTTACTCATCATCTTTACTGCGCGTGGCATTCGCCGAATCGATCAGACGCGACATTTCAACAGCATGCGCAATCGTTTCGTCGTACACGAAATGCAGCATCGGTACGGTATGAATACGCAAGCGCTTGAATAGCAGGTTATGCAAATGACCCGAGGCGTGGTTCAACGCCGCCTGGGTTTCGACAGGGTCGCCTGTCAGCGTCGTGAAAAATACTTTCGCGTGGGCGTAATCCGGCGTGAGTTCGACACTCTGGATGGTCACCATACCAATCCGTGGGTCTTTGACCTCACGCTGAATCAGCTCGGACAAATCACGCTGGATTTGATCCGAGATCCGCACATTGCGGTTAGGGGAACTGCGTTTCCTGGGCATTAAAAAATCCAATAGACTGCTTGCATGGGCCCCGAGTAAGCGCTCTCTATGGGGCAGGAGTCAATGCTAAAGCGCTAATTCGGGCCGACAACAAAAAGCGGGGCTAAGCCGACAATGCTACCCGGCTTAGCCCCGCTTCGACGGCAATGAAGCCAGGTAATCGATACACGCAACTACAGCGTACGCGCTACCTCAGTTACCTCAAATACTTCGAACTGGTCGCCTTCAATAATATCGTTGAAGTTCTTGACCGACATACCGCACTCGAAGCCTTGTTTGACTTCACGCACGTCATCCTTGAAGCGTTTCAGCGAATCGAGCTCGCCGGTATGGATGACCACGTTGTTGCGCAGCACACGGACCTGCGACGAGCGCTTGACGGTACCGTCGAGCACCATACAGCCGGCCACCGCACCGATCTTCGGTACGCGGAACACTTGGCGCACTTCGACCAAACCGGTTACCGTTTCTTTCTTCTCTGGCGTCAACATGCCAGACATGGCTGCCCGAACTTCATCGACGGCGTCGTAGATGATGTTGTAGTAGCGAATATCGACACCGTTGGATTCGGCCAATTTACGCGCCAGTGCATCGGCACGCGTGTTGAAACCGATAATCACGGCCTTCGAAGCCGTCGCCAAGTTGACGTCGGATTCGCTGATGCCGCCCACCGCGCCGTGCACGATCTGCACGCGAACTTCGGCGGTCGACAGCTTGGTCAATGCATGCACCAAAGCCTCCTGCGAACCTTGTACGTCTGCCTTGACGATCAATGGCAAGTTCTGGATTTCGCCGTCGGCCATCTGGTCGAACATGCTTTCCAGCTTTGCAGCTTGCTGCTTCGCCAGTTTCACGTCGCGGAACTTACCCTGGCGGAACAAGGCAATTTCACGCGCCTTGCGTTCGTCAGGAATCACAATAACTTCTTCACCGGCGCCCGGAACTTCGGACAGGCCTTGAATTTCCACCGGAATCGACGGACCCGCTTCCTTGGTCGGCTTGCCGGTTTCGTCCAACATGGCACGCACACGACCATAGGCGGAACCCGCCAGCACCATATCGCCGCGCTTCAAGGTACCCGACTGCACCAGAATCGTCGCAACCGGCCCCTTACCCTTATCGAGCTTGGCTTCGATAACCAGACCCTTGGCCGAGGCCGCAACCGGCGCCGTCAACTCAAGTATTTCGGCTTGCAGCAGGACTTGTTCCAGCAGATCGTCAATACCTTGACCGGTCTTAGCCGAAACTGCGACAAACGGCGACTCGCCACCATACTCTTCGGGCACAACGCCTTCAGCAACCAACTCTTGCTTGACGCGCTCAGGATTTGCATCCGGCTTGTCGATCTTGTTCATGGCCACAACGATAGGCACGCCGCCCGCTTTCGCGTGAGCAATCGCTTCCTTCGTCTGCGGCATCACGCCGTCGTCGGCCGCCACCACCAAAATCACGATGTCGGTCGCGCGAGCACCACGGGCACGCATCGCCGTAAAGGCTTCGTGACCTGGCGTATCGAGGAACGTCACCACGCCACGCGGGGTTTCGACGTGATAAGCACCGATATGCTGGGTAATCCCGCCCGCTTCACCCGCAGCCACCTTGGCGCGACGGATGTAATCGAGCAAGGAAGTCTTACCATGATCGACGTGACCCATCACCGTAACAACCGGCGGACGCGGCAGAACTTCTGCGTCCAGCGTTTCGCCGCCGAAATCGAGCAAGGCTTCTGGATCGTCGAGCTTGGCCGCCAGCGCGCGGTGACCCAGTTCCTCGACGATAATCATCGCGGTTTCCTGGTCCATCACCTGATTGATGGTCACCATCTGGCCCAACTTCATCATCACCTTGATGACTTCCGACGCCTTCACCGCCATCCGGTGCGCAAGGTCGGCAACCGTAATGGTTTCCGGCACATGCACTTCGCGAACGATAGGTTCAGCCGGGGCTTGGAACGTGGTCGCTTCCTGATGTTTGCCACGGCCGCCGCGCGGGCCGCCGCGCCAGCTACGGTCAACGCCGCCGCTGGTGTCGCCACGCGTCTTGATGCCGCGGCGTTTGGCCGCATCATCTTGCCAAGTCGAAGTCTTGGCAGGCTTCTTCTTGTCAGGCATGGTGGTCGTGGTGGTCGCCGCAACCGGTTTTTTGACTTCTTTCTTGACCGGGGCTGCGCCTTCCGGACGTGCCGGTTTATGCAGGGTGCCCTTCGCTTCGGCGACTTTGGCCGCTTCGGCTGCGATCTGCGCAGGTGTCGGAGGCGGCGGTTCTGCCGGCTTCGGCGCCTTGCGCGGGGTATTCATCATCTCGCGAATGGCGGCAGCTTCCGCTTCGGCAGCCGAACGGCGGCGCGTCACATCGGCTTCTTCCAGACGCGTGCGATCAGCGACAGCTTTAGCGTCGTCAGCGGCTTTCTTCGCGGCTTCGCGTTGAATCGCGCGCTCGGCAGCGGCGCGCTCGTCGGCGGCAGCGCGCTCAGCCTCGGCCTGCTGATCCACAACAGGCTCAGCGGCTGCAGGTTCGGCGTCAGCGGCAGGCTTGCTGGTCACAGCCCGCTCAGCTTGGGCCGCATGTTTTTGCAATTCGGCTGCGCGTCGTTGTGCGGCTTCTTCTTCCGCGCGGCGACGCTCAGCCTCGGCGGCTTCTTCGCGAGCACGGCGCTCAGCTTCTTCGCGCGCCAGTTGCTCCTGGCGTTCGTGCAATTCGCGTGCTTTCTGTTCAAGCAGCTCGGCCTCGCGACGTGCTTCTTCCTCGCGACGCGTCAATTCCGCATCGTCGAGATCAGGCGCATCGGCAGGCAGCTCGACGGCCGCGCCCTCAGGGGCACCGTCTTCACGCTTGACGAACACACGTTTCTTGCGCACCTCAACTTGAATGGTGCGAGCTTTACCGGTCCCGTCGGACTGCTTGATTTCCGACGTCTGCCGACGGACCAGCGTGATTTTCCGCTTATCGGCGTCTTCCGTGCCGTGAGAACGGCGCAGATGCTCGAGAAGTTGTGCCTTGTCCGTATCGGACAGGGAATCGTCAGCGCTTTGCTTCCGAACGCCTGCGGCATGCAACTGCTCTAGCAGTACGCCAGCAGGCATTTTGAGTTCCGCGGCAAATTGG
>Ga0302220_10002243_pt1 | contig 14343 bp, 15 predicted proteins | sample II_Palsa_E1_3_FD_194572 | JGI IMG/M metagenome (GOLD analysis project Ga0302220, IMG submission 194572) | Peat permafrost microbial communities from Stordalen Mire near Abisko, Sweden - II_Palsa_E1_3 | ecosystem: Environmental > Terrestrial > Soil > Palsa > Peat permafrost | place: Sweden...
TTGCCGGCGTGGACCGCGTCATCACCATGGACCTCCACGCCGACCAGATTCAAGGTTTCTTCGACATCCCGGTTGACAACATCTACGCCACACCCGTGCTGCTCGGTGATCTGCGCAAGCAGAACTACGAGAACTTGCTGGTGGTGTCGCCAGATGTGGGCGGCGTGATCCGCGCCCGGGCCTTGGCGAAGCAACTGAACACCGATCTCGCGATCATCGACAAGCGTCGCCCGAAGGCGAACGTCGCTGAAGTGATGAACATCATTGGTGAAGTGGAAGGCCGCACGTGCGTGATCATGGACGACATGGTCGACACCGCCGGCACGCTCTGCAAGGCAGCACAAGTTTTGAAGGAACGCGGCGCGACACGAGTGTTCGCGTATGCCACGCACCCGGTTCTGTCCGGCGGTGCAGGCGAGCGGATCGCAGCGTCTGAACTCGACGAACTCGTCGTGACCGACACCATCCCCCTCTCCGAAGAAGCACGTGCCTGTACCAAGGTTCGTATTCTGTCGAGCGCGGGATTGCTGGCTGAGACGTTCTCGCGTATCCGTCGCGGCGACTCAGTGATGTCGCTGTTCGCGGAAGGTTAAAAAGTATTTGCGGTTTAGCGGGGGGTCAAAGCTCTGCTGAACCGCGTAATCGGTTCAGGCGAACGAAGGCCTGAACCGCTGCTCTGGGGCTGAACGCGAACACGCGGACAGCCCCGTTTTCACTGCCTGGTCGCGGGCAGATTATGGAGTTGAATCATGAAAGTAGTCGCTTTTGAGCGCAATCTGCAAGGTACGGGTGCGAGCCGCCGCCTGCGTAACTCGGGCAAGACCCCGGGTATCGTATATGGCGCAAATGCTGAAGCTCAAGCTGTTGAGCTCGATCACAATGCACTTTGGCACGCGCTGAAGAAAGAAGTATTCCATTCGTCGATTCTCGACCTGGAAATCGCTGGCAAGTCGCAACAGGTTCTGCTGCGCGATGTGCAATACCATCCGTTCAAGCAAATGGTTCTGCACGTTGACTTCCAACGTGTCGATGCGACGAAGAAGCTGCACACCAAGGTACCGGTGCACTTCCTGAATCAAGAAACGAATCCGGCTGTGAAGATCGGTGGCGCGGTAATCTCGCACGTTCTGAATGAAGTCGAAATCGAATGCCTTCCGGCCGACCTGCCGGAATTCGTCGAACTCGATCTGGCGACGATTGAAGCCGGTCACACGCTGCACGTGAAGGACATCGTCTTGCCGAAGGGCGTGGCGCTGGTCGCTCACCTCGACGCAGAAAACCCGGTGATCGCTTCGGCGACCGTCCCGGCTGCCGTCGTGTCCGACGAAGCTGCTTCGGGTGGCGCTGCTGCTCCGAGCGCAGGCGACAAGCCGGCTGCATAAGTCTGGCTGAAGCCTGTCCGCTTGAGTCCGCTGTGGGTCCGCCCACAAGAGCGGACGAAGTGACCCGCCGTTGCTCTGCTCCGGCGGGTTTTTTTTGGCCTTTTTCTGGTGCGGCTGACGTTGCTACGCCGCCAAGATTGAACATGATCAAACTGATCGTCGGGCTCGGCAATCCGGGCGCCGAATACACCGCGACCCGTCACAACGCCGGCTTCTGGTTCGTCGATCAACTGGCGCGCGACGCCGGTGCATCGCTACGTGACGAGCGCCGGTTTCACGGTCACTACGGCCGCGGCCGGCTCAATGGCCAGGAGATTCATCTGCTCGAGCCGCAGACCTTCATGAACCGGTCAGGGCAATCGGTCGTGGCCGTTGCGCAGTTCTTCAAGATACTGCCGGACGAGATCCTGGTCGCGCACGATGAACTCGACCTGCCGCCCGGCACGGTGAAGCTGAAGCTTGGCGGTGGCAGCGGCGGGCACAATGGCCTGAAGGACATTTCCGCGCATTTGTCGGTGCAACATTATTGGCGGTTGAGGATCGGCATCGGGCATCCGCGTGATCTCATTCCCGAAGCCTCCCGCGCTGGTGCGAAACCCGATGTGGCGAATTTCGTGCTGAAACCGCCGCGTCGTGAAGAACAGGACGTGATCGATGCATCGATTGAACGCGCCCTCGCCGTCATGCCGTTCGCGATCAACGACGAGATGGAACGCGCGATGATGAACCTTCATCGCAACGCGCAGTAGAGAACTCGCAGCACCCCGTCCCGAAAGGACAAGTAGGGACAATTAAGGAGCGAACCTTGAGCCGTTTCTGGAGCGATATCGTCAATAAGCTGACGCCATATGTGCCGGGCGAACAACCCGCGCTAGCGCGTCCCGTGAAGCTCAACACGAACGAGAACCCCTATCCGCCCTCACCACGCGTGGTCGATGCGATCCGGCGCGAACTCGGCGAGGACGGTGACTCGCTCCGCAAATATCCCGATCCGACGGCGCATGCGTTGCGCGCGGCCATCGCGCAGCATCACGGCCTGCGCGTTGAGCAAGTGTTTGTCGGCAATGGGTCGGACGAGGTTCTCGCACACACTTTCCAGGCGCTGCTCAAGCACGACAAGCCAATCCGTTTTCCCGATATCACGTACAGCTTTTATCCCGTGTATGCGCAGTTATACGGCGTTGCGGTGGACGTAGTGCCGCTCAACGCGGATTTCGGTATTGATGTGGACGACTATCGCGCCCCTAATGGTGGCGTGCTGCTCCCGAATCCGAACGCGCCGACGGGCCGTGCGTTGCCGCTCGCCGAGATCAAGGTGCTGCTCGCGGCGAATCCCGATTCGGTTGTCGTAATCGATGAAGCGTATGTGGATTTCGGCGCGGAATCGGCGGCGACGCTCGTCGATGAAAATCCGAATTTGCTGGTCGTGCAGACGTTATCAAAGGCGCGTTCGCTGGCCGGTATGCGGGTGGGATTTGCGCTCGGACACGAAGCGTTGATCGAGGCGCTGACACGCGTGAAGGACAGCTTCAACTCCTATCCGCTTGACCGGCTGGCGCAAGCCGCAGCGATCGCGGCCGTTGAAGATGACGACTGGTTTCGTGAAACCTGCGCGAAGGTGATCGCTAGTCGGGAGCGGCTGACGGCCGACTTGCAGGCGTTGGGCTTCGATGTGGTGCCATCGGCTGCGAACTTCGTATTCGCGCGCCATCCGGAACACGACGCCGGCACGCTGGCCGCGCGCTTGAAAGAGAAGGAGATTTTCGTGCGGCATTTCAAGCTGCCGCGAATCGATCAGCATCTGCGCATCACGGTTGGCACCGATGCCGACTGCGACGCGTTGCTGGCCGCGCTGCGCGCGTTGCTCTGAGGCCCGCGCGCAAAGGATGCTTGATGCTTAACCCGACGCTTGACGTTAAATCAAGCGCCCTTCGTTTTCATCAACCCGTGATATTTCGCCATTAACTGGATGGCGTTTTCCTCATGCTCCGGGTCGCGTGGGATGCAATCCACCGGGCACACTTGCTGGCATTGCGGTTCATCGTAGTGGCCGACACATTCGGTGCACTTGTTCGGGTCGATCACGTAGATGTCGACACCCATCGAAATAGCGTCGTTCGGGCACTCGGGCTCGCACACGTCGCAGTTGATGCACTCGTCGGTAATGAACAGGGCCATGCTTTACTCTCTTCGCCCGGCCTCTCAGCCGGCTTTTTTCGGCGCCCGCGCGCTCTGGATGAGCGCGCTTTAGTGAGCGCGTGAAACGCTCACGGCACCGATGGGTCCGGCGCAATCGGACCGACCTTATCCTGCAAGCGCTTTTCCACCGAGGGGAAAACGAACTTGCTGACATCGCCGCCGAGTTGCGCAATCTCGCGCACGATCGTGCCCGAGATGAATTGATATTGATCCGATGGCGTCATGAACATCGTTTCGACATCGGGCAGCAAATAACGGTTCATGCCCGCCATCTGGAATTCGTATTCGAAGTCGGAGACGGCACGCAGGCCCCGCACGATCACGCGCGCGTTGTTCTTGCGCACGAAATCCTTCAATAGCCCCTTGAAGCTCATCACCTGTACGTTCGGATAATGGCCCAGCACATCGTGTGCGATATCCAGCCGTTCCGCCAAACTGAAGAACGGCTTCTTGTTGCGGCTATCTGCGACTCCCACCACCAGCGTATCGAAAATACTCGATGCACGTCGCACGAGGTCTTCGTGACCGCGCGTGAGCGGGTCGAACGTTCCGGGATAAACGGCTACAACCATGGGGCATCTCCTCTTCTGATACTTCTTCTGGTATGTCTTTCGCTACAGATTGGGCCGGCGCCAGCATCGACAAGACCAGAAAACTCCTCCGATACCCCGTCGTCTGCCAAGTTCGCTAAGCCCGCTACATCCACCACGTCCACAGTCGACCGGGCATCGCCCGGCCAAGCATTTGGGAACGCGCATTATTCCTCATTTTCGCGCCGCAGCAAATGATAGCGGACCGCGCCAGCCTTGCCTTCGCGGGTAATCGCCCATCCGGACAACGCCGGCGTTTGTGCAAGATCGACGGGTTCACCCGATTCGATGTACAGCGCGCCGCCCGGCGACACCAGCGGCACCGCCAGTTCAATGGCGCGCTGGAGCATGGCGGTATCGCCGAAAGGGGGATCGAGGAACACGACATCGAAGGAATTCGGCGCAAGGCCCGCGACGAGCCGCAGCGCGTCCGCTTCCACGATTTCGATGTTTTTCGCGGCCAGACGCGCCTGGTTCGCCTTCAGTTGCGCCACTGCGCGGCCGCTGCGTTCCACCATGAGCACGCGTAGCGCGCCGCGCGACGCCGCTTCGAAGCCCAACGCGCCGCTGCCCGCAAAGAGATCGAGGCAACGTTTACCATCGAGCGATTGGCCGAGCCAGTTGAACAACGTTTCGCGCACCCGGTCGGGTGTCGGACGCAGGCCGTCCAAACTCAGAACGGGTAGCGGCGTGCGCTTCCACTCGCCACCAATGATTCGGATTGAATTTGCCTTGCCGCCGCGCGATGGCGCCGCTTCGCGGACTTTCGGAGCGCGTTCGGCGGTGCGCTCGGCGTTGCGTTCGCGATTTCGCTCGGGATTTCGCTCTAATGCGCGGGTGATCGATGAACGGGACATGGACGTGCGTGGCGCTTGAGTAGAGGCGGCGGGATGACCCGCGCGGGTCGGTTGAGAACGTGATCGGTTTGCAACAATTCGCTTGTCGCCGATGCGGGCACGTTACCACAGCCCCGCCGCGCCCGATGCAGGGGTTCGCCGTCGGGCCGGGCACTACAATCGGTGCCGGCTGATAAAATAAGCCTCTTTCGCTTTTTTTGCGCACACGCCCGGCTCTTCACGCTGTTTCCGGCGGTCTTTCGCGGCACGGCAGCCATCGCCACCTTTGCGTTTGCGCATTGTTTGCGTTCTGCGCTCGTTCGACGCAGGAACGCAGTTGCGACGGCATCGATAGAACGCGCCACCCCCACCACTGCAGACCATGTTCAGCTTTTTCAAACGATTAATAGGCAAATCGACCGACACCGATAGCGATACGCCCGAGGAAAACGAAGCCGAGGACGTTGCCCAGGCGCGTTCCGAGGACGCTGAAGGGCTTCGGCACGCGACTACGCCGGTGACGCCGGCGCAGCCGGTGGAAACCGCGCGGGAAGGCGCTGCGGCGGCGGGCCGGGCTTCGGAAACGCAACCACGCGGGCCGGGGTTGGCTGCCGGTACGCCACGGACGCCGGATGCACCGGCGAGTCGGACGGGGATCACGGCTGAAAACGGGTCATCCAGCGCGACTGTGGAATCGCTTGACCGGTCGGCGCGTCCGGCTGATCTTGGCGGATTGGGTTCGGGATCGGTTTCGGGTTCATCGACGGATTCGGCTCAGAGCGCGCCTCACGCCTCAGATTCTCCGATCGATAACGGCGCGCCCGCAGGCACGACCCAGTCTGCATTGAGCGCTTCGCTGCCGCACGCTACAACGCTGGTTACGCCAGCGCAGCCGGCTGCGGTTGTCCAGCCGGCGCGGACGCAAGCCCCCGGCGTGGCGACTGCGGGAACGCCCGCGCCGCAGACGCAAGCCCAGCCGGCAAGCCCCGCTGCATCCACCACACCCGAAGCCAAACCTTACTGGCAAGGCCGCACGGAATCGCAATGGAAGGCGCCGGCAGAAACCGTCGAGATCGTGCCGCCGCCGGAACCCGAAGCGGGCGCGAGGCGTTCGTGGCTCACTCGCCTGAAAACGGGGCTATCAAAGACCAGTTCGGGCCTGACGGGGATTTTCATCGGCGCGAAGATCGATGAGGATTTGTACGAGGAACTCGAAACGGCGCTGCTGATGTCGGATGCGGGTGTCGATGCCACCGAATATCTGCTTGAAGCACTGCGTGAAAAAGTACGCACCGAACGGCTCACCGATTCGATGCAGGTCAAGGGCGCGCTGCGCTCGCTGCTCGCGGATCTTCTGCGGCCGCTTGAAAAGTCGTTGATGCTCGGTCGTGCCCAACCGCTCGTGATGATGATCGCCGGCGTGAACGGCGCGGGCAAGACCACGAGCATCGGCAAGCTGGCCAAGCATTTACAGCGCTTCGATCAATCCGTTCTGCTCGCTGCCGGTGACACCTTCCGTGCTGCCGCGCGCGAACAGCTCACGGTTTGGGGGCAACGCAACAACGTGACGGTGGTATCGCAGGAGAGCGGTGATGCAGCCGCCGTGATCTTCGATGCGGTCGGCGCCGCGCGTGCCCGCAAGATCGACGTGATGATGGCCGATACGGCGGGCCGCCTGCCGACCCAGCTTCATTTGATGGAAGAACTGCGCAAGGTGAAGCGCGTGATTGCAAAGGCTCAGCCCGATGCGCCGCACGAGGTTCTCCTGGTTATCGACGCAAACACGGGCCAGAACGCACTCGCCCAAGTGAAATCTTTCGACGATGCGCTGGGCTTGACGGGTTTGATCGTGACCAAGCTCGATGGCACTGCGAAGGGCGGCATTCTCGCGGCAATCGCGCGGCAGCGGCCCATACCGGTGTACTTCATTGGCGTGGGCGAGAAAGTCGAGGACTTGCAGCCATTCAGCGCCGACGAATTTGCAGACGCATTGCTCGGAAATTAAACCGACGCCGCGGCTTGGCGCTCGGCCAAGCCGCGGTCGCACCGAGCGCGTGCTACCGGGACACGATCAGCGCCGCGGCGATCCACCACATCACAATCCCCACGATCACATCGAGCACTCTCCACGAGATATCTTTCTCGAACAGAGGCTGGAGCAAGCGAGCGCCGAACCCGAGCCCGGTGAACCAGATGATCGACGAACACATTGCCCCCGCGGCAAACCACGCGTTCCCCGGCCAGCCGTACCGTGCACCAATGCCGCCGAGCAGTACGACGGTATCGAGATAAACGTGCGGATTCAGCAGCGATAAAGCGAGCACCGTTGTTACCGCGCTCAACGCTGTCTGCGACTCGCCGTTCTCAGCGTGTAAATGCCCCGGCCCCTTCCACGCTGCGTGAAACGCCCGCAGACCGTAGAGGAACAGGAACACCGCTCCCGCCCATCGAATCACCCCAAGCAGCACCGGCGCACGCGCAATCAACGCCCCCATCCCACCAATACCCAACACGATCAGCAATACATCGATCAGCGCGCAGATAAAAACGACCCAGCCGACGTGCCGCCGCTTCAAGCCTTGCCGCAATACGAAAGCGTTTTGAGCACCAATCGCGATAATTAGACTTGCGCCAAGCCCGGCGCCGGATAGAAAAACTGCTGTCGTCATTCAGCGTCCGGTTGCTGTCCGGGGGCAGCACGCGCGAACGCATCGATTTGCCCCGCGTGATCGGCGATACGTTCGATCGTCGGATAACGGCTCATATCGAGATTAAAACGCTGCGCGTTGAACACCTGCGGCACGAGGCACAGATCCGCGAGCGTGGGGGTATCGCCGAAGCACAGCTTGCCCACGCGCGAGTCGTTCGCGAGCCGCTTTTCAAGCGACTCGAAACCCGACTCCAGCCAATGCCGGTACCACGCGTCTTTCGCTTCATCGCCAACCTTCAGCGTGTGCTTCAGATACTTGAGCACACGCAGGTTGTCGACGGGATGGATCTCGCACGCAATCTGAAGCGCGACCGAACGGATGAACGCGCGATCCAATGGCGTGCCCGGCAACAACGGTGGCTCGGGATGCGTCTCTTCAAGATATTCGATGATCGCAAGCGACTGCGTGAGCACGTCGTCACCGTCGATAAACGTCGGCACGATGCCGTCCGGATTCAGCTCGCGATAGTCCGGCTTCAGTTGTTGCCCGCCGTCGCGCAGGAGATGGATCGGCGCGTACTCATAAGCGAGCCCTTTGAGATTCAGCGCGATGCGAACGCGATACGCCGCCGAGCTACGAAAATAGCTGTATAGCTTCATGGGTCCCCTCCGCTTTTATAGTCAGACCACGCGCACGGAAAACTCTCCGATTCCGTCGACACCGCCCGTCATCAGGTCGCCCTTCTGAATGGCGCCGACGCCTTCAGGCGTACCGGTGAAAATCAGGTCACCGGGGAACAACTCGAATAGCGTGGACAGATACGCGATCGTGTCGCCCACCGACCAGATCAGTTGCGAGATGTCCGATCGCTGCTTCTCTTCGCCATTGACGGTGAGCCAGATCGCGCTTTTTTCCAGATGCCCGACCTTCGCGACTGGATGAATAGGACCCAGGGGCGCCGAGTGATCGAAGCCCTTGGCCGTGTCCCACGGGCGGCCTAGCTTCTTCGCTTCAGCTTGCAGGTCGCGGCGCGTCATATCGAGACCGAGCGCGTAGCCGTAGACGTAATCGAGCGCTTTGTCCGCGGGAATGTCCTTACCTTGCTTGCCGATTGCGGCCACGAGTTCCATCTCGAAGTGGACGTTCTTCGACTGCGATGGATACGGGAATTCGCCGGTCGCACCGGGCGCGACGTACAGCACGGCGTCGGCGGGCTTACCGAAGAAAAACGGTGGTTCACGATCGGGGTCGTGCCCCATCTCGCGCGCGTGCGCCTCGTAGTTCCGGCCGACGCAATAAATCCGGCGAACGGGAAACTGGTCGCTGGAACCGACGACAGGCACTGCGACCGCGGGTGCCGGAGCAAATACGTGACTCATTGCGTTCTCTCCTGTTTGATGAAGCATCGACCTGAACCTCAAGTTTAACGTGCACCGTTGCGCATCGCGATTCGGCTGAACGGCCTATGGGCCCCAATGCGTCGCGTGGCCAAGCACGCAGGAGCACGCCGTACGGTCTGCGATTCCCATGGACGGTTCTAAGCCCATAGGTCCGCAATCCTCGAACAAATGAGCACGCAAGCGGCATGAAAACCATCCGCTGAACCGCCCGGCGACTTGCAAGCCCGGCTCAAATGCGGTACTGAATGTGATTCCTGTATTTCCAGAATTGCAGCGGGCTAATCTGCACACGGCAAGATTGAACACCCCTTGTGCGACCGCCCGCTCAACCCAATCAATGACCGACACAGCTCCTTTCCCGTGCGCCCGTTTCATCAAGGAAATCGGCCGCGGGCCAAACGGCGCGCGAGCGCTGACCCGCGAGGACACATACGCCCTCTACGAAGCGATGCTAGACAACCGCGTCTCCGATCTCGAACTCGGCGCCGTGTTGCTTGCGTATCGGGTGAAAGGCGAGACGGCCGCAGAACTGGCCGCGATGCTGGCGGCCGCGCATCGCTCGTTCGAACCGTTGCATATCCAGAACGGCCGCGACCACGCGCGCCCCGTCTCCATCCCCACCTACAACGGCGCGCGCAAGCAACCGAACCTGACCCCGCTGCTGGCGTTGCTGCTCGCGCGGGAAGGTGTGCCGGTGCTCGTGCATGGCGTAACGACTGACCCTGGCCGCGTAACGAGCGCCGCGATTTTCGCCGAGCTGGGCATTCCGGCATCCACCTCCCACGATGAAATCGAGGACAACCTCGCCTCGCGACGGCTGGCGTTTGCGCCGATCACTGTGCTCGCGCCCAAGCTCGCGCGCCTGCTCGCGATCCGGCGGATCATGGGCGTGAGGAATTCCACGCATACGCTGGTCAAGATCCTGCAACCGTTCGCGCAGCCCGGTTTGCGGCTGGTGAACTACACCCATCCGGAGTATCGCGAGAGCCTGACGGGACTGTTCACCGAGCATCCGGATGCAGCCGCCGGGGGCGCCCTGCTCGCACGTGGGACGGAGGGCGAAGCGGTCGCGGACACGCGCCGGCAAGTGCAGGTGGACTGGTTCCATGAAGGCCACACAGAAACGCTGATTTCGGCGGAGCGCTCGTCTCCGGAAGCGCCCGTGGTGGCGCTGCCCGAGGCCCTCGATGCCGCGACCACGGCCCGGTGGATTGAAACCGTGCTGCGCGGTGAAGCACCTATTCCGCCCGCACTCGCGCGTCAGGCGGAGTTGATTGCGGACATCGTGAGGCGCTAGGCCATTCTTCAGTCGAGAAACCGTTTCTGTTGACAAAAGCGCGCGCCCTGCGCTAATGTGCAGAAATGAGCTTTACCCAATTCCCCTCCCTTCGAATTACTCAGGGTCGCCTAGCGCGGCCCCTATCGCTACGTCTAGCGTAAGTCGCTAAACGTGGCGCCGCGCGTTCCGCGCGCGGTCCCTCCCGCAGTTTCGTAGCTCCCCTTTCGTAGTTCCCATTTACCACCCGTAGTCGTCTGCTTTCGTCCGTTCATCCACGGTACGAAAACGCGAGGATCACATGCACGCTGCATTTGCATCGTTCACGTTCGTCACCGGCGTCACCCACGCCATGGGACGTCGCGAACCTGACCAGCGCGCATCGGAACGATGCCGGCAAGCCGCCGGCCACGCATCCTCCTCGCAACGACTGCGCTTTCACGCGTACAACGCGTTCAGCCGAGGCCCACGATGATGATGCGCAACCCTTCTGAGAAATACCGCCCTTTCCCCCAGGTCAACCTCAACGGCCGCCGATGGCCCACTCGAACGATTGAGCGCGCGCCCATCTGGATGAGCACCGATCTTCGTGACGGCAACCAGGCGCTGATCGACCCGATGAGCATTGACGCCAAGCTCGAATTCTTCGAGATGCTGGTGGCGGTGGGTTTCAAGGAAATCGAAGTGGGCTTTCCGTCGGCATCGCAGACGGATTTCGACTTCGTGCGCAAGCTGATCGTGGAAAATCGCATTCCCGCCGATGTCACCATTGAAGTGCTCGTGCAGTCGCGCCGCGAACTCATCGAGCGGACTTTTGAAGCGGTAGAAGGCGCCCCCCGCGTGATCGTGCACCTGTACAACGCGATCGCGCCGTCGTTTCGCAAGATCGTCTTCGCGCAGTCCAAGGAAGAAACCAAGGCGCTCGCCGTGGAAGGCACGCGCATGATCAAGGAGTGCGCCGCCGCGCGCCCCAATACACACTGGATCTATCAGTATTCGCCGGAAACGTTCAGCATGACCGAGCTTTCGTTTTCACGCGAAGTCTGCGACGCCGTCGTGCAAATGTGGCGTCCCACGCCCGACCACAAGATGATCGTGAATTTGCCGGCCACCGTGGAAGCAGCCATGCCGAACGTGTTCGCCGATCAGATCGAGTGGATGGATCGCAACATGAGTTTCCGCGACAGCATCGTGCTCTCCGTGCATCCGCATAACGACCGCGGCACGGCCGTCGCCGCCGCGGAACTCGCGATCCTTGCCGGCGCGGATCGCGTGGAAGGCTGCCTCTTTGGCAACGGCGAGCGCACAGGCAACGTGGATCTCGTCACCCTCGCGATGAATTTGTACACGCAAGGTATCGACCCCGGTCTGGATTTTTCGGATATCGACGGCGTGCGCCGCGTGGTCGAGCGCTGCAACCAGATTCCCGTGCATCCGCGTCACCCGTATGCCGGCGATCTCGTGTTCACGGCCTTCTCCGGCTCGCACCAGGATGCCATCCGCAAGGGTTTCGCCCAACGCGAAGCGGACACGGTATGGGACGTGCCGTATCTCCCCATCGATCCCGCCGATCTCGGCCGCAGCTACGACGCCGTGATCCGCGTGAACAGCCAGTCGGGCAAAGGCGGCTCGACTTATTTGCTCGAACGCGGGCTGGGCTTCACGCCGCCGCGTCGCGTGCAAATCGAATTCAGCCATGCCGTGCAGAAAGTCGCCGACGCCTCCGGCGCAGAAGTCTCCGGCGAAGCCATTTGCGCGTTGTTCAAGCGGGAATACTTCGACGCACAAGGGCCGGCGTCACGGGCAGATGCCTCGACCCTGCACTTCGATGGACGCCACGTGAAGGTGCCCGTCTCCACGGTTGCCGACGAAGCGCACGCGCAGGCAGTCGCTGCGGCGGTAGCCAGCGTGGCAGGTGTCGCGTTCGAGGTGACATCGTTTGAAACCGCGGCTACCGCGAAGGGTGAAACGGCGGTGTTTATCGGCTGCCGGATTGGCGATCAGGCGATGCGGTTTGGCGTCGCGGTGCATGCAAACGCGGTTCAGGCAGTCGCCAACGCCATTGTCAGCGCGGTAAATCGCGTGCGCTGGGCCGAGCGCAAGGAAGTGGAAAACGAAGCGGTCGCAGCGTGAGTGGACGCGATTTTCCAGCAACGAGTAGCGAGTAGTAGGGAGTGAGTGACGCGCCGTGATGTGGTCAGGTACCGCTTTCCAGTCATCGTGCAGCAGAAATTTGCGAAGCAGGCGATAAAACACGACCGGTATCGACATGACGGCCGGCGCTCACAACGCGCCGCCCCGCCGGCCGAACCGCGACGCCCGACCGAACGGCGTCGAACCGGTGCTAATCCAGCGCCACGCGTGTTGCCTGCATCGCGAGCAACTGCCATTGTCCATCGACTTGAATATGGATGGCCGTGTACGCGATCGGGAACAGCAAGGCGCCGTTCTTCGACTCCATCTCGAGCAACGCGCGCCCAAACACGATCCACGTGTCCCGCCCGCCCGGCATCACATCCTGCGACTGTATCTCGATCTGCCGATAGCGCCGGCGACCCGCCGTGATCGCATCAATAAACTGACGTTTCGTCTCGCGCTTGCCATTGGTATGGACGTAGCTGGCGTTCTCCGCCAGCAGCGAGTCCAGCAATTCGCCGTCACCGTCAACCATCGCACGGAAACGGTCGCGCTCGAGTTCGCGGATTGCCTCGATGGGCGTATCGATAGGTTGTGCCGGCATCTTTCGATTCCTCTCGCGCTTGAGGAACCGATGGACGCGGTCCCCGTCAGAAGTTGTATTGCAAATATATCTGGCTGAAATTTATACCAGGATTCGGGTGTTCGATACCGCCGTTGGATAAATGCTGAAACCGGAAGCCCGCCTGGTAGTTTTGATGCGCGCCGAATTGAGCGCCCACGCCCACGACGTCGGCAAACTGAAAGGCCGAAGAGAAGGTCCGCGTCTCGGTTTCACGAACGTGCGACAAGAGGCGTACGCCCACGCCCGCTTCCACGTAGGGCCGAAACCATCCCGAACTCTTGATGAAGCGGAACACCGGCGTGAGGCCGAATTCCCAGATGCCCGGATGTGAGGCCTGGTCTTCGCGAATATCCCAGTAGGCCACATGCGCTTCACCGACAACAGTGAAGTGGAAACCGCCGATTTCCCACCAGGTCCAGTTGGGGTCCCAGACCACGCCAACATCCGCCTTCCGGACGTCGTGGTCGGCAACCCCGCCGGCGATCTGCAAGCCGAACTGATCGGCATGGGCACTGGCCGAAGCCAAGACCAGCGCACCGAACAAGGCACCGTAAAAAGAGCGCTTTTGCCAGACACTTTTGTTCTTCTGCATGAATACTCCGGAGCTGGATTCTCACAAGACGGGCTCGCCACTAACGCAGCAAGTCGCCATTTTAGAGACGGTCTCAAAAAAGTGCTCAGAAGAGTTCTGATGAATGAGGAAAACACGGAATTAAGTTTCGTCGAATCCCGATTGACGGGTAAATCGTGCGAAAACTTGCAAGTTTCTTTCGGTAAGTTTGACAACGGAAGTGTTTCGCCGCGCGCAACAGTGCGGGAAAGTACTTAGTAGCTATTGGAGCGAAGATTCTAATAGCGTATGGGAACTTGGACACACAAGGCCTCTCTAATCCTTAGCACTCGAAATAGCAGAGTGCTAATATCCTGCTAGACCCGGTTTTTCATCGGGTTTTTTGTTGATAAGGAGCACACAAGCGTGACCAATGCGATGACCCTCCCGAATACTGGACACTCGGCGCCGGCCAAGGCCGCTTCGGCAGGTGCGCTGACGTTTGCGCAGTCGTCCATGTTGACTGGCCAGATCGGCAACATCGACGCCTACATTTCGGCTGTCAACCGGATTCCGATGCTAACGCCGTCGGAAGAACGTCAGTACGCCACCGAATTCCGTGACAACGACAACCTGGATGCCGCTCGCCAGCTCGTGCTGTCGCACCTGCGCCTGGTGGTATCGATTGCCCGCAATTA
>Ga0302220_10002244_pt1 | contig 14341 bp, 12 predicted proteins | sample II_Palsa_E1_3_FD_194572 | JGI IMG/M metagenome (GOLD analysis project Ga0302220, IMG submission 194572) | Peat permafrost microbial communities from Stordalen Mire near Abisko, Sweden - II_Palsa_E1_3 | ecosystem: Environmental > Terrestrial > Soil > Palsa > Peat permafrost | place: Sweden...
CTCAATCTTCCAGTTGAATGCCTCCGGCAACATCCTGAGCAGTTCCTCGGCGTTCTTCCCATCCTGCATTCCGTCTTTTTTTTGCTTCGCCAGTTGAGCGGGATCGTGAATGAAGGTCTGCACCCGGGCATCCTCGACGCTGGCCTCCGCTTGGGTCAGCGGTCGCCCATCCTTCTCGATCAATCGCTTCACCGAACCATGGTCGGTCTCCACCACAATCGAAACAGTATGCGTTCCATCTCTCTGATCATCTCGATAGTGCCATCGCGAGTGGTCATTCAAATCCGCAGACAACTCTGCCTGCATCGCCGTTCGAACGATCTCCTTTGGCTCCCTGACAGTTTGCGCGTGCAACGGCAACAATCCCGTCAGCAAAAAAACGCTCAACACGCCCAGACGCAAAGTAGACTTCAAATTCCTCATAGACCCACATGTCTTAAGATGCAGATTCTTCAACAAAGTTAGCGTTCCGTAATCGAGTCTATTCTGTGTCGTGCATATTCTGTGTTGTTACCTGTTTTTCTGCTTGTTCTCCGTTAGGGATCTGCTGCCTGTGCTTGTTTTCAAATCTGCCTACCCCACCCACTCCACCCGCACACTCTTCTTTCCCAATCGCAATGTTGGGGAGTCCCCCAGTACAGCTTCTTGAACCAACTTCTCACTAAACTTATCTCCATTCACGCTAACCGCATTTTCAGCGAGTTTACGCGTGGCCTCGCCCGTCGATGATGCCAACCCAGCAAGTTGTAATAGCTTCGGCATTCGAAGCTCAGTTCCCTCGTGACGATCGGCAATTCCGATCAACCCTTCGGAACTCCGCGACACCTTCACCACCGGCACATTCTCGCTCACGCCGCGCTGCTGAAACAGCTTCGCCCAGCTCTCCGCAGCTGTATCCGCATCTTCCTGCGAATGAAACCCTTTCGTAATTGTCCACGCCAGGTTCTTCTTCGCCTGCATAGGATGCAGCACGTTACCAGCAACATCGGCCTGCATCTGCGCAATCTCTGAGCCACGAAGATCCGTGAGCAACGTCCAATAACGCCACATCAGCGCATCCGACACCGACATCAACTTCCCATACATCTCCCCGGCCGGCTCATGCACGCCGATCGCGTTATTCAGCGACTTCGACATCTTCTGTACACCATCGAGCCCCTCGATAATCGGCATCATCAGCACAATCTGCTGCTGCTGCCCATAATGCTTCTGCAGGTCGCGACCACGCATCAGGTTGAACTTCTGATCCGTCCCACCCAGCTCCGCATCGCACTCCAGCGCGACAGAATCGTACCCCTGCGCGATCGGATAGATCAGCTCATGCAGCGCAATTGGCTGCTCCTCATTGAACCGCTTATGAAAGTCTTCTCGCTCGAGCATCTGCGACACCGTGAACTGCGCCATTAGCTTCACCATGTCGTAGTAGCTAAGTTTATTCAGCCACTCTGAGTTGTAGCGAACCTCAGTCTTCACTGGGTCGAGAATCTTGAACACCTGCTCTTTGTAAGTCTCCGCATTGGCTGCAATTTGTTCCGGAGTCAGCGGTTTGCGCGTTACGTTGCGCCCGGTGGGATCGCCGATGAGTGCCGTCGAATCGCCAATGAGAAAGATCACGGTATGGCCAAGCGTCTGAAAATGCTTCAGCTTCCGCAGCAGAACTGTATGCCCTAAATGAAGGTCGGGAGCAGTAGGATCGAATCCCGCCTTGATTCGCATGGGCTTCCCTGTGGTGATCGACTTTGCGATGCGCTCTTTCAGAGCTTCCAGCGGAACAATCTCCGCAGCGCCCTTCGTAATCAAGTCAAGCTGCTCTTCTACTGAGGCAAATGTAGACATATTGTTCAAGTATAAAGACTGCCACGAGGTCGAAGGAGAACCGCTGGATTGCGGATCAGATTCGGTAGATCTACGAGTTATCCAACATCTGCTACACGTTGAACTTGAAGAATAGAATGTCCCCGTCTTTGACAATGTACTCTTTGCCTTCGGAACGAAGGAGTCCTTTCTCCCGAACAGCTTGTTCGCTGCCGTATTTGAAGAGATCATCAGAGGCGTAGCAGTCCGCCTTGATGAATCCTTTTTCGAAGTCGGAGTGGATGACGCCGGCTGCACCGGGAGCCTTGGTACCGCGGCGGATGGTCCATGCGCGGACCTCCTGTACGCCGGCGGTAAAGTAAGTGATGAGATCGAGTAGGCGGTACGCGGAGTGAATGAGACGGTTTAGACCGGGTTCTTTCAAACCAAGCGATTCAAGAAATTCATTCCGCTCGGCGGGTTCTAATTGGGCTATTTCGGATTCTAAAGCGCCGCAGATACGGACTACCTGGGCTCCTTCTTCTTCAGCACGCTTTTCTACGACGGCCGTGTAGGCATTGCCTTCGATCAGGCCGCCCTCGTCAACGTTGGCAACGTATAGCTGAGGTTTAGAGGTAATGAGGAACAGGTCTCGAGTGTAGGGCTTTTCTTCCTCGGTGAGGTCGACGGTGCGAGCCGGCCTGCCGGCTTCGAGAGCTTCCTTAAGCTTGGTCAAGGCGGAAAACTCAGTCTTGATCTTGTGATCAGCGGAGGTCGATTTATTGAGCTTTTCGACTTTGGTGTAGCGCTTTTCGACGGTGTCGAGATCGGCAAGTAAAAGTTCGGTATTGATGATGTCGATATCGTGGAGCGGGTTGACACCACCAGCAACGTGGATGACCTCAGGATCGTCAAAGCAACGGACGACATGGCAGACAGCATCGGTGGCACGGATGTGACCGAGAAACTGGTTGCCGAGACCTTCGCCCTTAGAGGCACCTTCGACGAGGCCAGCGATGTCAATGAATTCCATGGTGGTTGGGACTAAGGATTTGGGCTTAATGAGTTCGGAGATCTTGGCAAGGCGCTCATCAGGCACAGTGACGACGCCGGTATTAGGGTCGATGGTGCAGAAGGGGTAATTGGCGGCTTGCGCTTTCGCCGAGGTGAGGGCGTTGAAGATCGTTGATTTTCCGACGTTGGGGAGGCCAACGATTCCGCAGTTCAATGGCATTGTGCTGATTCCTTGTTACGAGGCGTATTTCGGCGTCGTGGGCTTGTCTTTTACAAGGATAGTGCATTGGTGAGGTGGGTGGAGGCGTAACGGTGATTGGGGGATGCGCCGGGGCTTTTTCTAACTGATGTCCTGCCGGACGGGCCTCCTGCACGGAAGGCGGTCACTTCGTGACTTTTATACCTTTTCTAGGTTAAGGAATTTTAGTGTTCCCCCTGTTGGCCGGAGTGATCTTTTCTTTTTGCTTCGTCTAATCTGGACACGATGAGGCTTGTTTTTTTTAGATTCGGTGCTCTGGTTGTGATGCTTGCGGGAGTGGGGCTGGCGCAGACTACGCTGCATACCACTACGACGCTGGTGGTGGTGCCGACGCTGGTGCAGACTCCGGGGAAGGAGCTGCTGTATTCGCTGAAGGCGGATGATTTTGTGCTGACGGACAACGGCGTTCCGCAGAAGGTGACTCTGGAGGAGGAGACGCAGAGGCCGCTGTCGCTGGTGGTGCTGATGCAGACGGGTGGAGAGGCGCGGGGGCAGTTTCCCAGTTATGCAAATCTCGATACGATGCTGGGTTCGCTGCTAGGCGGGGCGCCGAACGAGGTGTCGGTTGTGAACTTCGACAGCAGGCCGGAGGCGGCGTCTCCGTTTACGTCGAAGGTTACGGAGTGGGGAGAGGCGATCGATAAGCCGGACCAAGGGGACAGCGGAGCCGCGATCTTCGATAGCATTTCATTTTCGCTTGACCTGCTGAAGAAAGAGCCGGTCGGTAACCGCCGCGCTATTTTGTTGATCAGCCAGGAACGCGATGATGGCAGCAAGACGCAGATGAAAGATATTGTGCGGGATTTGGGCGAGACAAATACTGTGGTTTATAGCGTCACTTTTTCCGCCCAGAAGACGGAGGCGAAGATGGCTCTTACGCATCCGCATGTGAATCCGCCGATCTCGAATGTGCCTTCCGATTGTTCGCTCAAGCCCTACAACGATCCAGCGAGGCCTTTCCAGGGATATTTCAAGCTTGATGCGCCTTTGAGACTGATTTTTGGAGCGATGCAGAAAAATCTGTCGGCGGAGGTGGCCAATCTTTCGGGCGGCGAGGCGATGAGCTTTGATGGGTGTGGGGAGTTGGAGAAGGATTTGAGCGTGCTGAACAATCACATACGGAATAGTTACATTCTGAGTTTTACTCCAACATCTGCGGCGCCGGGGCTGCATACGACCAGCGTGCGGCTGGCGCGGCATCCGGAGATGGTGGTTTCGGCCAGGAGCAGCTACTGGGCGGCGGCTGGGGATCAGAAATAACGCGGCTTTGACAAAAAATTCGTGACAGCAGGTTGGGGGGAGTTAGGCTTGGTGTACGAGGTGAGCATGATGCAACGGATTGGTGTGATGTGCGCGATGGCCGGGATGATGGCGGCGAGTGTCGCGATAGGACAGGCTCCTACGGCTCCGAGTGGACCGACGGGGCCAGCGGCTGAGGTGCAGCGAAGCTATGCCGCGGTGAAGGCGAATATTTTGAAGTCGGCGGACAAGATGCCGACGGCGGACTATTCGTTCAAGCCGACCCCGGATGTGCGAACGTATGCTCGGGTGGTGAACCATGTGACCGAAGCACAGCTGAAGACTTGCGGTGCGGCAAATCACACGGCAGCAGCCGATCAGCCGAAGGTGCCGGCGGAGACTGCGGATAAGGCAGCCATTGTAGAGGCGCTGAAGGCTTCGTTTGCAGAGTGCGATAAAGCGTTTGCTGGGACGACGGATGCGAATCTGACGGATGTATTCGATGTCTTTAATTCGAAGCGGTCGCGTGTCGGGATTATGTGGGGGACGGTGGCACATGACAATGAACAATATGCGACGCTAGCGCTGTATCTGCGACTAAAAGGCTTGGCGCCTCCGAGCAGCGAAAAATAACCTTTGCGAAACACCTACAGATGGTGGCACTGAAGAAGAGATGCGTCCGGCAGATTCTTCCGTGCGTCTAAGGATCGAGAGTTATTGCCGCGAGATCGACTGCGAAGCTGGCTCTTTGCCGAAAGGAAAAGCATGGTGCTGGTTTTGCAGACTCGTTTTCGAACTCTCTTCTGGGTTGTGGCAATTTTGGGGTTAGTGGTTGTCGGGTTGCAGTTTGTTCGTCCCGAGTTGACGAATCCGCCGGTGACCGCAGAGCTTCAGGCCCCTCCTGAGGTGAAGGCAGTGTTGAAGAACTCTTGCTACAGCTGCCACTCAAATGAGACGAAATTGCCTTGGTTCGACAAAGTGGTACCGGCATATTGGCTGGTATCGAGCGACGTGAAAGAAGCGAGGAAGCATCTGAACTTCTCCGAGATCGCGAAGCTGCCGGCAGCGCAGCAAAAGGGCTTCTTGTTTGAGGCGGTGAACATGATCCAGTTAGGTGCTATGCCGCTCCCCTCTTACCTCAAAGTCCATCCTAATGCTGCCGTGACACCGGATCAGCTGGCAGTTTTGAGGAACTATCTGACTACGCTAGCGGATCCGTCGATGGCGGCGGAGACCGCGGCTAAGGCGGCGACAAATTCAGCCGCCGCGGACGCGCAGTACTCCAAGTGGGTTCAGGCCAGCGATACGGTGCTGGAGGTGAAACCGGAGTGGAATGGTGTGCCGTTCGATCCCGAGTATAAGACCTGGAAGGCTATCAGCAGCACGGACCGTTTCGATAACCACACGATGCGGGAGATTTTGGGGAACGATGTGGCGGTGAAGGCGATTGCAGAGGGACACATCAATCCATGGCCAGATGGAGCGGCGTTCGCGAAGGTGGCTTGGTGGCAAGCGCAGCCAGATTCACAGGGCGTAGTGAAACCAGGAGCGTTTATCCAAGTGGAACTTATGGTGAAGGATAGTAAGAGGTATGCGTCGAGCGAAGGTTGGGGTTGGGGACGATGGCGCGGGACCGACTTCAAGCCTTATGGGAAAGATGCTGGGTTCCAGAATGAGTGCATGAGCTGTCATGAACCTGTGGCAAAGAATGACCATGTTTACACGATGCCGTTTCATGGGCAGATCGCAGGAGGTCAGTGATGAGACTGGCGAGTTTGTGTCTGCTTGGAGCGGTTGCGGTTGGTTTGACTGGATGTTCGGAGGAGACGAATCCGCGCGTGATTACGCGGTTGAATACGGATGCGGCGCTGGTTGGGGAACTGCCTTCGAATCCACTGCAGAGCAAGGTGATTACTTCGTGGATCGATCGGAAGAGCGCAACGATGTCGACGATGTTTGGAAATGATGTGGCGTGGAAGTATGCGCGGACGAACGCCGATTCTAAATATCCGGCTGGTACTGTGATTTCAGTCGTGACGTGGGGGCAGCAGGAGGATCCGCGCTGGTTTGGAGGGAGTATTCCTCAGCGGCCAAAAGCGGTCGAATTTGTGACCGTGACGGGACCTGGCGCTTCGGCATATCAGAGATATGAAGGCTCGCCGTTGAAGAAGGTGGCGAGTGTGGAGGGTGCCGATCCGAATAGCCGCGAGGCTTATCTGTTATCGCAGCGGGCGGCTGTTATGCCCTAATTCCTGGAGCCTCGTCAGGTGATAAGTCGAATGACTGCAACGAGATAGTGGAAGCTACTCTTTGCAAAAATATTTGGTCCCATTGGGGCTCGGCTGTTTGGGGCTTTGACAAGATTTCCAGTGAGGCAAAGAGCGGGTAATTGCGATGCTTTCGGGGTCCGCCTTGCGCCGTAGAATGATCCGGTCAAACGGGCACCGATAGATCTATACGTTAAATCGAGTTGCAGGAGATCTCTATGAGGCGAGTTCTGGTTGGGCTAGTGGTGTTTTTGGTGACTTTATCCGGTTTTGCGGTGGCGCAGCAGGAGAAGCCGATGAGTTTGAAGGCTGTTCTGCTGGAGCAGCTGCGTTCGACTCATAACAAAGCAGAGTGGTTTGTACCGGCCAATACGGCGGTCGCAGGGCTGACTCCGGCGCAGGCTAGCTGGACGGATAAGAGCGGGAATCACTCGGTGGGACAGTTAGCGAATCACCTGGTGTTCTGGGATCGGGAGATGCTGGCGAAGTTCAAGGGGGAGACTCCGGCGAAGTTCGACGGCAACAACGATGAAACCTTCAATGACTTCGACGCGAAGAGCTGGACCAAGACTGTCGCAGATCTGGATGCGGTGATGACGGATTGGGAGAACGCGGTGGAGACGGCCGACGACGCCAAGATTTCGCTGTGGGCTTCGAGGATCGCACACGTTGGAACGCACAACGCTTATCACATTGGGCAGATGGTCTATGTGCGGAAGCTGCAGGGAGTGTGGGATCCGAATAAAGGGGTGAAGTAGACAGATGATAAGAGACGCAGGAAAAGATCGTTACGATCTGCAACAAATTTGATTGGTGATCGCAGGTTATGACAGATGCCCTCTGCAACTGCATGCTTGCGGATAGCATCTTCTCTGGAGGGCCCCGCTTCAACCGAACGCAAGGTGTGAATATGAACCGAGGTCTGAGGATTGCAGTTGCTCTTTTGGGTGTCGCTGCGCCGATGCTGGCTGCGGGTTGCGGGAAGCACGAAGCGCAGGCTACGGCGGTTCCTGCTCCTGCGATGAAGCCTGCGCCGCCTACACCGATCGATGCAAAGAAGGCAGAGGCAGGTGGACCCACGTGGGACCCGCAGTGGGACAAGATTGTGGAGTTGGCGCTACCGCCGGCGATGCTATCCGGCCAGGTGCCGCATGATGTGAAGCGGTTCTGTCCGGCGTTTTATGGGATGCCAGAGGGCGATAAGCGGGCGTTCTGGGCGTACTTCTTTCAAGCGCTCGCGGGTGCAGAGGCAGGGCTGGAGCCAACCGTGCAGGCTAAGCATACGCAGCCGGAGATGGAGGTAAAGGATGAGGTGACGGGGCGAGCGGGACGGACGTCTGGGCTGCTGCAGCTTACGTATGAAGACGCGAAGAGGTATGGGTGCGACTTTGATTGGGAGCGGGATAAAAAGCTGGGAGTGAAGGATCCGGCAAGGACGATTTTGCAGCCGAAGAACAACCTGGAGTGCGGCGTGAAGATTCTGGATCACCAGATCATCGAAAAGCATAAGCCTTTGTTGTCGGCGTCCGGATACTGGTCTACGCTGCGACCCGGGACCGTGAGCTATCGGGTGTTCGCGAAGCAGATGACGAATGTTCCGACGGCTTGTGGGCGCGGACCGGAGAAGAGCCTTCGCGGGACACGCTAAATATTGATGGGCTTTGCTAAGATGACGGCGTTCCATCCTTCATCTAATGAAGGCGTTGAAAGAGGACGAACTATGAGGTCACGCGTAAAGATTTTTCTGCTGATGGCGGTTACGTTGCTCTTTGCCGTGGTGGGACGTTCCCAAAACGTGGTGGTCGATTGGGATCACAGCGTTGGTAATTTTTCGGAGTTCAAGACTTACGCATGGGTGAAGCCAATGCGTCCGACTCCAAATCCCCTGATGGACCAGCGAATCGTTGCGGCGATCGACGGACAGTTGACGGCCAAGGGTATGACGAAGGCAGATGGACCTGCAGATGTGCTGGTGACCTATGGCGCGGGGATTTCGCAGGAGCGCCAGGCCGTGGCTACGGGAATGGGCGGGGGCTGGAGATGGGGCGGCGGTGTGGCTACGGTGAATCAATATGTAACCAACGTGGGCACACTTGTTGTAGATATCAACAGTGGAAAGACGAAGCAGCTGATCTGGCGCGGGGCGGCGAAGGGTACTCTGTCGGACAAGCCGGAGAAGAATAGCGAGAAGATCGATAAGGCAGTGGCGAAGATGTTCAAGAAGTATCCGCCAAGTGGCAAGTAGGTTTATTGAATAAGGAAGGATTTATAGGAATGCCCACTTTTGTGATGCGGAAGTGGGCATTCGTGCGTGGCTGGTTTGATTCGGTTTATCCGATGACGCGGTAGCCGAGTTGGAACGGGTTGGCGGCGAGACCGGCGATAAGATACCAGCCAGTGGCGCCAATGTGGAGGGATGGGCCGTAGGTGAATCCGAAGCCGGTGTCGAGGACACTGGAAGATGCGACGACGCCGAGGCCGCCTGGGATGACCTTTCCGCCTGCGGTTTGGCCTACGCCGAGGATCTGCTGTGCATGCTCGCAGTCTTTGAGGAGTTGAACGGCGCGGGAGATGTCGGTGAGGAGAGAGATGATTGGTTCGCCACCACGCAGGACTCTGGCGGTGAGTGCAGCGGCGGTGTGGGCGGTGCCTTCGAGCCATACTGCGTGGGGATCGTTAGCGGGGGTGACCAAGCTGGCAGTGGAGAAGGTCATGCCGCTGACGGTTTGGCTGCCGGTGAGGCTGGAGTTGGGTGAGGATGCGGTGTCGGTGGTTTGAAGATTTGCGAGAGCCCAGTCGATGGTGCCGCGAGAACGTGCGTCAAGAAACGCAAGGTAAGACCAGGTCTGGCAATCTTCGGGGATAGGTGTGGTGTTGGTGGTGATCTGATCGGGGAGGGTTCCGGTGTAGAAGTACGGACCTTGCGGGTTGAACACGGCGAAGACGAACTGGAAGGCGTGTTGGGCGAGCGCAGTCCAGGTCATGCCGTTGTTTGCGTGGCCTCCCTCGGTGAGGGTTTGGAGCATGGTGAAGAAGGCGTAGGTGTCGAGGTTGCCCTCGGTGGATTTGCCATTAGGCGATGGCTGGGACTGGTTGTACTGGTCGATGATGGCGCCGTAGGAGTAGCCGCCCGGGCCAAGAGTGTTGTAGGTGTTGGTGACGATCCAGTTAGCGACTAAGAGAGCGCCTGTGAGGTACTGAGGATCGCGGGTGCGGCGGTAGAGCTGTGCGAGCGCCATGCCTGCCCAGGCCTGATCGCCGACGGAGCTGTCGTAGAAGTAGTACGGGAAGGCGGCGGGAGTGATGAAGGCACCGCTCGAGTCGGGTGCGTTGACGAAGTAGGCCTGGGCGAAGCGACCGTCGGCGACGGGGAAGTTTGTTGCCTGGGCGTGAAGGAGGCCGAGGCCGAGGATTTTGGCGCGGGTGAGGTCGTCCTGCTGGCCGCGGGAGAGATAGGCGTGGATGGCGACGGCGTTGTCGTAGGTGAAGCCAGTAGCCTGGAGGGCGGCGTCGCTGTAGCTCTGAGAGAGGCGGATGGTGGCGCCTGAGGCGTAAGCGTCCATCATGAGGTTCTGGAAGGTGAAGGCGCGGTCGATGGAGGCGGCGAGATCTTGTGCGGTGGTGAGTGGATTGGACTGGCCGAGCTGCGCGTGGGCTGACTGCGTGGCGAAGAGAGATGGCATTGCGCCTGCCACTGCGGCCGTGGAGACCATGCCGAAGAGACTGCGGCGGGTGATGTTCGAAGACATGTGGGGAGCCCTCCTTTTTGGGCACCGCCACTGTACGCTCGGTTTAGAAGACGTGCAAGATAGGGAGTGCAGTTAGTTAGCGATTATGTTCATGAGGCGATAGCCGCTTTTGTGTGGCGCTCATCCGCTGATTTATTTTTCTCCGGTTAACCTTGCGAAGAAGGTAGCGCCTCTCCGGCATTCCTGTCGACCCAGCCTTCGTCCGTCATTGCGGCGCGCCACTGCATGCTTGGATCATGAGCGACTACCTGGCTTTGCGGATAGGTTCGATGACTTTCGACGCGCTGCTAGTTTCTGCGGCGGCCGCCCATTAGCTGGAGCACGGCGAGGAAGATGTTGATGGCGTCGAGATAGATGGAGAGGGAGAGCGAGACGGCGGAGCGGCCGTCTCCGCCGGCACGGATGCGGGCGAAGTCGCCTACGGTGAGTAGGGCGAAGACACCCAGCGTGAGCCAGGAGTAGGTGTCCGGCGAGAGGAAGTGGAAGAACATGCTGGCGATTCCGGCGATGATCAGCAGCAGCAGCGCGGCGAAGCCGATGCCGGCGATGCGGCGGTAGTTGATGTTGAAGAGATACGCGACACAGCCCATGACGGCCATGCCCGCGCCGGTGGTGGCGGCGGCGTTGAAGACGATCGCTGAGCCGAAGTTATGGATGTAGCGCTGGATGAGGGGACCGATCTCCCAGCCCATAAAGTAGGTAAGGGTGAGGAAGAGTCCGAGCGCGACGGCAGGGTTGGCCTTGCGGGTGAAGTTGATGGCGAAGACAAGGCCCAGAACAACGATAAAGCCGACGAACGTTCCCCAGGGAGGCGCGGTAGCAACGCCGAGGGCGGTGACGAAGAAGCCGAACGAGGTGATGGCAAGCACCTTGGCGAGAAGGGAGGAGGTCTCCTCGCGGGGGACGTCGATGATGCCGGGATAGGTGTTCGTGCTGTAGTCATTCATTGCCATCGTTCGCTCCTGCGTCGTCCTTGGATGCCAGGGTGGTTATGGCTCCAACACTATGAGACGCTTTTCCGGGCAATTTGTCATGTTTCGCTGCGGAGGGCGGCCATCTAAATTGTAACGATCTGTCCATTGCCCCCAAAGCTTCGACGCCTAATTGGGTCCATGCTTCGGTTTCACTCAATCTGTTTCGGGTTTTTGAATAGCATGCGAAATACTGACGAAGCAACCGAGAAATATCTTTATCTAAGTGCGAGAGGCACTTATTGTCGTTGCAGAACCAATAATGCTTGCCCCATCCATGCATCGCACTACTCACTCGCTTAAGTGTATTGATAAACCCCAACCTGGTCTCCAGTGTTTTCGTGGCGACGAGTGAGTTGAAGCCAGCTTCGCTCTCGCTAAGGATGGATTCCACGTTGTTCATTAGCCGCTTTCTCGAATCCGCTGAAGGACGAAGAAAGCCAGTTATGATTTCGATACCAAGAAATTCAAAGCCGTCGTTAGCATTTCCACGAAATGTTTTTGCGTCTGACGCACTCAAGCCGAGCGATGCTAGAATTTTGCGCGCCTTATCGAAGGCTTCATTTGCAGCCGATCTACTTGACGCCAGAATTATAAAATCGTCGATGTACCGTAAACATCGGACGTTGGAATCACTGTTAAGTTGGTGATCAAAATCGTATAGGTACATATTGCCTAGAAGCGGAGACAGCGAGTTTCCTTGAGCGACACCTATATCCTCAATTGGAAAGGCAAGCGCGGAACTTCTAAGGTGCGATAAGTTTGCGAGTTCCACTTGAATAGCTTCTGAGAATAACTTTATGAACGCATCATCATGGACGACTTCACATATGAGCTCAGTGACCTTTGATTTTGGGATCTTCGTAAAGAAGTCCGAAATATCGGATCGCACCACATACACGTAACCATTGCCGATGGCCATCAAAACGGCTTCTATGGCCGCTGGGACCGCGGCCAATTTTTCATCCGCATTTTTCCGCACGCCCCCGAAGCTATGTGGCGTCTTCACATATTTCTGGATTGGAGGTATTGCGACCAGCACATCGTGAACCGCACGCTGAACAATTCGCGACTCTAGCGGAGCAATAACCAAAGGTCTAAAGCTCGTTTTATTCTTTTTGGGAATCTTTTTCCCTAGTGCTGGGAGAAACTTGAACGAGTTTGACTGGAGTTGTCTTTGGATGCGGCCAATATGCTCGATAGCATCTGCTTCGAACCTCGCAGCTTCATTACGGGTTTCCTCTGTCTTCGAAAGCCGGGCATTTTTACGGACCGCTGACCAAGCTTTCCCAAGAGTTTTTAGGGACCTTACACGTTCGATTGGCAACGTCTTCATCTGTCTTAGGCCCCGTTGGCTCACCCGACCGATCCGACAACTAGGCTCTGTGCCATGCGAAGGTAACTTGCGTTCCGCGTCGCTCAATCGAGACTTTCGCCTCGACGCTGCCTTGGGCCCTCGGCGAGCGGGAATCCCCGCTTGCTATGGCGCTCAAAACAATGGTCAGTGCTGCGAAGAAAATCTGGTATTTCCTCCGCGGCGGGACTGCTTTCCGTTCGAAAATCTGATTTCGCATCTCGCCTCCTCCTTGGAATCTACGCTTTTTAGGTCCAGAGGCAAGCGGTGTGAAATCCGCCCCTTCCCGCCCGGAGAATAAATGCTGCCAGCCGCCCAACGGGTGCCTCGTGAGGCAAAGGTTGCGGCTGAATAGTCGCCGGTAAGGTCAGGTCTGTGCCATGCGAAGGTAACTTGCGTTCCGCGTCGCTCAATCGAGACTTTCGCCTCGACGCTGCCTTGGGCCCTCGGCGAGCGGGAATCCCCGCTTGCTATGGCGCTCAAAACAATGGTCAGTAAACCGAAGATAACCGGTAATTACCTAAAAAACAAGAAATAAATTCGCTAAATTTTCGCTTAACCTTTAAGTTAAGGGTAGATTCGGTTCAAGGTTCTGGCGAAGGGGATGGTTTCTCTTACGTGGTCGAGGCCGCAGATCCAGGCTACGGCTCGCTCGATGCCCATGCCGAAGCCGGCGTGGGGGACGCTGCCGTACTTGCGCAGGTCGAGGTACCACTGGAAGGCGTCGAGTGGGAGATGGTGCTCTTCGATGCGGGACTTAAGGAGGTCGTAGCTGTCGATGCGCTGGGAGCCGCCGATGATTTCGCCGTAGCCCTCGGGGGCGAGGACGTCGACGCAGAGGGCCTTGGTGGGGTCGAGCGGGTCGGGCTGCATGTAGAAGGCCTTGAAGGCGGCGGGGTAGCGGTGGATCATGACGGGCTTGTCGAATTGGCTGGAGATGTAGGTCTCGTCGGGGCTGCCGAAGTCGTCGCCATATTTGTGAGGAGCTTCGAGCTTGCCGGCTTTGAAGGCTTCGTCGAGCATGGCGTGGGCTTCGTCGTAGCTTAGGCGGGGGAAGCGGTTTGCGGCTGGGCCGGATGCTGTTGAGTTCGTCGTTGAAAGGGGCGCAGCGGTGGTGGCCGGACTGGCAGCTTCGGGGTCCTTCGACTCGCTACGCTCGCTCAGGATGACGGCACTTGATGACGAGGATGGGGCGATAACGGCTTCTAGTTTAGCGATGTCTTTGCCGATGACCTTGAGGTCGGCGCGGTGCGACTCGAGCACGCGAGTGACGATGTGGGTGATGAAGCCTTCGGCGAGGTTCATGAGGCCGTCGAGGTCGAGGAAGGCGACCTCGGGTTCGATCATCCAGAACTCGGTGAGATGGCGGCGGGTTTTGGATTTTTCTGCGCGGAAGGTGGGGCCGAAGCTGTAGACCTTGCCGAGCGCGAGGGCGGTGGCTTCGATGTAGAGCTGGCCGGACTGGGTGAGGTAGGCCTTGTCGTCGTCGAAGTAGTCCATCTCGAAGAGCTCGGAGGTGCCTTCGCAGGCGTTGGGCGTGAGGATGGGTGGGTCGGTGCGGATGAAACCGTTGGTGTCGAAGTACTCGGCTGCGGCGCGCATGATGGTGGCGCGGACGCGGAGGATGGCGGACTGGCGCGGGGTGCGGAGCCAGAGGTGGCGGTGCTCCATGAGGAAGTCGACGCCGTGCTCTT
>Ga0302220_10002247_pt1 | contig 14339 bp, 12 predicted proteins | sample II_Palsa_E1_3_FD_194572 | JGI IMG/M metagenome (GOLD analysis project Ga0302220, IMG submission 194572) | Peat permafrost microbial communities from Stordalen Mire near Abisko, Sweden - II_Palsa_E1_3 | ecosystem: Environmental > Terrestrial > Soil > Palsa > Peat permafrost | place: Sweden...
ATGTGCTGGTGACCAAGTGCGATCAGTTGTACGGCCTGGAAGAGTGGGCCACACGGCTACCCGAGAACGCGCTTGAACAGGCGATGGGCTACCTGTGCGAAGAAATCGCGGCGGGCGGCGAAGCGAAGTTCCTGGACGACGCGTTCAACAGCATGGACGAGCGGTTGCAGAAGCTGCGCATTGCGCTGGTGGCGCGTAGTCCGTCAGTCGCGCCTGAACTGCTGATGTTCCCCAACGAGCTGGAAAGCCTGAAGCCTCGGTTGGCCATATTTTTACGCGCCTGCCTGGCCGAGGATCCTTACCTCGAGCGCCCGTTCTTGCGCGGTCTGTTTTTCAGCAGCGGTTTGCAGGAAGGCGGCGCCGTATCGAGCCTGTTGGGTCAAGCGCTGCCGCCGGTGCCTGCGCATCCGAACGCCAATGCGGGCCTATTCCTGCATGATTTCTTCGGTCGCATCCTGCCTCGGGATCGCTATATCTCGCAGCCGGCCCAACTGGTCAATCGTTGGCGCCGAGTCACGCGCAACATCGGCGTGATGGCGTGGCTGCTGTTGTGCCTTGCGGTCGGCATTCTGATCACCGTGTCGTTTGCCAACTCGATGCATACGATCACGCTGGTGCGCGACGAACGCCCCTACGATGCCGCGTTCAGCGGACGCATCGAAGACGATGTGCCGACGTTGGCGCGCGCCAACGAATCGCTGGTGGGCATTGAGCGTAGCCATCAGAACTGGCTGAGCGAGTGGGTGGTGATCGGCGCCAATGTCGACGCTCTCGAAGCCCGGCTGAAACAAAACTTTGTCGGCAATTTCCGCAAAACCATCTTGCCGGTCACCTACAAGAATTATCAGGACGACTTCGCACGCGTACAGGCCAGCGATCCCAACCATGAATTGCCGAACCTGATTCTCAACATGGTGCGCTATGTGAACCTGCTGCAGGCACGTTTGCAAGGCGCCGACCGCGATGCGCTGCAGGCGCTGCCGCAGCCGGTGCATATCGTGCGCTATTCGCCGCAGTTGGATCAGCAACTGAACGAGTTGACGATTTCGCATCTGGCCTGGTCGCCGATCAACGACGGTTACCTGTCCGACCTGAAGCGCGTCGACCAGGTGACGTTGGATCAGGCCGCCTATGCCGACCCGCAGATGACTTGGTTAATCGGGCTGGTGCCGGACAACGGATCGATCGCCGCGGTCAAGGCCAGCGATTTCTGGAACAACAGCGTGCCGTCGGGTGCGGTCAATGCCGTGGCGGGTCAGCCCATGGTTCCCGCCGCATTTACCCGGGCCGGCAAGGAAGCGATCAACGGCTTTCTCGACGAAATGCAGAAGAGTGTCGATAACACGCAGCAGTTCGTTGCGCGTCGTGCCGCGTTCGAGAGTTGGTACCGCGATCAGCGCATCCTGGCTTGGCAGAAATTTGTCACCGATTTCGCCACCGCGCAACGCCCGCTGTCGGGCGAGGCCGACTGGCGCGCGGCGATGGGTGTGGTGACCGGTACGCAGAGTCCGTACTATCGCGTGATCGACCGCGTGGCCGATGAGTTCAAGGAATACGACGATCAGGACTTGCCAAGCTGGCTGTTGATGGCGCGCCAATTCCAGCAGTTGCGCGGGCAAGTGACGCGAGTCGGCGCGGCGAACCAGGCGGTCAAGGTGGCCGGCATGATCGATTCGGTCGGCGGCAAGGCGGTGCGGCAGACGCTGGACGGCGCACCTCAATTGGGCGGCCGCACGATCAAGAATAATCTGAGCGCAGTCGATACGCTGAACCTGTACTTCAGCGAGGTCAACAAGCTCGGTGCCGACAGCGTGAACGGGACCGGCAAGGATTATCAGATTGCCGCCGATTTCCACCAGTATTCGCTCGATCCAGCGGCCAAGCCTTCGGCCGTGCAAAGTGCGGCGCAACGGCTGGTGCAACTGAAAACGCTGATAGGGCACGACGGCGCCTCCGACGAGGCAGTGTGGCGCCTCATCGAAGGTCCGTTGGACTTTGCCCTGGCCTACGTCGAGCAGCAGGCCTCGTGCGAAGTGCAGAAGAATTGGCAGGCCAGCGTGCTCTTTGCGTTGCAGAGTGCGCCCGACAAAGCGACGATGCTCGACCAGCTGTATGGCGCCAAGGGTTCGGTGTGGGCGTTCGCGGATGGTCCGGCCAAGCCGTTCCTGGTGCGTGACGCCAAGCGTTTCGATATCGTCCAGACCTTGGGTTACAGCGTGCCGTTCACCGATGCGTTCCTGCCCATGCTCAATGGCGCCGTCGATCAGCGTGTGACGCAACTGGTCACGCTGCAGCGGCAAGACGTCGCCAAGCAAAACGAGCAGTTGCAGGCGCAGCAGGATCAGTTGAAAGCGCAGCAGGATCAATTGTTGGCGCAGCAAACGCTGGGGCAGCTCGATAAGACGTTGAGCGACGCCAAGCTCAAGGCCGATGCGGCCATGGCGCAACCGATCCAGCTGACGATCACCGCGCAGCCGACCGGCATCAATCCTGGGGCGACCGAGAAGCCGTTTGCGACCATCCTGTCGATCCAGTGCGCGGCCGGCGCGCAACTGCTCAACAACTACAATTTCCCGGTCAGCAGCAGCTTCGCCTGGTCGGCAGGGCAATGCGGCGATGTGACCTTGCAGATCAAGATCGAGAAGCTGGTGTTGACCAAGAAATATTCCGGTCCGCTTGGCGTCGCGCATTTCGTCAGCGATTTTCGCGCCGGCGTGCGACAGTTCCAGCCCGCCGACTTTCCGTCCGCTCAGCCCAGCCTCGACGCGCTGGGTGTACGGCAGATCGCCGTGCGCTATACCTTCGACGGGCAAGACGCGATCTTGAGAGCGGCGCAGCAGATCGACGACTATGAGACGTTGAAAACCACCACTGCGCAGGAAAAGCAGCGCATACAGGATCAGCAGTTCCAGTTGACGCAGCAAGGCATCGATCAGAAGCTGGCGGTGTTGCCGGCAGCAGCGCCGCCGTTGCCGGGTAATGCCGCGAGTACGCTCAACGCGGCGTCAGTTTCGCTGCCGCAGCAAATCGGCGTATGTTGGAATCAACAGACCCTGCGTGGCAAACCCCAGGACATGACGACGGTGATTAGCCAACTGGTGCGCAATGCGGATCCTGCGAATCGGCAACTGGCGCCCGGGGTCACGCTGCTCAGGCCGTAAGTGGGGCGCCTCGCGTGCTTGGCGGACGTAGCGGCGGGGCGATACCTTGGATGTGCCGTCGGGCGTGCGGTGCGCCCGGCCCTCCGGTACCTTTACGCCCGGCGGTGCTACTGGACAGCGCACGGCGCGTGCGCCGCATTGTTCAGGTCACCAGCTTGACCGCAGCCGATGCATCCAGTGCCACGATGCGCGCCAGCAGCGCGTCGGTTTCGCTCTTGGCTTCGTCATTGCGTGCCACGATGTTGTATGCGGCCTGCAGCCCACTGAGCGCAAGCGGTGGATCCCACGTCTGCAGTTCGAAGCGATCGATTTCGGCGATGAGGGCGCGTGCGAACGCGTCGAGGTTGGCGCCCGGTCGTTGCGCAAACAACAGTTCGCACAGGTGAATACGCAATTGCAGTTTGCTGCGCGGTGCGCTTGTCTGGTCGATGGCTTTTTGCAGACCGGCAGCGGCGCCCGCTACATCGTTCTCCGCGGCCAGTGCACGCGCGCCCGCGAGCGCCGTTTGCAGCGAATCCGAGCGTGCGCCGGTGCCGCTCATGCCATCCGTACCGTCGGCACCGCCCCTATCGTTTGCCGCTGTGTTCAGCGCTTGCAGCCATTGCAGCGTTTCCGCATTGGCAAACGGCATGCCACTGACAAATGCCATCTGTTCCAGACCGGGCAATCGACCGAGCAGTCGCGCGGTTTCGCCGCACACTTCGTGGCGCGCCGCATCAAAGCTTGCGCCCAGCCGTTCCATCGCCTGCGCTGCTATGCAATTCAAGTCCAGCCAGAACGGGAAAAGCGTCAACTGAGCCTCGGCGAAACGGATCAAGTCTTCGTTGGACTGGCTGTTGAGCAAGTTGCGCAGCACGTCCTGAATCTGCGGAATCGGCCCCGGCAGCAAGGTCTGGCCACCGCGCAGCAGCGGCAGGTTTTCGATGGTGGCCCAGACGGCGATGCGCTTGAGCCGGAATGCCAGCGGCTTGTTCAATTCCGCGTCGCTTAGCCAGTCCGCTATGTCGCCCAGTTTTTCGAGCGCGGCGGTGCTCGCTTGTTCGACGTGCTCGGCCGAGTCCAGCGCGATTATCGTGGCCGCAGCCGCCGCTCCGGCCGCCGCGGAAGCAGCCGACGACGAGGCGGTTTGCTGCGCGCTGGGGCTGTCTGCGTTGATGTCACCGTCTTTGTCACCATCAACGGGCTCAGGCACAATTTCTCGCACCGGGATGGTATTGACCTGCGAGATCGCCGGCCGCAAGGACGGCGCGTCGCTATCCTTGTCGACGAGCAGCGCATCGATCGCCTTCAGCGCTTCGCGCAAGCCCTCGACGAGCGCCGGTTCCTGCGGCGCAAGAGCAGACCAATCGGTTTCGTCGCCATGCAGCTTGATGCGCTCGATCAGCCACTGCAGCGCGTTGCGCCGTCCGCGCAATCGTTGCAGCGGCGGGTAGAGCGTGTCCCAGTAGGTTTGCAGCATGTCGTTCAACACCTGCACACCGTCGAGCAGACCGGGCAGGCCGCGCGTTTGCAACAGGCCGCCGGCGAGGTAACACGCCACGAGGATGTCCTTGCCCTTATCCGAAAGCAGCGTGGCCGACAATTGCACCACTTGCTGCCAGTCCAGCGTGCCGCTGGTGACCGGGTTCGACATTTTGGCAATTTCGTTTTGCAGCAGGTCGAAGTCCGCTTCGTCGCGCACGTCGTTGCCGGCCGGTTGCGCGTCGCTAATGGCTTGTAAGCCCAGAGAGGAGAAATTGATCACGTGTGGCTTCGTTTGAATGGATGAGTTTGTATGGATGCGCGTGCGAGCTTAGGCCTAATCTCAGGCCCATCGCGTTTCGATCTCTGCGTCGAGAAAATACCCGGCGCCGCGCTCGGTGCGCAGCAGCGTCGGATGCTTCGGGTCGGCCTCGAGTTTGCGGCGCAGTCGCAGAATCTGCACGTCGATGGCGCGATCGTAGATGTCGTCGAAGGCGCGCGTGCTCTCCAGCAGTTTTTCGCGTGAAATGATGCGCCCCGGCGTGCTCAGGAACACTACCAGCAAGTTGAATTCGGCATTGGTCAGTGCGACGTCGCGCTGGTCCGGCGCAAGCAGGCGGCGCGTGTTCAGGTTCAGCGTCCAGCCCGCGAAGTGGTAGGCGCGCGGGTGTTTGCCGCGCGTCATCGGCATCTGTGCCTGCGCTTGCGGGTTCGCGCGGCGCATGACTGCGCGCATGCGAGCCAATACCTCGCGCAGCGAAAACGGTTTGGTGATGTAGTCGTCGGCGGCCAGCCCCAGACCCATGACGAGGTCGGCTTCTTCGTTGCGCCCGGTAATATAGATGATGGAAATCGGCGACTCTTCGCGCCAGCGCCGGGCCAGTTCGACGCCATCGCCATCGGGTAAACCGAGATCGAGCAGCACCAGGTCGTAATTTTTGGTCGCAACGGCGGTGACGGCGGCGGCGGCGGTTGCTGCGCCGTCGGCCTGATAACCATGGCCGGACAAGTATTCGATCAACATGACTCGCATCGAGTGATCGTCGTCGACGACCAGGATGCCGTGTTCTTTGGTTAGACTCATCTTTGCCCAGTGATGGCGGCCAGGGTGGCGCGTGCCAGCGCGGCCTGGTCAAACGGTTTGGCCAATGCGACCGCATGTGCGGCATGTGCGATATTACCCAGTCGCGGATTTCCGGAACAGAGTATGACCGGCAATTCGGGTGCGTGCTCGCGCATGCGAGCCGCGAGATCGTCGCCGCGCATCGTCGGCATATCGATATCGGTCAGCAGCAGGAAGATCTCGTGCGGCGCTGCCGCGGCTTCGACCAAGGCCTGATGCGGATCGTCGTAGCCGACCGGCTCGAAACCGAGTTCGGCCAGCCATTCCTCGCTGCGTTCGCGCAATGCGCGATCGTCGTCGAGCAACATCACTCGCTCGCCGTTGCCGATGACGCCGGGCCGGGGTGGCTCGGCATGGTGCCCGCGGCTGGGCTCGGGAGTGCGCTCAATACGGTGATCGGGACTGTGTTCGGGCTGCGCTTCGGGTTTCGCTTCGGTAAGTGGCAACACAAACACGAATTGCGTGCCGGTGGCTCCGGTCGTGATGCCCACGCCTCCATCATGTTCGGTGGCGATACCAGCGACGATGGCCAGGCCGAGGCCGGTGCCCTTGCCGACACCCGAGCGTGTGGAAAAAAACGGATCGAACAAGTGCGGCAGGTGTTCGGGCGCAATGCCTGTTCCGTCGTCGCGTACTTCGATCCAGGCTGCGGCGTTGGCCGGCGCGTCGCCGACTGCCATATTCCGGGCCGATACGACGCCGCTGTCCACGGTCACGACAACGTGAGCGCGCGATGCTTGGGTCGCATTGCGTATCAGGTTGAGCGCGGCGCGCGCCATTTGGTCGCGATGAGCGAGTACCGGCAACGGCTCGGACGGCAGCCGCAGCGCCAAGGTAATGCCGGGCGGACATAGTGGCCTGGCCAGCGCCACCGCTTCGCGCGCAATGTCGCGCAAATCGAGCACCGCGCGCACGCGGTCGCCGCGCCGCGCTGCCAGTAGGATCTGTTCGGTGAGGTCCTTGCCGCGCGCGGCGGCCGACACGACTTCACGCAGTGGCGATTGCGCCGCGGAGCTCGCCGGCAATCGTTCTTCGGCCATTTCGGCGTAGCCGCGCACGGCGCCCAGGATATTGTTGAAGTCATGCGCGATGCCGCCGGCCAGCATGCCCAGCGATTCGAAACGGCGCGCCTGTTCGAGCCGCACTGCGAGCCGGTTGCGTTCACGCACTGCGATGGCCACGAAAAACGACAGCATGGCCAGGCCGGCCAGATCGACTTGCAGGCGCCATGTGCTGTCGGCGTCGTCAAGGCCATAAGGGCCGAGCTTGAACAGAGTCAGCGCGATGCCCAATGCGGCCGCGACGCCCACGGTCAGTGACGCACTTTTCATGCCGCCGTAGATTGCCGTGGAGACGAGAATCAGCGACAGCATCATCCGCAAAACTTCTTCGGACACTGGGAGGAAGGCCGCGGCCAGTAGCGCGACGGTCACGCCGGCAATGCCGGCAATGGTGCCCAGGGTGGATGCGCTGGTAAGGCGCGTTCGGGTCGGTACAGTGGGGCGGTACCACGCCAGCAGCGCCGGCACCAGCACCAGCACGGCAACGCCGTTGCCGACCATCAACATGCGCCACTCGTGCCACCAACTGGTGTTCATGGCCGCCGAGGCAATGCTTGCGCCTAATACGGCGATCAGCGAGATCGCACCGATCGGCAACAACAGCAGGAAACGAATCAATTGCGAAACCGATTCCAGGTTGCCGTCGGCCGCTACATATCGTTGTCCGAGCCATGCGCACAAGGCGACTTCCAGCACGTTGAGCGCGGCAAAGCCGACGTCGGATTGGAGCGATAGCCAGTCCCGGTTGCCGACCTCGATCATCGCGATAAAGACGCAGAGCAGGTAAATCGGCCACTGCTTCGGGGGGAGGCGCCACAACAGCGCGATTGCCAGGGTGGGGGCGGGCCAGACGATGGCCGCGAGCGTGCTGCTGTCTGCGAGTTGCACTGCAGGACTGGCGACGAGGCAATAAACGACGCCGAGAAGGGCCGCTTGCAGCAGCGTGCGCAGAACTCCATCTCCCCGTATTGCCGCCATGTTCGGTTCCTTGCCGCCTTTCGCCCGGTGGCGCCTGCGCATGGCCGGCCCGTTTGACGCACATCATAACAAAGGGGACAGCAACGAACGATGGTTTACCAAAAAGAGCGCGGGGATAGAGCACGCATGCGACGCGATCCCGGCTTGGGTCGCCCGCTGTGTTGTGTTCCGGTTGCGCTCAAGCTGCCTCGGGATCCTTAGCCATCGGCTGCCGGGTCCGTCTGCCGGGTCATTGCCTGAAGTACGTCGCGCAAAACGACAGCCTGGTTCTCCAATTCATTGCGAGCACCGTAGACCAGCGTGATTTTTTGCGAGCCGCTTGCGGCAAGCAACGCTTCTAGTTTTTCCCGCATGCCTGGCGCCGCAAGTTCCTCGAGATAGTGTCTGCGAAACTCTTCCCAGCGTTCCGATTCGTGGCCGAACCAGCGTATCAATTCTGGCGTCGGCGCTACATCGCGTGCCCACACATCTAGATGTAGATCTGCGTTGCTACGTCCGCGCGGCCAGAAATGATCCACCAAGACACGATAACCATCGGCCGGCGTGGCCGCGTCATAGGCACGTTGAATCGCAATCACACGAGGGTGGGCGCTTTTCACGTGGGTGTCTTTCGCGGAAGTCATTATTTCGGCTGTTGTTGCGGCGTGAGTACGCGCTGGACTTGCTCGCGTAGCGCCGGAAGCACCTCGCGTTCGAACCATGGGTGATGCTTGAACCAGCCCGTATTGCGAGGCGACGGATGCGGTAGCGGCGCGTAGCGCGGCGCATAATCCGCAAACGCCGCGACGGTTTCGGTGACGCTGCCGCGACTCGCTTTACCGAGGAAATGGCGCTGTGCATACTGACCAATCAGCAGGATCAGGTCGATCTGGTCCATCTGTTCCAGCAATCGATCATGCCAAAGTTCGGCACATTCTTTGCGCGGCGGCAAATCTCCGCCACCGCCTCGACCGGGATAGCAAAAGCCCATAGGCATGAGCGCGATTTGCGACGCGTCATAAAACACGGCGCGCTCGACGCCCAGCCAATCGCGCAAGCGCTCTCCGCTTTTGTCATCCCATGGCACACCGCTTCTATGCACACTCATGCTTGGCGCTTGTCCAACGATCAATAGCCGGGCGGTGGCACTCGCCTGCACGATGGGCCGCGGACCCAGCGGCAAGTGATCGGCGCAAATGCGGCAGTTACGAATGTCTGTTAGAAGTGTGTGCACGGCGAGAGTCTAGTTTCGAAGCGGCGGTTTTTTTGCGACGGTAATCGCACCATCGGCAACATATTGGCAGAAATTCGCGACCGGCATCGCTGCGAGGCTAAGGGACTGACCGTCGTGCCAACCGAAGATGGCATCGGCCGCCGTAGTCTCCACGTCGGCCGTGCCCATTGGGATCACGACCGGGCGGGCGCGAAGGTTTTGGCGATTTCAAGTGTGACCTGCAGAAACTTGTCGATATCTGCCGGTGAATTGCAATGCAGCGGCGAAACTCGGACGGCACCGTCGATCCCAAAAGAATCCAGCATGCGCTTCGAGTACAGGCTGGACGAGATGCGTTCGTACACGATTACATTGCGCTTTTCGTATTCACGCACGGCCTGCGTCTGGCCGAGGTGATCAAAGGCGATCGCCAGGATCAACTCCCGCTTCGTCAGGTCATCATGATCCAGAAAAACTTTAACGTGCTCGATCTTCCGCAGGCCCGCGACCGCATCGCCGCCGTTCAGCATACGCGCCAACAACGCTCTTTCGTGCAGGGCAATTTTTTCCATGCCGCAAGCGAATAGCGTCCGGCGATCGGTACTGTCAGCGAATCGACTTCCGAGCCAGCATACGTAATCTACGATCGCCGTGACCACTGCAAATTGCCCCGGTGCTGCGCTGCCAAGATCCCAGAAATCCGGCTTTTTGCCGCCTAGCTTGTGGTGCGGCAAAACGGAGGCGCGCTGCGACAACCACGAGATGCCGGAACCTCGGCAGCCGAAGAACTTGTAGGGCGCGATGTTGATGCCGTCCACCGGTGTCTTCTGCACATCGATCAGACCGTGAGGCGCATGCTGCACGGCGTCCACGATGATGTATAGATCGGGCTTGATCGCGCGGGCCTGCCTGACAATCTCTTCAATGTCGATTTTGGCGCCGGAGATATTGGACGCGTACATGACGCTCAGCAGGCAGGTCTGCTGGTCAATCAGACCTAAGATCTCTGTAACGTCTACGCCGCCGGTGACGGGGTTGCTCTTGGCGACCCGAAGCTCCTTGCCGAGCCGCTGTGCGTACAACGCCATCGCATCATAGGACGACGGGTGTTCGAGTACGGAAGTCACCATGTTCGTGCCCGGAACGTTCTCGGCCATCGCGCGGACCATATCGAACATCGCACCTGACGCGGTCAACGATGCATAGACGCTTCCGTCTCGCGCGTTCAGGATCGTGTGTATATCGGCCGTACCCTGCGCCTGCACTTGCTTCAGGTACAGGGCGAGCTCGTGGATGCGCTCAGGGCAATCGGGTATGGCGTCGATTCGGGCGAGCTGCGCAACGGCAGCCTTGAGCCGGAAAGAACCTCCGGCGTTGTCGAAAAACAGTCTTTCTCGATCGTGCAGATCGTGGTCCACGTAGTGGAAGCGATGTTTGATCTCACGCATCAGATCGTCAGAGAAGAGCGTGCCGTTGTTGTCGTTCATGACCTGTCTAATCCTGGTTTGTTCATGTATTTACTAAGCGGTTGCAAGATAACGGTGGCTAGCGGTGGAAAGGGATCAACAGGCTCAGTGCCGGAGCATGCCGACCTGTTGACGTCGGGGCCATTGTTTCCGAAAAAAATCGCGCAAAATAGCGATATTTGTCGATGAATCTATATGAGGAAAATGAATATTGATTTCGCGACCTTGCTGTAATTGGCTCCGCGAGGCGACAGGCTGAATGCCAGTCGCCTATGGGCCAAGCTGGGTCGGTGAAAACCCCTACTGTCCCTCTGGCATATCGGCGCTTCGTGAAACAGCGGCGCAATGCCCCTCCTAGCCGGATCGCCGATCGTCACCTATTCCCTTGTGTGCGCTCCCGTACATAGGCGACGCCCGCGTACTCGCAGACTAGTCGTCCACCCGACGCTCCAGGAAATGACCTATGTCTGCTGGAAATCTCGCAAGCGGCCTGTTCTTCAGCCACCGTGGGCACCTCTACACCGTCAACTTGCAGGAGCGGCCGGGAAAGTGCTGGGCATGGAGCTACGTGCTGCACGATATCGAGGTCAGCGGCAAGGATGGACCCATCGACGATGAGGTGAACGCGATTGCCATGGGCATGGCGGCGGCTTCGGCGCACATCGATCGAATCATGGCGAACCCGTAGCGGGACATCCGAACGGTCGGTTCGCTCGCGGCAGTCAGTGGTGCCCGCTCAGCGTCTATCTTTTGGCCTTGCGCAGAGGGGCGGTTCGCGGCGCGCCCTTCTTGGTGTTGGGCTATCGTGCTACGATCCTCGAAAAGCCGAGAGGGGGCGATCATGGAAGGAAAGCACGATTTCCGGTTCAAGGGACGGATACTGCATTGCGATCCGATGCTGATGCCCGACGGCAGCTTTAACGCGCAAGTGACAATCGAGACCGGACGCGACGGTCCGGAGGGCAGTGAGGAGACTTTTCCTGCGTTGCGCTGCTTCTCCAAGGAGGCCGATGCGGTCGATTACGCCCACGATCACGGCAGACGCGTGATCAACGAGAAAGGCTGATCGACGGAGTCATGTAGGAGAATGCGATGCACCACGACGTCATTGACGGTCCCTATGTGATCTCCGTGAACGCTCACCCCGAACACAGCCGGATTCAGCCAGGAACGGTCGACGGTTATCGGGTTAGCGTAACGATACGCCGCGATGACGGGGCAGCGGTGGTCAAAGACCTCTGTCAGTTTGAGATCCCGCAAGGTGGGCTCTATCTCGATCTCGAGTCGGCTCTCGACGATGGCGAGCGCATGGGCAGACTTGCCATAGCGTGTGGATTCTGCAAATAATTTAAAAGACGGCTTTGGAGCTGAACTTCGACAAGTCGATATCGACGAAGAGCCAGAAGCCTTCGCCGTCTCTCAAGCGTACAAAGACAGACTTCCCCGCCACATAAGCAGATCCCGCTTTTTTTGCCACAGCAATCAAGGCCAACCGATAAAAATCGCTCCATGAAACTTTACGAAACTCTGGCTAATACGATGGCTCAAGAGATTCGTTCAGGGCACGTACCTGTTGGGGCGCGCATGCCGTCGCTACGACAGATTACGGCCCAGCACAACGTCAGCCAGTCCACGGTGTTCCGCGCTTATTACCTGCTTGAGGAATGGGGCTTGATTCGTGCTCGAGAAAGGTCCGGCTATTACGTCGCACTTGGCGCGGGCGTGATGGCGACAGCATCTCCACACACCGAGCTGGCCGAATCCAGCAAGGTGGATGTGAGTGATCTCGTATTCTCGGTATTGGATGAAACGAAACGCGCCGACGTTGTGCCGCTGGGGTCTGCGTTCCCGTCGCCGCACCTTTTCCCGCTGCAACGTCTTGCAAAATCACTCGGGCATGCTTCGCGACTGATGAGCCCATGGAGCACGGTCGTCGATTTGCCGCCGGGCAATGAAAACCTGCGACGCCAGATCGCCTTGCGCTATATGGGCATGGGCATCTCGCAGCCGATCGAAGACATCATCGTTACGAATGGCGCGCTTGAGGCATTGAACCTTTGTCTGATGGCAGTGACCCGCCCCGGCGATGTCGTTGCCGTCGAGTCGCCGGGTTTTTATGCGGCGCTTCAGGCGATAGAACGCCTTGATTTGCGCGCAGTGGAAATTCCCGTCGACCCGCGAACCGGCATCGACCTCGATGCGCTCGCGGATGCACTTGGCAAGCATCCGATACGCGCCTGCTGGTTTATGACGAATTTTCAAAATCCGACAGGCGCGACACTTTCGTTGGAAAAGAAGCAGTTGCTAGTCGAACTGCTGGCCCAGCACGACGTGCCTTTGATCGAAGACGATGTTTATGGCGAATTACATTTTCAGTCGAACTACCCGCTGCCGGCGAAAGCCTTCGATACCTGCGGGCTGATCATGCATTGCAGTTCGTTTTCGAAAACGCTCGCGCCGGGCTATCGGGTGGGTTGGGTCGCAGCAGGCCGATTTGCCGGCAAGATCCAGCGCCTGAAACTGATGACGACATTGTCGACGAGCATCCCAGTGCAAGCAGGGCTAGCGGATTATCTTCAGCACGGCGGGTATGACAAGCATCTGCGTAAGCTGCGCAATTCGCTGCAGACGCAGTTGACGGCGATGGATGCTGCGATCAGAAAATGGTTGCCGCCCGGCGTGCGTTGGACGCAGCCTGCCGGTGGCTATTTTCTTTGGTTGGAATTACCGGAAGCGGTCGACGCGATGCATCTTCATCGACTGGCGATCGAACAGGGCATCAGCCTTACGCCGGGCCCCATCTTCTCTGCGACACAGGGTTATCAGCATTGCGTCAGACTGAATTTCGGCCATCCATGGAGCCCGAAGATCGACGACGCGATTAGAGTGCTGGGCGAGTTGCTCTCTCACTCGTCGGTGCGAAGTGTCGCGACGCCCAGACCCCAGCTCAATGACTGAGCCGGATTGCCATCTTCGCGACGAGAAAGAGTGTTGTGCCGAAACATGCGGCCAGGCTTACCGCCACGAAGGGCAGCAGGGACACTCTCACGCCGGCAAAGTCTGCTTCGTGGGAAGCCTGTTTGCGGACGCCGAAAAAACTCCACAATACGATGCGCAGCATTTTAAGAAAAACCATGACATACCTCCTGCGACTGCTTTAAAGGACACGGACTGCTTGACAACGATCATGAGCGGGGAGGCCTTGATTTGACAGTAGCAGTTGCAGAATATTTGTACGTAGCAGATGGGCACCATCACGCTCACGCCCCGCACCGTGGATGCACGGTGGACAACCGCTTATGAACCCCGATGGGGCACGGGTTGAGGCGGTTTGTATGGACTGGTTGACTGCATTGAGCACGATCAACGCGGCGGATGACGATCGGTTGATCCAGGTCAAGGCGGCGGTTCGAGCGCTCCGTAGACTTCGCTTGGTCGAGACACTGCGGCCCAGACCGCCTACGAGCCATGGAACATGACCTGCCAATTTCTTCCGTACGCCAGTATCTGTTGGGGCTGCAGCAGCACATCGTCGACTCGCTCGGTCGATATGAAGGGCACCCATTCCGCACTGATGCGTGGGAGCGGCCCCATAACGAGCGTTCGCAAGGCGACGGCGTTTCCTGCGTAGTCGAAGATGGCAACTGCTTCGAACGCGGCGGGGTGAACTTTTCGCATGTCAGGGGAGACGTATTGCCCGCATCGGCTACCGCCGGGCGTCCCAACTTGAGCGGCAGGAGTTTCGAGGCGCTCGGCGTGTCGCTGGTGCTGCATCCGCGCAATCCCTATTGCCCGACGGTGCACATGAATATGCGCTTGTTCATCGCCACCCAGGCCGGGAAGGCGCCGGTATTCTGGTTCGGCGGCGGCATGGATCTCACGCCCTGTTACGGTTTC
>Ga0302220_10002248_pt1 | contig 14338 bp, 13 predicted proteins | sample II_Palsa_E1_3_FD_194572 | JGI IMG/M metagenome (GOLD analysis project Ga0302220, IMG submission 194572) | Peat permafrost microbial communities from Stordalen Mire near Abisko, Sweden - II_Palsa_E1_3 | ecosystem: Environmental > Terrestrial > Soil > Palsa > Peat permafrost | place: Sweden...
TAGATGGCCTTAGGGCCCGGAGTCATCCAGGGTATGGCGCGTTTCCGTGCTTCGACGCGCGCCAGATCCCGTGACGAAGGCAGTTCACGGCCGCTGTATGCCCTGCGCGTTCACAGTTATCCGGTATAGGGACGTGGAAGCGACAATAAACATCTCATTGCGGTTCACGCCCCCAAACGTCAGGTTCGCCACAATTTCCGGTACATGAATGAGCGCAAGCCTGGTGCCATCGGGATGAAAGACCTGAATTCCGATTGCGCTGCTACTGAAGACCCAGCCTCGGGTGTCGAGTCGAAACCCGTCGGACAATCCCTCGCCCTCAGCGATAGTGGCGAAGATCCGAGGGTTGCTCAGCGAACGACCCTCTATTACATCGAACACACGGATGTTGTGAAAACCCTTGTCACCGTACGGGACCTTCGACGTATCCGACACGTAAAGCAGTGATTCGTCCGGCGAGAACGCCAACCCATTCGGGCAAATGAGAAGGTCCGTCATCACGTCCAGTGTCTTATTACGCGGGTCGAATCGAAACACATGGCAACCGCGCATTTCCTGTTCGGCTTGATGCCCCTCATGGTCGGACAAAATGCCGTAAGGCGGATCGCTAAACCAGATCGTCCCGTCGCTTTTGACGACCACATCGTTAGGTGAATTCAGTCGTCGGCCATGGTAGTTGTCGACAACGACTTCATCGACAGGCTGACTGAGATTCGGGCCGAACCGGGTACGAATAACCGCACGCTGACCGTGAGAGCAATGCAGCAGGCTACCGTCCGCCTCACGAGCGTGGCCATTGGTATATTCCACCTGATCGCGCCAGACACTCACGCCCTCCTCGGGCTGCCAGCGCATCATCCGGTTATTCGGAATGTCGCTCCACAGCACGGATCTGTCTTCATGCATCCAGATCGCGCCTTCGCTCCATATACAACCGGTTGCAAGCTTCTCCAGCTTCGCACCGTCGCCCAGGAGATCGCGGGCACGTTCGTCGTATACTTCTATAGCAGGATTATTCATTTTGCCCTTCTAACGAGTTTGCCGTCTTTCGGTCAGCGCCGCCACCATCACGATAATGACGCCCGTCAACAACGTGCGCAAACCTGCGCTTGCACCAGCGGTGTTCAGCAAGGCAACCAACAAAAACATAAATAACGCCCCGCCCCAGATGCCACCCAAAGACGCCCGGCCACCCGCGACCGACGTCCCTCCTATGACCACGACCGCGACAGTCAACAACAGGTATTCGTTGCCCTGATCCAGCGAATTTCCGCCGGAGTAAGAGGCGATCAGGCAGCCGGTGAGGCCAGCCAACGCGCCGCTGATCGCATACGTCAACAAGACATGAAAATCCGTTTTCACGCCGGCCAGTCGCGCCGCGTTTCGATTCTGGCCAATCGCACAAAGCGCACGTCCATAGATGGTGCGTGTGAGCAATAGCCAAACCAGCAGCGTCAACGCCATCGCGAAGATTGAAAATACCGGGACATACCCGATACGCGTCACCAGCATCTCCGCCAATAGGGCGGGCGGCGCCGTGCGCATGCCGCGTCCGTAAGCAATGGCGCAGGACAGGACGATTAATGCGCTGGCCATCGTTGCAATAATCGGCGGAATCTTCAAGAGACGGATTAGCAAAAAATTAACGACGCCTACCGCCATTCCCGACGAGAGCGCCACCAGGATGCCCAAGGCAATCAAACCGTTCGAGCTTTGCATCGCCCCCATCGACAGCGCGCCGGATAGCGCAATCACCGAGGGAATGGAAAGATCGATATTGCCCGGTCCACTCGTAATGACGAGCATTTGTCCCAGAGAAACCAGTACGGTGAAGGTTGAGAAGCTCAGTGCCGTGGTCAGTAGAGGACCGAGACTGGGTCCCCCCTTGCCTGCGTTGAATAACGTCGTCGCAACAAGAACGACACCCGTTGCCACCCAGGCGCTCAGCGAGTAGCTATTGCGTAACCGATTCCACGGAGAATAATGCGTGTCGCTCATGCTGGTTTTCCTGAATAGCCAATGACGGTCCGCAAGCTGAGCGCCACAATGAGAATGATCCCTTGCATCGCCACTTGCCAGTCTGAGGAAACCTGGTAGAAGTTCAGGAACGAGGTCGCCAACGTCATGGTGAGGGCACCGAACACGCTGCCCAGTGCATAGATTTTTCCGCCCACGAATTCACCGCCGCCCAGGATGACGCTCGCAATGGAAATCAAGGTATAGCTGGTTGCCTGGTTAGCGTCGGCGGAAGTGGTCTGTCCTAGCAGCAGCAATCCGGAGACGATTCCGAACACCCCTGCCAAGGCGTAGACCGCCGCATGAATGCCCAGGCTTGAGCGGCCGCTTCGTTCGATCACTTTAGGGTTGCCGCCGAAGCCGCGGACAACGGTACCGAATACCGTGATATTGAAAATGAAATAGCCGATCAATGCGGCGAGAATGGCGAACAGTACCGGCAGTGGCACGAACGGCGGTTGCCACGTCATCAGGTCGACCAGATATTGAGGTGCCTGCCCGCCCGGGCTCGGTACCAGTAACAGCGCGAATCCCAGCCAGATAAAAGACAAACCCAGAGTCACGACGATCGACGACAGTCGACGCACATGGATCAGGACACCGCAAAACACATAGACGCCGATTGCTAGCACGTATAGCAGTGCCGCTAGCCAAGGCGAGTTCGGCAGTATGATCGCGCCGATCGCCGCGCTCATCGAAATAAACGGTCCAATGGATAGATCCAGATCGCCCACCGACACCATCATCATCTGAGCCAAGGTTGCAAAAACGATAGGAACAGACGCTCCCAGTAGCAGCGTCAACCCCAGATACGACAGCGCCAGTGACTGATTCCGGTAGATCAACCCGAGCAGCACCGCGAAGGTAATGGCGGACAGCAGGCGGGTTATATGAGCTCGAAAATGTCTCATGCCAACTCCTTGAAGGACAACCGGAACAGCTCGCCTTCACTCAGATCGGCATTTGCAATTTCCCCGACAATTTCCCCTTCGTTCATCACATAGATGCGGTCGCAGTGGTACAGCTCGTCGAACTCCGTGGTGTACCAAAGGAACGTCCGCCCCTGGTCAGCTTGCGATCGGACAATGCTATACACCTCGTATTTCGTGCCGACATCCACGCCGCGGGTAGGATCGTCCATGAGTATCATCGGTGCATCAGCTCCCAACGCGCGTGCGAACAATACCTTCTGCTGGTTGCCTCCCGAAAGCGATGAAATGGGCAGGTTCATGTCGGGCGTTTTCACCCTCAGTTTTTCCATCCATTGCCCGATCAGACGATCTTCTTCAGCAAAGGAAATCATCCCCGCTCGCCCGCATTTGCCAAGCCAGGACAAACTCATGTTTTTCGCGATCGACCATAGGCCAAACACGCCATCGCTCTGCCTGTCTCCGGCGACAAACGCCGTCTCGGCATGCAGTTCATTGTTGTGCCGATCCTGGTGACCCTTGCGCAACGCATGAATCAATTTGAGCAAACGGGTTTGGCCGTGCCCTGCCAGTCCCGCCAGCCCGATAATTTCGCCTTGGAACGCCTTGAGCGGCAAACCCTCTGCCAACAGACGCGCCTGGACCTGCAACTCCCCAGCTTGATGATGACGGGCCGCCGCTTGTTCGTCCCGGTTAGTGTGTCCTTGCCCCATCGCCTCAACCACGCGCTTCGCACTGGTTTGCGCGGTGTCACTTTCGTAGATGACCGCACCCTCGCGCATCACGACGACGCGATCGCTGTAGTTCATGACCTCGTGCATTTTGTGCGAAATCAATATACAGATACCGCCGCCGCTTACAAAGTCGCGTAGATACGTGAGTAATTGCTTCGCCGATTGTTCGTCCAGCGAGGAAGTAGGCTCATCGAGAATGACGAGCCTTAACGGATGATCGCCCGGCGTGAATGCCATGGCAATTTCGACCATCTGACGCTTGGTGATCGGGAGCTCCTCGATAATCTGGTTGGCCCCCAGACCATGACGCGGGAAGATCTTGTCCAGCGCGCCGATCAACTGCGCGCCAGCTTGTTTGCGCCACCCAAACGCTTTGCCCGCCGACGTTCGCAGGCGCATGTTTTCCGCGAGACTGAGATTCGGACACAACGACAGCTCCTGGAAGACGCAGCGTATGCCGTGCCTGATCGCTTCGTGGGTATTCCAGTGATGCTCCACGTTCTTCCCGTCCACGTGCAGCGTGCCCTTATCATTCTTAAAGACACCGGAAAGAATATTCATCAACGTCGATTTGCCCGCGCCGTTGTGTCCGACAATTCCGACGCATTCCCCCGGATAAAACGCCAGGGTTGCCTGGTTCAACGCCCTCACCGCACCAAACGTCTTACCGATCTTCTCGGTTTTAACAAATGCTGCGTCCGCACTGGATATCATAAAAATCCCTCATCGCCCTCAATAAGTTCATGCATGGTGCGGCACCCTCCGGGCCGGTATGCACGCATTAGTTCGCGGGGTGGCTTTTTACGTATTCCGTGACCTCCTGCTGAGTGAAAGAGCGGTCAAATACGCCGCCCTTCGGAGTGCTTGCCATTGACTGAACCAGGTCCTTCTGGGTAATGACGGCAATCGGCAAATTAATTTCCTTGGGCAACTTCGCGCCGGCCAGTACCTGCTGCGCATACCAGAACGCAAAAGTGGCGACGCCCGGTACGATCGAAGCCGACTGGGTCTCGTAGCCGTTTTTGTCGTGCTCGTTTTTCCACAATTCGAGTTCGTCATAGCGATTGCCCATGAAAACTACGGGCAGCTTGCGGCCGGCGTCGATAAATGCACGCGCCGTCCCCGCTCCATCTCCCCCTTGGGTGGTCACCGCGACGACATCGGACAAGGTGGGCAAGAGTCCGGCGACAGCCTTCTGCGCGACCGTTTGCGTATAGTCCCCGTTGACCGATCCGACCACCTTGAAGTCCGGATATTGCTTGAGACCTTCTTCGACGCCGGCGTGTATCTGGTTATCCACCACGAAACCCGCCAGGCCTCGCACCTCGAGCACATTGCCTTTTAAATTGCGCGCGTGAAAATAATCGATCTGCATCTTTCCCATCTGCTTGAAATCGATACTGATCTTGTACGCGCAAGGCTCCGTGACCGTGCCGTCGAACGACACCACCACAATGCCCGCGCTACAGGCCTGCTTGATCGCACCATTCACGGCAGTGGGCGAAGCTGCGTCGACGACAATCGCGTTGTAACCTTGCAGGATCATGTTTTGAATCTGCTGGGATTGTTCGGTCGCCTGATTCTGCACCGTGGTGAAACTAGGCGCCGCCGCAACGACCTTGTTGGCCACCGCCTGTTTGGTGACCTTGTCCCAGTCCTGCAGCATCTGTTGACGCCACGAATTGCTCGCAAATGAATTGGAAAAAGCGATTTTCATAGTGGTCGTCGGCTTCTCCTGAGCATGAGCGCCAACAGTTCCGAACAGGAGGATGCCTAGACACCCTAAAATCCGCACGCGGCTTGCCACATTTCTTTCCATGATTCGTCTCCAAAATATTGTGGGCCAGCGCCGGGCTGCAGGATGGCCGTATGAAATCTCACCGCTTAACCACTGCTCTTCATCAAGCAGCTCCGAAGCAACGCGTGGGCGTCCGCCGATCTGCTGGTTATTGCGCGAACGTATCCTGCTGCCAACAACAGCTGTCGTCAGCCTCGGCCGACGAAAGGCATGTGACTAGCCATGACCGTCATGAACAGGACGTTTGCATCCAGTGACAAGCTATCCATGTACAGGATTGCCTTGACCACGTTATCCATCGACATGCGTTGCTCTACCTTGATCGAACCGTCGGCCTGAAGCGTTCCTTTCGCCATCAACTCGCTCATATCAGTCACAACATTGCCGATATCTATCTGGCCACAGGCAATGTTGTAAGGACGGCCGTCCAGGGAACTTGCCTTGGTCAAGCCGGTTATCGCGTGTTTGGTGGCGGTGTAAGGTGCAGCCTTCGGGCGCGGTGCATGCGCTGAGATCGAACCGTTATTGATGATTCGGCCGCCCCTGGGTTGCTGCTTTTTCATCAGCCGGAAGGCGCCTTGCGTGCATAAGAAGGCGCCAGTCAGATTAACGTTGACGGCCTGGATCCACTGTTCGTAAGTAATGTCTTCCAGTGAATTTTGCGGCGTGAACGTACCAGCGTTATTGAACAACAGATCCAGACGGCCGAACTTTTCTTCAAGCTGAGTGAACAAGCGATTGACCGAATCGAGGTCGGCAACATCGCAGGGAATTGCATGGGCATTGGCCGCATGTGCGCCCGCCATATTCGCCGTTTCAGTCAACGCACGTTCGTTTCGCCCCGCCAGCACGACGGTGTAGCCTTCAGTTAGTAAGCCTAACGCAACGCCGCGCCCTATTCCTGAGCCCGCGCCCGTAATCAAGGCAATTTTTCCTTCCATCGTCACCCCTTCCATTCATGGTTACCGGTAACTAATCCAACTGACTTTAGCATGCGGAGACAAGCATGCACAAGGCTGGCCGATTAGTAGTAACCCGATATACGGCGTAATAAAAACACCTTCGTCGAGGCTGGCATCTAGCTGATTTTCAACCCACTGCGTCGTTCAGTTCAGTCAAATCCCGCTGCCGCGTTTCGGTGGACAGAGACACGCCGATCAACGTGATCACCGACAGCGTCGCCATATAAACTCCCATCACCCAAAACGCGCCGTCTGACAGCCCAACGAGGTATATCCCCAGCAACGGCGCGATGCCCCCCGACAGCACCGCACTCAACTCACGCGCCAATGCGACGCCGGAGTACCGGTAGCGATTGCCGAAGAGTTCGGAGAAGTGAGCGCATTGCGCGCCCAGCATGCTGTTTGCGCCCAGCGCCAGACCACCGAACAGGGCGACGTCCACCCATAGCGCGTCGCCCGTGTTCACCATCCACCACGAGGGCACCGACCAGAGCAGCATGAAGATCGCGCCGCCCCGGTACACCGCGATACGGCCGATGCGGTCCGACAACGCGCCGAACAGTGGGGTTGTGATGACGCTCGCCATGCTGGCGATCAACGCGCCGGTCGTCCCGATCAACGTCATCTCAGAGGGTCTGACACCCAGTTTCGCGGCAACGGTGCCGCCAAGGAATGCGATGGCAACCGTGGTGTAGATCGTCGATCCGCCCTGTTCGGCGAATCGCATCAGGGTCGCGGCGAGCACGGGACGGCGAGCGTGGGTAATGACGGTTTTCATCGGCGATTTGATCACTGCGTGCGCGCCCTCGAGGCTGATGAAAGCGGGACTTTCACGCAAGCGAAGGCGGATCCAGACCGCCACGCCGATGAGTAAGACGCTAGAAAGAAAGGGGATACGCCATGCCCATGCAAGGATGGCCTGCTCTCCCAGCACGTGCTGCATGACGCTGAAGGTGGCAGTGGCGAGACCCAGGCCCGCAAAGATGCCCACGAACGGCAATGCTGCGAAGAAACCGCGTTGCCGCACGGGAGCGACTTCCGCCATCAGCGTCGACGCCCCCGCTTGCTCCGCGCCCGCACCGAAGCCTTGTAGCAGCCGTAGCAGCACGAGCGCTACTGCGCCGACGGTTCCACTGGGCAAAAAACCCACCAACGTTGTGGAGGTACCCATGATCGCTATGGTGACAAGCAAGACGAACTTACGCCCCTTCCGATCGCCGATAGACCCAAAAAACAGGCCCCCGAACGGCCGTGCGAGAAAACCCGCACCGTAGGTGCCGAAGCTCGCCATCAACCCGGCTTTCGCGCCTAGCGCGGGAAAGAAAATATGGCTGAACACCAGTGCCGACGCGAGTCCGAAGATCGCGAAATCGTAGTACTCGAGCGCGCTGCCAACGGCGCCGGTCAGGATCGCGCGCCTCAACTGTTGCGGTGATACAAGCGTTTTTTCAGCGGCTCCTGATAGTGGAACCTGGGCAGCGGAGCTTGCCTGCGAGGGCACGGTGGGGTGCTGCAAATCCATTTGCGTCTCCTTTGCAAATCGGTATGCCGTTTGATTGAACTACGGCTATTTCTGTATTTATGGATTGCCCGCTTAGTTGATCTTCGCGGGTTAAATAAAACGAAGGATTTTTATGAAATGGTCGCCTGACTATCCCGCGATAACTTTGCGTTGTGCACGAACGCCAGCACGATCCCGCTATGATCAATGTCGCCGTGCTGCTGCAAAAGAGCGCTAAAAAGCTGCGCGGTAAGTGCGGTGTAAGGCGTCGGGCTGCCGACTTGTTCCGCGGCCCGCATAGCGTTATTCAGATCTTTGAGTTGCGTGCTGGAGCGGCCCCTGATGCGCACATCTCGATCGGCCATGCGCCGTCCGTCCAGTCGCAGGATCGTGCTGTCGGCATAACCACCAGCCAGCACTTCGATCAATTTCGCCGGGTCAGCCCCGCCTTTTTCAACGAGAGAGAACGCCTCGGCAATCACACCGATCGTTGTCCCGACTATCATCTGGTTCGCCAGCTTGGTGAGTTGCCCCAAGCCATGCGCACCCATCAACACAGGACGCCCCATACAGCACAATACCGGCGAAACGCGTTCAAAGATCCGTGGATCGCCACCACACATGATCGCGAGCGTCCCGGTCTCCGCTCCGCTCGTGCCGCCCGACACCGGTGCCTCGAGATAAGCGATGCCCCGCCGCCCAAGCAAACGTGCATGGTCCAGCGCTTCGTCGGGGCGAATGGAACTCATGTCGACCACGGTCGAGTGCGCCTGCAAGGAATCGGCCACGCCCTGGTTGAACAGGACGTCGTGCACGGCGTCGCCGCTCGCGAGCATGGTAATCACCACGTCGGCGTCACGAACGGCGTCAACGGCCGACTCCGCTACGGTTGCGCCGTCGCGGCTCAACCGTAGCGCCTTGTCTCGGGTGCGGTTCCACGCACTGAGTCGGTAGCCGGCCCTCAGCAACACGCGGGCTTGCCGCTCTCCCATCAAGCCCGTTCCGAGAAACGCAATCTTCCCGGACGGAGCCATCGAATTCGCCGTCATCTCGCTACCCTGGAGTAATCATCTGCTGGACACGGGTTTCGTCGTGTTGTATGGTTACCGGTAACCATTAATCAAATCTAACATGAGGAGATAGCATGCACAAGGCGGATTTACTGGTAGTCGTGCGGTACCCGGAAGCGGACATGGCCGAACTCGAACGGCATTACACGCTTCACGTCCTGTCCGATACGATCGATGGTGCCGCGTTGCTGGCGGAGGTGGGACCGCGCATCCGCGCGGTGGCGACCAATGGAGAAGCCGGTGCCGGCGCTGAGTTGATTGATGCGCTGCCGCAGGTCGAAATCATCGTGTCTTATGGTGTCGGGGTCGATGCGATCGATCTCGCGCACGCCGCGAAGCGCGGTATCCGCGTCACGAACACACCGGATGTTTTGACGGGAGATGTCGCGGACATGGGCATGGGGCTGATGCTCGCGATTGCGCGCCACATACCCGCGAATGACCGCGTGGTTCGGGACGGTCAATGGGGAAAAGGGACGTTGCCGCTGGCCACGCGGATGTTCGGCAAACGGCTCGGCATACTCGGGCTCGGCCGGGTAGGCCGCGCGCTCGCCAAGCGGGCGGCCGCATTCGATATGTCTATTGCCTATCACGACCGCGTCCGTTTCGACGATGTCGGCTATACCTATCGTGAAGACGCGGTGGCGCTCGCGCGCGACTCGGATTTCCTGGTTATCTGCGCAGCGGCTGACCGCCAAAGCCATGCGTCAGTGAGCCGCGATGTGCTCGACGCGCTTGGGCCCGATGGCATTCTGGTGAATGTTGCGCGAGGCAGCATTGTCGATGAGCCGGTGCTGCTCGACTATCTCGCCACGCATCGCATCCGCGGAGCCGCGCTCGATGTCTTCTGGAACGAGCCGTCGATCGACCCGCGCTTTCACTCCCTCGACAATGTGCTCCTTCAGCCGCATCGGTCGAGTGCGACCGTCGAAACGCGTGCCGCAATGGGGCAACTGGTTCGAGACAATCTTCAGGCATTCTTTGAAGGCGGGCCGCTCGTTACCGAATACCCCACGCATTGAACGACTCGTTGAGCGTCGCCTCAGCCCTCAATACAAAATAACGGACAAGTAAGCATGACGAATCAATCTACTCCCCCGAATTCTCACGATTCTCACGACGATATCCCACAACCCCGTCTGCGTAGCCGCCGTTGGTTCGACGATCCCTCCGATCCCGGCATGACCGCGCTCTATCTCGAGCGCTATATGAACTACGGCATCACGCGCGAAGAACTGCAGTCGGGCAAGCCGATCATCGGCATCGCGCAAACGGGTTCGGACCTCGCGCCGTGTAACCGTCACCATCTGCAACTGGCGAGCCGCGTTCGCGATGGTATCCGCGACGCCGGTGGCATTCCGCTCGAATTCCCCGTGCATCCGATCCAGGAAACCGGCAAGCGCCCCACCGCCGCGCTCGATCGCAACCTCGCTTATCTCGGTCTCGTTGAAATCCTGCACGGCTATCCTATCGATGGTGTCGTGCTCACCACCGGTTGCGACAAGACCACGCCTGCGTGCCTGATGGCCGCTGCCACGGTCAACATTCCCGCCATCGTGCTATCGGGCGGACCGATGCTCGACGGTTGGTACAACGGAAAGCTCGCGGGCTCAGGAACGGTCATCTGGGATGCGCGTAAGCGGTTGTCCGCAGGGGATATCGATTACCCGCAGTTCATGGACGAAGTGGCATCGTCCGCGCCTTCCGCCGGCCATTGCAATACGATGGGCACCGCGTTATCGATGAACTCACTGGCCGAAGCGCTCGGCATGTCGCTGCCTGGTTGCGCGGCGATTCCCGCGCCGCATCGCGAGCGCGGCTGGATGGCATATGCCACCGGCAAGCGCATTGTAGAGATGGTGGCCGAGAATCTGCGCCCGTCCGATGTCATGACCAAGGGCGCATTCGAGAACGCAGTGGTCGCGGCGGCCGCGCTTGGCGCTTCATCGAATTGTCCGATTCACATGATCGCCATCGCGCGTCACATGGGTGTCGATCACACGCTCGAAGACTGGCAACGGCTTGGACCCGACGTGCCGCTGTTGACCGATTGCCAGCCGGCCGGACGTTTCCTCGGCGAGGCGTTTCATCGTGCAGGCGGCGTGCCGGCCGTGATGAAGGAACTGCTGGATGCAGGCAGGCTCGACGGCGCCGTGCGCACGGTGACGGGGCGCACACTGGCCGAAGATCTTGCCGCTGTGCCTGCGCCCGATCGCGAGGTCATTCGTGAATATGCGAAGCCGCTCAAGGAAGCCGCGGGTTATGTCGTGCTGTCGGGCAACCTGTTCGACAGCGCCGTCATGAAGGTCAGCGTGATCGACGAGGCGTTCCGCAAGCGCTTCCTCGCCGACCCGGATCATCCCGATGTGTTCGAGGGCAAGGTGGTCGTGTTCGAGGGTCCAGAGGACTATCACGCGCGCATTGAAGACCCGGCAACCGGTGTCGACGAGCGATCGATTCTCGTTATCCGTAACTGCGGTCCGGTAGGCTTCCCGGGCGGCGCCGAAGTGGTCAACATGCAGCCGCCGGCGGCTCTGCTTAAGCGCGGTATCGATACCTTGCCGACTTTAGGCGATGGCCGTCAGAGCGGCACGTCGGCGAGTCCGTCCATTCTTAACGTCTCGCCGGAAGCGGCCGTTGGCGGTGGGCTTGCGTTGCTCGTATCGGGCGATAAGATCCGCATCGACCTGAAGTCACGCAAGGTCGACCTGATGATCCCCAATGCTGAACTCGCGCAACGTCGCGCAGCCTGGAAGCCACCTGTGCTGAAAAACATGACGCCGTGGGAAGAGATCTACCGGAGCATGGTCGGGCAGCAAGGCAGCGGCGCATGCCTGGAACCGGCGACGCTGTATCTCAACATCATCGAAACGAAGGGAGAGTCCCGCCACAACCATTGATGTGAGCGTGCACCGCGCGAGTCGCTACGTGCTCTCGCGCGGCACCACTTCGTAGTGAATCTTGATGACCGTCGGCAGCGGTTTTCGCTTCGCTGCCACAACGGTTTTTGTCCCTCGAGTCTTGTCCGGTTTGCCCTCGCCTTCCGCCTCATGAAGCGCCGCGAGAAGCGATTCGCCGGTAGCACGTCCAATGCCATAGGCATCGACGGAAACCGTCGTGATCGTCGGATAACAGTGCCTGGACACTTCGAAGTCGCCGAACCCGGCCACCGCGATATCGCCCGGCACCGACAAGCCGAGCCGATGGCACGCCATGACCGCGCCGAACGCGTGGATGTCGCTGGCGCACATCACGGCGTCGGTGTCGGGCCAGCGTTCGAGCAACTGTTGCAGCGCGGCTGCCCCATGAGCCATGGCGACGCCGTGCGCCATGGTCGTTGTCCAGGCGCTTTTCGTGATGTCGCGCGGTTCACATCCAGCCGCCCGGACTTCCTTGAGATAACCGCGCCGGCGGTCGATACCGCGCCTGTCGAGCTTCGACGCGCTGCTCACAAAAGCAATACGCTCATAACCGCGCTCGTAGAGATGGCGGACCATGGCTCGGGACGCTTCCGCATTTGAGAAGCCGACGACACGGTCGATAGGATTTGCCGGCATATCCCATGTCTCGATGACGGGAATGCGCGCGCGCGCCAGCAACGAATGGGTCTCGGCAGTGTGGTGGCTTCCGGTCAATACGATGCAACGCGGTTGATATCGAAGCAGCGCCCTGACGAGTTCCTCTTCGCGCGGCAGGTCATAGTCCGTATTCGCCAGCAGCATTTGCATGCCTGCGGGTTCGATCACGTCGTTAATGCCGCGAACGGTATCGGAGAAATTCGAGCTTGAGAGTGACGGCACGAGGACCGCGACGAACGATGAACGCCCCGACGATAACGCGCCGGCAGCCGCGTCCGCGACATAGCCCATTTCATTGACCACGGTCAGCACACGTTCACGCGTGGCCACGCTCACGGGCCTGCCGGCGAGGACGCGCGACACTGTCATTTTGGAGACTCCGGCGATACGCGCCACGTCGGCCATGCGGGGAGGCGCGGAAGTCGAAAGCTTGTCGTCGGACATCGTGTTCTTCATTAACCTGGTGTGTCAATGATACTGGATGACGATTCCAGACGGCAATGTTGATGGCGCTCGGGGGAGGCAAACGCTGGTCGGACACACAGTAGTTGATTGACGAAGTAGCGGGGCATATCGGTGTTCTGGCGGAGTGTCTTAGCCTGGGTAACGGGTCGGTCGATGTGATCGCCGCGATCGTGCGGGGGACAATGGCGTAGCTACATAACGTTATCCTAAGCGTGCGCGTATGGAGAGTCCCACGGCGCCTTCTAGCCACGGCAAATTGGTGGCGACAAAAAAACCCAGCCAAGGAGCCGGCTTTGCCTATTTCGAATCACGTCATGTGTTCGAAAGCTGAGTTTGCTGTGATTTTTGGCCAAATCGAGCCATGCCGGTTTAATTCCATCGCCCCGGAAATTTCGAGCTCCGCACTCAGTGACTGGCGGTTGTGGCAACCCTGGAAACCGTGTTGTCTCGCGGTCGGCTCCGAGCCGTAACTGCATGTTACCAATCTCGCAAACCGGTTTCACTTGTGAGCGCCACCCGCACATAGACTCCAGCAAATGGACAGCATCCGAGTCCGATGATCTTTTTTGGAGCAACGAATGAACACACGGAACGTGGTCGCTGCAATATCGGCGCTGACATTAATGACGACCGTCGGCACGGCGCACGCGGCGGGATGTCTGAAGGGCGCAGTGGTCGGCGGAGTGGCCGGCCACGTCGCAGGCCACCATGCCGTAATCGGAGCCGTGGGCGGTTGCATCGTGGGGCATCACTATGCGAAGGAAAAGGAACAAGAGCGGGCGGTAGCCGTGAGCCAACGCTCTGCGGTCGCGCGGTCCTGATGACTGAAAGTGGGTAGCGCGGATCGAACGCATCGTCTATTGCGTCGTGCCCGGTGCAATAGACGGGTTGCTTCGCTGAGTAGCCTTGAGTCGCTGACGGTTCATGATCACCGCCTCATCACATTGGAGAGACCGATGCTGCGAATCCGTAGCCTTCGCGTTACCGCGGAGTTGGCAGACGCTGAGATGTGCGCCGAGTACTGCGCGCAAACCGGCCGTCTCCGCATCCTTAAAGACGGCGTTCCACTGCGCGAATGGTTTCCGCCAAACTCGTGGATGGCCATTGCGTCAGTCGCCGGTGCTCGAAATTGGGGAACACGACCCGACTCGAATGAGCTTCGCGCGTTGCTGGAGAGCCAGATGTCGCTGCTGCAAATCGGCTAGTCGTCGCGGGCGTTTGGGTGTGGCAAGCGCAGCAGTTGCAGCCGTGTTTGCGAGTAAGCGCGTAGTAGTCACCCGCGGCA
>Ga0302220_10002250_pt1 | contig 14326 bp, 10 predicted proteins | sample II_Palsa_E1_3_FD_194572 | JGI IMG/M metagenome (GOLD analysis project Ga0302220, IMG submission 194572) | Peat permafrost microbial communities from Stordalen Mire near Abisko, Sweden - II_Palsa_E1_3 | ecosystem: Environmental > Terrestrial > Soil > Palsa > Peat permafrost | place: Sweden...
TTCCGCTCCGAGAACATCTCGGGTTCCGGCATCCGGGCTCTCGCTGAAGCAATCGAGAAAGAAGGCGCGGAAGTGCTCGGGCTGACGAGCTATGGCGATCTGACCTCGTTCGCGCAGCAGTCGAGCCGCGCGTCGTGCTTCATTTTGTCGATCGACGACGATGAACTGCTGCCGTATGTCGACAACGTCGCGGTTGAGGGCGATACACCCGAGCTGGCTGCCGCGATCGTCGCATTGCGCGCGTTCGTAGCGGAAGTGCGCCGCCGCAACGCCGACATTCCGATCTTCCTGTACGGCGAAACGCGTACCTCGCGCCACCTGCCCAACGACATCCTGCGTGAGCTGCACGGCTTCATTCACATGTTCGAGGACACGCCAGAGTTCGTCGCGCGCCACATCATCCGCGAGACCAAGGTGTACCTCGATTCCCTTGCGCCGCCGTTCTTCAAGGAACTGGTGCAGTACGCGGACGAAGGCTCGTATTCGTGGCACTGCCCGGGGCACTCGGGCGGCGTGGCGTTCCTGAAGAGCCCGCTTGGCCAGATGTTCCACCAGTTCTTCGGCGAGAACATGCTGCGCGCGGACGTGTGCAATGCCGTCGACGAACTGGGCCAATTGCTCGATCACACCGGTCCGGTGGCCGCCTCCGAGCGCAATGCCGCGCGCATTTTCAGCGCCGACCACGTGTTCTTTGTGACCAACGGCACGTCGACTTCGAACAAGATCGTCTGGCACGGCACGGTGGCGCCGGGCGACATCGTGCTGGTGGACCGCAACTGTCACAAGTCGATCCTGCACGCGATCACGATGACCGGCTCGATCCCGGTGTTCCTCACGCCGACGCGCAACAACTTCGGCATCATCGGCCCGATTCCGCGCAGCGAATTCGAGCCTGAGAACATCAAGAAGAAGATCCTCGCGAATCCGTTCGCGCGCGAAGCGCTGGCGAAGAATCCTGACATGAAGCCGCGCATTCTGACCATCACGCAGAGCACCTACGACGGCGTGATCTACAACGTCGAGATGATCAAGGAAATGCTCGGCGACTGGCTCGATACGCTGCACTTCGATGAAGCGTGGCTGCCGCACGCCGAGTTCCACGAGTTCTATCAGGACATGCACGCGATCGGCGCGGGCCGTCCGCGCATCGGCGCATTGGTGTTTGCGACGCACTCGACGCACAAGCTGCTGGCCGGCATTTCGCAGGCTTCGCAGATCGTCGTGCAGGATTCGAAGAACAGCCGCTTCGACAAGCACCGCTTCAACGAAGCGTATCTGATGCATACGTCGACGAGCCCGCAGTACGCGATCATCGCCTCGTGCGACGTGGCCGCGGCCATGATGGAAGCGCCGGGCGGCACCGCGCTGGTGGAAGAGTCGATCGCCGAGGCGCTCGATTTCCGCCGCGCCATGCGCAAGGTCGACGACGAATACGGCGACGAGTGGTTCTTCAAGGTGTGGGGCCCGGAGGAGTTCGCGGACGAGGGCATCGGCTCGCGCGAAGACTGGATGCTGCGCCCGAACGACGCGTGGCACGGTTTCGGCCCGCTGGCCGAAGGCTTCAACATGCTCGACCCTATCAAGGCGACCATCGTCACGCCGGGTCTGGACATGGACGGCGGCTTCGGCGAGTCTGGCATTCCGGCGGCGATCGTCACAAAGTATCTGGCCGAGCACGGGATTATTGTCGAGAAGACCGGCTTGTACTCCTTCTTCATCATGTTCACGATCGGCATTACGAAGGGCCGCTGGAACTCGATGGTGACCGAGCTGCAGCAGTTCAAGGACGACTACGACAACAACCAGCCGCTGTGGCGCGTGTTGCCGGAGTTCGTCGCGCATCACCCGATGTACGAACGCGTCGGTCTGCGCGATCTGTGCGAACAGATCCACAGCGTCTACCGTGCCAACGACATCGCGCGTCTGACTACCGAGATGTATCTGTCGAGCATGGAGCCGGCGATGAAGCCGTCCGATGCGTTCGCGAAGCTCGCGCACCGCGAGATCGACCGGGTACCGATCGACGAACTCGAAGGCCGTGTCACGTCGATCCTGCTCACGCCGTATCCCCCGGGCATTCCGCTGCTGATTCCGGGCGAGCGCTTCAACAAGACGATCGTCAATTACCTGCGGTTTGCGCGTGAGTTCAACGAACGCTTCCCAGGCTTCCATACGGACATCCACGGTCTGGTGGGGGAGACGATCAACGGCCGCATCGAGTACTTCGTCGATTGCGTGCGCGGCTGAAAATGAGACCGTTGCAACGGATCGGCGGCGCCTGGTTATTGGCGGTCGCCGCGCTGCTGACGATGGCGTCGACGCTGACGACCAGCGCGCGCGCCGAAGTGGCCGCGGCCGATCCGATCGACGCGGCGATGCGCACGTGTCTGGCCCGCAGCGACATGTCGTCGACCGCGGGTCAGTTGCATTGCATGGAGACGGCGCGCTTCGGCTGGCAGGCTGCGGTGAACACGGCGTGGCAGCAGCTTGCGGCAAAGCTGCCGCCTGCGCGGCGCAAGCTGTGGGAAGACAGCCAGACCCGCTGGCAGGCCTCGCGCGATGCGCAGGCGCCGTTGCTGGACGCGGTCTTCGCGACCAAGCAAGGCGCCATGTACCAGACCGCCGAGTCAGACATGCAACTGCAGCCGGTGCGCGATCGCGCGCTGGCGCTGCGCAGCGCGGCTGCCGACGCGGGCAGTGGCACGACTGCACCGGTGCGCCCGCGACCCTGTTCCGCGGACGCGATGTGCGAACACGCGACTTTCGACATGAACCGCTATTACCGCCGCCTGCAGGCGAAGCTGCCGGCGCGCGCCCGGCCGATCCTGGTGCGGGCGCAGCGTGCGTGGAGCGCGTATCTGGGGGCGGCGACGGCGGTGACCGACGAGCATGGCCGGGTCGACATTATTGGCGCGCGGGTGGCGACGCTCAAGCGGCTGTCGGATACGGTGGGCAGCGACGGCGATTGAAAGCGAATGACAGCGATTGCCGGCGGTTTGCAGCCGTTGAGCGTCAAGTCACCAGGAACTGCTCTGCTTCGGGGCCGGGGATGACGAGTGCGGGTTCGGCGAGCAGATCGCGGATGGCGTCCTCGATGTAGACGGACATCATGGTGAGGGCAAGGTCGTTTTCGTCGGTGCCGAAGGGGTCTTCGAGCTGGGAGGCGATAGCCTCGTGGGCCATGAAGGCGTAGGCGACGAAGATCGAGAAGACGGGCGTAAAGATGCCGATATTCTCGACGAGTCCGAACGGCAGTGCCGCGCAAAAGAAGTAGACGGTACGGTGAATCATCACCGAGTAGGCAAACGGCAGCGGCGTAGAACCGATACGCTCGCATCCGCCGATGACATCCGACAGCGAATCCAGATTGCGATCGAAGGCGAGCACGGCCATCGGGTCGAGCGCGCCAGCGCGCGACTGGCGGTGGACCCATTCGCCGAGCACGAGCATGAGGGTGGTGGGTCGATAGCGCGAGGCCATGACACGGTCCAGTAGCGGCGCGGGCAGATGCGCGGCGAGTTCTTCGCGCGGATCGGTTTTGCGTAGCTGATGACGCAGCGCGTGGGGCAATGCGCTGAGGGCTTGCACGAATTCTTTGACGTCGGCCTGGGCGAGGGCCTCGCGGGGCAGGGTGAGGACCTGGCGGATCATGGAACGGGCGTCGTTGAGGAGTTGGCCCCAGAGTTTGCGGGCTTCCCACCAGCGGTCGTAGCTGGCGTTATTGCGGAAGCCGAGGAAGACGGCGAGCGCGATACCGATGAGGGAGAAGGGGGTTGTGCTGAGGTTGAGGGTGATCTTGAGGAGGTGGTCGTGGACGGCCACGGCGGCGATGGAGATGCAGAAGATCAGGAACAGGCGCGGCAGGAGTTGCGGGAGCACGGAGCCCCGCCAGGCCAGGAGCATACGGAACCAGTGGAGGTGGGGGCGGATGATCATTGGCGTGGTTTGGCTTTTTTGACCTTCGGTCGGTGGCGGTATTATCGCTCGGGGTTTGGGTGGTTTGTTTGCCTGCTGATCAGTGGTCGGGCGCCGCGCAGGCAAAACCCCCTATTCCTTATTAATAATCCACTCGTGCGCCGGATCATTCTTAAAATGCCACGTCCGCTTGGCCCCAGCCATAACATTCAAGTAGTACGAATCATACCCATAGGGAACAACAACAGGATGATACCCGCGCGGCACCATAACAACATCATGATCCTCAACGGCCATCGACTCGTCGATATCCCTTGAATCGGTATACACCCGCTGAAAAGCAAACCCCTGCTTAGGCTCAAGCCGATGATAATAAGTCTCTTCAAGCGAGCTCTCGAGCGGCACATTATCGGTGTCATGCTTATGCGGTGGATAACTGGAAGCATGCCCACCGGGCGTCCTGACCTCTACCACCAGCAAAGACTCCGCAGCCTCAGTCTGCGGCAAGATATCGCATACGTACCGCGTATTGAGCCCCTTGCCGCGCGCTGAGCGCTTCATCTGCGAAGGCTCGATCAGCCGCGCCGGAAGCTCGCCCTTGGCAGGCGCACTAGCCACGCCCACCTCCGCAGTGCGTACCGCCGTCACCGTGGCGCGCACACCCGGCGGCAAATACAGCGCATACGGCGCTGCATCTTCAAACACGCTATCCCGCGAGCCGAGGTCACTCCACTTCTGATCCGCAGTTTCCACATTCACCGAGCCCGCCAGCACGACAATACACACCTCGCGTCCCGGCTCGAACACGTGCACGACCTCGTTCGCGTTCATCCGATACGCCGCAAAACCCACGTAACGCCATTCCGCCGTCTCCGGCGTCACCCGCGCGATTGTCTGGCCCTCGCGCTGTGCCTTTACGAGCAAACTCATGCTGCCTCCTTCGTGGCAGAAGTACCGGTGTCGAGCGGTGCATCCACTAGCGAGCGCAACGTCTGGTACCCCTTCTCCGCGTACGCATACGACGGCGCAATCACCGGATCCTGTTCGGCTTCGACCACCAGCCAGCCGCGATAACCATGTCGCTTGAGGCGCTCGATAATCGCGGGAAAATTCACCGCGCCGTCTCCCGGCACCGTGAACGCACCGGCAATCACCGAGTCCAGAAAACTCCAGTTGCGATTGCGCGCCAGTTTCATCACCGCCGGCCGCACGTCCTTGCAATGAACGTGACACACCCGGCCGATATGTTTGTCCAGTACTGCGAGTGGATCGCCGCCGGCAAACGTAATATGTCCCGCGTCAAACAGCAGCCCGACGGCGTCGCTCGTGCGCGACATCAGGTTGTCGACATCGGCAGGCGTCTCTACGTACGCACCCATGTGATGGTGGTACGCAAGCCGCACGCCGCGGCTCAGCGTATAACGGGCGAATTCATCCAGGCGCGCGGCGTAGGCGTCCCACTGCGCGTCGCTAAAGAAACGCGGGCGCTGATAGAGCGGTTGCGGCGCGCCCTGGATCGAATCGGCCACCTCGCCGTACACCATCACTGTCGAGCCGTTGCGCGCCAGCAGTTCCAGATGCGCGTCCACCGAGGCAATCTCTTCTTCGACGCTGCGTCGCGCGAGCCGTCCCGAGTACCAGCCGGATACCAATGCCAGGTCGTATTGCGCGAGCAGCGCTTTCAAGGCCGCAGGTTCGCGCGGGAACTTGTTGCCGAGCTCGAATCCTTCATAGCCGATCGCGCGTCCTTCGGTCAGCGCAAGCTCGAGCGGGGTTTCGCCGCCCAGCGACGGCAGGTCGTCGTTCATCCACGACAGCGGGTTGATGCCGATTCGTACTTCGAACTGAGTCATGCGAGTGTCCTCAATCGTTTTTGATGTCGCCGGCGGACTTGGAGCGCTCGGCAATCTGGGCTTCGTATTGCGCACGCGCTGCACGCACGCCTTCGCGTTCGGACACTTCCGGCACGGCCACTTCCCACCACCAGCCGCCGTCGTCGGTGGTGCGCGCCGCGTCGGTGTCGATGCTGATCAGGTACGTGCGGTCGGCGGCACGCGCACGTTGCAGCGCCACTTCAAGCTCTGCGATGTTCGCGACGTGTTCGGCTTGAGCGCCGAGTGCGCGCGCGTGTGCGGCGAAATCGATCGGTGGTGCGCCCAGCGGACCCTGCTCGCAATCGTCGAACATATTGTTGAACGGTGCGCCGCCGCAGGCCTGTTGCAGGCGATTGATACAACCGTAGCCGCGATTGTCGAGCACGACAATGATCAGCTTCGCACCGAGCATGACCGAGGTCGCGATCTCGCTGTTCATCATCAGATAGCTGCCGTCGCCGACCATCACGATCACGTCGCGCTCGGGCCGGGCGAGTTTCGCGCCGAGGCCGCCGGCGATCTCGTAGCCCATGCACGAATAGCCGTATTCCACGTGATACGCACCGGGACGGCCCGCGCGCCACAGCTTGTGCAACTCGGCAGGCAGCGTGCCGGCCGCGCACACGACGATATCGTCCACCGCAGACTTGGTGCTCGAGCGCTGCACTGCGCCGATCACGTCCGCGTCATAGGGCAAGACGGATTCGTGTTGCGGCGCATGCGTGAGCATGCCGACGGCGTCGCGCCAGCCGGCAGCGAGCTTTTGGGCCCGCGCGGTCCATGCACGGTCGGCATGCCAGTTGCCGAGCTCCGCAGAGAGTGCTTCGAGCGCGCGGCGCGCATCGGCTTGAACCACGAATCCACGATGTTTAAGGCCATCGAACGCATTCGCGTTGATGCCGATCACGTCGGCCTGGGTGAACAGCGTGTTCGAGCCGGTGGTGAAATCTTGCAGACGGGTACCGACTGCGAGCACGCAGTCAGCGTCATGAGCGAGCGCGTTTGCTGCGGGCGAGCCGGTCACACCGAGCGCGCCCGTGTTGAGCGGATCGTTCCATGCCAGCGAGCCTTTGCCAGCCTGCGTTTCTGCAACCGGGATGCCGTGCGCGCTGGCGAACGCATGCAGTGCGTCAGTCGCGCGGCCATACAGCACGCCACCTCCGGCGACGATCATCGGCCGTTCTGCACGCCGCAAACGCTCGATTGCAGCGTTGATCTCTTCGGCAATCGGCGCAGGCGTATGAAAGTTGACCACGCGCGATTCGAAGAAGTCCACCGGGAAATCCCACGCGGTGGCCTGCACATCTTGCGGCAAGGCGAGCGTGACGGGGCCGCACAACGCGGCATCGGTCAGCACGCGCAGCGCACGTGGCAGAGCCGTCAGCAACTGTGCCGGATGCACGATCCGGTCGAAGTAGCGCGACACGGGTTTGAAGGCGTCGTTAGCCGAAATCCCACCGTCCTGGAAGTCCTCAACCTGTTGCAAGACCGGATCGGGCTCACGCGAGACGAACACGTCGCCGGGCAGCAAGAGGACCGGCAAACGGTTCACGTGCGCGAGTGCCGCAGCGGTCAACAGATTCGTCGCGCCGGGTCCGATCGAGGTGCTGACTGCCATCATCCGGCGTCGGAAATGGGCCTTCGCATACGCAATCGCGCTGTGAGCCATCGCCTGCTCGTTGTGCGCGCGCAGCGTCGGCAACTCATGACGATGCTGGTACAGCGCTTCGCCAATCCCCGCGACGTTGCCGTGCCCGAAGATCGCGAATACGCCGCCGAACAGCGGCTCGGTGCCACTGCCGTCTTCCGTCGTCACGCGCTGCGCGGCAAGATAGCGGACCAGTGCCTGCGCCATGGTGAGCCGCACCGTGCCGGACGTTGGCGTAGGCGCTGCAGTCCCAGACGCAACGGCAGTTGGATCGTGATGCAAGATGCGCTGGTTCATGCAGCCTGCTCCTGGTGAACGTGATGTGGCGTGGTGCCGTGCGTGGCCGGATCGCCACGCGTGGCGCGCCATGAGGCGATCAGCGTTTCGAACGTCCGTCGCACTCGTGCGATGAGTTCGTCGTCGCCAATCGTGCCTGCGAGCCAGGCGTGGCTCGGCTCGTGGAAGATGGTCCGGCCAACGGTAAAGCCGCGGCAGGTTGCCGATTGCGCTGCGGCGCGGAAGCCTTCGTTCAGTTGTTCAACCGCCGCCGACAGCCCCAGCAGTACCACGCCACGGCAGTATGGATCGCGTTCGGCGATCAGTGCGTCGATTGCTTGCCATTGCGCGGCTTCCATGGGTTCGAGCTTCCACCATTCCGGATAGATACCGATGTTGTACAGGCGTTTCAATGCGCGGTACACGGTGTCGGATCCGCTCGGCAAATGCGCGTGCTTTGGGGGAATTACTTCGAGCAGCAGTTCATGACCGCTCGCCTGGGTGGCGTCGTAGAGCGCGCGCAATTGCGCTTCCTGTTCGAGCCGTTGTTCGATCGGCTCGTCCGGATGGTATTGCACGAGGCACTTCACCACATGCTCCTGTGGCCACGCGATCAGCGTGGTGCCGATCGAACGTCCGTGATCGAACACCAGCGGTACCGAACCCGGCAATTCGACTGGACGACCGATCCACCAGCCGCGGCCCGTGGCGTCGTTCAGCGCATCCTGGCCGTAGCGGTCGTCGATCAGTACACCGATGCGCCCTTGCAGACCGAGCGCGCTTTCGGTTTGCGCAACGGCCTCGACAAAGAGGCTCTTCAATCGCGCGATGCGGGCTTCATCCGCACCGGTCTGCTGGGCCAGATCGAAGAACTGGTTGCGGTGATCGAAGGCGAACCCGAGCACTTCGTCCCATTGCTTGCGGGCAGGGGAGACGCGGTGCAGTCGCGCGAGTTTCGCGTCGCGGTCCGGGCGGCGCATGCGCTGCGGATCGGCTTTGGCTTCGCTCAGAAAGTACTCGAGCTCGGCCGGCGTCGGCATGGCCGGGGCGCATCCATGCCGCGACACGACAAGAGCACCGCTCGCGTTTGCTGCACGCGCGCAAGCGTCGAGTGGCTGATCGCGCAGCCAGCCGGACAGAAAGCCCGAGGCAAACGCATCGCCCGCGCCGAGTACGTTCAATACTTCGACTTCGACGCCGCCGTGAATCGGCGCGTCGTCGAGCGAGGCCGGCACATCGCCGTCGATGATCTGGCAGCCCAGCGGGCCGCGTTTGACCACGAGAGTGGCCGGCGTGACCGCACGCACCATCGCGAGCGCCTCGATCAGTTCGGTCTTGCCGCCGGCGATGCGAAACTCTTCCTCGGTGCCGATCACCAGATCCATCAACGGCAGGAAGCGCTGGATGTGCGCAGTGACGTCCTCATTGGCGACGAAGCGGGTCTCGCCATCGGCCTTTCCAGTGAGTCCCCACAGGACCGGGCGGTAGTCGATGTCGAGCACCGTGCGCACGCCGTTGCGGCGGGCGTAATCGAGCGCGCGGCGGCTGGTGCGGTTCACCTGTTCGGTGGAGAAGTGCGTGCCGGTAATCAGCAGTGCTTTGGACGAGGCAATGTACGCCTCGTCGAAGTCCGTTTCGTCCACTGCCATGTCGGCACAGTTTTCGCGGTAGAAAATCAGCGGGAAGGTGTCGCGGTCCTTGAGGCCGAGCAGCACGAGCGCGGTCAGGCGCTCATGATCGACGCGTACGTGGCTGACGTCGCAACCTTCCTTGGTGAGCGTTTCGGTGAGGAAGCGCCCCGGATGGTCGTTGCCGACGCGCGCGAGCATCGACGAGGCGAGCCCAAGCCGCGCGCAGCCGAACGCGATATTGGCCGACGAGCCGCCGAGATACTTCGCAAAGCTCGTTACGTCTTCGAGTCGCGCACCAACCTGCTGTGCGTAGAGATCCATCCCGAGGCGGCCGAGGCAGATGATGTCGAGGCTGCGGCCTTGGGCAAAGCGGCTGTTGGTGTTGGCAGCGGACGGCGTGGTTGTGCTGGTAAGAGCCATGGAATTTCCTGTATGTCCTGGTGCTTGACTGACGGCGCCGGCCTCACGACACAGGCGCGAAAAGAGCCCTGTGTCTAAGGCATGGCGCAATCAGATCGTCGCGCCTTCGAGTTCACCGATCATCTTCTGCATTTCGGCGCCGCCGGCCATCATATCGAGCACTTCGTCCTTGCTGATGGTGTCCTTGGTAAACGTCCCAAGCGATTTGCCGCGATTGAGCAACGTGAACGAGTCTCCAATCGGATAGGCGTGGTGCACGTTGTGCGTGATGAAAATCACCGAGATGCCTTTGGCCCGCGCGGTGTGGATCAGCTTCAGCACATTGAAGCTCTGCTTCACGCCGAGCGCGGCCGTAGGTTCGTCGAGAATCAGGACGCGCGCGCCGAAGTGAATCGCCCGTGCGATCGCGAGACATTGCTTCTCGCCACCCGACATCGTGCCGATCGGCTGATGCGGGTCACGCACGTTGATGCCCATTTCCGCGAGCTTGTCGCGCGAGGCGGTCGCACAATGGTCGAGATCCATCACGTTGAGAAAGCCGAACAGCTTTTTCTGCGGCTCGCGTCCCATGAAGAAGTTGCGTGCCACGGAAAGCAGCGGCACCAGCGCGAGATCCTGATAGACGGTTGCAATGCCGAGATCGAGCGCGTCTTTGGGCGAGGTGAAACGCACCGGCTTGCCGTCGACGAGGTAGGTGCCTTCGCTCGGCTGATGCACGCCGGCCAGCGTCTTGATCAGGGTGGACTTGCCCGCACCGTTATCGCCGAGCAGGCAATGCACTTCGCCGCGTTTGAGCCGGATCGTGATGTCCTTCAACGCAATCACGTTGCCGAAATAGCGGCTGACGTTCTCGAGCGACAGGATGTAGTCGCCCGTGGCCGGCTGCACCGCAGCGGCTGTCGTATTCTGGGTGGTATCCATCGTGAACTCCTCGTTTAGCGGGATGCCGCGACACGGCTGCGCACGTAGTGGTTAAACAGCACCGCGAACAGCAGCATCGCGCCGAGGAACACGCGGAACCAGTCCGAATCGATGTTCGTATAGGTGATGCCGATCTGCACGACACCGAAGATCAGTGCGCCGAACGATGCGCCCACCACCGAACCGTAGCCGCCGGTCAGCAAGCTGCCGCCGATCACCGCGGCAATGATGGCTTCAAACTCCGCCTGCAGGCCGCGGTCGGCTGCTGCCGAACCGATGTCGCACACTTGCAGGACCGAATAGAGGCAAGAGCAGAACGCGGTCAAGACGAACAGCGAGATCTTCACGCGGCGCACCGGTACCCCGACGTTCTTTGCCGCATTGGCGTCGCCACCCACAGCAAAAATCCAGTTGCCGAATCGCGTCTTGGCGAGGACGAATGCGCATACTGCGGCAAGTGCAAACCACCACAGAATGACTTTCGGAATTCCAGGTACGAGCGGCAAGCCGTTGTCGAGCAGCTTGACGATACCGATATGTCCGAACCAGGTGAACAGTCCCTTGAACGCGACGCCCTGGAACAGCGTATGTGCGATCCAGTCATGCGCGGCGACGTCGCCCACACCGGAAATGATTGTGCGGTCGGCAAACATCACCGAGAGCGCGAGCGTGAGGCCGCGCAAAATAAACAGGAAGGCCAGCGTGACGATGAAGGAGGGTAGCCGCGTGCGCATCACGAGGTAGCCGTTCAGCGCGCCGAGCAGCATCGAACCGGCGAACGCGAACACGATCGACAGCGCAATCGGCCAGTGAAAATACATGGTGGGCAGCGCGACCATCATGCCGGAGAAACCGATCATCGAACCGATCGAAAGGTCGAACTCGCCCGCAATCATCAGCAGGCACGCGCCAACCGAGATGATCCCAAGATAGGCGGCCACCTGCGACCAGTTCATCACGCCGTCGAGGTTGAACATGCCGGAGTTGCCGGCGGCAAGCCCGAACACCAGGAACACCATGACGGTGCCGGCGAGGGCGGCGAATTCCGGGCGGCTCAACAGATGTTTGAACCACGATTCGCGGCGCACGCGTTCGTCGGCTGAAGCGGTCCCGGCTGCTGCTGCGGCAGCGTCCTGCTCGGGACGAGGGTGTTTGGCGTGGAAGGGGTTGGCGACGCCCATTGAAGCTCTCCTTGATGCGCCAGCGGATCGCGTCGTGGCGACGCGTCGCCTGAAGGCGCTGAATGCAAGTGAAGTGCAAGTGAAACCTTGCGAAGGGGAGCGCGTGCGGCCGGGCCAGTGGTGGCTGGCGGCACGCGCTTTCTTCATGCCTGCTGGGACGGTATTCCCGTGCCCGAACTCAATCCAGCAATGCTTAGCGGTACTGACCTGCGTACTTGACTACCTTGTCGATGTTCTCCTTGGTAATGAAGCCCGGGCCGGAGCCGATATTGCGTGGTCCGTAGGAGGGGGCGAGACCATAGGTAGACAGACGTGCCTGGAACTTCGGGTTGGCCTGAAGGATCTGGCGGATCTTCACCGGGTCGGTGGTGTGGTCGTGCTTGGCGATGGCCAGCACGGCAACGGCGATGTAACCCTGCAGGTACGGTTGCTGGTCGATCGCGAACTGGATCGTGCCGTCCTTGATGGCCTTGGCGATGTCATCGTCAAAGTCGAACGTCGCGAACCACAGCTTGCCTGCCAGACCCATCTGCTGCAGCGCCTTGATCGTCGGCGCGGCGGAAAGCGGCCCGAGTGCGAGCACGCCGCCGGTGTCCGGGTGATTGCGCAGATACGCGCTCACCTTCGACTGGATGCCGGTCGGGTCCGTGCCTGCGTCGAGAGTGGAGCTCTTGAAGTCAACCCCAAGCGCCTCAGCAAAGCCGCGGCAACGTTCGAACGACGCGGGGTTGGTGGCGTAGTGGTTTACGCACAGGAACGACTTGACGCCTGCTGCCTTTGCCTTTTCGCCTGCTGCTTTACCCGCCGTGTATTCAGGCTGGCCGATGTGCATGATCGCGCCCAGATCGGCGCTTTGCTGCTCGGTGCCCGAGTTGATCGTCACTAGAGGAATGTGCTTTTCGGTGACCTTACCGATAGAGCCCTTCAGCACGTCGTAGTCGGCGATGGTAACGATCACGCCGTCGTAGTTGCGCGCCGCAGCCTGTTCGACAAGGCGGGCCATGTCGGCGATATCGCCGTTAGGAGGGTTGCGGTAGTCGGTCTGGACGTTGAAATCCTCGTCAGCCTGTTTGATTGCGTTCTTGATGGTGTTCCACCAGGAATCGGAATCGGGTGCGTGGCTGATCAACACGAAGTGCGCGTCGGCCGCGCGGGCCGCGGTTGTGGCGGCCAATCCCGCCGTCAGCGCCAGTGCTGCCACCAGAACCCTCAGCGTCGTCTTGCCATTGCAAAGTCTCATCGTCTCCACCTTTTTCGGTCTTCGTTATTGAAGGGAGCGTCTGGTGTTTTCCACTACTCGCGAGCCCTCTAGGCGTTAACACGCATGCTCGCTACACCATCGCTCAGGACCAAGATTAGGCCATCTTTTGCCCGGTTGCAATGAAAATTTCATGACAAAGAAAAATGGAAAATATGTTCCATTTAACGATCTGCCTGCCTATAATCGGCAGCGTCAGCGTGGTGTACAGCGCCTTGATTTAGGCGGTTTTGCAGTGCAATAAAGCAGCGAAGGAAGAGCCATGGCGGAAGACAGCACAGAAGAACTGCCGAGCGTCGAAGATTTGATGCAGCGCATCGCAGAAAACTACGAGTCATTGCCGCGTCAGTTGAAGAGCGTCGCGACGTATATCGAGCAGCATCGCTCGAGCGTCATGGTGGATCGCACCAGCGACATCGCGGCGAGCTGCGGCGTGCATCCGTCGGCGGTCGTGCGGTTTGCGCAGCGCTTCGGTTTCTCCGGGTTCTCCGATCTGCAGGCGGTGTTTCGTCAGGCGTATACGGGGCAGGGCACGTCGTCGCCGAGTTATCAGCAGCGCATTCGCAAGCTGATCGACGAGAAGCCGGGTGCGTTGTCCGGCGGCTCCGTTGCGCGCGAGTTCGTCGCCGCGTGCCGTGGCGGCCTCGATGAGCTCGAAGCGGGTCTGGACGATGCGCAGTTCGACGCGGCCGTAAAGATGCTGCAACAGGCCGACAACATCTACGTGGTGGGTGTGCGGCGTTCGTTTCCGGTGGCGAGTTATATCGTCTATGCGTTGCAGCACACCCCTAAGCGCGTGCATCTGGTGTCCGGTTTCGGCGGCATGTATCGCGAGCAGATTCGCAGCGTCAGGAAGGGCGACGTGGTGATCGCGATCAGCTTCGCACCCTATGGAAAGGAAACACAGTACTGCTTGCGAGTGGCGCATCATCACCAGGCAAAGACGCTGGTGATCAGCGACAGCCAGTTGTCGCCGCTCGCACGCTACGCCACCACGCAACTTTATGTGAAGGAGGGGAGCGCGTTCGCGTTCCGCTCGCTGACCAGCACGATCTGCCTGTGCCAGGCGCTGTTTATCGCGCTCGCGTACAAGCTCGAATTGAACGTAGAAGAATCGAAAGACACTGGAGGATACGATGACTGACATAGCAGGCGGCAAGACAATCGACGTAGCAGTGTTCGGCGCAGGGCGCATCGGCCGG
>Ga0302220_10002251_pt1 | contig 14326 bp, 7 predicted proteins | sample II_Palsa_E1_3_FD_194572 | JGI IMG/M metagenome (GOLD analysis project Ga0302220, IMG submission 194572) | Peat permafrost microbial communities from Stordalen Mire near Abisko, Sweden - II_Palsa_E1_3 | ecosystem: Environmental > Terrestrial > Soil > Palsa > Peat permafrost | place: Sweden...
GATGAAGCAATACCTCGCTCAGACCCTGAGCTGGATGACCGCCTAACCTAATTCCAGAAACAGCATTCAATTCAGAAGTCCCGCATTTATGTGGGAGCCTGTTTAAAACTGTCCGGACGGGCCCACTGCGCGTGGAGAGGTCACTTCGTGACGTGTATACCTTGTCATGCAGGGAAGATTTTCTGTGGGCCTCCCGTTGGTCGGCAGATGCATGATCCCGACCAACGGCAGGGCCATTGCTCTCTATTCCACCCAGGTAACTTAAAAAGGCGTGGAACGCCCGCCCCACGCGCAGTGGGCCCGTCCGGCACGACATCGCTTCTCCCAAGGCCGGTCGACATGGTCGATGACGAGAAACTCTACCCGTCCTTTAGCTGATTCCAGCTTCAGCCCAGGCTGTTCCTGAAGCATCGTAACGACCGCGCGTGCCGCTAAACTCAGATAAGAATGCAAGCCGCCAGCCCCTCCCGAACCGCTCTCCGCGTAGCCCTGCGCCGCGCCGCCCACCAGCTCTTCGACGCTCGCCCGCTGGTTCTCGACGATCCCATCGCCGTCCCCATCCTTGGCCCCACCTACGCGGAGGAGCTCCATCGCACCCCCGGTCGTAATCCCAACACGAAAGACCGCCCCTTCTCCATAAGTCTCCGCGCATTCCTGGTGGCCCGCAGCCGCTATGCCGAAGACACCCTCACCACTGCCGCCGCAAACGAGGTCACTCAATACGTCCTTCTTGGCGCAGGCCTCGATACCTTCGCCCACCGCAACCCCTTTCCGCACCTCCGCGTCTTTGAAGTCGACCACCCTGCAACTCAGCAGTGGAAACGCGAACTGCTCCACACAACCACTCTCACCACCCCCGCAAACCTCACCTACACGCCAGTCGACTTCGAACGTGAATCGCTGCCCGAGCGACTCCAGGCGACAGGCTTCGACGCCAGCTCTCCTGCATTCTTCGCCTGGCTGGGGGTGGTCCCTTACCTCACTCTTCCAGCATTTCGCTCCACCATCCGCTTCATCTCAGAGCGGCCAGGAGGCAGTGGGCTCGTTCTCGACTACGGTCAGCCCCGCTCCGCGTTGCCCTTTTTCGAGCAGCTCGCCCATGACTCTCTGGCCTCGCGTGTTCAGCAGGCCGGCGAACCCTTTCAACTCTTCTTCACACCGCCGGAGATTGCTTCTGAGCTGAGCGCCTTTCGCACACTGGAAGACCTGGGCTCTGACGAGATCAATGCACGCTACTTCAAGGATCGCGCCGACTCTCTCAAAGTTCTGGGAAGTGCCGGGCGACTGCTCAGCGCCTGGCTTTGAGTCGGGCTGTCTATCGCTCGACGAATTGCCTCTGTTGTTGTGGCGCCATGGAAGAACGAGAAGGCCGCTATCGAAGTCTGGAAGCCGGTATGGGGTAATAATCCATCCGACACTGAGTCCAACGCTGCGCTTGAAAAGCTTCGTATTTTCCCCGCCAGTACCAGAACACGGGAAAAATCTCCGCTGGCTCGTGGGAGGCGTTGCAGAGGCTTCGGAAAGTGAGATTGAATCGGTACTCTCTAAGAAGGCGAGGATGGATACCGAAGGCTTCAGGTGGCCTGCAGCTGGGGCTGGACCGCCCAACATCTAACTGGCGTATCCTAAAAGGCTGGATGTTGAAATCTAGGTCACTGGAATTGTTATGGTTAGAACTGAAGTGGAACAAAGTCCAAGTGGAGAACTGAGCGCCGAGAAAATTCGTGAGCAGCTCGAGCTGCTGGTTCAGGACCACGTTTTCCGCTCCAGCAAGAGGTCCATCGAGTTCCTTCGCTACGTCGTCGAACAAACACTAAAGGGCTACGCCGACCAGATCAAAGAGCGCACCATCGGCGTCGAGGTCTTCGGCAGGGCTCCCTCCTACGACACCAACATGGACCATGTCGTGCGCACTGCGGCTATCGAGCTCCGCAAGCGCCTCGCCATCTACTACGGCGAGGAGAAGCACCGCTCCGAGCTGCGCATGAGCCTCGTTCCCGGCTCGTACATTCCCCGTTTCACGCTGCCGATCCAGCCGCCCGAACCTGAAATCAGCATGGGTTCCGACTCCACATCGCTCGCCGCCGTTACCCAGGTTGAGATTGCTATCTCTCCACAGCCTGAAAGCATCCCACCGACGGCCGTCTCAGCTCCTCGTCGGCGATCGCTGCTCCTTGTAGGTGTCTCCCTCGTGGTCCTTTCGATCGCCAGCACGATCGCCGTCGGCCGATTTCATACCCATTCCGGTCAAGACCTCTTCTGGCGGCCTCTGCTTGACACTCCCGGTTCAGTCCTGATCGCCGTTGGCGACGTTCCCAATGGCCCTCCCACCCCCACCACGCCGGGTGCGGACGAGGAGTCCTCTCTGCCGATCCTCCACACCGCGTCCTCCGCCAACGTCCCCTTCGCCGACGCAGTCACCATCGCAAGCGTCGTTGGAGTTCTCGAGGCCCATGGCAAGAAGGTTCTTATCCGTCGCGAGAGCGCCAGCTCTTTCTCCGATCTGCGTGAAGGCCCTGTCGTTCTTATCGGCGCCTTCAACAATGAATGGAGTCTGCGGCTCACCCACCAGCTTCGCTATACCCTTTCTCTCGATTCAGAAAAACACCTCATCTATATTAAGGACATAAAAAATCCCGTCGCCCGTACATGGAGCTGGCGTACCGACCAGCCAACTGAGCATAAACGCGGCGCGGGTGGTCCCGTCGTTCAGGACTACGCCCTGATCTCCCGCATATGGAACTCCGATACTGGGCACGTCGTCGTCGTCATCGGCGGCCTCTACACTTACGGCACTCAGGCTGCCGGCGAGTTCCTTACCGACCCCCAACTCATGCAGGCCGTCAGCGCCGCCATTCCCCCTGACGGCAACCATCGGAACGTCCAAATTGTCCTCGGAACCACCGTCACCGACGATACTCCCGGCCCACCCCGGGTTCTCGCGGTCTCAGTCGAATAAGCTCAGAGCACCCGGATCGGCAATCGGCTTGAAATATTAACCGTAACAAAATAAACAACATATACCTATTCCTGACGGTCAGGAACCGTACCTGTCTATCCAGCAGTCTGTTTGTGCAGATACCAATCCTCTGATCAGCTGAGGCAGCTGCTTCGCGTCGCCAATCATGAATCGAGGGCGGCAAGAACAGCAGAGGCCAAGGATTTGGGAGAGAGCAAGGCGTGCAAATCACGTGCAACATGCTGACCGGAAACACCTCGGCTGGCCGTATCTCCTCCCGGCGCTATCGGCAGACAGAACATATCCCGTACCAATATTTTCCAGGAGACCATCATGAAAGCCGCACTCAGGCTCATTCGAGGCATTGCCCTCATCTGTGCCATTTATCTCTGCTTATCCAATACTGCCCTGGCTCAGGGTCTTGGAACCATCACCGGCACCGTTCTCGACGCCACCGGCGCCGCGGTTCCATCGGCAACAGTCGTCCTCACCCAGGTCAAGACCGGCGAGGTTACCACCGTCCAAAGCAACGCCGACGGCCTCTTCGTCTTCCCGTCCGTCCACCCCGCTGACTATAAGCTGGAGGTCACCTCCGCGGGCTTCCAGAAGTACGACCAGAGCGGCATCCTCCTGCAGGCAGACCAGAGCCTGACGCTGAACGTCACCCTCCAGATCGGGTCTGATCAGCAGGTGATTACGGTCGAAGCCAACGCGGCAGCTGTCAACACCACCACCGGCACCCTCTCGCAGGTCATTGGCGAGCAGCAGGTGAACGACCTTCCCCTGAATGGCCGCAACGCTGCCTCCCTGACGACATTGGTCGCCGGCGTCATCATCGCGCCCAACGCAAACGCCGATCAGGGTGCGACCAAAACCTTTCCGGACGCCGTCACCATCACCGCCAATGGTACCCGCGTGGGGCAGACTAATTACCTGCTCGACGGCGGTAATAACGTCGACGAATACACCAACGTCAACGCTCCCTTCCCCATGCCCGACGCGCTCCAGGAGTTCAGCGTCCAGACCAGCAACTACAACGCCGAGTATGGCCAGAACGCCGGCGGCGTCGTGAACATCATCACCAAGAGCGGCGGCAACCAGTTTCACGGCGACCTGTTCGAGTTCGTCCGTAACCGCGCCTTCAACGCCGCCAACTACTTCAGCTACGTCAACGGCGTCAAGACCGTCGACCCCCTCAAGCGCAATCAATTCGGTGGAACCGTGGGCGGTCCGGTAGAAATTCCCGGCCTTTTCCATACTAAGCATTCCTTCTTCTTCGTCGGATACCAGAAGACGATCGCCCACACTGCGTCCACCAGCGCCACGGCCGACGTCTTACCCACCGCCGCCCAGTTGGCCGGCAACTACAACTTCACGACGTCCGCCACTCCTGGAAGCGCGGCTTTCAACACGGCTTGCATCGTGAACACTGCCCTGGCTTCCACCGCCGCGCTTCCGTCTCAGTGCTATCCATACGTATCAAACGGCGGAAACTCTTACACCGCACATATCAATCCCGCTACCTATAATTCCTCATCTCTCGCCTTGCTGAAGTTCCTTCCCACCGGCGACGCGAACGGAAACTACACCTTTATCAAGCCCAGCTTCACTGCTCTCGGAGAGGTCACCGCCCGGTTCGACCAGGATCTCGGCTCGAAGGACAGGCTCACCGCCCGTTACTTCTCCGACAGCTACCACCTGAACGGCGTCCTCGACCTGACGGACCTGCTCACCTATTCCGACCAGGCTGACATCCGCTACTACAACTCGCTGATCTCAGAGACCCACACCTTCAGCGACCGTATTCTGAACAACTTCATCCTCAGCTATCAGATAGATAACGCCACCCGCGGACCATTGGCCGGCGGTATCAGCGTCGGCGATCTGGGCGTCAACATCTTCCAGCCCGCATTCAAACAGATCAACCAGATTGCAGTGACCAACTTCTTTACCATCGGAGACAATCCGCAGGGAACCTTCGCCCGCGCCAACTACACGCTGGCCGATGATCTGCACGTCCAACGGGGCAACCATAGTCTCAGCTTCGGTTTTCATGGCGAACAGTCCAAGGTGGACGTAAACAGCCTCTTCCAACAGCCCGGACTCTTCACCTTCAACTCCACCATCACCAACAGCTCGATTGCCAGCTTCCTGACGGGCTACGTCCAGAACTTCGCCCAGGCATCCGGCCAGTTCCTGGATCTTCGCGGCAAGTTCTTCGGCTTCTACGGTCAGGACAGCTGGAAGCTGTCACGGCGCTTCACCCTCAACTACGGCCTGCGTTATGAGCCCTTCAAGCCCTGGCATGAAAAAGAAGGTCGCATGGGCAGTTTCTTCCCGGCATTGAATGCTGCCGGAACCCATTCCACTCTCTTTCCCAATGCGCCTGCAGGTCTGTTGTTTGCGGGTGACCCCGGCTTCAATCCCAATGGCGTGGCCGACAACTACACCCACTTCATGCCACGGGTTGGATTCGCCTGGGACGTCTTCGGCACCGGAAAGACCAGCGTGCATGGCGGAGCCGGCGATTTCTATGACAGCCGCATGAGCAGCGTCTTCTACAACATCTACTCCAACAACTCGCCGTTCATCACAAACGTGAATATCACCTCGGCCCTTGGCACCCCTGCCGCTGCCGGTCCTTCCATCAACTTCACCAACCCCTACTCGAGCTTTGGCATCGCCAATCCGTTCCCGGCACCGCAGCCACCGCCCAACACGTCTCCTATTCCGCAACAATCATTCCTCACCTTCGATCCTTTCCGTGGCTTCCAGACTCCGATCACGTATTCATGGAACCTCGCGGTCGAACAGCAGATGACCAATACCCTCCTCGCCCGCGTCGCCTACGTGGCATCGCATAGCAACCACCAGTGGACCCCGGTCGAGATCAACCCCATCCTGAACGCAGACGCTGTGTCGCCCACGAGCCCGATGTTCAATCAGCGTGTCTACAACCGACCCGGCTGCGCTGCCAACAATAGCTGCTTCACCCAGGCCATCACCGAAGCCAATACGGGCGGCAATACAAACTACGAGTCTCTGCAGACCTCGCTTGAGCAACGCATCCGTTCCGGTCTCACCATCCTCGCTAACTACACCTGGTCGAAGGCGACCGATAACCTGCCCTACAACCAGTCGGCCACGGCCATCGCCGCCGGTCAGTCGTATGTCCTTCCTATCTACGAACCCAACTTCAAGCGTCTTGATCGCGGTCCTTCGGACTTCGATCACCGCAACGTTGCGTCCATCTCGTTCGTGTACGTCACGCCCAAGGTCAGGAAAGACAGTCCTGCGGTGGTTCGTTACATCCTCGACGACTGGCAGATCTCGGGCCTCTTCCAGACCCGCAGTGGCGATCCTCTGACGATTCTTTCCAACACGACAAACGCCTCGGGCTCCGGTCAGCTTCGCGACCGCGCAGTTCTGGTGGGCAATGCGTACGGTGGAAGCGCCTGCTCCCCCACCGCCCATTGCAAGTCCTATCTCAACCCAGCCAGCTTCACGGCTAACCCGGCTGGAACCTACGGCGACGTTACCAAGGGTGCTTTCGTCGGCCCGCGTTACACCGACGTAGACTCGGCCATCGCCCGCAACTTCCGCATGGGGGAGAAGGCCACTCTGCAGTTCCGCGCAGAGTACTTCAACCTCTTCAACCACACCAACTTTGGCGATCCAGGCACGACGCTCTCCGGAACGTTTGGCCAGATCACCGGAACCACACCGCAGAACGGCGCCACTGCCAACGATCCCCGGATCGCGCAGTTCTCCGGCAAGTTGATCTTCTAACGTCCCTCCCGGGCACCACACGCGGCATCGTGATGGGGTCGCAGATATCTCCGAGGCATTTCGGGAGATATCTGTGGCCCCATCGCATCGCGATCACACCCTCTCTCAACCACTCCGGAGGATGATTTGGAAGATCGCACGACGAGCCTCACCCGTAGAAAGCTTCTATCCAACCTTTCACGCGCCGGTGCAGCTGTTATGGCAACCTCGATGCTCCGCACGGCACCCATGTGGGCAGCATCGCAGGATACCAGCCCGCAGAACCCCAGGATCACCGGACACGACTCCCTCAAATCTCACGCCCACAAGCACGGTCTGCTTACGGGATTCGCGGTCAACGTCGAATTGCTCACCTCGAATCCAACCTACGCTCGCATTCTCGCCGAGCAATCGAGCATCCTCGTACCCGAAACCGCCATGAAGTGGAAGGGCCTGCGCCCCGCACCCGACAAGTTCTCGTTCGAACACGCCGACACTCTCGTCGATTTCGCGCATCATCACAAGATCAAGCTTCGCGGCCACACCCTCGTCTGGCACGAGGCCATTCCCGATTGGTTCGCCACCACAGTCACCAAAGACAACGCGAAGCACTTCCTCGAAGACCACATCGCACGAGTCGTCGGCCGTTACAAGGGAGAGATGCATTCCTGGGACGTAGTGAATGAAGCCGTGCTCCCTAAGGATGGCCGATCCGACGGCCTCCGCGACTCGCCCTGGATGAAGCTGCTCGGTCCCGACTACATCGACATCTCCTTCCGCGCTGCACGCCAGGCTGACCCGCACGCTCTGCTCACCTATAACGACTACGGCGTAGAGTACGACGATGACGAGGATGCCGAACGCCGCAAACTCATCCTCCAGCTTCTCCGCCGACTCAAATCCGCCAACGTGCCCATCGACGCTGTCGGCATCCAGTCCCACATCAAAGCGGGTTTTCCTTCCGCCATCGGCAAAGGCCTCCGCGACTACATGTCCTCCGTTCGCGACATGGGTCTCCAGATCTTCCTCACCGAACTCGACGTCAACGAAGACGATCTGCCTTACGACGACGTCGCCCAACGTGATCAGACCATCGCCGCCGTCTACCGCGACTACCTGAACGTCACGCTCGCCGAGCCAGCAGTCAAGACTGTTCTCATGTGGGGTGTCAGCGATAGCCATACATGGCTCAACGACGGCCCTACCCACAAGCGCAAACAACCCAACCGTCCACAGCGCTCGTTGCCCTTCGATAACGACTACCAACCCAAGCCGGCCTTCTTCGCCATCCGCGACGCCTTTGACCATCGGCCTAAGTCAGCGAGCCAGAGCCCTCGCACCCCATAGGGAGATTTCATGATTCGTAGAGAATTCCTTCGCCACGGCTCAACCGGCATCGCCGCCGCACTGATCCCCACCGCACTCGAAGCCCAATCGCGCCCCGCATCAGGCACAGCAAATATCACCGGGATCTTCAACGTCCGCACCTTCGGCGCTGCGGGCGATGGAGTCTCCATCGACAGTCCCGCCATCAACCGCGCCATCGAAGCCGCTGTCGCAGTCGGTGGCGGCACCATCTACTTTCCCGCAGGCACCTACGCCTCCTACAGCATTCGCCTTAAGAGCCACATCTCGCTCCACCTGGACGCCGGAGCCACCTTACTCGCGGCGAGCGTTCCCAACGAAGGCACCACCACCGGCGGCTACGATCCTGCCGGCCCCGCGCAGCCATGGGAGGCCTACCAGGACTACGGCCACAACCACTGGCCCAACTCCCTCATCTGGGGCGAGTCTCTCGAACACGTCTCCATCTTCGGCCCCGGTCTCATCTGGGGCAAAGGCCTCAGCCGCGGCGAAGCCAATGAGCTTCCTGCCGCTGAAAGTCCTGGTGTAGGCAACAAGGCCATCGCCCTCAAGAACTGCCGCAACGTCACCCTGCGCGACTTCTCAATCCTCATGGGCGGACACTTCGGTATCTTGCTCACCGGCACCGACAACGTCGTCATCGACGGCCTCACCATCGACACCAACCGCGACGGCATCGACATCGACTGCTGCCGCAACGTCCGCGTCTCCAACTGCGCCGTCAACTCTCCCTGGGACGACGCCATCTGTCCCAAAAGTTCCTTTGCGCTTGGCTACGCACGTGCAACCGAAAACGTTACAATTTCGAACTGCTACGTCACCGGCCTCTACGAGTTCGGCACCATGCTCGACGGCACCTTCAAGCGTGCCAACTACTCGCAGCAGCGCAAAGCCGTCGGCCGCATCAAGTGCGGTACCGAATCGAACGGCGGCTTCCGCGCCATCACCATCTCCAACTGCATTCTCGACGGCTGCCGCGGTTTCGCGCTCGAAACCGTCGACGGCGCATTCATCGAAGACATCACCGTCACTAATCTCGTCCTACGCGGGGCTGTACACGCTCCTATCTTCCTTCGCCTCGGCACCCGTATGCGCGGCCCTAAAGGCGTAGCCGCCGGCAGCCTCCGCCGCGTCGTTCTTTCCAACTTCACCAGCTACGGTTCGGCGGCCGAATACCCCTCCATCATCAGCGGAGTTCCCGGCTGCCTCATCGAAGACATCAAGATCAGCGACATGTATCTTTCAAATCTCGGCGGGGGCACCTCCGCATGGGCCGCGATCGAGCCCCCTGAAAACGAAGCCGCTTATCCCGAAGCCAGTATGTTCGGCACACTGCCCGCTCGTGGTTTCTTTCTGCGCCACGCCCGCAACCTCGAGTTCAGCAACATCGAGATCGCCACCGAAAAACCCGACCAACGCCCCGCCATCTGGGCCCACGCCGTAGATGGCCTCGACCTCTTCCGCATTCGTATTGGCCGTGGCACTCCAGCCTTCGCTCTCAGCAACGTACAGGACTTTCGCAGCTTCGGCAGCCGCGACGCAAAAGACACAGCGCTCGAAAAAGTAGATCACATCACCCTCTAACTTCATCGCACAACGCTCACCGTTCAACCACCCACGCAGAAGGCAGGTCATGTCGTTCACTCGTTGCTTCTCCATCAATTCAGCCTTCGTATTATCGGCAATTTTCATCGCAGCCACATCTCTGCCCGCCCAGACATCGGCCCATAAACACGCCCAGCTCGATCCCTATCTCGATCCTACCCTGCCCCTGCCACAGCGCGTCGATGACCTCGTGCAACGCATGACACTCGAAGAGAAAGTCAGCCAGATGCAGAACGAAGCCCCTGCCATCCCACGTCTCCACGTCGCCGAGTACGACTGGTGGAACGAGGGCCTGCACGGCGTCGCCCGCTCCGGCTATGCCACCGTATTTCCCCAGGCCATCGGCCTCGCCGCCACCTGGAACCCGCCCCTTATCGAGCACATCGCTGACGTCATCTCCACCGAGGCGCGCGCCAAATACAACGAAGCCCAGCGCCAGGACAACCACTCCATCTTCTACGGCCTCACCCTCTGGTCACCCAACATCAACATCGATCGCGATCCCCGCTGGGGACGCGGTCAGGAGACCTACGGAGAAGATCCTTTCCTCACCGGCCAGATCGGCAACGCCTTCGTGCGTGGCTTGCAGGGTTCCAATCCGAATTACCTCAAGGTCGTTGCGACTGCAAAACACTTTGCCGTCCACAGCGGTCCCGAGTCGGAGCGCCACACCTTTGACGTCGTCGTTTCTCCGCATGATCTGGAGGACACCTACCTGCCCGCATTCCGCTCGCTCGTCGTAGACGCCCATGCCGACAGCGTCATGTGTGCCTACAACTCCATCGACGGTGCACCCGCCTGCGCCAACACCATGCTGCTCCAGCAGACGCTTAAACATAATTGGCACTTCGACGGTTACATTGTCTCCGACTGCGCCGCTATCACCGACGTCGCCGTCGGCCACAAGTTCGCGCCCAACATGCCGCACGCTGCCGCCGTCTCCGTCAAGGCCGGTACCGACCTTAGTTGCGGCAAGGAATACGCAAGCCTCGTCGAAGCCGTTCACCAGAACCTCATCACCGAGTCCGAGATCGACCAGTCGGTCAAACGTCTCTTCACCGCTCGCTTCCGCCTCGGCATGTTCGATCCTCCCGCCGCAGTGCCGTTCAACAGTATTCCGTTCTCCGAAAACGACTCCGCCACTCACTCTGAGCTCTCGCTCGAAGCCGCCCGCGCATCCTTCGTCCTGCTCAAGAACAATCCAGGCACCCTGCCCCTGGCTGGTTCTGTGCACACCATCGCGGTCATCGGCCCGAACGCCGCCGCTCTGCCCGCGCTTGAAGGCAACTACAACGCCGTAGCCTCGCACCCAGTCATGCCGCTATCCGCGCTCGAACAGCGCCTTCCCGGCCACATCCTCTATGCACAGGGCTCGCCCTACGTCGAAGGCGTTCCCATCCCCGTCCCCCAGACCTCCTTCAGTTCAACCGGTCTGAAGGCCGAGTTCTTTCGCGGCGCCGATCTCACTGCCGCACCCGTCTCCACCCGAACCGACCACAATATTGACTTCGACTGGAACGGCGCAGCCCCTGTCCCCGGCCTGTCTGATAAATCCTTCTCGGTCCGCTGGACCGGCACCTTCGCCGCTCCCACACCCGGCACCATCGGCTTCGGTTTCTCCTTTGCTCACTGCAGCACCTGCGAGGATGCCGAGACGGTCAAGGTCTGGCTCGACGGGAAACTCGTCTACAACTTCACCCACGCCCGCACCCATGGCCGCCGTGCTCCAACGACACCATTCCAACTCACCTTCAACGACACCAAACCCCACCCCATTCGGATTGAATACACTCACGACGCTCTACACTTCGGCGCTGGCCTCACCTTCAACTGGCAGCCCCCCATCGCCGCCCTGCGCGAGCAAGCCGTAGCTGCCGCCGCCAAGTCAGATGTAGTCGTAGCCTTCCTCGGCCTCAGCCCCGAGGTCGAAGGCGAGGAGATGCCACTCAAGGTCGATGGATTCGCTGGCGGCGACCGTACCTCCATCGAACTTCCTGCGGCTCAACAGCAACTCGTCTCTGCACTCGCCTCGACCGGCAAGCCGCTTGTACTCGTCCTCATGAACGGCGGTGCCATCGCCTTGCAATCCGCAGCCGAAAAGGCCTCCGCCATCCTCGAAGCCTGGTACCCCGGCCAGGCCGGCGGCACCGCCATCACTGAAACCCTCTTCGGCAAAAACAACCCCTCCGGCCGTCTGCCGGTCACCTTCTACGCCGAAACCAGCCAGCTTCCGCCCTTCGACAACTACGCTATGGAGCAGCGCACCTACCGCTACTTCACCGGCACGCCGCTCTATCCCTTCGGCTATGGCCTCAGTTACACCACATTCGCCTACACAGACGCGAAGCTCTCAACCGCATCCCTCACCGCGGGGGCGCCCCTCACTGTCACCGCCCGGATCAAGAACACCGGTCATCAGGATGGTGACGAAACAGTAGAGCTCTACCTCGTCCCCAGGTCAATCGCCGGAGCCCCACTCCGCACCTTAGTCGGCTTTGAAAAGGTACATCTTAAAGCCGGTGAATCCAGATCTTTCCATGCCACGATTGACCCTCGCCATCTCAGCACTGTGTCCGCAGATGGTACCCGTAGCGTTCTGTCCGGCGACTACGAGCTTTATCTCGGCGGCGGCCAGCCCGGCCAATCCTCCGGAGCCTCAATCCCCTTCCGGATCGTAGGCTCGAGCTCCATCGCCCCCTAGCCAACGCTCGCTGGAGTGGTAGAGATATTACCGACAACCGAGACCTACTCGATTGAAGAGAGCTTCCTAAGCGACGCGGACTTCCTCGGTGACGTTTGTCCCAGTCATTTCCGTACCATGCCTGCGTTCTGAAACTTGTCTTCAGCAATCAGGGTTCTGAGTCTTCCATCTTCCATCTCAGGCCCTGTACTACTCAAGGCTAGCGTAGCGGCAAGAAGAGAGAGCCCGAAGGACACATATAAGGAACCCTCCCACATTTTGTAATCGCCATGGCCGCGAATGAGTTCCCCCACACCTTGTGGTACAAAGGCGGCGACGAGGAACAACCCTCCTGCAAAAATCCAATCCCGAGGTTGGCCTTTCATCAGTGTCATGATCCCCAGCGCAACGATGGATGCCCCAATCACGGCGACTATTTCCGTCGCGTGACCGCTCCGGCCCGCCCTCCTGAAAAGATGAAGTGGTTGATAGAAAACTCCATCATGCCTCGTCCACAGGTAGAACACGCCATGTAGGAAAGAGGCCGTAGAAAGTGATATCGCAAGGAATATTGCCCCTGCACGAGCCCTGCGGCGGTAAAGTCCCAGCCCTAAGATCAATACCAGGATAACGATCGGAATCCGAGAGGTCGCATAGAATCCAGCCAGCAGCCCCAACAGCGCAACAGCACCGTTTCGTTCACTGAAATGGTCCGCTAATAAGCACAAGGATGCAAAGACAATAGGAATCGCGAAGATATCGTGGCCTTCAAAGCCGGTAGATAGTAGAACCGGTTGTGCAAATACGAGACAAACAAAAATGCCAGCACCTAACCTGCTTCTGAGTTCCAGCAAATAGTAGAAAAATGCGATGCAAATGGGCGTTAGCAGCGTGACCACACCTGCGAGCGAGAGCGGCGCGACCAGAAGAATCCAACCGGGGCCGGGACTTATAGGTGCGTCCCTATCAAGGTGTACAAGGTAAGGATCGCGAGCATGGGCTAGCTGCCTGGCTGTTTCCGTCAAGGCAAAGGAAGCGGTACTCGGGTGCAAGGCATGAAGCTGTTCGGGGAACCGAATCAGGTCGACGACTGCGAGCAGGAGCACTGCCGTAAGCCAGAGAACTCTGGAAGAAAGCACTCGCTGAAGAAATACTGGAGTGTGGATAAATAAGAGAAATCCTCCTGCAAGCAGGAGGATCAATCCGTATGCGATCCCCATGACGACGAAATGACGTCCATGATTTGCCAGAACGTACATCGCTGACCAACCCGTTAAAGTGCTGAAGAGCAGATAAGAACTCAAATTTCGAGCATGCGTCGCAAAACCGGTTCACGTGAGTACATGTCGACCTTTGATTTTTAAACTTTCGGATTCTGAAGGAGAACTTGCTTGTACGCCGCTGGAGCGACTTCAAGCGCGAGCTGGGCATTAAGCCTCAGAGGAAGCAGGAGCGTGGCAGAGGTCGCTGGCACCTGCAACGCAGCCAAACCTGGATTTGTGGCTTCCGTGGTCTTTGGTTTAGGGCTTCTGATGGATCCCCTCGGATATCGTTTCATGGCCATTTGTACCATTGATGGAATTCACAACCAGCTCAACACCATTCAGCAGCAAATCGCTCCGGCTCCGGCTTCCGATGCGAAAACGGCAGAAGGCAAAGAGGGTAACGTGCATCGGCGTCATTAAATAAAGGGTGCTGACAGGGAAAGTGCTCGATTCAACGCAGGGTTTTGGCGAGATAAAGTCGTTTATGCGAGCACTGTGATGCTCGGATACCATCGCTCACGGAATAGCGAATCGCCTGGGGCTTGAGAGCTTTAATTTGGAGTTCGGTCCGCGACATCTACGCCTCCAATTGTCCACAAATGCCATTTTTTTGTAGTGACATGACGTCAGTGTACAGCGCTGTGGACAACTTTGAGAACAGCTCTCTAAGGATTTGCCTGGACA
>Ga0302220_10002257_pt1 | contig 14311 bp, 12 predicted proteins | sample II_Palsa_E1_3_FD_194572 | JGI IMG/M metagenome (GOLD analysis project Ga0302220, IMG submission 194572) | Peat permafrost microbial communities from Stordalen Mire near Abisko, Sweden - II_Palsa_E1_3 | ecosystem: Environmental > Terrestrial > Soil > Palsa > Peat permafrost | place: Sweden...
CGACGACGGAGCACGTCACGCCGCCCGCCAGCGTGCAGGAAACGCTGCGCAGCATCGAAGAGAATGCGGCACGCTGGACAACGATCGCAGGCGTAAGTCTCGCCCGACACAGCGGCTCAGAAACCGTCAGGATCAGCAGCGACGCTGACACGCCCCTCGACGAGCCTACGGTTAATCCGACGCCAGCATCGACGGCACCCCCTGTCGACACACCCACCGCGCGGCCCAATAGGGAAGCTGTTGTTAGCGCACCGGTCACAACGTCCCCAGAGCCTGCATCCCCCGTGGACGTATCGATGGCGATACCGGTGTCCGCTCCGCTTGAAGTGCAACCGCACGCGCCAGCCTCGGCATTTATCGAAGCCGTCCCGCACGACCACCACAGCATCGTGGCGACGCCACCAGCAAACGTCGACCACCCAGGCGCGGCAAGCAGGACACGCACGCCGACCGCCGACGTCGTCATCGACAAGCCGCTGGCGCCCTGGGAGACGGAAGTTGACACCGACGCGGACCATCGCTCCGAGACGTCGAGTGCGCCTGAACACGTCGTACCCGAACCGGCACCGGCACCGGCCCCCGTTCCGTCGAACGTGGTCCGCTTCCCTGGCTTTGCCGCAACAAGCGTCGGGAGAATCGCGAGCGGCGCATCGCACGGTAGCCAGACACCATTCGATGCCACCGCCGACGACTTCGAAGACACCCCCTTCGATCACGGCACCACGCCAGGCATTCCCCCGGATATCAGCGAAACCGAAAGCGAAGATGACGGCGAAGGCCAATCCGACACCCCAATCGCCTCAGCCTCAGCCGCGGCCTCGTTCACGCCGCCACGCAGCGAACCGGCCAACGAACCCGTCGCGCCCCGGCCTCCGGTGAGCGGCCATGCGCCAGCCGTATTCGAATTCCACGCCCCGGCCGCGTCGCGCGTCGAACTGCCGACCCTCGACCTGCTCGCCCGCGCCGACACCGATGTCGAACCCGTCTCCGAACAAAAGCTCGCCGAAACCGGTCTGCTGATCGAACAGCGTCTGCAGGAATTCAAGGTGCCGGTAACCGTAGTCGGCGCGTCGGCCGGCCCGGTGATCACGCGCTTCGAAGTCGAGCCCGCGCTCGGCGTGCGCGGCAGCCAGATCGTCGGCCTGATGAAGGATCTGTCGCGCGGCCTCGGGCTCACTTCGATCCGCGTCGTCGAAACGATCCCTGGCAAAACCTGCATGGGTCTTGAACTACCGAACGCGAAACGCCAGACCATCCGGCTGTCGGAAATCCTCGAAGCCAACGTCTACCAGCACTCGCATTCGATGCTCACGCTCGCGATGGGCAAGGACATCACCGGCCACCCGGTGGTCGCCGATCTGGCAAAAGCGCCGCACATGTTGGTGGCCGGCACGACCGGTTCGGGCAAGTCGGTGGCGATCAACGCGATGATCGTGTCGCTGCTCTACAAGGCCACGCCCGAAGACGTGCGGCTCATCATGATCGACCCGAAGATGCTCGAACTGTCGGTCTACGAAGGCATTCCGCACCTGCTTGCGCCGGTCGTCACGGACATGAAACTCGCCGCCAATGCGCTCAACTGGTGTGTCGGCGAAATGGAAAAGCGCTACCGGCTGATGTCGGCCGTCGGCGTGCGCAACCTCGCGGGCTTCAATCAGAAAATCCGCGATGCTAAAGCCAATGGCAAGAAGCTGGGCAACCCGTTCTCGCTGACGCCCGAAGCGCCCGAGCCGCTCGCGGCGCTGCCGCTGATCGTGGTCGTGATCGACGAGTTGGCCGACCTGATGATGGTGGCCGGCAAGAAGATCGAAGAACTGATCGCCCGCCTCGCGCAGAAGGCGCGAGCCGCTGGCATCCATTTGATCCTCGCGACGCAGCGTCCCTCGGTCGATGTGATCACCGGTCTCATCAAGGCGAACATCCCGACCCGGGTCGCTTTCCAGGTGTCGTCGAAGATCGACTCACGGACGATTCTCGACCAGATGGGCGCCGAGTCGCTGCTCGGTCAGGGCGACATGCTGTTCCTGCCGCCGGGCACCGGCTATCCGCAGCGCGTACACGGCGCGTTCGTCGCCGATGAGGAAGTGCACCGGATCGTCGAGTACCTGAAGCAGTTCGGCGAGCCGCAATACGAGGAAGGGATTCTCGACGGCCCCACCTCCGACGGCGCCACTCAGGACCTGTTCGGCGACGTGCCCGATGCCGAAGCCGACCCGCTCTACGACGAAGCAGTCGCCTTCGTGGTGCGCACACGGCGCGCCTCGATCTCGTCGGTGCAGCGCCAGTTGCGCATCGGCTATAACCGCGCAGCGCGGCTGGTGGAACAGATGGAGGCAGCGGGCCTCGTGTCGTCGATGGGCATCAACGGCAGCCGCGAAGTACTCGCGCCGGGACCCGCCGAGTAAGCAAAACTTACGACGGCGATACCAGCTTGAAATCAACCGGCGAGCCGATGTCGATGCGCTTGGGATTCGCCTCGAGCAAGCCAGTCTGCTGGTCGCGCCTGAACACATACGCGGTATCGCTGTTCTGATTACCGACGATCAACCAGTTGCCGGTCGGATCAATGGCAAACTCGCGCGGCGATTTACCCAGGCTCGACTGGCGTCCCACCAGTTTCAAGTGACCGTTGGCTGGATCCACCGCGAAGATCACGATCTCGTTCGCGTCGCCGCGGTTCGTCGCGTAGAGGAAATGTCCATCCGGCGACAGATGGATCGCGGATCCTCCCACCTGCCCTTTGAAGCCGTGCTCGGTGAGCGGCGACACCTGCAGCAGCGTCAGCCTGCCGTTGTCGTAGCGGAACGTGGTGACCGTCGCCGCCAGTTCGCTCGTCAGATACGCGTATTTGCCGTCCGGCCCAAACACCAGATGACGCGGACCGCTGCCGGCTTTCACATCCGTATAGCGCCACTCGGTGGGTCCGAAGAGCCCCCGGCTGCCATCGGGCGTGTAACGATACGAGTACAGTTTGTCTGCGCCGAGGTCCTGGGCGAACAGATACTGGCCATCCGGCGAGAACACCGTGGAGTGCACATGCGAGTTGTCCTGGCGCCCCTTCACCGGCCCACCGCCCTCATGATGCACGGTCAACACCGCCTGCCCCACCTGGCCATCCCCCTGCAGCGGGAACACTGCGAAGCTGCCGCCGGGGTCTGCCGCCACCGAATAGTTCGCCGTCAGCAGATACTTGCCGTCCGGCGAGATCTTCAGATAGCACGGGTCATTGCCCTCCGACGACACCTTGTTGAGGAACGTCAGTTGCCCGCTCGCCGGATCGAAACCGAATGCGCTGATGCCGCCGCGTTGCGAGGCCGGGCCGTTGTCGCCTGGCAGTTCGTTGACCGAATACACATGACGGCGGTCGCTGCTCACGACCAGATACGATGGGTTGACCGTCTTCGCGACCGACACAGGAGTCGCATCGCCCGTCTTCGTATCGAACCGGTAGACGTAAATTCCTTCGCTCTTGCCGCCCGTGTAGGTGCCGACGATCATGTCGTAGACACCGTCGGCCGGTGCGGGGCCGGCATCCTGCGCGAACGCCTGTGAAGCGACAATCGAAACCATAAGCACGAAACCTTTTATTATCGAATGGGCAGACCGGGACGATGGCGCGCATGAGGCCTTCCTGGCAGGCTGAAATAACGATTGATGCGCAACGCTTGCAGCGGCTTTGGCACTACGATGCATGTCGACCTCCTGGACATCGGGTTATCAGATTTTGATCGTGTCACTGGTCTGCCACGCGGTCTGGAACACCGGGTGCAGGGACGCCCGGTTCCAGGTGTTTTTGTTGTCGGGCCAAGTATAGAAGATAGAAGCAAAGCGTCGAGCCGGATCGCGCAGCCCACGGGCCCCGCTCCGGTGCTGGCGGGTGGCGCATCCTGCCGCCCGATGAGAATCCCCTCTTACACCTGTCTCATCCACCCGGAGTCATCATGAACGTCACCTTCAGCCTGGGCCCGCTTGTTTCGCTGATCGCCGGTGTCCTGATTCTTGTCATGCCGCGCCTCCTGAACTACATCGTCGCGCTCTATCTGATCATCATCGGCATCATCGGGATCTTCGGCGTGGCGGCGTCACACTTCTGATGCGCCTGCGTTTTGACTCCGGCGCTCTACCTGCGTGAGGCGATCTGGCTTGCGGGTGACCGGACAAGGCTGCCCCAGCCTCGGGGCTACCCGCGCGGCTTACCGTGGCGATCAACGGGATTTATCCCCGGGTTTAACCGTGGACAAGCTGCTCGAGCCGTAGCCTTCCCTGCAGCGACAGGCCACCAACGGCATAATGACCCTCACCCTTCTCGTGATGCCTGAAGCAGGCACGCTCGATCAGGAAGCAAGCAGCTGCCTGCATCCCGTTGCGCGAGAGGCCCAGGCGGCCAGCGTCGAGGGCAAGCATGGAATCGTCAGCGAGTTCGCTGGCGGCCGAGAGAATGGTGATGCAATCGGATTTCGACGGGTTCAGCATGGCTTTCGTCCTCGAAAACAGCGTTTGCGTATGCAATGGACCGACGTACCCAAGGCTGCGGCAAGATCCTTGCTCATCTACAGAAAATCCAATTGTAAGCAGCGTTATCCCAGAATGCCAAGACGGATTGTCCGCAGGGCTTGCTGAACCAAAGTGCGTGACACAGGTCCGGTAATAACAACGTCCCGGCGCGCGCGAGGCGCACGTTTTACGTCTTGCTTACGCCGCTCAAACCGCTTACCCAGTCATCTATGCCCGCTCTTATCGAAGACTATGCTCTCGTCGGCGACGGCCACACCGCCGCCCTGATTTCCCGTGACGGCTCCGTCGACTGGCTCTGCTGGCCACGTTTCGACTCGGGTGCCTGCTTCGCCGCGCTCCTTGGTACAGAAAAGCACGGGCGCTGGCTGATCGCGCCGGCCTCTCCAGAGACTGACGACGCCGAGGAGTCAGACAGAACCAAAGGGGCCGACAGCTCCGGAGACTCCGACAAATCCGGTAAATCCGACAAACAGGAAATGCAGGCGACACAGGCCACGCCTGCGAAGATCACCCGTCGCTATCGAGGCGAAACGCTGATCCTCGAAACCGATATCGAAACCGCGGACGGCGCGGTCACAGTGATCGATTTCATGCCGCCCGGCAACGGTTCGTCGGAACTGGTCCGGATCGTGGTGGGCCGGCGCGGCAAAGTGCGCATGAAGATGGAACTGGTGCTGCGCTTCGATTACGGCTTTTCGATTCCGTGGGTCAGCCGTCTCAAGCATGACAACGGCATCAAGGCGATCGTCGGACCGGATACCGCCGTGCTGCGCACGCCTGTCGAACTGCGCGGCGAGAACATGCACACCGTCGCCGAATTCACCGTATCGCCGGGCGAACGGGTGCCGTTCTCACTCACGTATTCGCCGTCGCATCTGCGCCTGCCGCCCGCCCACGATCCGCACACCGCGCTCGCACGAACCGAGAATCACTGGCGCGAGTGGTCGGCGCGCAACACGATCGAAGGCAAGTATGCCGAGCCGATCCGCCGCTCGCTGATCACGCTGAAGGCGCTCGCCTACGAACCGACTGGTGGCATCGTGGCGGCCCCCACCACCTCGCTGCCCGAACACCTCGGCGGCACGCGTAACTGGGATTACCGCTATTGCTGGCTGCGCGATGCCACCATCACGCTGCTGGCCATGATGCGCGGCGGCTACTTCGATGAAGCGCGCGCATGGCGCAGCTGGCTCGCCCGCGTGATGGCGGGAGCGCCCGAACAGTTGCAGATCATGTATGGGATTGCCGGCGAGCGGCGCCTGCCGGAATTCGAAATCGACTGGCTGCCCGGCTACCAGGGCGCGAAGCCAGTGCGCATAGGCAATAACGCGGCCGGCCAGTTGCAGCTCGACGTCTACGGCGAAGTGATGAACGCCCTGCATCTGGCGCGGGTGGGCGGCCTGCAGGCCGACGACACCGCGTGGAACGTGCAGTGCGAGATGCTCGAGCATCTGGAAACCATCTGGCAAGAGCCCGACGAAGGCATCTGGGAAACGCGCGGCGGCCGCCAGCATTTCACCTTTTCGAAGGTGATGGCCTGGGTGGCGTTCGACCGCGCGATCAAGTCGGCAGAAATGTTCGATCTGGACGGTCCGCTTGACCACTGGCGCGCGATTCGCGACCAGATTCACGCCGAGGTCTGCGAGAAGAGCTGGAACCCGACGCTCAATGCGTTCACCCAGGTCTACGGCGGCGACGAGCTAGACGCGAGCGTCCTGCTGATCGCGCAGGTCGGCTTCCTGCCGCCATCAGATCCGCGTGTGGCCGGCACTGTCGCCGCGACTGAAAAGTATCTGATGCGCGACGGCTTCGTGATGCGCTACCGCACCACGGAAGTCGACGATGGCCTGCCGCCCGGCGAGGGCACCTTCCTCGCCTGCAGCTTCTGGATGGTGGACAACCTTGCCATGCAGGGCCGCGTGGCCGAAGCAGAAGCGATGTACGAACGGCTGCTCGGGCTGGCTAACGATGTCGGCCTGCTGGCCGAAGAATACGATCCGGCCGAGAAGCGCCTCGTTGGCAACTTCCCGCAGGCGTTTTCACACGTGGCACTGGTGCACACCGGCCTTAACCTGATGAAACACGAGCAGGAGATGGCGAAGGCGACCGGCCAGCCGGCGCATGACGGGGCGTCGCAGAGCGCGCCATCGCAGAATGCGCCGTCTCAAAATGCGGCGGCGCATAACGGCAGCGAGATCGACAAACTTGACCCTGCGGCAACCCCTGATAGCGGCGCAGCAACATCGTCCGTACCATGAGTTAATGACGTTTTAGCTGCCAGGAGGCGTCGTATTGCTGCGTTGCACAAAACTACTTTGTCCGATATCATCAAACGAGACTCTTGGCCGATAATCAAGCGCCTACAACCAAAACGGCCCGCCGCAACGCGAAACGCGTGTTTGCGAAGCCCCATGCGAATCGCCCCAACGCCGGAGCACCCATGCTCTATCAGCTACATGAATTCCAGCGGGCTCTGCTCAGCCCGCTGACCGCCTGGGCCCAGGCCGCGTCGAAATCCTTCGCGAATCCGGCCAGCCCTCTCGCCTATGTGCCAGGCGCCACCCGTCTTTCCGCTGGTTACGAATTGCTCTACCGGCTAGGCAAAGACTACGAAAAACCCGAATTCAACCTGCACCAGATTGTTAAGGATGGTCATAACATCCCAATCATCGAGCAGACCATCGTCGAGAAACCGTTTTGCCGTCTGTTGCGCTTCAAGCGCTTCGCTGACGACAGCGCCGCTGTCAGTCAACTGAAAGACGAGCCGGTCGTGCTGGTGTGCGCGCCGCTGTCCGGCCACCACGCCACACTGCTGCGCGATACGGTGCGCACCCTGTTGCAAGACCACAAGGTGTACATCACCGACTGGCTCGACGCGCGCATGGTGCCGCTCGAAGATGGCAGGTTCCAGCTCGACGATTACGTTGCTTACATTCAGGAATTTATCCGTCACATCGGCGCGAAAGACCTGCACGTGATCTCGGTGTGTCAGCCGACCGTACCGGTCCTGGCTGCAATCTCGCTGATGGCTAGCCGCGGCGAAGACACGCCGCGCACGATGACGATGATGGGCGGCCCGATCGACGCGCGTAAGAGCCCGACCTCGGTGAACTCGCTTGCCACGCAACACTCGTTCGAATGGTTCGACAACAACGTGATCTACACGGTGCCGCCGAATTATCCGGGCGTAGGACGCAAGGTTTACCCGGGCTTCCTGCAGCACACAGGTTTTGTGGCCATGAATCCGGAGCGCCATGCGGCCTCGCACTGGGATTACTACCAGAGCCTGATGCGCGGCGACGAAGAAGACGCCGAAGCACATCGCCGCTTCTACGACGAGTACAACGCCGTGCTCGACATGGACGCCGAGTACTACCTCGACACGATCCGCGTAGTCTTCCAGGAATTCCGCCTCGCCGAAGGCACCTGGGATGTAGCCGGCGAGCGTGTGCGGCCGCAGGACATCAAGAAGACCGCCCTGTTCACGATTGAAGGCGAGCTCGACGACATCTCCGGCGACGGGCAGACGCGTGCCGCGCAGGATCTGTGCAGCGGCATCCCGGCGGCACACAAGCAGCATTTCACGGCAGAAAAGTGCGGCCATTACGGCATTTTCTCCGGCCGCCGCTGGCGCACCATCATTTATCCGCAGCTGCGCGACTTCATCCTCGCGCACAACAAGGCGCCCAAGGCCGCGAAAGAAAAAGTCGAAGCCTGAACGCAATGCAGCATGGCGGCCTTGATAAAACCGGGCCGCCACGTCGAAGGTTGTGTGCGCATCAAATGTGAAGCAACGGCCCCCGCGGGGGCCGTTGTTGTTTGAAGCGCCGATTTGCCGAATCGTGGAGACTTGCTGCTGCGCGCTGTCGCACCCTGAACGTGCGCCTCTTACCGCCAGAGCAGCGCCTCCTGGCGTTTAACGCCTAAGCAGATACGCGAGTAGCAACTCAGTGTTCATCTGCACGACTTCGTTGCGCTCGGCGGGTGCGCTGAAATCACGGGCGAGCGTCGCTTCCAGCGTGAAGCGGTTCGACACGATGTAGTAGCCCATGCCCGAAAGCGTGACGTAGAAGCGCAGCGGGTCGACATTGGTTCGAAACAGGCCCGCACGCTGACCACGCTCGAGGATGCCGCCGAGTGTTGCAACAATCGGCGAGATCATTTCCCGAATGCGTGTGGACTTCTGCATATAGCGCGCCTCATGCAGATTCTCATTGTTCACGAGACGCAGCAGCTCCGGATGATCCCGGTAGTAGTCCCACACGAAATGCGCAAGCCGCGTAATGGCCTCGACCGGCGCGATGCCGTTCAATTCCAGCGTGCGCTCTGCCTCGTTCAGCGCGCCAAAGGCGTGTTCGAGCACAGCCGTGAATAGCTGCTCCTTGCTACCGAAGTAGTAATAGAGCATGCGTTCATTCGTTTCAGCTCGGCGGGCAATCTGGTCGACGCGTGCGCCGAACAACCCACCATTCGCAAATTCCTCGGCGGCCGCGAGCAGGATACGGCGCCGGGTGCCTTCAGGATCTCTTTTGATTTTGGGCTGATTCATGGTGGCATTATCTTGAGCCGCGTTATCCGGATCGTGCCGCCGGCCTCTCCTCGGGCCTTGCACCGACTGCACTAAACGGTATGGTTGGGGAACACCCTTCTGCGGTCTTTCGGAAAAGCGCTTTGATTATGGCACATGGTTTGGTAATGGCAATCGGGGAAATCGGCGATAATGAAGCAATTTCCCTAAGCTTGATTGAGTCAGCCAATTCGCGCTGCTCCCGACTGTCGGCAAGCGCCTGTGGCGGCCCGCCGGCCAGTCTTACCGTCTTCACTGTGACCGATTCCATAACACTCGCAGACCGCATCGAAGATCTGCTTCCCCAGACCCAATGTACGAAGTGCGGCTACGCAGCATGCCGGCCGTACGCCGAAGCTGTAGCCGTTGGCACAGCGAACTACAACCAGTGTCCGCCAGGCGGCCACGAAGGTGTAGCGCGGCTGGCCGCCCTGCTCGGCAAGCCGGTCATCCCGCTCAACCCCGCTAACGGCATCGAACGGCCGCGGCCGGTTGCGGTGATCGACGAGAGTCTGTGCATCGGTTGCACGCTGTGCATGCAGGCGTGTCCGGTCGACGCGATTCTTGGTGCACCGAAGCAAATGCATACGGTCATCGAAGCACTGTGCACGGGCTGCGATCTGTGCGTCGCGCCCTGCCCGGTCGACTGCATCGCCATGCTGCCCGTCACCGGCGAGGCGACCGGATGGGATGCCTGGACTGCGGGCGAGGCCAATGCCGCTCGCGAACGCCACGACCGGCGGGAAGCGCGCCTTGCGCGCGAACGCGATGCCGCTGAAGCGCGCGCAGCAGCCCGCCGTGCTGCGGGTGGTGCTGGGGGGAGTGCCTCGGTTAGCGCCGCCGCTCAGGCGTCCGCTGGCGGGACTGCTGCGTTGACCGGAACGTCCGCGCCGGTTGCCACCGACGACCCCGAAGCCAAAAAACGCGCGATCATCCAGGCCGCACTCGAGCGCGCTCGCAAGAAGAAAGAAGAACTGGCCGCAAAAGGCGCCGGTCCGCAGAACGTGGAGCGCGTGAGTGGCGACGTGCAAGCTCAGATCGACGCTGCCGAAGCGCGCCGCCGGCGCCTCGGTATCGAAGGTAACGTTGCACCCGGCAACCAGGCTAATGAACCGACGCAAGCGGCCGAAGCCGACCCGATCCCCCGTAAACCCAAACCCTGACCTATCCGCCCCGGTATGAACGCGAACAAACGCCGCGCCATCTACGAGACGCTTCAGAGCCTCAACCCGCACCCGACTACCGAACTTGAATACACCACACCGTTCGAACTGCTGATTGCGGTGATGTTGTCGGCACAAGCCACCGATGTGTCGGTCAACAAGGCGATGCGCAAGATGTTCCCGGTCGCGAACACGCCGCAGAAGATCTTCGAGCTAGGCGAGGACGGTGTGACCGACTACATCAAGACCATCGGGCTCTACCGGACCAAAGCGAAGAACGTCGTCGCGACCTGCCGGATTCTGCTCGATCAGTTCGGCGGCGACGTGCCGGACGACCGCGAAGCGCTCGAAAGCCTGCCTGGGGTCGGTCGCAAGACGGCCAATGTGGTGCTGAACACAGCCTTCGGCCATGCAACGATCGCCGTCGATACGCACATCTTTCGGGTTGCGAATCGAACCGGGCTTGCACCAGGCAAGGATGTGCGCGCCGTGGAAACGGCGTTGGAGAAGTTCACGCCAGCCGAGTTCATGCAGGACGCGCATCACTGGCTGATCCTGCACGGACGCTATGTCTGCAAGGCGCGCCGGCCCGAATGCTGGCACTGCGTGATCGAGCCGCTGTGCGAGTTCAGGCCGAAGACTCCGCCGCCGGATCTGTGAGATAGTCATATCTCGCACCCCTCACCACCGTTTTCAGTCCACGATGTTCAATCCCAGCCGCGACGAAGTCCGAAGCTTTTTCACCGAGACCTGGCGCAAGCAGCGCGAAGGCGCAATCCTGACACCGCTCGAGGCGATCGCCGCCGACTGGATAGTCGAGCACCCCGAATACCACACCGAATTGACGGATGGCGAAGCCGCATCCGCCCAGGACTACTCGCCTGAACGCGGCCAGAGCAACCCGTTTCTGCATCTGTCAATGCATCTGGCAATCAGCGAGCAACTGTCGATCGATCAGCCGCCTGGCATCCGCGCCGCTCACGAGCGGCTCGCCGGCCGCCTCGGCTCCGCCCACGACGCGCAGCACGCCATCATGGAGTGCCTCGGCGAGACCCTGTGGGAAGCACAACGCACCGGCACACCGCCCGACACCGACGCTTACCTGCAGCGCATCGAACGCCGCGCGTCGCGTGACTAACGCGCGTCCCAAGCTGGCGCGTCGACCGGTTTCAGACGCATCATTGAAACGCCCCAAAGCGAAACACCCCGCCAAGGCGGGGTGTTTCCGTGTTCACATCGGCAAAGCCAGCCGCGAGGCGCGACGAGCTTACTTCTTCTCGACCAGATCGCCGCTCAACGACTCGACATAGGCCGCGATGTCCTTCATGTCGCTTTGCGACAGACTCTGCACCTGCGCCTGCATGATCGGATTGTTGCGGCCGAAATGCGGGTTGCCATTGCCCATCTGATACTGGCGCAGCGCCCAGTAGACATAGTCGGCATGCTGACCGGCGAGCTTCGGATATTCCGGGCTGACCGGCTTGTTCAGGTTCACGCCATGGCAAGCCGCGCAGTTGTGCGCATCGGCCAGCACCTTGCCGTTGCCGGCGTCGGCGGCATATGCCACGTTGGCTGCGGCCAGACCGAGCAATGCCGTTGCTGCGCAGGCAGCCTTGAACATCGTGTGGAGTGCCAGTTGAGGCTTCTTCATGAATTCTCCTATCCCGCGAAAGTAAATAGCCGAGTGACTGGATGAATGACCGCAGCCGATCACTTGTCGGGATTGTTTTTCGAAGCGGAGGTCTGCGCCGCGTAGTACGCAGCAATGTCGGCAATGTCCTGGTCCGACAGCGACGTGGCGATGGCGTGCATCGTTTCGAAGCGGCGATCGCCTTTCTTGTACTCGTGCAGTGCGTTCTCGATATACGTCTGGTTCTGGCCGCCGAGGATAGGCACCCGGTAGACCTCTGGGTACGCCGTGCGGTAGTCAGGAATGCCGTGGCAGCCAATACACATCGAGACCTTACCCTGGCCCGCCTTGGCGTTGCCGACGATATCCGCTGCCTGCACGGTGGCCGCGTAGCCCGCTAGCACCGACAGCGCTGTGATCACGACGTGTTTGACGACGAATTTATTCATAGCTTGTAACCTGGCTTGAGGGGAAACGGGCGCCCGCAAAGGCAACGGCCTGCACCATTATTCTTCTGGGGTTACCACGCAGGCCAAAAAAATCGGGCTAATTGTACCGCGACGCTGCGCGGGGCGTCCACAGAGCGGGGAAGCGCCAGCCGGCGGGGCAACGCGCCTCGCCGGCCAGACGCACTAAGGGCAAACCCGCACGAGACAAGCCGCCGCATGCGGCCCGCCCACCGGGCCGCGCACCGGCAGCCGTTGCGGGTGACACCATACGACAGCCCGAATCAGGCCAACAGGGCTTCTGACTTATACTGGAATTTTTCCCCGAAAGAGCGTCTCGTCATGCGTTTCGAAGGCTCATCGCAATACGTCGCCACCGACGACCTCAAGCTCGCGGTCAACGCCGCGATGACGCTGCAACGCCCGTTGCTCATCAAAGGCGAACCCGGCACGGGCAAAACCATGCTCGCCGAGGAAGTGGCGGCCGCACTCGGCATGCCGCTGATGCAGTGGCACATCAAGTCCACCACGAAGGCGCAGCAAGGCCTCTACGAATACGATGCGGTGTCGCGCCTACGCGATTCGCAACTGGGCGACGAGCGCGTCAAGGACATCGGCAACTACATCGTCAAAGGTGTGTTGTGGCAGGCGTTCGACGCGGACCAGCAGACCGTGCTGCTGATCGACGAGATCGACAAGGCCGACATCGAATTCCCCAACGACCTGCTGCGCGAGCTCGACCGCATGGAGTTCTACGTCTACGAGACGCACGAGCTGGTGCGCGCGAAACACCGCCCACTCGTCATCATCACGTCGAACAACGAGAAGGAACTGCCGGACGCGTTCCTGCGCCGCTGCTTCTTCCACTACATCAAGTTCCCGGACCCGGTGACGATGCAGCAGATCGTCGAAGTGCACTTCCCCAACATCAAGAAGGACCTGCTGAGCGCGGCGATGGCGAGCTTTTTCGAACTGCGCAACGTGTCGGGCCTGAAGAAGAAGCCGTCCACCTCGGAACTGCTCGACTGGCTGAAGCTGCTGCTCGCCGAAGACATTCCGCCGGAGGCGCTACGCTCGTCCGACCATAAGCAGATCATTCCGCCGCTGCATGGCGCGCTGCTGAAGAACGAGCAGGATGTGAGCCTGTTCGAACGGCTCATTTTCATGAACCGCAACAACCGTTGAACGGAGTGCGTGCGCCTGAACCCGAAGCGCACGCCTTACGTCGGCGCACCGGCGTCCGGGCGCGCTGAAGCGGAGGAAACCGCATGCTGATCGACTTCTTTTACTCATTGCGCGCGGCCAAGCTGCCGGTCTCCGTCAAGGAATACCTGACGCTGCTCGAAGCGCTCAAGGGCAACGTGATCGCGCCGTCGCTCGACGAGTTCTATTACCTCGCCCGTCTGACGCTCGTGAAAGACGAGCAGTATTTCGACAAGTTCGACCAGGCCTTCGGGGCGTATTTCAACGGCGTGGCGGCCAAATCCGAACTCGCGCTCGACGTGCCGCTCGACTGGCTGAAAAAGAAGCTGCAGCGCGACCTGTCGCCGGAAGAAAAGGCGCAGATCGAAGCGATGGGCGGCCTCGACAAGCTGATGGAGCGCCTCAAGGAACTGTTCGAGGAGCAGAAGGAGCGCCACGAAGGCGGCAACAAGTGGATCGGCACCGGTGGCACGTCGCCTTTCGGCAACGGCGGTTATAACCCCGAGGGTATCCGTATCGGCGGCGATGCGGCGGGCAATCGCACCGGCGCCAAAGTATGGGAAGCACGCGCCTATCGCGACTATGACGACCAGGTGGAAATCGGCACGCGCAACATCAAGGTCGCGCTGCGGCGGCTGCGGCGCTTCGCGCGCGAAGGCGCGGCCGAAGAACTCGACCTGCCCGACACGATCCGCAGCACCGCGGCCAACGCCGGATGGCTCGATCTGAAGATGGTGCCGGAGCGGCACAACAAAGTGAAAGTGCTGATGCTGCTCGACGTGGGTGG
>Ga0302220_10002261_pt1 | contig 14293 bp, 9 predicted proteins | sample II_Palsa_E1_3_FD_194572 | JGI IMG/M metagenome (GOLD analysis project Ga0302220, IMG submission 194572) | Peat permafrost microbial communities from Stordalen Mire near Abisko, Sweden - II_Palsa_E1_3 | ecosystem: Environmental > Terrestrial > Soil > Palsa > Peat permafrost | place: Sweden...
CGCATTGACCGTTTTGGCAGCATCGCCCTTGAGAACGAAACTGCCGGAAGACACCGCCTTGCGCACTTCACCGGCTGGTGTACTGTCGTAGCAATCCATGGGCCGCGCGCGCTCCAGGCCCTGGCGAAAGTTGGTGAGAGTCGGCCCCGGCTCGACAATCAGAAAATCGATGCCGAACGGCGCGACCTCCTTGGCAACTGATTCGACAAAACCTTCGATACCCCACTTGGTGGCGTGGTAAAGACTGAAGTTTGGATAGGCGATTTGTCCGCCCTCCGACGACACCTGAACGATCCGCCCGCCACCTTGCCCGCGCAGATACGGCAGGACTGCGCGGATAAGCTGGATCGAGCCCGCAAGGTTGGTTGCGATCTGCCGCTCGATCTGCGCATCGCTTAGTTCTTCGGCCGCACCGAAGAGGCCATAGGCGGCGTTGCTAACGACCACGTCAATCCGCCCCATTCGTTCAAAAGCATCTGCTACAGCGGCTCTGATTGCCTCGACGTCGGTCACATCCAGCGTGACGACGTGCAGGCGATCACCGTGTAGGGCAAGCAATTCGTCCAGTGCTCCGGGTCGCCGCAGTGTAGCCACTACGCGATCCCCACGTTCCAGCAAACGTTCGGCGAGAATGCGGCCGAGGCCGGTGGATGTTCCGGTAATGAACCAGGTTTTGACCATGATGCGCCTCCAGTGAAAAAGGGTGAGAGCTATAAAGATCAATGCTATGGCGTTATCATTGTTGCGACAATCACCAATAAATTGCACGAGCAGGTGAAAATAAGCCATCAATGAACAAACCCACACTGAGCGATCTGCGCGCTTTTATGGCCGTTGCCGAGCACCGCAGTTTCCGGCGCGCGGCCGACCTGCTTGGAATCACGCGCTCAACGCTAAGCCATGCCGTGCGAGGATTGGAGGACAGCGTGGGAGCCCGTCTGCTGCACAGAACAACGCGCAGTGTGTCGCTGACCGAGGCGGGCGAACGCCTGTTGGGCCGTCTTGATCCACTGATGAGCGATCTCGATGCCGCATTGGAGGAAGTCGCAGGCGAGCAAGGTCATACAACGGGTACGCTGCGGATCAATGGCGGCGAAAACGCCATTCGATTATTGCTTCAGACCGTAGTGCCGGAATTCCTGGCGCGCTATCCCGGCGTGGAGTTGGACCTGGTAGCAGACGGACGACTGGTGGACATTGTTCAGCAAGGTTTCGACGCAGGTGTGAGATTGGGCGAAGCCGTACCCAAAGATATGGTGGCGGTTCGGCTTGGCCCTGACATGCGCTTCCTGGCGGTGGCCTCGCCGGAATATCTGGCGGCTCATCCTGCGCCGAAGACACCCGATGCACTGACGCAGCACCAATGCATCCGGCAGCGTCTGCCTAGCGGTAAACGCTATCGCTGGGAGTTTCTCAAGCGAAGGCAGGAAGTGGCGATGGACGTTCCGGGCGCTCTGACGCTGGACAATAACCAGTTGATCGTCGAGGCCGCGATGGATGGCCTCGGCATCGCGTATGTTCCGGAACCCTATGCTCGTGCGGCATTGCACGACGGGCGACTCGTTCCAGTGCTGGAGGATTGGTGCCCGACGATACCTGGCCTGTTTCTTTACTTTCCTCGCACCCGTCATATGTCGACGAGTTTGCGGGCGTTCATCGACATGGTGCGAACGGCTACCGGATGACCGCTATTTCGCAGACGCGCACGGGCAATGGTCATATGAAACAGTCCGCGCTCACGAGCAGCGGGTCGGCAAAACACCGCGTCTCAGTGTGTATTTCTGACCGGATGTAGCGCAACCGCGGAGACGTGGTCCCGGCGCGTGCGGCGTACTGTACGCATCTTTCGAATGTGCCGAAGCGCCGTGCGCGCTGCAATCGCTGCATCGGATAAACGCTCGGCGGCGCCCGCAACGAAGATGAGGAACAGCGCCCCAACAATCACCGCATATGTAGTGACGGACATCACCGCGAAGCGAGCATTTTCGTCGTTGCTGTGCGACGCCCATACATCAGGCAAATGAAGCAAGATGAAACCGGCCCCCGCAGCGAGCAATGCCCACAACAAAAACACGGCGATGGAAAAAAGAAAGTAGCAGAGGCTGCGTGTGACTCTACCGGTGGCGCGTACATAGCTCATGATCGACTCCAAGAAAGTCGCCCCGGCGTTCTTACCGGAAGCAACCGGCCCTGATGTCTTAATTACGGCACCCTGAACTAACGACTTGAGATCGAACAGCCGTTTCAAATGCGGCGAACAGGCGACGCGGACCGCCTGTGCTTTCAGACGCGATGTCGATTAAACATTGTCTAGCAGTCCAAAGATTCTTGGGGCAGCTAATCCGTTACGATCCGATCCTCTGATCACGTCTACCCTCAAATGCGGGGCCGCATGCCCATGCCATTTACGCGCACGGCGCGAGTCCTGCCGCCTAACGCCTTTTTCGTCCGTGCGTTTGGATGCACTGAAACACTTATTTTCTCTAGAGCAACGATTCTTCCAGTTGCCAAACAGTATTATTTATTTCCGCTTAGGATGACTTCATCAACACACGGGGGGCACGCGATGGCAATCGGTTATTTTGTAGACGGTAAGCGGGTGAACCCGCACGCGCCGGGGGATCTTTTGTCTGCCGATGCTGTTGCCCACTTGCACGGCGAGGACTTTACACGAACCTTCGGGGCCGAAATGTTCAGACGGTTACCGCTCGCACAACAGGCAGCAGTGCTAAGAGCATGGGCGGATGCCTATTCCGCCAGAACGAGGGAACGGAGCAAAGCATTCGAGGCATTGCTCGGGCCGATTTTCTCCGGCAGGACTACGGCGTAGCCACGCTGTCATATCGTATCTGCGCGCGGCATCGACCACAACGCGCTCATCCGTCTAGCGAACTCAGAGACGCCCGGTATCGTCAGACAGACCCCGGAACGATTTGAGGATCTCTGCAAGGCCGCCGTACAAACGCTTGTCGCGTCTAACTACCGCCACCAGTTTGCGATGAAGACGCGGGGACAGGGATCGAACCACAATCCTGCTTCCAGGCGCCATATTGCGGACCGCGAGTGCAGGAAGAATGGCGCAACCAAGACCGGCTTCGACCATCGCCTTGGTTGCTTCCACACTTCCCAGCGACATCACAGGCCTGAGCTTCGGACCGCTCCTCGCAAACCATTCGTCTGTAATCCTACGGGTGTTGCCGCCGGGTTCGAAAAGAATGACGGGACGGGTGGCGAGCGCGGCGGCCGTGATACGAGTCGGCAATTGCATGCCTGATGGGGCCACGAGTACAAATTCGTCATCCATGACCGGCGCAACGTGCAGGCTGCGGCTCGATACGGGCATCGTAACGAGTCCGACGTCCAGGATATTGCCCTCGACCGCCTTGACGATGTCCGCGGTATTGCCCGTCGTGACCGTGATTTCGAGGTTCGGAAATCGTTGGCGCAGATTTGTCAGGATAGGCGGGAGCAGGAAGATGCAAGCCGTCGCGCCGGTGCCAATGCGGATGCGCCCCACACCCTCCTCCGCATGACGGAAAACGGCGGTCACTGCCGAGGTGACCGCCGCGTCAATTCCGGCAGCATGTGTCAGTAGCTCCTCCCCCGCCACGGTCGCTCTCGCAACGCGACCGACGCGTTCGATCAATACCGCACCGAGGCTTTTCTCGAGCTGGCGAATCTGAAGGCTCACGGCCGGCTGGGTGAGCCGGAGATGATCGGCTGCAGCAGAAAAGCTACCGCGCTCGACCACGGCAACGAAGGTCTTCAGGTAGTCGAGATTCAAGCTCTTCATGTCAAAGAATTCCTTATCGATTGCATACGATACCAAATCTTCCTTTATATTTGCGATCGGTGCATCATGCATCTCGAACGTGAGGGTTGAGCCGCCCGTGACGTGTCTCCTACATCGAGGCTCAGGAGTGAGGTAAGCGGTGGAATCAGAAGTTGAGAGTGCAATTCGGGTTCGCGACGCGGCGACAGCCGACATGGCAGCCGTGCAGGCCATCTACGCGTACCACGTGTTGCACGGCAGCGCCTCGTTCGAAGAAACGCCCCCTTCCGTCGACGACATGGTCGGACGCCGCGACGCGGTGTTGAAGGCGGGGCTCCCTTACCTGGTGGCGGAGAGGCAGGGCCGCGTGGTTGGCTATGCGTACGCGACTCCGTATCGGCCGCGTCCGGCATACCGCCACACCATTGAGGATTCGATCTACGTAGAACATGGGCTCAACCGTCTCGGGATCGGCCGAGCGCTGCTCGTGGAATTGATCCAACGATGCGAGCAAGGACCATGGCGGCAGATGCTCGCCGTTGTCGGAAATAGTGAGAACACCGGGTCGCTCGCATTGCATGAACGTCTCGGCTTCCGCATAGTGGGAACGCTGAAGTCGGTCGGATTCAAGTTCGGCCAGTGGGTCGACACTGTGCTGATGCAGCGGGAGTTGGACTCTCATCAAGGATAGGCGGTCGACCCGTCTCCAAACTCGTCTTTTCATGCACCGGTGCCGTCAATCGCGCGCACCGGTCGGCGCCGTGCATCAGACCCGACGCCATGGGTCGGTCATTTGACCGATACCGCTGTCGTGGCGCGCCTGCGATCCTGTCGTCAATCCAATCCACCCTGGCCAGACAGCGCAACTCCGCTTTCTTGACTGCAACGTCGCGCCAACGTCCCGGCACACGCTGAATCCGCTTCTGCGCACGCTGAAGGGGGGCTTCGATAACGCACGCATCGTTCACTTTGTCGCAATGAGCGTACTCGTCGGCTTTTTCGCGGTGCACGTCGCGATGGTCGCTCTCGTCCCGCGTTCTTTGCTCACCATGATTCGAGGCCGGTAACCATGCATTCTCGAAAGCGTCACCCGACGCCCGCTCCAGCATACCGGCCTGACGCGGAATCGATCGTCAAAGACGCACAGAAGGAACTCTCGTCGTCCTCACGGCGTTTGTTTGGCAAGCGGATCCTCACGCTGGGCGGCTTGATGCTCCTGTCGGGTTGCGATCTGACGAATGACAAATCCGTCGACACGATGCTGCGCAGAATTTCTTCCTTCAACGACGACGCTCAGGCATTGCTGTTCGACCCGCGCAAGCTGGCGCCGACCTACCCGGAATCGATGATCACACGGCCATTTCCGTTCAACGCCTATTACGACATTGATCAGATGCCAGACATTGATGCACAAACCTACCGCCTCGAAATCACGGGATTGGTCAAAGGCAAACGCACCTGGACGCTCGACGAACTGCACGGGTTGCCGCAACAGAGCCAGGTTACCCGGCATATCTGCATCGAAGGGTGGAGCGCAATTGGAAAATGGGGAGGAGTGCGATTCGTCGACTTCCTCGTGCAAGCAGGAGCCGATACCACCGCGAAGTACGTCTCACTGCATTGCGCCGACAACTACTGGACGAGCATCGACATGCCCACGGCACTTCATCCGCAGACGCTGCTCGCGTTGACCTACGACGGTAACACCCTGCCTGCGAAGTACGGCTTCCCGATGAAGCTTCGCATGCCTACCAAGCTGGGATACAAAAACCCGAAGCATATCGTCGCCATCACCGTAACAAACGAATTTCCCGGCGGGTATTGGGAAAACCAGGGTTACAACTGGTTCGGCGGTTCTTGAGCCGCGAACCGATGATTTTCAACTGCAACCAACCACACGGAGCACCTATGTCCATTCGTCTCAAACTCGCTTTTTCCGCTGTCGCATTGACACTCGCCGGCGCTGCATTCGCTCAATCCGCCGCTAACAAGCCCGAACGGATCAGGGGCGAGATCGTATCGCTTTCGGGTAACACCTTGCAGGTACATCGGCGCAGCGGCGACACAGTCAACATTGACCTGAAGGATTCGACGGGGCTGAATGCGGTGAAGGCAATCCAGCTTTCGGATATCAAGCCCGGCTCATACGTCGGCGCGGCTGCAATGCCGGGCCCGGACGGAAAGCTGGTCGCGAAGGAAGTGCTGGTCTTCCCGGAAGCCGCGTGGGGTACCGGAGAGGGTCATTACGCGTGGGATCTCGGCGCAAACAGTTCGATGACGAACGCCAATGTCGACACCGTCGTGCAAGGTACGAGCGGACGCGATCTGAAGCTTTCGTACAAAGGTGGCAACAACACCATCAACGTGCCGACCAGCGCCCCAGTCGTGACGGTCATTCCGGCGACCCGCGACGACCTGACTGCGAACAAAAAGGTGTTCGTAGTGGCAACCCCGGCGAAGAACGGCTCGTATGACGCGAATCTGGTCGTTGTCGAGAAAGATGGTGTAGCACCTCCCATGTAATTCCGGGCGGTGGCGTGATCACTTTCTGTTGCAGTCTCGGGTTATTAAAGACTCCAGGACCATAGAAAGGCGATCGCGTTGTCTGCCGCTTCGGCTCACCAAGCACATTCAAATGCCATATCTAATGCATATGGATAGTGCATCACATATGTATTTTACATTTACATCGACCGCCTCTACGATTTGCTCCATTGCGTTGTTTGCCCCCTGCCTGCCGCAACATCACCCGGCTCGCGACGCAAATGAAAACAGCAAATCTCAGGAGACAGTCAGTGAAAAAGAAATGTCTTGTCGCCGCGCTTGCGGCGACCGGATGTGCCTGCGCGCACGCCCAATCGTCCGTGACCCTCTACGGCGTAATCGACACCAACATCGAATATCTGACTCACGCAAGCGCGACAGGCGGGTCGCTGGTTCGAGAAAATTCAGGTGGACTTAGCAACTCACGGTTTGGCTTTCGCGGCACGGAAGATCTGGGTGGTGGCACGAGTGCATGGTTCGTATTGGAAGCCGGCATTAACAGCAACGACGGCACGCCTGCCACGGCCGGTACGCTGTTCAACCGCACCGCGGCAGTGGGGTTGTCGAACGCATTGGGATCGCTGTCAGCCGGCCTGCAGTACACGGCCATGTACGACACGCTCGAAAAGTACGATCCGATGGACTATGCGCCTCAATACACGTGGTTTCCCACCACTGGATCGTCGGATGACTTCTCGTACAAGGCGCGCCTCAACAATTCCGTGAAGTACGTGGGACAGTTTGGCGGACTAAAGGCGATTGCCGATTACAGCTTCGGCGGCGACGCCGGCTCGTTCCAGAGCAGCGCGGCCTATGGCGGCGCGCTCGAGTACAGCATGGCCACGTTCTCGGCAGCGGTGGCCTACGATTATCGCAACGGCGCGATTACTTCCGCCGGCACATGGACCAAGACGCGCAACCTTAGTTTTTCTGTCCTGGAGCATATCGGCAACGGTGAAATCATGGGTGGCTATGAGCACTACCTGAGCGATCCGACCAAGGGCTCGACGGTTTCGGCCGCAATGTGGTTTGGCGGGGTGCGTTACCGGTTCGTACCAAGTTTCCAGCTAACGGCCGGCACCTACTATCAGTCCAACAAGACGGCGAACGTGTCGAACTCGTGGATGGGCGTGCTAAGCGGCGATTATTCGCTATCCAAGCGCACCGATCTCTATGCGACGGTGGCTTATGCTGCTGCAACACGGTATGCGAACGGGACATACACGCCGGTTGGCGTAACGGATGCCACCGCCTTTGCGTCCAATCAGACAGGCGTCACGCTTGGCATCCGGCACCGCTTCTGAACGTTGTGCACGGCGGGTTGGTCTATCGTAAGAATTCAGGATGCCTGACTTACTCAACTGAACGGTCCACCGCGAACGAATCGCCGGCCCAGCGCCAGGCGCTGCGGCCGGCCTCTTTCGCCGCGTAAAGCGCCATGTCGGCAGATTTATACAGCCCCTGGGCATCCCGTGAGTCCTGCGGACAACGCGCAACACCAATGCTCGCCCTGACCTCCAGCGAAAGCTTGCGGTACGGAATCGGCTCGGCGAAGGTGGCAATGATCCGCTCGCACACCTCGGCTACAGCCTCGCGCTCGCCTGGATCTCTGAGCAGCACGGCGAACTCGTCGCCGCCAAGGCGCGCGACGAGATCGATCTCGCGCGTTATCAGCCGCAGGCGCGAACCGACTGCCTTCAATACTACGTCGCCAGCATCGTGGCCGTGGATATCGTTGATCGGCTTGAAGCGATCGAGGTCGACCAGCACCAGCGCGAATTCGGCACCGCGACGCGCCTGCTCGATCAGGAGTTGCAGATCGTCATTGAAATGCCGCCGGTTCGCGAGGCCCGTCAAACTGTCGAAGTAAGCCAACTGCTCGAGCCGCTGTTCGCTGGCCTGCAATTCCGCGGTGCGGCGCACCAGTTCGTCGGAACGTTGCTGGAGTTCCTGGGTCCGCTCTGCGATCACCGCCTCCAGCGTCAATGCACGTCGACGCAGCAGGCGCATGCGCACGTGCATCAGCAAGCCGAACAGCGCCAGCAGCAGGAGCCCCATGATCACGCGAAACGTTGTCCTCTCGTACCACGTCGGCACAACACGGACGGGCAAGCTCACCGACTCGGTCCATTGACCGCCAGCACGGTTCGACGCCCGCACCTGCAGCGTGTACTTTCCGGGCGGCACATTCGTATAGTGCGCCACGCGCTGCTCGGCGGATGACTCGGTCCACGCATCCTCCAGTCCGGCGAGGCGATAGGAGTAGCGCGTGCGTTCGGGGGCCGAGTAATCGAGCAAGGCAAAAGCCACTTGCACCGTGCGTTGCGAAGGGCCGAGCTTGAGCCCGGACGCCGGCAGCGGCCGGCCATCGGCATCCGTCAGCACGATGGTGGCCTTGAAACGCGCGGGCTGGAATTCGCTGGGATGCACGATCGTCAAGCCGTTGCCACCAAACAGCAGATCGCCTTGCGGCGTGGTCCCGGCCGCTGAGGTCCAGTACGGCAGCAGCCCCACCCCGTCGGCCTGCTGCAGCAGCGTCGTGGTCAACGTGTCGCCGTCGATGCGCAGAATGCCGCTGTCGGTGCTGACCCAGGCGTTCCCCTGCTCGTCGAGCAGCAGGGCATTCGCGGCGTTTTTCTGCAGACCCTGATCGTGACCGATGCTGTCGATTCGCGCAGGCGCTCCGCCCACACCAGGCTCGACCACGCGCACGCCTCCGCCATAGAACGCAATCCACAGCCGCCCGCGCTTGTCCTGCACTACCGAAGTCACGTGGGTGCTGGGCAGGCCGACACGCCCAGGTCCCTCCGGCCAAGGGCGCTCGAGCCGGCCGGTTGCCGGCCAGTACCGTGTAAGTCCTGTCTGCGTGCCGACCCACAGCGTCCCGTCTGCGCCGGCGCTGAGGTTCGTGATGTCTTCGCCCTGCAGACCGGGGACGCTCTGCGCCGTGGCGCCTTGCGCGGAAAGGTCGACATAGCTCAACCCGTCCGTGCCTCCCATCCAGAGCTTGCCGTCGGCGAGAGACACCGCCCTCACCAATGCAGTGGGAGAAATGCCAGGGAACTCCATCCGCTCGACACTGAGACCGTCATCGTGCGTTCGGTACAAACCCTTAGCAGTCCCGATGTAGACGCTGCCGTCCGGTGCACGTGCCATCGCAAGCACTGCGGCCCTGGGAAGCGCAGTACGCGACAGACCGTCCTCGGCCGTGAGACGCCGGCCATGCTCGCGCTCGGGCGGGACGATGTCGACGCCACCGATATCGGCACCGAGCCAGACGCTGCCGTCAGGCTGAACGAGCACCGCCGTGACCTCCGCCCGCTTGCCGCCGAGCAGATGGCCATCGCTGCCGTACCACGTGGATATCGCCCGCTGGGAGGGATCGATCGAATCGAACACATTCGGTCCGCCGGCCCATACAAATCCACTGCGATCGCGCAGTAGTGCTGCCACGTCGTCCTCGCCGAGACTGCCGGGAATCCCGGCATCGTGGCGCAGACGCCGTGTCGCCCAACTCCGGGTGTCGACCTGCACGATGCCCTGAGCCCACGTGCCGAGCCACACGTGGCCATTGCCGACATCGACGATCGCGACAACCCAGTCAGTCTCGACGCCCTTCCCGTCGCTGCGTTCGCTGTCGCGCAACTGCTGCGCCGTCGTGGCGCCCGGCAGGATCACGAAGGCACCGGTCGCGCGCGTCCCGACCCAGACCCGTCCTTCCCGGTCCTCTGCGAGTTGCCAGACCTCGATAGCGGCTCCCGTCAGACTTGTCGCCGGCACCGGCACAAAAGCCTGTGTGCCCGCGCGCAATACGTAGATTCCGTTGAGCGTGCCGGCCCACAAGTTGCCGCTGCGATCGACGAGAAGCGCGCTGATGCGGTGCGCCGGCAAGCCTGGTGGGACAGCCCCTCCGCCCGCGCGCCGCACCTTGCCTGTGTTGAGATCCAGCCGGTCGAGCCCGGCCTCCGTGCCCACCCACAGGCCGTCCGTGCCGTCAGGGGCAAGGGCGAATACGCGCACGCTACTCAGACCCTGGGGGCCCGCCCCGAGCGTAGAGAAGGTGCCGGCTGCCTTATCGAGCCTTGCGAGGCCGCCGCTATCTGTGGCTGCCCAGAGGCGGCCCTCGCGGTCCTCATAGAGCGCATTGATATAGGAAGAAGGCAAGCTGCCGGGCTTGCTGGGATCGGCAATGTAAGTGCGGAAGCGATAGCCGTCCCAACTCGCAAGACCGGTCTGCGAGGCGATCCAGATCAGGCCGTCCTTGTCCTGCAGCATCGCCGTAGGCGTAATGTCGCTCGGCATTTCGACATGGCGAAACACCGGGGTCGCTCCATCGTACCAGGCATCGGCTGCCCTGGCGGGCGGCACGGCCGCAACCATCTCCAGGCAAACGAGAAGGCAACTTAGGATCCGCAGCGAATGGCGCCTCCACTTATGCATGGAATTCTGGTCCTCGGTAGGTCGTTCGCCGCGCAATCCCGGCGCGCCGCATTCGTGCCACGCGATATCTAACTAAATATCGGCAGACGATGCAGCTACTTTAGGTTTCCTCATAAACATGACGCATGGGTTTTGCTGCTCATTCAGAATGGCTGATCAATACTTTTCTATTACGATTCCGAAGTCGGGCAGAACACCGCGTGGCGACTCTCATACGCCACGACGCATGTAAACGGCAGCATCGCGCTGCAACTTGAGGACTTTTTGCGTAAGGATTGCCTGAAATTCGGGTAGGGAAGTCAAGCGGCGGACGGGCGCGTGCGCGCCGTTAGCCGATTGCCTCGCCTTTAATCACGCCGTCTGTGGCGAGCCGTTCTTCGCGGTGCGCGATAGTTTCCGCCCGCTCCGGTCTGCCGAGCAGGTAGCCTTGCGCGTGGGTACATCCGCAGGCGCGGACGAAGTCGAGTTGTTCGTGGGTCTCGATACCTTCCGCGGTAGTCGGCATGCCCATCTCGCGCGCCAACGCCACGATCCCGCGGACCACCGCCGCGGATTCGCGCCGGTGCACGGATTCCTTGACGAAGGAGCTGTCTATCTTGAGCTCGTCGAACGAGAAGCGGACGAGCGTCGACATGGTTGAAAAGCCGGTTCCGAAATCATCCAGCGCCAGCCCGATGCCTAATGCCCGAAGCGTTGCGACATTGCGCCGGGTCGCGATATCGTCGCTTAGCAGCACTGTTTCGGTCACCTCGATATGCAGGCGCTCCGGCGGCAACTTCGTTTTGTGCAAGATCGACTCGACCGTCGCAGCGAACGACTCCTCACGCAATTGCACAGGCGAGACGTTGACCGCAACCGTAACCGCATCGCGCCAGGTGACCGCTTCCATGCACGATTGCCGCAGCGCCCATGCACCCAGTTCGAGTACCAGGCCCGTGCGTTCGGCGGTGGGGATGAATGCGACCGGAGACAACTCGCCGCGCGTCGGGTGGGTCCAGCGCAGCAACGCCTCGCGTCCCGAGATGGTGCCGTCGCTAAGGTCTATGATGGGCTGATACTCCATCCGCAAGCCGCTAAAAGACTGCATCGCGCCTTCAAGGTCGCTGCGCAGCAGACTCAGACTTTCGTCTGAGGCGTGCTTGTCGGCATCGAAAACGGCAAAGGCACTTTTGCCATTGCGCTTGACCGCGTACAAGGCGCGATCCGCGCATATCAGCAATTGCGGCCCGGTTTTGCCATGCTCGGGGTACAGTGAAATGCCAACGCTCGCACCAATGTGGACGCGTGCTTCGCTCAGCACGAACGGCCGGGCCAATGCCTTGACGATGCGATCAGCCAGCGCACGCACGTCTTCGCTCAGGGAGGCGCCATCGTAGATCGCAACGAATTCGTCCCCCGCCAGGCGTCCGACGATACCGTCGGCCGGCAGGATATCGCGCAGACGTATCGCCGCTTCCTGCAGGATCTGGTCGCCTGCAGCATGTCCAAGACTGTCGTTGATCGCCTTGAAGCCGTCGAGGTCGATCAGTAGCACAGCGAACGATTGCTCGTCGCCCTGCTGCACTCCGGTCCCCGTGCGCTCGAGCAGGAGCTCGCTGATGCGCGCGCGGTTAGGCAAGCCCGTCAGACTGTCGTGGCGCGCCAGGCGGTGGCTGTTTTCGCGCGCCGTCAGCAACGCGACAGTGTCGCGATTGCTGCGCAAGGCGACGGTAAAGAAGCCTGCCGCGCAGAATGGCGCCTGAAACAGCAGGACGAGCTTGCCGGAGCCGGGAGACAGTGCGGCGCCCAGGCCCAATAGCCCGAGAATGAGCGTGATCTGAATCAGCACAAGGCGGGGGATGCCGGCATTGCGACCTGCCAGGCCGCCTATTACGCCGACGGCACAAACGTTTCCCAGTAGAAAGAGTGTCTGGTCGCCGCTGATATTGCAGAGCAGGCTGCCGAAGCCGAACACCGCGCTCCAGAGAATGCTCGCCAACAGGAATGCGGAGGTGGGCGTAGGCTCGCCGCGGGCACTACGCTCGCAGCAAACGTAAATCAATAACAGCCGGGTGAACAGCAGCGCGAGGACAGCGAGCCCCCAACCTGCATAAAGCCCAGTCCGATGGAGGTAAAACGCGGTGACGCAGACACTGATTTCACAAATCGACGCAAAAATAATGGACGCCGTTCTCGTGAACAGATTGGCAAGCAATATCTGCCGATTTTCGGTACTCAGATTCTGAGCGGAAGAGACAATCCACTTGAAAAATGGAGACCTTGGTTCGCTGAAAGCCATGACCTGCGCATTTTTGACGGTTGGCGGAACGACGGAGGCTACACTGCAATTATTACGTAAACCGCAAATAGCCGGTTAATTCTCCTTTGAGCGGGTGCGCAATGCTCGGGCAAAGATAGGCGAAATGCCCCGAAACGCCATAAGAGCCTGAAAAGAAAACGCCTGACAACGCGGAATAACTTTCTTTTAAGCTTGCTGGCGCTACCCCTCCTCGAAAATGAAACGGCGTCTCTAACGATCATCAAATTCCACCTGGAACCCTTCAATGGATCACCACTCCGAGCCGACCACAAACAACGAGCCCGGCCAGACATCCATCCCGTTCGTCACGCAGGGTTCCTATCCGCGACGGGCCGGTAACCGGGTTCGTCCGCTGGTCGACAGCGGCCCCGCGTTTCGCCGCATCTGCGACGCAGTAGAAAACGCCCAGCACAGTGTCTGGCTCACCGTCACCTTCGTGGCGAAGCATTTTCAGATGCCGGACGGCCGCGGCACGCTGTTCGATGTGCTCGACGCCGCAGCGCAGCGGGGCGTCGACGTCCGGGTGATTTTCTGGCGCCCCAACCCCGCGAGCAGCGGATACGGACAGACGTTCGAAGGCACGCAGGCGGACTTCGACTGGCTGGCCGCCCGGGACTCGCGTTTGAACGCTCGCTGGGATCGCGCGCCCGCCGCCTATTGCCACCACCAGAAATGCTGGCTGATCGATGCGGGCGAGTCGTCGGAAACCGCGTTTGTCGGCGGCATCAACCCGACTTTTGCAGTCGTCGAGCCTGGGCACGCAGGCGGAGAACAACGCCACGATGTCTACGTCGAGATCACCGGTCCATGCGCGAGCGATGTGCATCACAACTTCGTTCAGCGCTGGAATGAAACCAGTGAGCGGAATGGGGCGCTTGGCGTGTATGGACCTAACGGTCACTCGAATCTCGCGTTCCCAACGCGTTTATCGAAGGCGCAAGGCCCGAGCACCGTGCAGATTCAACGCAACGTGCACACCGAATGTTATCGCGACGCGCACGCAGCCCCCGGAGTTGAAGAAGCCTATCCCATCGCCAACGGCGAGCGATCCATCACCGATCAATATCTGTTGGCCATCGACGCCGCGCGTCGCTCGATCTACCTGGAAAATCAGGCGCTTCCGGTGCCCGCCATTGCCGGTGCACTCGAAACTGCCTTAAAACGAGGGGTATTCGTGGTTCTTCTGGTCCCGGGAGACCCTGAACCACATGTGGCTCTGTGGCGAAAGAATCCTGAAC
>Ga0302220_10002262_pt1 | contig 14290 bp, 18 predicted proteins | sample II_Palsa_E1_3_FD_194572 | JGI IMG/M metagenome (GOLD analysis project Ga0302220, IMG submission 194572) | Peat permafrost microbial communities from Stordalen Mire near Abisko, Sweden - II_Palsa_E1_3 | ecosystem: Environmental > Terrestrial > Soil > Palsa > Peat permafrost | place: Sweden...
AATCGGACGCCGCGCCGTGGAGAAGCGAGAAAAACGTGCGCAGGTCACGCCGGGTGTCGACAACGGCATCGTCCGCATGTCGTGTCGATGAAACTGGCTCGATCTGATCGACTAGCCGAATTGCATGTTCGATCTGAGAGTAGTTGTAGGTCCGCTGGAAATAGCTGCAGTCGCACGCGCCGCTGCACAACGCGGCGTTCGCCTCATCGGCGAGCCCGCGGCTGATGTTGACCACAGTGACGGTCTCACGTAAGCGCTCGAGCCTGAGCATATACATGGCACGTCTCGCACGAATCGCTTCCAACGCCGGTAACCCAAGACCAACAGAAACACCGACGAGATTTCCCAGGGTGCTGTAGAGAGAAGCGACTGTTCCTGTCGACGTTCCGTACGCGTAAAAACCCACGGCCAGTGCGAAGGCCGTCATGCCGGCAGCGGGCATCAGGCATACCTTTGTGGCTTCAGCTTTCATCGCATTGATCCGCTAAAACTGTTGGTTCAAACATATGCTTGCCGCGTTCAAGTCCAAGCGGCGCTCAGGATGTTGACTACACGGTGCGTACTTAGAATTTAAAGTGGTTTGCACAACGTGCAGCGCGATGGCGAACGACCCTACTGGATCGAAAAACTCACCTGAAGTGTGCGGAAAATACGTTCGTGTGGCTAAGGACTAACCCAGTTCGAAAATACGCTGCCATCCTTAGATGAGGCTTAGCTGCACCTTTCGTTTTGTGAAGAGTCTTGCACTAAAACTTTGTCCAGTATTGCCACCGTCCCGCACCATGAATATCATAAATGGTGTCGTTTCGGCGTCACCACGCGGACGCTTGCCAAGCACGAATTAACTCAGGTCTTGAATGAACGCTCAATCCAGAGATTCGCGCGTTGGCAAGGGTTTGTATAAGCACCCAAAGTTGGGCGGCTTGTCTGCCGCAGATGAGGACAGTTCGATGTCAATGGACCTTTTTTTCGTAGGTCGATCATGTGCATTAGGTGCCGAGCGAAGGCTCATGCAGAATCATCATTTAATCGAACGTCAATCAGTACCCGTCCTTGCGACAGGTCATATCGCGAGTCATCGAGGCATGACGTTGCTGGGAGTTCTATGCTCAGAAACGAGGCATCATCTTTCCTCATCCTCAGCCGATGTTTCCCGGCTCTGCCTGTCATGCATCAAACCATCGAAGCATGTGTGAGTTTGCAAGTGAAAGGTGAGGACGCGACGTTACCTTCGGATCGATGGCAACTCATTGCCACCGCTGTGCGAGGTGGAAGTTCGAACGATGGAGCAACCGGTTGGCACTATTGGGCGTGCAGCCTCGGGTTTGGAGGTTGTGGAAGTCGGTTGCAAACTCTGGGCGCGTAGATGGTCGAGTTCACTTGCTGGATGCCTGGTGCGTTCAAGGATGCGTACCAAACGGCGAGATGACTTGAGCTTTTGCGAGAGAGGAGAAGCAAAGATATCGGGTCGGGCTTCGAATTCAGATTGCAGATGGAGGCCGGATTTCTCTGTTTCGTGTGAAAGATATTCCTCATAGAAAGAGCTTGGAGTGATCATGATCTCTCCGCTTTGATGCTCATAAAGACGGTACCCGGAGCCTGCCTTCCTGTGAATGAAGGAAGTTAAACAGCTACTCATCTGTCGATACGTGGAATTTAATCGGGCTGGGATCTTACGGTACGAGTATTCGTCACAACAAACTGCGACGCAACGTTGATGGCGATAGAAGGGGCCAGTTGAGGGGGGGCGGTTGAGCGACTCGGCACGAGCGATAAAGCTCTAAGGAGTCCATCACGGACGTACCAGAAACGAGAAGGCGATGAGACGGCATATGCTCGAAAATGATTTGAACCACCTCGAAGCAGTGGTTCCTCACCTCGTTCTAGGCTGTGCGTTGGGTTTGCCATACTGGCGACGCAGGGTTGCTTCGCTTAAGTTGAATGATTTCCTGACCCCCGCGATCGACAGGCGGATCAAGCTAATGCTCGAAAAAATCGACCGCGCCGACGTATCGCCATGACGGGCAGAACGAATTCGCAGCACGGCAGAAGCGTATCGATAACAGGTAAGGATAGCGAATAGCCGAACACAGCAAGTGGGCGGACCGCTGGACAGAATAGGGGCACTGGACTGTTCATTGACAGCCGAGTGGGTCTGCTACTCGACCACATGGCAACTTATATAGTGACTCGGTACAGCCATTCATTCACCTCGCAAGCGCAACGTCTTCACTCAAGGTTGCCAATATCGATCGTTTGGTTCGCGGGTCGCAGGGCCTCCCGTTTCGGCGACGTTAACGTAAGCAAGCCCTCGCCGAACTTTGCGAGAGCGTGAGATTGGATAAGCAGCGTGACTTCGAGCGTGTAGCAACTAAATGCTAGCCATTTTGACAACGAAAATGGTCTGGGCAATCGAGTTTCATCGCCCGCATCTTATGCGTCACAGTTGCTGGACGGTTGTGACGTAGAGGCGTGCCGCTTCAGCCAGTTGAGTAGCTGCTAACTGTACCGGCGCAGGCAGTTCGCTCAACGCCAACTGCGTATCTTGGCTCCCCAGTCGTCTGCGAATCTCGGTGACCAAATCCATTACGCTTGCTTCACCGAGGCGCCGCCGGTTGCTTTGCCTGGAGCCTGATGTCGAGCAGCCAACGAGCCCATCAACCTTTCGGAAGTACTCTTGCGCCGCTACGCGATGCCTCGCGTACAGCGAGGTGACGTTCGACTTTGAAAGGCAGTCCCTGACGACATCGGACGCCATGCCAAAATAAACCTGAAGCGCGTCGGAGGCGTCTGCCCGATGAAAACACGCTACCTGGTCGAAGAGGGTCTCGCCGTCTGCGTCGATCAGATCGACCCATAGCTCACCGTCCTCGATATCTTGACCGCGCCGAGCAATCGACCGCTCATCCTCATTGGCTTTCGCGAGCATTTGGCACCCTTCAACGCCATCAACAGGCATTTCAAACACTTCTACCAATTCGCCATTCACAGCAACTTGCATGATCAGTAACGGCATTTGCGGACCTATATGCTCCGGATGACAGAGCAGATGAAATTTAGTGATTCAATTAATCCGAATCGGCATCGACCTGCAACGTCTCGGCAAATCCCAGACGTTAATTAGCCGCGACTATCAACCCATTCGCGCGCCCAAGTGGCAGCGTGTCCTACGGCCTGGGTTTCGCTATCAAAATAGTCGAGCGCGTCGAATTTGTATTGAGCCGCTCCCGCACTCTGGAAGTCACCTCGGATCAGCAACAAGTTGGCGGCGAACCATCCGTTGGGCAGGCGATGCGCGGAAGGGGAAACTGAATAGCCGTTGTATCGGTAGTTCGAATTATTATTGTGCATATGATGTAGGGCGGGCGCCCCCGCGCGACAGCTGTGTCGGGCTGGCAGGGGCATTGCAATATGGCTTAAGCGGGAGGGTGTCGGAAAGACGAGCGGTTGCGCATGGTAGGTATGACAACCGAAACGGGGAGCCGACGGCTCCAGCAGGTGCGTTTGACTATCGGGCCACTAAGCAGGCCCGATACAGAAAGCTTATTGCGGCGAAATGTTCGACGCCTGCATGCCCTTCGGTCCACGCTTGGTTTCGTAGCTGACTTTTTGGTTTTCCGTGAGCGACTTGAAGCCATCGCCTCGAATTTCTGAGAAGTGGGCGAAGAGATCATCGCCGCCAGCGTCAGGCGTAATAAAACCGAAGCCCTTCGCATCGTTAAACCATTTAACTGTACCGATATCCATGATCTTCCTTGAAATGACAAAACTAGTAGCTCCAGGTGGAGCGGGGCAAAATTTCAAGGAGTGAGAGGACAGCGAATACCGCGCAGGTGAGGCGAATAATGATGTTCAGCAATCGTGCTTCTTGAATACTTCGAGGGTAACAGTATCCTGACAAATCGACCTTGTCAACGGTTTTTCCTTTATGACGAGTCCGAACGCGGCTGGCGTCGATACCTACCGAAGCTGATGGCAGCCCTTTCGGAGTGCCAATACAAACTGCGGCAGGCTTATCAGCAACTCTGCGCAAGCGGGACGGAGGTTCCTCTGCTGAACTGGTCTTATCTGGTCAACCTGCGCGCACGAAGAACCAAATCAAAGCCACAAGCACGTCTGGCGGTTGGCCCTTCTGGCAATACCCGTCAAATGTTGGATGTGAAAGATGCCCAAGCACGTCGGCTTCGTCCAACGCGGTGAACGCGATAATCACTGTGTTTCCAGCGCGTAAATCACGCCGCAACGCGAGAGTCGCTTCGAAACCGTCGATCCCCGGCATCGAAATATCCATGATGATCACATCGGGCTGCCAGGCGGTCGCTAGCTCGATCGCCTGCCTACCGCCCAATGCGATCCGGCATTCCATCGCCTTGAACGATAAATAAGCAGCCAGCGCTTCGGCCCCATCTTTATAGTCGTCGACGATCAGCACGCGCAATGGCTGGGTGTGGTTCGGAACATGGCGCTCTGTCCAAGGCCGAGCAAGCGAATTTTTAAGGCAAGGCTGCATGGCGATGCCGGGAATACCTGGTCAGCGCAGCGTTGGCGCGGCGAACAGCCTGACGGGTGAATTTGTCATTCCTCTTGCGACGATTGTTGGACCAGTGCTCGCCGCTGCCGTCACGAGTTGGTTTGAAGGAATCGCCGGGCGAAAATTACGGCTGAAGATGGGCGATATCGACGTTGAAGCGCAATCCGAACCCGAGCTTGAGCGGCTACTCGAGCAGGAAACAGCGGCGAGGGAACGGCAACGACAGCGTGAACGCAATCGAAACAACTCGACTTGTCGTTAGGTGCGGCCCATCGAAGCCTCCGCTGACCATGATCGACGGCAAGCGCATGGGAATCGCGCCGTGGCGTTGTTCGTGTCCAATACCATAATGGACCGCGAAGGTTGCCGCGAGTATGGAAAAACTCTCAGAAAAACTGTCGATGCATAGATTCGCCAACGCACCGTCGGATCAGACCGGTACGTCCGTCGCGGGCAGCCTCGCTAGCGAAACGTTATTGCCTAAGGCTAGCCAATATCGATGGTGTGGGTTACAGGTCGCAGCGCTTCCCGTTTCGGTACGGTCAACGTAAGCACGCCCTTGTCAAACTTTGCAAGCGCATGCTCGGGATCGGCGTTCTCCGGCATTGGGATCGTCCGCGTGAAGGTCCCATATGCGCGTTCAAGCCGATAGCAGCCGTCTTCCTCGCTATGCACGTCCTGTTTCTTCTCGCCGCGCAACACCAGCGCCCCGTCCTCGACGTTGACTGTTAGATCCTCCCGCTCCATGCCGGGTAATTCGACGCTCACGCGCAGTATTTTGCCCTCGTCAACCACGTCGATGCGTGGTTGAAAACGTGATGAGCTGAAGTCGCCAAACCATCGTTCGAGCGCGCCACGCGCTGCAAATGGATCGAGAAAAAAATCCTCCATCGCGCGCCACGAATCGCGGGAGAAGAGCCGCTGAACGTCGGGCCACCCAACGCGCGGCGCTTCGCCGTCTGCCGAAGTTTGCGCGCTCTCGGCTCCAGGCTTGCGCCCTGAACCGCGGAGAAATTTGAAAGGGTTCCACTTTTTCGGGTCAGGGTTCATCTTATGCTCCTCGATGTTCTGGCGGGAGGATCAGAGGCTCGTCATTGCGCTCACGCTGCAACGTAGCGCAGCCGTCCCCCAAAGGCGGCCGCCGTGCCCTTGCGAACATGGCGGTGGCGGCCTTGCGGTCGCCCCCGCTTTTGCCTGTCATCGTTGCTGGTCTTCAGCTCAGTTCGTCTGCACCTCGATCTGCCGCGGCCGTGCTTCGTCGCGACGTGGAAGCGTTAGCTTCAGCACGCCGTCCTGCAGGTTGGCGTAAATCTTCGACGTGTCAAAGTCCGGACTCAGCGAGAACGTCCGCGCGAAACGCGGTTCACGAATCTCGGCGTGCTGCAGCCGCAAACCTGTAGGTGTCGGCACGACCGCTTCGGCTTCGATATAGAGGTTGCCGTCGTGCACCCGCACGTCGAGTTTTTCCTTCGTGACGCCGGGTAAGTCCGCCCACAGCGTGATGCCCTGGCTGTCCTCGAAGACGTCGACGGCTGGAGTGAGCGTCATCCGCCGTGTCGTCTGATCGCCCGCGCGCGGTGCTTTGGCGTTCTGCTCACGCTCAGCAAGTTGGTTTTTTTGGTTCATGGTTTAGCTCCGCGAAAAAACTGAGTTACTGGACGGTAATGGATTTAGGCTTCGATGATTCGCGCTTGCCGACGCTGATCGACAGGCAGCCATTGGTATAGCGCGCCTGTACCTTGTCGGGGTCAGCGTTTTGCGGCAGTTCGATCGCACGGCGGAAGGTCCCGGTAAAGCGCTCCTGCGCATAGGTGCGGGTGCCGTCTCCAGCAACGCCTTGCGCGGGCTTGCGCTCGCCGCTGATCGTCAGCAGTCCCCTCTCGATGGCTACATCGAGGCCGCCAACATCGACACCTGGAGCAAACACGACGATTTCAATTGAGTCGTCGGTCGTACCGATGTTGATCTGCGGGAAAGCGCCGAAGCGACTGGATCGCAGGCTTGACGGCAAGCCGCCGAACAGGCTCTCCATCTGGCGCTGCAAACGGTCGAATTCGCTGAACAGGTCGGTTCTGGAATAGAGATCACTCATGGTCTTATCCTCCTTGATGCAGCATGGAGGCGAACGGGCCTACGCGCTCCAGTTCGCCTGCCAACTGTGGGCAAACAAATCGAAACACGCAGCGCGCCGATATCACCGGCGCGTCTGCCTGAGCGATATTTAAGATAGATCGTCCATTAAAAATTTCAAGGGGAATGCGGCGAAAACTTCGATCTTGAAATTCGTCCGGGTGCCCCCTATTGTCGCGGTGGTTGCAACGACAAATTGGAGATCACGATGGAGTTCAATTCGGACTGGCTCACGCTAGGGAAAAATCGCGTCAGACTGCGCTCGACAAGTGGCTTTCCAGCCGAAACGATGCGAAATATGGCGGATGTCGTAAAGCTGGCAATCGAAAACAACATGAGCGCGCGTGCGCGGTTGGTCGAAATCGTTTTCCAGCAGGAACGGACTTATGAAATCGCTATTGGCACAACGACGGCAAACGACGCGGTGTGTGCGCCTCAACTTGAAGCCGCGATCGCGGTAGTACTCGGTTTGGAGGTAAGTCAGGTAAACATTGTGGTAACAACTGTGAGTCAGGAGGAAGTCGATCTGCACTTCGGTGTGTATGAGCGCATGCTCGCCGAGAAGCTGGGGGTTGTGCCGCCAATCCAGTGACCGCCCTGCGTTTCGCGCCAAACCGGTGGGGCAGTTGACGTAAAACAGCGGCCAAGCCCTGGGTCAAAAGTATCAAGCTCGATTGAAGCGGCATCATGAAAAAACGCACGCAGGCAGTGCAGGCGTCGGCCGTCCTGGCGGCCGGCTCAATGGCTACTTTGATGGCCGCTGAGCCGCCCTTGCAAACACTGCCGTCACAACAGGAAATCTGGATCACTGGCACGGTCCTACGGAGTGCCGGACAGTTCCTATCGGGAAACCAAACGACCCTCCAATTGGATCGCCGTACCATATCGCCTTGCAACGGCCACGTTATGACGGCGGTCGTGCGCGATAAGGCCGGCCCAGCAGAACCGTCGTTTCTGCAGTCTCGTTGGGGGCAGGGGTATTCGTCCTTTTCGTGCTAAATCTGGCTATCACGGTCATCGCTTTCCGGCCGCCGTTATCAGCTGCGCCAAGCGCTGGTATTTTCGCTTCCAATTGAGTCTTCGCGACGTCGAAGCGTTGCTGTTCGAGCGCGGCGTTGTCGTGAGCTACGCCCCGAAGGAAGTCCCGTAGGGATGAAACGATCCGGCGCTGGTGCGACAAATTTGGAGCGGGCTTTGCGCGCCGAGTGAAAGTGGGGCGTCCCAAGCCTGGCACCACATGGCACCTCGACGAGGTATTCGTGACGCTGCGCGGCCAGCCATACCTGCTATGGCGAGCAGTCGATCGGCATGGCACCGAGCTTGATTCTGTCGCAGAAGCGTCGCGAAAAGGCTGCAGCCAAGGGATTTTTCAAGCGCGTGCTGGCCTCGTGTCCTGAAATGCCCCGCAAAATGGTGATCGACCAACTGCCGAGCTATCCGGCGGCAAAGGCCGAGATCCCCGAACTGGCCAACGTCAAGCATGTCTTCGTAAAAGCCAGTGCACGGCTAAACAGTCGGGCCGAAAATAGCCATCGGCCCACGCGCGAACGCGAGCGTCGAATGCGTGGCCTCCGAGTTCCGGAACTCACGCAGGCTTTCCTGTCGAGCTTCGGTCTAATTCGGCAGCACTTCGCACTCAAGCGACATCTACTACGCGCATCGCTTTACCGCAAGCAACTTGGCGACCGCTTTGCCTCCTGGCATTGTTTGACTGAGCTCACCCAAGATCCGTCTGCGTTCTGAGCAACAGCGCGTTCCATAGGCTTTTGCAGCTTCAACTATTCAACGTGACAATGCCACCGCGTGTTCTTCCGACCCGCTGCCGGTCAGCAGGACGGTGAACTCATTGCCGGCAAGACGCGCGGCCACATTGCTGTTACGCACGCAGTGGCGAAAGCGCGCGGCGACTTCGACGAGCACATGGTCGCCCGATAGGTGCCCGTAGGTATCGTTGACTGCCTTGAAGCCGGTGCGTTGCAGGTGCGGTCGCAAAACCCTGTGGACGGGCGAACTTATCGGCGGGAGCAGTAGCATCGCCCTCAGGCCAAGCCGTCAACCTGACGTCGGGACAGGGGTGACAGGGTGACAGCCCTGAACCGTTCCTCCGCCGCGAGGCAGGCGGACACTACGACCATCGTTTTTTTGGCGTATTACATCGAAGCACCGATGTTTCACTTACAAGGTCGCTCTGGTAGAACGCTGGGAAGCGCTCGAATTGACGATGGGCATCAGCGGGGTCGACGCCTTCTTTCAATACGGCGCTAGAGAACCCTGTGCGTTCCATCTGGACGAGTTGGTCGATCAGGACATCGCCGGTCGCTCTTAAATCGCCTTTGAAGCCGAGTCGCCGGCGCAACAGGTACGCCTGACTGTAAGCACGCCCGTCAGTGAAATGAGGGAAGTACAGTTCAATGCGCTCGACCCGTTCAACCCTGCTATTCAACGTTAGCGGATCTTCGTCATTACCGAGTGATACAACCTGTTGGTCAGGGTCAAGGGAGTGCTCGAGTGCCGTAAGAACCCTGAAGTGTGCGTTATCCGTCATGCGACTTTCTCTCTATTCGCGCACATCGTTCGCGGCTGCCTTGAAGGGGTCTAAACCAACCCGCCTTACGGTCTCGATGAAGCGCTCTTGCCTTATGCCAGTGCTTTGCCTGATGGACAGATACGTCAAAAGGACCGCATCGACGACTTCGGGCACCTCGGATGCCGAGAAGGATGGGCCGATCACTTTTCCCGGTTGCGCGGCGCCGCTCGTGGCTGAGCCGTCCGATCCGCCAAGGGTGACCTGGTACCACTCCTTACCGTCCTTATCCACGCCGAGGATGCCTATATGACCGCTATGGTGATGACCGCACGAGTTGATGCAGCCACTGATATGGAGGTCGATTTCCCCGAGGTCATTGAGTTCGTCGAGATCCTGGTAGAGCGCGGTGATTGCTTCGGCGATCGGAATCGAGCGCGCATTCGCCAACGCACAGAAGTCGCCCCCCGGACACGCGATCATGTCGGTAAGAAGGTGCACATTTGCGCTCGCAAGACCGGCGTCGCGTGCCGCTTCCCACAGCATGAACAGGTCGTCGACATGCACCCACGGGAGCACGAGGTTCTGCGTGTGCGTAACGCGCGCTTCGCCTGCTGAGAAACGGTCACTAAGACCGGCGACCAGGTCGAGTTGATCGGCTGACGCGTCGCCTGGCGCCTGAAGCAGGCGCTTGAACGAGAGGGTAACGATCCGCATGGACGGATCCTTGTGCAGGGCCACGTTACGCTGCAGCCAGCGCTCAAAAAGCGGGTGCTGTGCGGCTCGTTCCTTCAGCATCTCAAGAGCGTCGGGGTTTAGGTGTGAGAGGCGCCCCGTCAGTTTCGGCGGAACGAAAGATGCGCTCACGCGGTCGAGTTCGGTTTGCGGGATGGTATGCGGGCCGCCGTCATGATTGACGATCTGGACAAACTCCTCTTCCACTTCGTGGATGTAACGCTGGCCCTCGGCCTTCACTAATATTTTGATACGCGCCTTGTATTTGTTGTCGCGACGGCCATACCGGTTGTATACGCGCACGACCGCCTCGACGTAATTCATGATGTGCTGCCATGGCAGAAATTCACGCATGACGGTTCCAATCACGGGCGTGCGGCCCATGCCGCCGCCGACAGAAATACGAAACCCCAACTCCCCGGCGCCGTTGCGAAGGAGATGCAGGCCCACGTCGTGCCAGTCGGTTGCCGCACGGTCTTCAGTCGCGCCGGTAATGGCAATCTTGAATTTACGGGGCAAGAAGGCGAATTCCGGGTGCAGCGTCGTCCATTGGCGCATGATTTCCGCGAACGGACGGGGGTCGGCAATCTCGTCGGGCGCAACGCCTGCACGTTCATCGCAGGAGATGTTGCGGATGCAATTCCCGCTTGTCTGGATGCCGTGCATGTCGACGCTCGCGAGGAGGTCCATCACGTCGGCGGCCTTCGATAACGGAATCCAGTTAAACTGAACATTCGTACGCGTGGTGAAATGAGCGTAGTGAGTGGGGAGGCGGACAGTCCCGAGCTTTCGTTGGGCATCCGAGGCAAGCCGATACACTTGCGCCTCGGGTTCATCGTACTCACGGGCCACACGAGCCAGCACACGAAGCTGCGCGCTCGACAACTCGCCGTAGGGTACGGCCACGCGCAGCATCGGCGCATGCCGTTGAACATACCAGCCGTTCTGCAGGCGAAGCGGGCGGAAATCGTCTTCGCTCAGCTTGCCGCTCTGCCACCGCTCGATCTGGTCGCGGAATTGCGCAGCCCGCCTGTGCACGAAGTCTCTGTCAAATTCGGTGTATTGGTACATTGTCGCGGCGGTCCTGCGGTCTTGTCGAGTAGGCCCTGCATTCTTTGCGGTCGGTCAGCGAATGCTTGAACGTTGAATGACGACCGCTGAACCTTAAGTCGCTTCAAACTGTGACGAGCGTCCGAAGCTGTGCAGAAAGGTAAGGGAGTCGTGCGTCCGGTTCAAGAAGCAGATGGCATCGAATCGTAGGCAGCAGAAGCCGCCCCCGGGCTTCTGCTGCTGCGAAACTTCGTCCAACTGCTGCTGTTTGACGCGTCGCAACGGCTCTATGATGAATCACTGAAAATGTTGTGCCGTTGGTCGACCGCGAGAGGTGAGTCATGGCTTTTCTGAGAATACTGAGAATCGTACTGTGGAGTTTTTTTGGAGTACGCGAGAGCGCATCACATCAGGCCGACATGGCGGCGATAAAGCTGCCGATGCTACCTGTGGTTGCCATCGGACTGGCTGGGGGCTTTGGCGCACTTCTGTTCGGTCTCGCACGGCTTGCTACGGCGGTGGCACACTGAGTTTTCTGACTGAGGGAGACCACTTCCGGTCTCATCAGGCACAACATGACCTGGGTGCCCTATGACACGGTTCCGTGGTGCAGACGGACTTCACCGTTTGGCGCGCACCGACGGGCGCGCAAGTAACTCGCCCAGTACACGAATTGCGCCATCTATCTTCGGGCTCCACGGATGACCGAAGTTGAGCCGCACATAGTGCTCGAATGCGTGGGTGGCAGAAAAGATCGGGCCCGGTGCAAGGCTGATACCTTCCTCGATTGCAAGACGGTGCAACTCCATGGCGTCGATTGCTTCGGGCAGTTCAAGCCAGAGAAAATACCCGCCGCTCGGATGCGTGCGTCGAACCCCGTGCGGTAGCCAGCGCCGGATAGCGTTATCCATGTCGCCGAGTTGCTGGCTCAATGCTCCGCGCAATTTGCGAAGGTGCTTATCATAGCCCCCATGCTGAAGATAATCGGCCATACCGGCCTGCACCGGAATGCTGGCCGATAGCGTCGTCATCAGTTTCAGCCGCTGAACTTTGTCCGTGAACCGTCCTGCCGACGTCCATCCGATCCTGTAGCCCGGTGCGAGCGTCTTCGAGAACGAACTGCAGTGCATGACGAGCCCCTGTTTGTCGAACGCTAGTGCCGGCAACGGATACTCGGGCTGAAAGTGCAATTCGCCGTAGACGTCGTCTTCAATCAGCGGTACTTCATGTTCCGCGAGCAATTCGACGAGAGCCTTTTTCTTCTCCAGCGAGAGCGTCACTCCCGTCGGATTCTGAAAATTCGTCATGAACCAGCAGGCGCGTATCGGATGCTTTTTCAAGGCGCCGGCGAGTGCGTCGAGATCGAGGCCGGTTACAGGATCGACCGGGATTTCGACAGCCCGCAAGTCCAGCCGTTCGATGGCCTGAAGCGCGGCGTAGAAACCGGGGGACTCGACGGCAACCAAGTCGCCAGGCCGGGTGACCGCCATCAGGCACAGGTTCAACGCCTCCAGCGCGCCGTTGGTAACGACGATCTGCTCAATGGGCTGCGATATGCCCATACCCATGTAACGCATGGCGATCTGGCGGCGCAGGTGTTCGTTTCCTGGTGGCAGATCGACCACAGTGCTCCACGGGCTGAGCAGCCGCGAGGCCCGTGCGAGCGACTTCGCAAGACGCGGTAGCGGGAAAAGAAGAGGGGAGGGGAAGGCCGAGCCCAGCGGCACGATGCCCGGCGTTTTTGCCGCGTCCAGCACGGAAAACACCAGGTCACTAATGTCGACTTTGCTTGATTCGGCGAGGGCCGCGGTACGCGGTGTTCGTGCGGCGGTGACACTCGCGCCGGGTGCCACGTAATAACCGGAGCGTTCCTGCGCACGAACCAGACCCCATTCCTCAAGCAGGTAGTACGCACGAAACACCGTTGATTGACTCACGCCGTGTTGCGCAATGATCTGGCGCAGCGAAGGCATGCGCGAGCCGACCGCGATGTTGCCCGAGCGAATTTCAGCCGCCATTGCGTTGGCTAGTCTTTCGTATTTGTTCATCGGCTCTTGATGTCCCTGCGCCTGTTCCTGTGCCACCCAACTGCTTCGCTAAAAATGGTCATCTGCTGCTACGGCAATGCCTGCCATTTTCTTATGCTTCGTCTCAGAAGAAAAGCGTCGTTGCGTGGCTCCACTGTGGCTGATCGTCCGCCCTCCCGATCATTTGTGTGTGGTTATTGGAAGCTAGCTCGAATTGACCATCGACTTCACAGCATGCGAATGCAACCCGTCGCGTTCAACCGTCGGCTATTCGCGAGTTGTTTTCGCTGTTGTCCAGACCTGATGTCTTTCGCTCGCAGGCGGCTTCCCGAGCGCCGCCGCAATCGATATGAACGGCTTGCGCGGACCAGCAGAGCGAGCGCTCATCTCATCGCGTGCGACTTCGTTTCAGTGTTGCAACAGGGAAGGTTATCAGCCACTGAGGGAATTGATTGCCGAGAACGCGAGGACGAAGAGCATGAAGCGCGTTTTACGCCGGGCATCCAAAGCGCACCCGTCGTCAGGAAGTTCGAAAGGATATCTATTGTTGACAGAATGGGGCTACGTATCCTCCGGCGTATGTCCTCGTTCGGCGATAAGCCGTCCAAGCTCACGCGTGGAAGCTACGCGGCGCTTTGGATTCGCGGAACCGGATTCATCGTCGGCCAGGTTTTCGATCACCGCGAGCAACACTTTCCGAGCGGTCTTGATGTCGCGCTCGCTCAAACCCGCCACACTGATCTCGTTCACCTCCTCGGCGAGCGGCACGAGTCTGTCCTTCAACGCTCGGCCTTCCGCCGTCAGGAAAACGTGCACGTTTTTCTTGTTGTCCAGCATCTGCTGACGCTCGACATAGCCTGGCGTTTCCATTGCCTTGACTGCAGCGAAGGTCGTCGGGTCCATCACACCGGCCCGCATGCTCAACTCGCGCTGTGTCAGCCCATCCGTCTCCCACAATATCCGCAAGAATGTCCAGTGGACGAACGATACTGCGTGCTCGGCAAGCCGCATTTGGAGCGCGCGCACCAGCGCTCGCGTGGCATCTTTGACGAGGTGAGCGACATGTGCAATATAGTCCACATGAACGACGAGCGTTCGTAGAAACGCATTCTCCGAGCGCGCGGTACACTTTCCTAAATTTAACATAATACAAATTATCAACGTTTTGCTTGTAGCAGCTAAGTTGTAATGTCCGCTTCTAGCCAGATTCAAATGTCCGCTTCTCGGCGGCTTAAGCTTAGCCGGCGTCGATTCCCACGGCGCCGGAGGCTACGATGGCGGCGACGGACAGAA
>Ga0302220_10002265_pt1 | contig 14273 bp, 12 predicted proteins | sample II_Palsa_E1_3_FD_194572 | JGI IMG/M metagenome (GOLD analysis project Ga0302220, IMG submission 194572) | Peat permafrost microbial communities from Stordalen Mire near Abisko, Sweden - II_Palsa_E1_3 | ecosystem: Environmental > Terrestrial > Soil > Palsa > Peat permafrost | place: Sweden...
TCAGCAACTGGTGTTCGCGCATCGCTATCTGCTCAGCCCGGCGGTTGACGCGCAACGCTTCACGGCGAGCGGACTGCATGCCGCCATCGGCAATTCGATCGATTTGCTGAGTTCACCCGCCGGTATGTCGATCGCCCCGTTGCTGGCGCGCGATCCGACCGGCGAGACGCTGCAGTTGATCGATTCCTATAGCCAAACCCTGCACCCCGCCAGCCGCCTCGGTGTGTGGAGCAGCCGCGATGGCCAGCGCGCCTTGCTGATCGTGCAGATTGCGGCACCGGGTTCCGACACCGATGCGCAGCAGCAGGCATTGGCGGCGGTGCAACGCCAATTCGCGCGTGCCGCCGGTGCCGCCCCCTTGCATCTCGTGATCAGCGGGCCGCCCAGTTTCGCCGTCAATATCCGGCAGACCATACGCAGCCAAGTCATATGGCTGTCCGGTTTGGGCAGCGGCTTGATCGTGGTTTTCCTGCTGTTCGTCTATCGCTCGCCCACCACCTTGCTGCTTGGCTTGCTGCCGGTGCTCAGCGGCGCTGCTGCCGGCGTGGCCGCGGTGAGCGCGGGCTTCGGCACAGTACATGGCCTGACGCTCGGTTTCGGCACGACGCTGATCGGCGAAGCTGTCGATTACTCGATCTATCTGTTCATCCAGTCCGGCGTGGGCCTCTCTTATCCAACGCAAAACCCGCAAACGCAAAACCAGGACCGACGGCTGGGCGACTGGGTCAAGAACGCTTGGCCGACCGTGCGCCTGGGCACGCTCACTTCGATCTTCGGCTTTGCATCGTTGACCTTGTCGGGCTTTCCGGGTCTCGCGCAACTGGGCGTTTATTCGATTAGCGGGCTGATCGTCGCGGCCGCCGTGACGCGCTGGGTATTACCGGCGTTGATTCCAGCCAGCTTGCGTCCGCGCGACGTGACCGGCTTTGGCAATCGCTTGATCCGCCTGATCGACCGAGCACGCCGCTGGCGCGCGGCGGTCGCGGTGTTAGCGCTTGCGGCTGTGGCGCTGCTGGCCTTGCACCACCACCGTTTGTGGAATACCGAACTGGCCACGCTCAGCCCGATTTCTGCCGCCGATCAGGCACTCGATGCGCAGTTGCGCAGCGAATTGGGCGCACCCGATGCCGTGTATTTCGTGGTGGTACGCGGCGCCGACGTGCAAAGCGCCCTGCAAGGCGCCGAGCGCGTTACCCCCGCGCTGCAGGCACTTGCCCGCGAGGGCGTGATTCAGAATTTCGAGAGTCCGAGCCGCTACCTGCCCAGCGTGGCATTGCAACGTGCGCGCCAGGCCGCACTGCCTGAGCGGGCCGCACTGAGCGCCAACCTCGATCAGGCCACCCAGGGCTTGCCGTTACGCGCGGCCAAACTGGGCGCGTTTTTGGACGATGTTGAAGCCGCCCGACACGAGGCGCCGCTCACTCCCGCCGACGTGCGCGGCAGCTCGCTGGCGGCAGCGCTCGATGCACTGTTGTTATGTCATGCGAATCAATGCGATGCCCTGCTGCCGCTGCGCGCACCCGCCTCGGGCGTGCCGGGCGGCATCGATCATGCACGTATCAGGCAGGCGCTGAATCATCTGAAGCCCGAGTCGCCGGCCGGTGTGCAAGCCGGGGCGCCGGGCCAGCCGATTTTATTTATCGATTTGAAGGAACAGACCGACCGTCTCTACGCCGGCTACCTGCACCAGGCGATCTGGCTATCGGCGGCGGGTCTGATGGCGATTATCGTTTTGCTGGCGTTGGTGCTGCGCTCGGCGCGGCGCGTGGTGCGCGTGATCGCGCCGCTGGCCGCAGCCGTCGTGGTGGTTGCCGCGTTGCTGACACTAAGCGGCGCGCAACTCACGCTGCTGCATCTGGTCGGCATGTTGTTGGTGGTCGCGCTCGGGTCGAACTACGCGCTGTTCTTCGAAGCGGCGCACAATCGCGATGCATGGGGCGCTTCACAGGGTAATTGGCAGGACAACTCGCTGCACACTTCACAGGACAACTCGCGGGACAACTCGCTGGGCAACTCACAGGGCATGCAGCCGGCCACGGTCGCCTCCTTGCTATTTGCCAACCTGTCGACGATTGCCGGCTTCGGCGTTCTGGCTTTCTCGTCGGTGCCGTTGCTACGTTCGTTCGGCGAAACGGTCGCACCGGGCGCATTGTTGGTATTGTTGTTCAGCGCCGTGCTCAGTCGCCCGGCGCGTCGTTCGCTCGTTCAGCCGCTCAATGAGTTGCGCAATCCGCCGCCGGGCGAATCGCTCAGCGGACTCAATCACCCGACAAATCCCCCTTCGAACCGCGCGACGAACGGTGCGACGTGCACTCCGATGAAAGTGCATTCCGATGAAACGGAGGTGTTGCGATGAGCGACTTCAAAACGGTGCATCGGCCCACCATGGATGCGTACGGCGCGCGTCGCTGGCCTCTGACTACTCGCCCGCCGATCTGGCAAACGTCGGCAGCGATCCACGCGCTGGCGCTGGCCGGGTGCGTGCTGGCGCCCGCCGCATGGCCCTGGTGGCTAAGTGGCGTTGCGGCCAACCATATGGCGCTGTCCGCGGCAGGTCTGTGGCCGCGCTCGACGCTATTAGGCCCTAACTGGTCACGCTTGCCCGAATGCCCGGAGAACGCGCGCGCGGTGGCGCTGACCATCGACGATGGCCCCGACCCCCAAGTCACGCCGCAGGTGCTCGACCTGCTCGACCGCTATGCGGTCAAGGCGACGTTCTTTTGCATCGGCACGCAAGCGCGCCGCTATCCGGCGCTGGCCCGCGACATTGTCGCGCGCGGCCATGCCCTCGAAAATCACACTGAAACGCATAGGCATACGTTCTCTCTAATGGGAATGCGATCGCTGACCGCCGAGATTTCGGCGGGGCAACGCACCATTACCGATTTGACTGGCGTGCGCCCGGTCTTTTTCCGCGCGCCGGCCGGTTTGCGCAACCCGCTGCTGGAGTCGGTGCTGCGCCAACTCGATCTGCGACTAGCCTCCTGGACGAGGCGCGGGTACGACACGCGCGAATCGCGTGCGGAAGTGGTCAGCCAACGCCTGCTGACCGGGCTGCGCGGCCGCGATATCTTGCTGCTGCACGACGGCCACGCGGCGCTTACAGTGGATGGAACACCGGTGGTGTTGGATGTCTTGCCCACCTTGATCGAGACGGTACAACGCCAAGGTTTGCATTTCGTAACGTTGCGAGACGCTAGCGGCGATTAGAACCGCGGCATTTGGAACTGTTTTAGAACCGTGTCAGTTTTTTTGAGTGGCTACCCATGCGCCCTGCCCTGAAGCCTTTGCTGCTCTCCCATTACACCGCGACCACTTGCGCCGGCCGCGGGCTCGCCGCCCATCTGGAAGTGCTGCGCGCCGCCGGCACGGGCCTCAAGCCCGGCGGCTTCGCCCATTGCGATTTGAACACCTATATCGGCGCGGTGGCCGGCGCCGATGAGAACGTTATCGACGGCGAGTTGGCACGGTTTAATTGCCGCAACAATCGTATCGCCCTGATTGCCGTGCAGCAGGACAATTTTGCCGAGCACGCACGCGAGGCAGTCGCGCGCTATGGCAGCAAGCGGGTCGGCGTGTTTATCGGCACCAGCACGGCCGGCGTGCTGGAAACCGAACTGGCCTACCGGCAGCGCGATCCGGCAACCGGGGCGCTGCCAACCAGCCTGGACTACGCGGCCACCCACAGCCCATTTTCCGTGGCCGACTTTATTCGCCGCACACTCGGTGTCGCAGGTCCGAGCGTGGCCATTTCGTCGGCCTGTTCGTCGAGCGCGAAAGTATTCGCTGCGGCCAGCCGCATGATAGAGGTCGGTCTGATCGACGCCGCCGTGGTCGGCGGGGTCGATTCGCTTTGCCAGACAACGCTGTACGGCTTCAACTCGCTCGAATTGCTTTCGCCGCAAATGTGCCGACCGTTCGACGAAGCGCGCAACGGCATTTCGATCGGCGAAGGCGCCGCTTTTGCGCTGCTGGAACGGCCCGCGGCGGTGGCATCGGGTTGCACCCACGATGGCGTCGCGTTACTCGGATACGGTGAATCGAGCGACGCCTATCATATGTCGTCGCCGCATCCGGACGGGCTCGGCGCCCAGCTTGCGATGCGCGCAGCGCTCGAAAGCGCGCGGCTGGAGCCGGGCCAAATCGATTACATCAATCTGCACGGCACAGCCACGCCGAGCAACGATCAGGCTGAAGGCCGCGCGGTAGCGGCGCTCTTCGACGGTACGCCGTGCAGTTCCACCAAAGGCATGACCGGCCATACCCTGGGCGCGGCCGGCGCGGTCGAGGCTGTACTTGCGGCGCTCGCGCTGCACCACGGTTTCATGCCTGCAAGCGCCAATACGCGCACGCTCGACCCGGCCATTTCGCTGAACTATCTGCTCGCGCGTCGCGACCAGCCGTTGCGCGCGGTGCTGAGTAACTCATTCGGTTTTGGCGGCACCAACTGCAGCCTGGTGTTCGGCCACGCCGGCGACTCATCCCTTATGCACGGACGGCTGCAATGACCTCACCCACCTCGCTGACAGCGTATGTGCAAGCGATCGGCTTGCGCGGCCCCGGCCTGGAAGGCTGGCTGGCCGCACAAGGCGTGCTGGCCGGCGGCACCCCTTATCGGCCCGAGCGCACCGTGTTGCCCGCGGCGAATCGCCTGCCGCCAGCTGAACGTCGGCGCGTCGGTCCGGTCGTGAAAATCGCGCTGGCCGTGGCCGACGAAGCGCTGTCGCAAGTCACGCCCGACGGCGCCGGCATACCGACCATATTTACCTCTTCGGGCGGCGACGGCGAGAACTATAACGTCATCTGCTCGACGCTCGCTTCCGACGACCGCGCGCTGTCGCCCACCCGCTTTCACAACTCGGTCCACAACGCGCCCTCGGGGTACTGGAGTATCGCCAGCGGCGACCGCGCACCATCGCAAGTGCTGTGCGCCCATGACGGCAGCTTTGCGGCCGGCCTGCTCGAAGCCTTCACGCAACTGGCACTGGATGGTGGACGCGTTGCCGTGGTCGCTTATGAAGCCGATTATCCGGCGCCGCTGCGCGCAGTGCGGCCGATTCCCGATGCGTTCGGCGTGGCACTGGTGCTGGCAGCTGTGCCCGATGCCCAGGCACGTTTCAAGCTCACAATAGAATTGGGCGACAGCGCAATCGATGCGCTTGCCGAACCCGCGCTCGAAGCATTGCGACTGGCAATTCCCTCCGCGCGTGCGCTGCCGCTGGCGACACTGATGGCTCGCGGCGAATCCGGCAGTTGCGTGCTCGAGTATCTGCCCGGCAGCAGCCTGCGGGTCGAGGTGGCGCCATGCAGTTAGACCATGCGTGGATCGAAGCCCACATCCCCCATCGCGGCAGCATGTGCTTGCTCGATGCGGTGGTGAGCTGGGATACCGAGCAGATCGTCTGTCGCGCGAGCAGCCATCGCGATCCCGCTCATCCGCTGCGCGCACATGGGCGACTGGGCGCGGCCTGCGCAATCGAATACGCGGCCCAGGCAATGGCCGTGCACGGGGCGTTGCTGGCCGGCCGGCATGAGCGGCCCCAAGCCGGTATGCTGACGGGCATGCGCAACGTGGTGCTGGCTGTCGCGCGACTGGACCGTCTTACCGACGACCTGCGCTGCAACGCATCGCGCCTGAGCGGCGATTCCGGCATGATCCTGTATCGGTTCGAGGTCAGTGCCGGCGCGCAGCTTGTCGCTTCGGGCCGCGCCACCGTGATACTCGATGCCAGCACACCACTGGCAACTGCCTTGGGCGCGACGCCCGGACCTTGAAGGGCTAACGCACCATGAACCCAGCCACACATGCAGTGCAGATCACCGCGCATCAAAATGAAGCGGCGCTGTTTCTGATTCTGCTGCAATTGGCGGTGATCGTGCTCGCAGCACGCGTCGGAGGCTGGCTCGCTCGTCTCGTCGGCCAGTCGCCATCGGTCGGCGAAATTATCGTGGGCATCGTACTCGGCCCATCGCTATTCGGCCTCATTGCGCCCGGCGCGTTTCATTTCGTGTTTTTGTCGACGCCGCCGCAACCGATGAATGTGCTCTCGCAACTGGGGCTGATCTTGTTGATGTTCCAGATCGGTCTGGAGTTCGACTTCACCCACTTGCGCGTGATGCAAAACCGCACCGCCACCATTCGGGTGGCGCTCGCCTGTATCGCATTACCGTTTGCGCTGGGGCTGGGCTTCGGCTATTGGAGCGCGCCGGTGCTGTCGCCGCAGGCGCCGCCGATTGCGGCGGCGCTCTTTGTCGCAACCGCTTTTTCCATCACGGCGCTCCCTATCCTGGGTCGCATCCTGATGGAATTCAACATGACTCGCGAGCGCATCGGCGTCATTGCGATTAGTGCCGCCGCCATCAACGACGTCGTCGGGTGGCTGTTGCTTGCGCTCGTGACGGCCCTCGCATCGGCGCAGTTCAATTTGTGGCAATTCGGTTTGAAGGTGTTCGAAGTATTCGCGTTTGCGGTTTTTAGCTGGTTCGTGCTGCGCCCGTTCTTCAAACGCTTGATCGTGATGCTCGGCGGCGACCTCAAGCGCACAGGCAAGCTCAACGGCAATTTACTCGCCGCGTTGTTGCTTGGTATTTTTTGCTGCGCGATGAGCACCTATCAGATCGGCATTTTCGCGATCTTTGGCGGCTTTGCGATGGGTGTGCTGTTGCATGACGAAGTCGAGTTGGTCGCGGCTTGGCGCGACAAGGTCGGCACCTTCGTACTGGTTTTCTTCTTGCCGATCTTCTTTACCTACACCGGACTGCGCACCAACATCGGCGGTCTGGACAGCCTGGCCTTATGGGGCTGGTGCGCGCTAACGGTGGCACTGGCGACCTTCGGAAAAATGGCGGGAGCCTATGGCGCGGCGCGCTGGTCCGGGCTAAACCGGCACGAAGCGGGCCTCCTGGCGATCTTGATGAATACGCGCGCGCTGATGGAGCTGATCGTGATCAACGTCGGTTTCGATCTGGGCGTAATTTCGCAAAACGTTTTTACGATGCTGGTCTTGATGGCGATTATCAGCACCGTGATGACCTCGCCGGGGCTACGTGCCGCCCTACCCAAATTGGGCCTCGGTTCGGTGCCCACCATACCGTAGGCGCGCCATAATAGAACTTTAGGTGCCAGAATTTAGGTGGCAATACCCGGCTTTTAGCGGCGCACCCGGCGCAGCCACAGCATCGGCAGGCGGATCAGAAAGCCGGTCAGCAGGCGGCTATGCATCCACGCGAGCAAGGCGTTGTCGCGCCAGTAGTTGAAGTGCGACACCCCGCCGTCGCCGGGCGAAAAATATTTGACCGGTGCGGGCTGATTGATCGGCCGCACGCCCTTCCAGCACAGACGCACGACCGCCTCTGGGTCGAAGTCGAAACGCCGCATCCAGCGCTGCGCTCGCATCACATGCAAGAGCGGGGCAATCGGATAAACGCGAAAGCCGAACAGCGAATCGCCGATGCCCGACCACAAGGTTTCCAGATTCGCAAACCAGTTCGAAATACGCCGGCCGCGGACCCTGAGCAGCGGCGCACTGGCATCGAACACCGGCACGCCGAGCACCATGGCATCAGGTTGGGCCTGCGAACGCGCGACGAAAACCGGGATCAATTCGGCAGGATGCTGGCCATCGGAATCCATCGTTAGCGCATGGCTGTAACCGCGCCGCGCCGCCTCTTGCAAGCCATGCAGCAACGCTGCACCCTTGCCCACGTTTTGCGGCAGTTCGATAATTTCGAGCCCGTCATCGCCGTGTGCCAATTCGCGCAGCTGTTGCGCCGACCCGTCGGTGCTACCGTCGACGATCACCCAAACTGGATTCCACTGGCGCCGCGCTTCGGTCACGGTGCCCAACAGCTTGGCGCCGGGATTGTAGCTGGGGATCAAGACCACGTGCGTGGTTGAGCGCACCCCCGAACCCAATCCCGAGCGCATGTTGCCGCTCGCCGATTCGTTGGGCGTCAGGTTCATAGCGGACTCGGCCGCCATCGGTGCGGGTGTCATAGCAAGTGCCCTGGGCCGTCTTCGGCGGCTTGTCGGCGCGTGCGCGTGATCGAGCGCGCAGCCGGTTGCGTGCCCGGGTGCACCGTCGTAATGGCTTGGAACGGTGGGCGCGTACCGCCGGGCGAGCGGAGATCCTCGGCAGTCGTGCGGTCACTTGCACCGGCGGTCGCGACAGCACGCGCGCTCGTACCCAATTCATCGATGAAATACTGATGCAGCTCGTCGAGGAACTTGTGGTCATCGTCACCGACTTCGAAAACGCGGCCCAGCCGCACGCGATAGACGATCGGAAACGGTGGCCGATGAAACAAAGTCCAGCCTTTGGTCAGGTACGGCGAATCGGTTTCGATGATGACCGTTTGCACGGGCACTTTGGCCGCCCGCGCGATCACGCACACCGCGCGTTGGCACCGTCCGATCGGCACGGAGGAGGAGCGGGTGCCTTCGGGAAACAGCAACAACGACTGGCCGCGTTGCAGATCGCTGACCGAGCGACGGATCATCTCGCGCAGCGACCCATTGCTGATATAGCGCGCGAGTCGGGCGCCCGCGCTCAAAAATATATTCCTCAGCAATTCATCTTTCATCACGCAGCCGATTTGTGGCAACCGCGAAATGATCAACACCGCGTCGAGCAGGCTGGGGTGATTCGGGGCAACGATCTGCGGCCCGGCATCGCGCAGCGCATCGAGTTCGCTCAGATCGAAACGTGCCGCCCGCATCCACACCAGCGCACGCAGATAAAATCGGAAAAACCCGGTTACCGCGCTGCGGCCGACCCGCTGCCCTCGTGCGGCGGGCAGAACGCGCTGAAATAGCCACGCAAAAGGCGCCCAGATCATGCACAACGCACCGAGCAGGATCAAGCCCGCCCACATCCGCGCGGTGTCGCGTATTTGGCCGAGTCTGCTTTGTTTCATCCGTTCACCTCCATCAGTTCGGCGTGAGCGAAAGTGAGCGCATGCAACGAGCCCGGATCGCCGTTGATGGCCATGCCAAGCACGGTCTCATTGTTGCGTGCCATGTGTGCCTGGACCGAGTCCGAGCCATGCCACGCGACGCTGAGTGTTGCGTCGCCTGGCATCAGTCGCCTCGCTGCGGCAGCGTGGCGTCGACGCTGCGGATATTCACACGGCGACGGCGTGCCGCTTCCAGCGTACGTCCCAGGTTTAACGCAGACAACACGTAGTACATGCTTTTGAAGGCCAGTACTGAAGTCCAGATCGGCGTGCGCCCGAAAATGTCGCCGGCCAGCACCGACAGCAAAGCCTCTTTCATACGCAGGAAATTACGCGGCCCCATGAACAGGTCACGCATGGTCGGATTGGTCACCCGATAAATGAACCACGAAAAATGACGTGGCCCATGCCGCATGACCTTGTCGAACCGGCGAAATGCAGAGTTCGAGCCAGCCGGATCGACCAACCAGGCATCGATCGCTTCGGCGGCGACGAAGGCGCCGTTCATCGCAAGCATGACACCCGACGAAAAGACCGGGTCGATAAACGTATACGCGTCGCCGACCATCAAGTAATTCGGCCCGCGCAGATGGTCGCACACATAGGCGAAGTTGCCTGTCGCTTCGGCGTCGCCGACCTGTTCGGTTTGCGCCATTCGCTGCGATAGGGCCGGACACATCGCGATCGTGTCGCGCAGGAATTCATTCAGCGGCTTGGTGCGCGATTTCAGATAATACGGCCAGACTACCGCGCCGACGCTAGTGGTGCCGTCAGCCAGCGGTATGAACCAGAACCAGCCATGCTCGAACCAGAACACCGTGATGTTGCCGGCGGCCTCGCCCTCGTTGCGCTGAGCATGGCGGAAATGACCGTAGATCGCCGAGCTCGCGTGGCGCGGGTTCTTGACCTTGGCTTTGAAGCGGTTGCCCAGCAGCGTATCGCGCCCCGACGCGTCCACGACGAAGCGGGTTTGCCAGACCACCTCGGTACCGTCGTCGCGTTTGCCCGTGACTCGCGCACCCGCGTCGCCGCCCAGGAAATCGATGGTGTGGATGCGGCACGCCTCGAGCGTCGTCGCGCCCGCCCGAGCGGCGTTGCGAAACAGTATTTCGTCGAATTGCGCGCGCCGCACCTGATACGCGCTGGGCATCGACTTATCCCAGGCATCGCAAAAATTGAAGGTCTGCTTATGTTCGTGCCACGGCGAGACGAATTCCGCACCGGGTTTTTTCATGCCGATGGCGCGCACTTCGTCGGCGACCCCCAACGCTTCGAACAAGGGCAAATTGGCGGGCAACAACGATTCGCCGATATGGAATCGCGGATGAGTGGCTTTCTCGACCACGGTCACCTGATGCCCTTTGCGGGCCAGTAGCGTGGCCACCGTCGAGCCTGCGGGGCCGCCGCCAACGATCAGTACATCGCACTGAAGCAGCGTGCGCGCCGCGCTTTGATCTGACTGGGTGAGTCCAGCAGACCCAGCGGACGTGACGCCTGTCGAGGAATCCGGTCCGGCGGTCAACGTGGCATGCAACTCCGCAGCTTGCTCTGCAGCATTATCCATATCGCCCTCACTTGATGCTGCGTTACTTGCTTCGTTGCAATAATACGTAGGCGGCAAGGTTACCGAGCGAGGCAAAAATAATTTTGTTATCCGGATTATCTGAGCGCAACTCGAGACCATATTTCTTTGAAATGATCAGCGAGATTTCGAGAATATCGATTGAGTCCAGACCGAAGCCGTCGCCGTAAAGTGGCGTCTCGGCGGTGATTGCAGATCGATCGAGATCCTGCAGATTCAACTCATCGGCAATCAGATTGGCAAGCTCAGTTTCAAATTCCGTCATAGTAGAAGTGGCAATACATCGGTTAGCGACATGAGATGCCGCAGGCCAAAAAAACCCGGGCGCTCGCTGAGGTCTCGCAGCAGTTCGGTTGCGGCGGCGCATCAACAATCGAATGCGTAACCGGCCAAACGGGACAACGGCCGTCGCCCTGACGGTTGATATCGGATACTTGGAGTCGGACTGATTATAACGAAATTGGTTGCGCAAAAAACAACAAAGGCCCGCATCCACAGGCTGCGAGACAAGTTTGACAAACGCGAAAAGTTGTTTGATTTCCACCGTCTAGCGCGACAATGTGCTGCGCCGCATCAAATACGGGGGCGCAGTGTGCCGCGACGCGCGCCTATCGCCGCGCTCGCGAGTTTTCAGATGCCGCCCATGCACAGATATTTGATGACCAGGTAGTCGTCGATTCCATACTTCGACCCTTCGCGGCCAAGCCCCGATTGCTTGACGCCGCCAAACGGCGCAACCTCATTGGAGATCAGACCGGTGTTGATACCGACCATGCCGCTTTCCAGCCCTTCGGCCACCCGCCACACCCGGCCGATATCGCGCGCATAGAAATAACTGGCAAGCCCGAACTCGGTGTCATTGGCCAGAGCCAGCGCTTCCTCCTCGGTCTTGAAGCGGAACAATGGCGCCATGGGCCCGAAGGTTTCCTCTTTGGCGACCTGCATGTCGGCGGTGACGTCAGCCAGCACCGTCGGCTCGAAAAAACTCTGCCCCAGTGCGTGGCGATGGCCCCCCATCAAGAGTCGTGCCCCTTTGCCCAGGGCATCGGCGATATGCTCCTCGACCTTTTTGACCGCGGCATCGTCGATCAACGGCCCTTGCGACACGCCTGCGCTCAGGCCGTTGCCCACCTTCAACTTCTTGACGGCCGCGACCAGTTTCTCGGCGAACGCGTCATAGACGCTATCCTGCACATACAAGCGATTGGCGCACACGCAGGTTTGGCCGGCGTTGCGGTATTTCGAATCGATCGCCCCCTGCACCGCGGCATCCAGGTCGGCATCGTCGAAAACAAGAAACGGCGCATTACCGCCTAATTCGAGAGAGATCTTCTTGATCGTTGCGGCGCCCTGCTCCATCAACTGACGCCCGATCTCAGTCGAGCCCGTAAACGAAAGCTTGCGTACCGTGGGGTTGGACGTCATCTCGGCGCCGATTTCTTTCGACGCCCCCGTAATCACGCTGAACACCCCTTTGGGCACACCCGCGCGCTCGGCAAGCTCGGCCAATGCCAGCGCCGAAAAGGGCGTGGCGCTGGCCGGTTTGAGCACGATAGGGCAACCTGCGGCCAACGCCGGCCCGACCTTGCGCGTAATCATCGCAGCAGGAAAATTCCATGGCGTGATGGCGGCGCATACACCGATCGGCTCCTTGATCACGACAATGCGGTTTTGCTTGGCCGGCGACGCGAGGGTGTCGCCATTCACGCGCTTGGCTTCCTCGGCAAACCATTCGATAAACGAGCCGGCGTAGGCAATTTCCCCTTTCGCTTCCGCCAACGGCTTGCCTTGCTCGGTCGTCATGATCATGGCGAGGTCGTCGACGTTGGCCATCATCAAGTCATACCATTTGCGCAGGATGATGCTGCGCTCCTTGCCGGTCTTGCCGCGCCAGGCCGGCCACGCGCTATGGGCCGCGGCAATCGCGCGTCGCGTTTCGGCCGCGCCCATTTTGGGTACGGTACCGATCTGCTCGCCCGTGGCGGGGTTGGTGACGGGCAAGGTCGCGCCCGCATCAGCGTCACACCATGCGCCGTCGCTATAAGCTTGTTGGCGCAGCAAGGAAGCGTCTTTCAGTTTCATCATGAGTAGGCTCGCTGAGTAAAGCGATGCGTTGGGTCCGTGCTCGAGGTCAAAGTCAAAGTCGAACTTGACACTCGTACGGCAAGCACCGACGCGTAACGCACGCGATAAATGAAATGCATCGACATACGAACAGACGAAGCGCGGCGCATGGAGCACCGCGCACGAAGCACAGCGCGCCCGAGACTGCGGGGCGCGCCGTGGTCATTTCATAGTCGGACAGAAAACTTCAGCGGGGGTTCACGACTTTTGCGTGGAACGCGCGCGCAGTTGGATCACTGCGCGCATTCCCAGCGACGTTTCAGCGCTTGAACGCTTGTCTCAATGCGCTATTCGCCTGAGCAATTGCGCCACGCGCTGCCGGTGTATTGGCCAGCGCGTTGAGCATCGCAAAATCGTGGACCGTGCCGTTATATCGAACCGAAGTCACAGTGACTCCGGCTTGGGACAATTTGCGGGCATACGCTTCGCCTTCGTCGCGCAGTACGTCGTTTTCATCGGTCACAACGAGGGCAGGCGGCAGATCCTTCAATTGATCGAGCGTAGCGCGCAGCGGCGAAGCGGTAATTTGCGCGCGATCGGCCACATTGGGTGCATACGCGTTCCAGAACCACTTCATCGCGTTCTTGGTCAGCCATGGCCCATTCTGGAACTCGGTGTATGAGCCGTCTTCAAAGTTGGCGTCGGTGACGGGGTAGAACAGGACCTGGAAATCCAATTTCGGGCCACCGTGCTGCTTGGCCAGCAAAGTCACCGCCGCAGCCATATTGCCGCCGACGCTGTCACCGACAACCGCAATGCGGCTAGCATCGACATTGAATTCTCTTGGGTGGCTCGCGACGTACTGCGTCGCCGCATAGGCCTCCTGTATCGGCACCGGATACTGCGCTTCGGGCGAACGGTCATAGTCGACGAACACCACGGTAGCCTGGGCGCCGTTGGCCACTTCGCGGATCAAGCGGTCATGCGTATTGCGATCGCCCAAGACCCAGCCGCCGCCATGAAAATACATGACGACCGGTAGCGGGCCATGCGCGTTTTTCGGACGTACGATGCGCACGGCGACATGTCCCGTCGGGCCGACCGGCAGTACCCGATCTTCGATATCGGCCGGCAATTTGGCGACTGGGCCGGCTTGTGCGCCAGCCAGGACATTGCGGGCATCGGCCGGCGACAAAGTATAAATAGGCGCCCCACCATGAGCCGTCACGGCATCGATAAAACCCTGAGTCGTCGGTTCGAGAATCGGGGCGGCATGCGCCGCGAATGAGCAAGTCAGTGCAACAGCGACAGCAACGGTACGTAATTTCATGATCGACACCTTAATTTTGAATAAGAAAAAGGGATTAAAAAAAGTCCAAGCCCCACTAACAGCAAATGCATCTACTAGAAGATAGATAAGCGTCCGTGATAACGGGCATCTAATCGACACTCCGTATCAGTTAAAACCTCGTTTCACGATCCATCATTCCCTACCAGCCAGCCATTTGGTCAATATCTATCTACTACCAGATAGATATTGACCAAAAAAATTAAGGCCGAATCCGTAGAACCGGCCCATAAGCTCGTTCAAGGCTGGATTTTCAGCGACCCAGCAACTTCGTTCAGACGGTCCTTGCTCTGGAATAGCCGGCTTGCCAGCAAGCTGCCCTGA
>Ga0302220_10002269_pt1 | contig 14248 bp, 12 predicted proteins | sample II_Palsa_E1_3_FD_194572 | JGI IMG/M metagenome (GOLD analysis project Ga0302220, IMG submission 194572) | Peat permafrost microbial communities from Stordalen Mire near Abisko, Sweden - II_Palsa_E1_3 | ecosystem: Environmental > Terrestrial > Soil > Palsa > Peat permafrost | place: Sweden...
CTGCGCCTTCTGCGCGAGTCGATCGCCAAAGGCGACCACGCCGCAGCGACCAACCAGTACCGCGAAACCGCTTCGATTCTGGACAAGAGCGTTCAGAAAGGTGTTCTGCACAAGAACACAGCCAGCCGCTACAAGAGCCGCTTGAACGCTCGCGTTAAGGCTGTTGCTCCGAAGAAGGCTGCTTAGTTTTTAGGGCTGTTTCCCAACTGAAATTTCGGGTTTGAGATTGTGAAAGAGGCTGGCTTGCGGGAGACCGCTGTCGGCCTTTTTTATTTATCCCGATCCGTGCCTTGTTCTTCCTGCCCTACTGGGTTTCTTTGGGATGATCAGAGCTGACGGGTCTGTCTGAGGGTTTGTCGGTGGGCAGCGTGTAGAGGGTGGGTGGTTTGCGATGCTCCTCTGGGGCTGGGTCGCCAGAGGATTGGGCACCGTCACCGGATGGTTCGGCTGCAGCGGACGGGTTCGCAGATGGGGGAGTCCGGGTAGAGTCCGGAGCAGCAGCGTTCGTCTGGGCTGCAGAGCTTGCTGCTTCTGGAGTAACCGTGTTTGCTGGCTGGGCTTCGGGCTGAACGGTAGAGTCGGCTTCTTCGGCAGAAGGCGAGACCTTGCTAGCGAAGAGAATCGGAAGATCGTTTTCTGGCGGAGCTGAGGCTTGAGCTAGTTCGACTGCCTTCTCCTCTTTGGAAGTCAAGGGCGGCAGGCGGTATATCTCGATGGCGTCGGCGTGGACAACTGCGAGGGAGAGGCCATCAGGAGCAAGGGCGAAGTTCTGTCCTGCACGCTCGATGGGAGTGCAGTCGGCGTGGAGGATCTGTTTGCCACTGTCAGTTTGATAGACGACGACGGTTTGTGAGGAGATCTCGTCCGGGCTGACGGGCTGGTCGGCCACAGCAGAGTTGTGAAGTAGGACGCGACTGAGCGCGAACCGGCCACTGGATGGCGCGTAGACGAGAGATGGCGCGATGAAGTCCCCGAAGAGGCCTTGTTCCCACATCTCCTGACCACGCATGTTGAATCCGCCCACAGCACCGACAGTTTGGCTGTTGCGGCAGCCGAAGACGATGAACTCGCTGTGACTAACAAAGAGCGGAAAGGGGGGGCAGGTGGAGTCGAAGGGAGAGAGTTCATCGATCTTTCCAGTGTAGGAGTGGAAGTCGAAGGCGTAGTGCTGGTGGCCCTGGTTGACGGTCGAGAGATAGCCTGCGACTGTGACAGGGACACCTCCTGTGCCTCTGGAGTGGGTTACGCCAGCGTAGTTGGGCCTGATTGCTCCACCAGGTTCTGCTGGCGGGTGAAGTCGGTAGAAGTTGATCTGAACAATGGGTGGTTCAGGAGCTGGCTCGACAGGGGTGGGTCCGAAGAGAGGAGTCTTAGTCTTGGCTGGGGCTGGAGTACGTTTAGCGGTTTCGACGGTGAGGAGGTCAGCATCCGGGGAGAGGATGACGGCGGCTATGCGGCGATTGTCAGTGGACAGGAAAGGGTGCTCAGCAAAAGGTTGGCCAGAGGAGAGGTTAGCAACGGGAGCGAAGGTGGTGAGGGTGTCGCGGATACGCAGAAGAAAGTGACCGTGGCCAAGGCTCCAAAGGTACTGACCGTGGTCGTGGGTGCGCCAGGTGGTACGGCCGAGGATGTGGCCAGAGGGAAGATCGAGGAGGACGGCGTCGATGGTGCGATCCATGTCATCCTCGGGCTCGTCGGGCAGACGCTTGAGCAGATGGCGGGCGCTGAAGGTAAGGAGAAGGTGCTGGTTGTCGACGTAGTGGAGGGTGAGCATAGAGCTGCCCGCCAGAAGGAACTGTTCCGAGAGGGGTTGGAAGCCGAACTGTTCCAAGGGCAGACGTTGCGGAGGTTCGGGGCCGCGGGCTGCGAAGAGCGTGGGCGCAAGGAAAAAAAGAAGAACACCCATGAGCGGGAGGCGGTGTAGGAGCGTCGAAATGAGATATCTGGGAACCGTCATGGGATTGGTCGCGTATCTCTGCTCACCGAGAGCAATAGATGTAATGCTTTCACAGACGCGCGGCGGACGCCAATGTGTGCAGACGATTGATCGCAAATAATGGCCCGGGTTGGGTTGGTGATACAAAGGCTGCATAGATTTTGCAGGAAAAAGGATGACGAAAATGTTGAACGCGAAGACGTTGGATGTGGCTGTCGCTATGAAGCGAAGGGCCGGATTGGGCGCAGTGATTGCATTGGCGACGGCTGGCGCATGGAGCGCTGGAATGGCACAGCAGATGAAGCTAGTGAGCGATACCAGTAAACCGGCCGAAACCTATTTGCCGATTCCCGGGTTCGATACGACCTCGCTGGATACTTCGGTCGATCCGTGCAATGACTTTTACAAGTTTGCCTGCGGGAAGTTCGCTACGAACCATCCGATTCCTGCCGATCAGGCGGGCGTGGATCAGTTTTATGCGTTGTTCAATGTCAATACCCAGTCGCTGTATGGAATTTTGACTAAGGCAGCTGCTGGTGGCGAGGGGCGTTCTCCGGACGAACAGAAGATCGGCGATTACTACAAGGCTTGCATGGATACGGATGCGATCGAGGCTAAAGGAATTGGCCCGGCCGAACCGTTGCTCAGTGAAATCGATGCAGTGACGAGCAAGGAAGAACTGCCAGCATTGGCGGGCAAGCTGCAGCGGATCGGCGTGAATGTGTTCTTCGGCTATGGAGAACAGCAGGACTTCAAGGACGCAACCAAACAGATCGCGTCTGTACAGCAAGGCGGGCTCGGATTGCCGGAAAAAGACTACTACCTGCGAACGGGAGCGAAAGATATTGAGCTTAGGGATCAGTATGCGGCACATGTGGCGAAGATGCTGGAACTGGCCGGAAGCTCGCCGGAGAAGGCTACGAAGGATGCCCATTCGATTCTGACGTTCGAGACAGCACTGGCCAAGGCGTCGATGGGTGTGACCGAGATGCGCGACCCGGAGAAGACGTACCATCTGCAACCGATTGCCAAGTTTGAAGCGACAGTGCCAGGGATGAACTTTGGAGAGTTTCAAGATGCGATCCATTCGCCGCGCGTGAGCGAGATCAATAATGCGACGCCGGAGTTCTTCCCTGCTCTGATGAAGGAGATTCATGCGACGGACCTTGAGACATTGAAAGCCTATATGCGGTATGAGGTGTTGACGACGTCGGCGGGCAGACTGCCGAAGAGGTTTGACGCGGAGAACTTCGACTTCTACGGCCGCAAACTTAATGGGCAGCCGGAGCAGGCGGCGCGGTGGAAGCGCTGTTCGAATTCGGTGAATGGCGCGCTGGGCGAGGCTCTGGGCAAGGTGTATGTGGAACAGTACTTCGCCGGAGATAGCAAAACAAAGATGGTGGAGATGGTCGCTGATATTGAAGCAGCGATGGGACGGGACATCGACCAACTGGAGTGGATGTCAGCCACGACCAAGACGCGAGCAAAGGAGAAGTTGCACGAAGTTACGAATAAGATCGGCTATCCGGACAAGTGGCGAGACTATACGAAGCTGGAGATCAAGCCGGATGATGCGTTAGGTAATGCTCGTCGCGCAGATGCGTTCGAGAACGACCGGCAGCTGGCTAAGATTGGACAACCGGTCAACATCTTCGAATGGGATATGACCCCACCTACGGTGAACGCTGATTACGATCAAAGCCAAAATACGATCAACTTCCCTGCTGGGATCTTGCAACCTTCGTTCTACGATCCGAAGCAGGATGATGCGGTGAACTATGGTCATATCGGCTCGGTGATTGGGCACGAGCTGACGCACGGATTCGACGACGAGGGCAAGAAGTTTGATGGGAAAGGCAACCTGAGCGATTGGTGGACGGCGGAGGATACGAAGAACTTCGTGGTTCGGACAGATTGCCTGGTGGATGAGTACGGCAGCTTCGTTGCCGTAGATGATGTGAAGGTGAACGGCAAGCTGACGCTAGGCGAGAACACTGCGGACAATGGCGGGTTGTTGTTGGCGTATATGGCTTATCTCGATCGCGCTAAGAAAGAAGGTGTGGATCTGACGGCGAAGAAAGATGGATACACTTCAGCGCAACGATTTTATATCGGCTATGCGCAGAACTGGTGCGAGAACTCGCGGCCGGAGCAGGTGCGGACGCAGGTGTTGACCGATCCTCACTCGCCGGATCACTTCCGCGCGAATGGTGCGATTGTGAATCAGCCTGGATTTGCATCGGCATTTGGTTGCAAGAAAGGTGCCCCGATGGTGCCGGTGAAGAGCTGTCGCGTCTGGTAAAAGCGCTTGGGTTCGATGTGCTGCGGGAGAGAGGCTTCGGCTTTCTCTCCCGTTCGCTTTTAAGTGTGCGAGAGTGGAAGGATGGCAGTTTTGGAGAAAAGACGGGCACTGGGGTTTGCGGCGTGTGCGCTGGCTAGTTCGTTTTGGGGGTGCGGATTTTTCTTTGGCAAGATTGCGCTGGCAAAGATGAGCTTCGCGCATATGGTGCTGTACCGGTTTCTGTTTGCGATGGTGGTGCTGCTGCCGTTGTTGGTGACGCATCGTCCGGGGCTGAACAGGAGGGAGTGGGGGTTGCTGTTGGTGGCTTCGTTTCTGGGAGTGCCGCTACAGTTTTTGATTCAGTTCTATGCGCTTTCGATTACTACGGTGAGCCATGCTTCGTTGATGGTGGGGACTATGCCGGTGATTCTTGCGGTGGGGGCGGCGGTGTATGCGCATGAGCGGATGGATTGGGTGGGGTGGGTGGCGTTGGCGGGATCTACTTGCGGGGCTGGGCTGATTGCGTTGGGTGGCGGTGCGCATTCGAAGGGTGGTGCGACGCTGACTGGAGATGCTTTGGTGGTGGTGTCGTTGATGATTGCTTTGTTCTGGATACTTTTGAATAAGCAGCTGATGGGGCGGCACTCGCATATTGTGGTGACGGCGTATGGGTTGTTGCTTGGGACCTTGATGTTGATGATTTGGGTGCCGGTGCGGTATGGGATGCCGCCGGTGGCGGGGGTGTCGGTTAAGGCTTGGCTGGCGCTGGCGGCTAGTGGAGTGCTTTGTACGGCAACGACTACGCTGCTGTGGAACTGGGGAATGACGCAGGTTCCGGCTTCGCAGGCGGGGGTGCTATTGAATATGGAGCCGCTGATCGGGAGCTTGCTGGGGGTGATTGTGTTGGGGGAGCGGTGGGGGCCCAGTGCGTGGGTTGGGGGTGGGCTGATTCTTGCTTCGGCGGTGACATTGACGACGCGGTCGAAGACCAGAGTGCGCGAAGATATGGTGCTGGCTGGTTAGTTTGTGGTGGTTTGTGGTAATTGGGTGGTGAGTTTTTTGGTGGTATGTCTCCAGATGAGGCTAAGGGTGGTGCCCGCTACCATCAGACCCGCGCAGAGGCCCATCCATAGGCCGACGGCTCCGTAGTGAAAGCGGAAGCCAAAGAGGTAGCCGATGGGGAGGCCGATGATCCAGTAGCCGATGATTTGGACAAAGAGGCCAGCGTGGGTGTTTCCTGCTCCGCGCAGGGAGCCGGTGGCTGTGATCTGGAGGCCATCAAAGAACTGGAAGATGGCGGCGACGAAGAGGAGCGGGATGGTGGCGGCGATAACGTCGCGGTCGGCGGTGAAGCTGCTGGCGATGGCGCGGGGGAACAGAAGTAGAACGGCGGAGAAGCAGGCCATGACTCCGGCTCCGAGAAGGATGGCTGCCCATCCGGCTGAGGCGGCTTCGTTGGGGGCTTTGCGGCCGATGGCCTGGCCTACTCGAACTGCCGCTGCGGCGGAGATGGCGAAGGGAACCATGAAGGTGAAACTGGCGCAGTTGAGGGCAATCTCGTGTCCGGCGAGGGGGAGACGGCCCATGACTCCGATGAGGAAGGTGACCATGCCGAAGATGGAGATTTCGACGAAGATCTGACCGCCGGCGGGGGCTCCGAGGAGGGCGAGGCGACGGACGCGGTGGGGCTCGAAGTGGCGAGCCATGCTGGCGAGGCCGTAGTGGTGGCGGCGCTCGATGCGCCAGAGGGCGATGACCATGAAGAGGGCGAGATAGCAGCGGGAGAAGGAGGTGGCGAGGCCTGCGCCTGTGACTCCAAGGGCCGGGATGTGGAGGGGGCCGAAGGAGTGGCCGTAGATGAGGAGCCAGTTGCCGACTACGTTGATGAGGTTGGCTGTGACGAGAGCGACGGCGATGGGACGGACGTGGTTGAAGGCCTGAAGGTAGCGGCGGAGGGTGAAGTAGAGAAAGAGAGCCGGGGTGCCGTAGTTGAGAGCGCCGAGGAAGGCGACCGAGCCGGTGAGGACGGCGTGGTCGATGGGGAGGCGCAGCATGAGGACCGGGGCGCAGAGGATGATGAGGATGAGCGTGAGGGCTAGTCCTGCAGCGAGGATGAGGCCGTGGAGGAGCCAGCGGTTGGCTTCGTCGAAGCGGCCTGCCCCGTGGGACTGGGAGAGGTAGGTATCCAGGCCGAGGAGAACACCTGCAATGCCAAAGGCGATGGTGTTGTAGAGGACCTGACCGAGAGCCGCGGCGGAGATGGCGAGGGCAGGGTTGGCCATGTGGCCGACCATGATGGTGTCGACGATACCCATGGACATCCAGCCGAGTTCGGCGAGGATGAGCGGGAGGGCGAGCGTTAGGACTGGCCGGATTTGTTGGCGAATGGACATTTTGTTTTGAGCTACCCCTCCCCTCCCCCCTTGGGGGTATTTTGTACGGAAGTTGTTTCTTATCTGATGGATAGACGCTACTACCGTCTGCAAAATATTCATTGCAAAAGGGTTGCGCCTAAAATACTTATTTTGTTCAACTTACAGGATCTGGTGCGTCGTAAAAATGAGACCCCGGATTTAGGCCGGGGTTCTTTGAGGTGTGGTTTCAGTATAGCTGGTTGAGGGAAACTAATGCGCCACGCGAATCTGCTGGTCTGGCGCGGGGATTTAGGTGTTGGGGGGTTGACAACTTTTTGAAAGGTGGCGTTTCGCACCGTTTTGGAAAGTCAGGGAATCAAACCTTTTATTCCAGTCTGATCTACTACTCATTCAGAGACTTACGAGATTCGAGAGAGAGAGTACGCATGCGCGCCTATGTTGTCGAACGTCCTGAAGCAGACTTTACCCTGGTTGATCTTCCCCGCCCTGTTCCGGCAGTGGGTCAGGTGCTGGTGCGCGTGCATGCGAGTGGGGTGAATCCTCTGGATACGAAGATTCGTGCGGGGAAGGCCGGTCATGCAAAACAGCCTCTGCCTGCGGTGCTTGGGCTGGATATGGCTGGTGTTGTGGAGGAGATTGGCGGCGGTGTGACGGCATTTCGTCCGGGCGATGAGGTGTATGGCATGGTGGGCGGTGTGGGTGGGTTGCAGGGGACGCTGGCGGAGTTCGTTTTGGCAAATGCTGATCTGATTGCGTTGAAGCCTAAGTCGCTTTCGATGCGTGAGGCGGCAGCGCTGCCTTTGATCACGATTACGGCCTGGGAGGGCATCGTGGATCGGGCTGGGATTCGGGCTGGGGTGCATGCCGGGCAGAAGGTGCTGGTTCACGCGGGGGCAGGCGGAGTGGGGCACGTTGCGGTGCAGCTTGCGAAGGCTTTTGGCGCGGAGGTGTTTGCGACGGTGTCGGCGGAGAAGCGAAGCGTTGCTGAGGAGTTCGGAGCAACACCGATTGACTATCGTGCACTTTCGACGGAGCAGTATGTGGAGTTGCATACTGGCGGCCAAGGCTTCGATGTGGTGTATGACACGGTGGGAGGCGCGACGATTGATGCGTCGTTCGTTGCGGTGAAGCGGTATACCGGCCATGTGGTGAGCTGCCTGGGATGGAGTACGCACTCGCTGGCTCCGCTGTCGTTTCGTGGAGCGACGTACTCTGGCGTGTTCACGCTAATGCCTCTGCTGACGGGGTTTGGACAGGAGCATCATGGGGAGATTCTTCAGCAGGCTGCGGCGCTGGCTGACGATGGCAAGTTGAGGCCGCTGATGAATAAAGAGCGTTTTGGTGCGGCTGATATTGGTGCGGCGCATGCTCTGGTGGAGGCTGGGGCTTTGGGCAAAGTGGTGGTTGATCTTTAGTGGTTTACTCGTTGGTTGGGTTTGGTGGGATGGCAGCGGCTCGCAGGATTTACACGGCTGTAATCTGCGGACGTGTGGGGTTACCTACACTTTCAATCATGCTTGATCAACCTTTGACTCATAGTTTTACGAACGGAAAGAGCGAGGGGACGACGATTCTGAAGCTCGTTGGACCGCTGACTTTGTCCACGATGTTTGGTTTTCAGAACGAGTTTCGCAGCAATACGCCGCAGGTGATGATCGTCGATCTGAGCGAGTCGCCGTATATGGATTCGGCTGGGCTGGGGCTGCTGATGAACTACTATGTGTCGGCAGAGAGCCATGGACGGAAGCTGCTGCTGGTGGGTGCGAATGAGCGGATTCAGGCTATCCTGGAGATGACGAAGGTGCAGCAGATTTTGAAGAACTTTCCCAGTGTTGAGGCGGCTGAGGCGAGTTTGTAACGGCTACTGCGTCCTGCCGGACGGGCCCCACTTCGCGTGGGGCGGTCACTTCGTGACGCGTATACCTTGCTCGGTAGGTTAGCTGCTTGGGGCCTCGCGTTGCTCGGCGTGGGGGGCTTATTGTGGGGTGATGATGCCTCCTACGGGCATGCTCTTTGGGAGCGGGGGCTTCTTTTCGTTTGGGCGCTTGAGGTGCATGGCTTCGGCGGTCATGTCGGTGTACTTGAGGCCGGCGCCGGTATTGAAGAGGACAACCTTGTCGGTGGGCTTGAGTTCTCCGGTGGCGAGGAGCGCGTCGTAGGCTGCGGTGGCAGCGGCGCCTTCGGGAGAGAGGAAGATGCCCTCGTGTTTGGCCCAGTCGAGGATGCTCTTCAGGATCTGTTCGTCGGTGAAGGCCAGGGCTTTGCCTCCGGACTGGCGGACGATGTCCAGGATGATGGCGTCGCCGTAGGGCTTGGGGACCCGTAGGCCAGCGGCGAAGGTGGCGGCGTTCTGGAAGAACTCGCTGGCAGGCTTGCCTTCTTCGAAGGCTTTGGCTACTGGGGCGCAGCCGCTTGCCTGGAGTGCGTACATCTTTGGGCGCTTGCTTCCCTTCTCGATCCAGCCTAGTTGCTCCATCTCCTCGAAGGCCTTCCACATGCCGATGAGGCCTACGCCGCCGCCGGTAGGGTAGAAGACGGCGTCGGGGTACTGCCAGCCGAGTTGCTCGACTAGTTCGTAGCCCATGGTTTTTTTTCCTTCGACGCGATAGGGCTCCTTGAGGGAGGAGATGTCGAACCAGACTTCGCTGGCGGGGAGGTTGGCGTCGCGCTGGGCCTTGATGTTTTCGGCGAGCATGCGGGCGCAGTCGGAGATGAGGCCGTCGACCATGGTGACGTCGGCTCCATAGAGGATGCCTTCGAGGTAGTTGGCGAAGGGGACGTCCTGCGGCATGAAGAGGTGGGCTTTGATGCCGGCTGCGGCGGCGTAGGCTGCGAGGGCTCCTGCGGCGTTGCCTGCGGAGGGGACGGCGAGATGCTGGAGGCCGAAATGTTTCGCCATGGTGACGGCGAGGCTGAGGCCGCGGGCTTTGAAGGTGCCAGTGGGGTTGGCTCCTTCTTCCTTGATGTAGAGGCCGGGGTAGCGCTTGCTGTGGAGGAGCGGCGTCCAGCCTTCGCCGAGGGTGACGGGGGTTACGTCGGGCAGGACGCTGGCGTAGCGCCACATGCCGAGGCTCGCTGGGCTGGCTGCGGCGCGGGCGGCGATGTCTTCACGCTTCGCGGTTTGCTTGAGCTTGTCCATGTCGTAGCGGACGTAGAGAGAGCCTGCGCAGAGGGGGCAGAGGGTTTGAGGAGTGTCGGCAGATAGGTGGTGATGACAGCGAGAACATTCGAGCGAAGCAATAACGGCCATATATTAGATGCTAACGGAAAATAAGCCAGCTGCGCGCGGTGCGGTCACTTCGTGACGGTATACCCCTTTGGGTGACGCTCCCGTTGGTCGCGATCAGGATTTTTTTCCGCCGACCATCGGGAGGCCCTAACGCAGCCAGGTATACGTGCACGAAGTGACCGCTGCCCGCGCAGGCGCTCTGAGAGACGTCAGTGGCGCTTGAGCCAGCGGCGGGACGAGAAATCCGTAACGATGCTGGCGGCGAGAAGCACGAGGCTGATGGCGAAGGCGCTGATGACCCAGTTGAGCTCCATACGGCCTTTGAGCATGAACCTGTCGAGCAGGGCCAGCACGAGGACGAGCACCGCCGCTTCGGCAAAGAACGACGAGCAGCGCGGAGCGGCGATGGCGATCAGGTCGAGGAGCGGGGATGGTTTCTTTTGAGGCGGAGCTTCGCCGCCAGAAGGAACCAGCGCGATTCGGTTGGAGGGCTGGGAAGAGGCTGGGATTTGCTGCGGTGAGATGCTCCCGAAGGGAGTTAGTACATTTTTGTGAAACATAAACAAGCCTTTGTAGTGCCTGGTTCCAGTGTCGCCCGGGGCTGCGTGAATGTCGAGTGAATTTCCTGTAAATGCAAGACACTGAATGGTTTATGAATATTTATACAGGGCAGATGAGAGAATATGCATAGGAATTGAGGGTTGCATGCGCTTGATCGCGGTGGATATGGATGGGACGCTGGTGGGGCCGGATGGGCGGGTGAGTGCGCGGAATCTGGCTGCGATGAAGGCGGCGGAACGGGCTGGGATGCGAGTGGTGGTGGCTACGGGGCGACGGCACTCCTATGCGATGAGGGTGCTGCGTGGGTTGGGTCTGCGGGAGGAGGATGCGCTGATCAGCTCGAATGGGACGGTGACCCGGACGATTGGGGCGACGCTGCTGGAGAGGACTTTGCTGCCGGTGGAGACGGCTCGGTGGTTGTGTGGGCATGTGGATGAGTTTCGCAATGCACTGGTGGTGACTTTCGATAAGGTTCGGACGGATGGAGAGGATGTGCGCGGGGCTCTGGTGGTGGAGCATCTGGCGGAGCTGAATGCGAGCATCGGCAGGTGGATGGAGGCGAATGAGCCGTATATCGAGTGCGTGGTGCCGATTGAGAAGGCGCTGGAGGGGGATGCGCCGATCCAGATGATGCTTTGCGGGACGGTGGAGCGGATGCGGAGGGCGGAGGCACGGCTGCTGGAGCATCCGGGGGTGTCGGCTGTGGGGGTGACGCCGCTGCGGAAGGATGAGGTGCGACGGCTGGAGAATATTGGTTTGACGAAGGGTGGGATTTCTCCTCAGGAGAGAGCTTCCGTCGTGGAGGCGGCGCTGCATCGGACGGAGTATCCGGCGAGGGATTTGAGCATCGTGGATATTCTGCCTGCGGGGTGCAGTAAGGGGTCGGCGCTGCTGCGGCTGGCGGAGACACAGGGGATAACGGTGGAGGAGATTCTGGCGATTGGAGACAACTGGAATGATGTTTCGATGCTGGAGGTTGCGGGGAAGGCTGTGTTGATGGGGAATGCACCTGAGGACTTGAAGGCGATGGCTGCGGAGCGAGGGTGGCGAATGGGGCTGCGGCATGACGAGGATGGCGTGGCAGAGGCAATTGAAGCCGTGTTGAACGGTTTGCCAGTGACACGATAGTGGGAGTTTTTGATTGAGCCGGTGTTCTGGCTGGGGTGGTAGGCTTTAAGGGTGGCAATCTGTTTTAAAGCGTTTGCGTTTGGCTTAGTGATGGCAGCGGTGTGTCCGCTGACACATGCGGCTGAGCATGTGACGTTGAAGAATGGGTTCGAGGTGGACTGCGTTCGGCGAGAGATGGTTGGGGATAAGGTCCGGCTCTTCTTCGCGGAGAAGGGGAAGCCTGCTTCGGACGCGAACTATATGGAGGTTACGGCCGACTCGGTGGTTCGGGTGGAGACGGTTGCTGATGTTCCAGAGCCGGTGGTGGAAGCTAAGGCGCCTTCGGCGATTACTTTGATGACTGCTCCTACGAAGGAAGAGATGCATGAGATGTTGGCGCATGCGGGGGCGGCGCATAACATTGACGAAGATCTGCTGGCGAGCGTGGTGAGAGCAGAGAGTGGTGGACAGGTGCGGGCGGTTTCGCGGACTGGCGCGCAGGGCTTGATGCAACTGATGCCTGGGACCGCGAGTGCGATGGGCGTTGAGGATTCGTTTCGGCCGGAGCAGAATATTTCGGGTGGGACAGCTTATCTGGATATGCTGCTGACGCGGTATCACGACAATGTGGCGCTGGCGCTGGCGGCTTATAACGCTGGACCAGGCGCGGTGGATAAGTATCATGGGGTGCCTCCGTATCGTGAGACCCGGCAGTATGTTTCCAGGGTGATTCGCGAGTTCAACCGGCGGAAGCAGATGGCGATGGTCGCTCAGGCTCGGTAGCTACAGACCAAGAGAGAGATTTGATGACGAAGCGTAATGGAGTGGTGTGGGGAGTCGGCATAGTTGCGCTGGTGGTGCTGGTGTGGCTGTTTCGGACGAAGATGCAGTTCGATTGGGCTAACTTCTGGCATCAGCTTCGGTATGTGAGCCTGGGACATATCATCGCTGGAATTGTACTGACTTACGTTACATACTTTCTGCGGGCAGTGCGATGGTCGGTTTTTCTGTCGCCTACGAAGAAAGTCTCCCCTGCGTCTCTGCTGGGTTCGCAGTTCATTGGATTTACGGCGGTGGCGTTGTTTGGACGGCTGGCAGACTTCACGCGGCCTTACCTGGTGGCGCGACGGGTGAACCTTCCACTGAGCTCACAGATAGCGGTCTGGACGATTGAGCGCATGTTCGATTTGGGAGCTGCTGCGCTGATTTTTTCGGGAGCGCTGGCTTTTACTCCGAAGGGCTTGCCTCATCATGAGGTGTTTGTTCGAGCAGGCGCCATAAGCATGGGTTTGACGCTTACGATTGCGGTCTTTGCGGGAGTAGTGCGAGCCGCTGGCGGCGTGGTAGCAGCATTTGCCCGCGGGACGGTGGGGATGGTTTCGAAGTCCGCTGGGGAGAGCATCGCTACAAAGATCATCGGATTTCGTGATGGGCTGAATGCGTTGTCTTCTGCACGGGATTTTGGTGTGGTGACGCTCTTGTCGCTGACGATGTGGATGATGATCGGGTTCGCTTATCTGGAGACGGCGCATGCGTTTGTGCACACGCCTGAGTTGGCGAATGTGACTTTTTCGCGGACGATGTTGTTGATGGCGGCTAGTATCGGTGGTTCGCTGTTGCAGCTTCCGATTATTGGGTGGTTTACGCAGATTGCGATTACGGCTGCCGCGATGCATACGTTTTTTGGTGCGCCGCTTGAGGCTGCTACGGCTTGCGGAGCATTGTTGCTGATAGTGACTTTTCTCTGCATCATTCCTATTGGGTTGATCTACTCGCGGGTTGAGCATGTGAGTTTGAAGAAGGTCGCCGAGGAGAGTGAGGCTGCTGGAGCCGCCGTTGTTGAAGCGGATTTAGGGTAAAGACTTTGTCCTGCCGGACGAGCGCCCTGCGCGGGCGGCGGTCACTTCGTGACTTGTGTACCTTTTCCGGTGAGTGAAGTGCTTTGGACCTCCCATTGGCCGGCGCGATGAGCGTGCTTGTGCGCTGGTAGAATCGACTTATTCCGATGAAGTGCCCCTACTGTGGTTTTGCCCAGGACCGAGTTGTCGATTCACGCGAGAGTAAAGACGCGGATTCGATACGCCGGCGCCGGGAGTGCGAAGGCTGTAACAAGCGATTTACGACGTATGAGCGGATCGACGAGATCCCCTACATGGTGGTGAAAAAAGATGGACGGCGAGAGAAGTTCGACCGGCAGAAAGTGCTGAGTGGGTTGCTGCATGCCTGCGAGAAACGGCCTGTCGCGGCTGTGAATCTGGAACGAATTGTTGATGAGACTGAAGCGTACGTGGTCGATTCGCCGGAGCGCGAACGGACGACGAACGAGGTCGGGGAGTTGATTATGTCGCGGTTGAAGGATATCGATACCGTGGCTTATATCCGGTTCGCGAGCGTGTACCGGGACTTCAAGGATGTTCGCGAGTTCAAGGAAGAGCTGGAAGAGTTGTTGAACGGAAAAGATCCCAGGAAAAAGGTAAAAACTTAACGCGGATCTTCCCCGATGACACGGATTTAAGAACAGGCAACGGCAAATGCAAATGCGGGGGTTCTTCCCCTTCGGCTCCGCTCAGGGTCAGAATGACAACGTAAAAACCTCAGAGGCACGAAGTAAAGCGGCACCAAATTTCGAAAGCGGTTCGACGGATTTAAAGAAAAGGCGGTAGTGGATGACGGCAGCGAAGAAGACGCACAGGATTACTTTGATTCCGGGAGATGGGATTGGGCCGGAGGTCTCTGGCGCGGTGGTAAAGATTCTTGAG
>Ga0302220_10002273_pt1 | contig 14221 bp, 12 predicted proteins | sample II_Palsa_E1_3_FD_194572 | JGI IMG/M metagenome (GOLD analysis project Ga0302220, IMG submission 194572) | Peat permafrost microbial communities from Stordalen Mire near Abisko, Sweden - II_Palsa_E1_3 | ecosystem: Environmental > Terrestrial > Soil > Palsa > Peat permafrost | place: Sweden...
AGGTCAGCGCCACGTTGAGTAGCGATGCCAGCGGTTCGCAACTGACCTACAACGGCGTAACCGCCCGCTTCGGCTGGACGCGTGACGGCAGTGGCAGTGGCGCCGGCAGCGGCAGCAGCAGTGGCAAGGGCAGCAACGACAGCAACGGCAGCGGCAACGCGTATAGCCTGACCGTGACGCTGGACGATGCCCGCGCAACCGGCCGCGTATTTGCGCAGGGCGACACATTCACCGTCTTTCATCAGGGCCGCGCCATGCCGCTTGAATGGCAAGACCCGCTCAGCCATGCCGACGAAGGCGATCATCGCGAAGGCAAGCTCACGGCACCGATGCCCGGCAAGGTCATCGCAATTTTGGTCGCGCCGGGTAGTTCGGTTGAAAAAGGCGACGCGCTGCTGGTAATGGAAGCGATGAAGATGGAGCACACGATCCACGCGCCGGCTGCCGGCACGGTGGATGAAATTTTGTTTGCGATCGGCGATCAGGTCCAGGAGGGTGCGCAGTTGCTGGCGTTTACTCCGGCCGAGGCCGAGGTTGCGCTCGCCGCGGACTAGACGCCGCGTTCGAAACCTGGGGCTGCTCGCGCTCGGGCGGCACCCAACGTCATGTTTCCGAGCGTGGTCTGGCGATCGTTGCACCGATCTTCACTGGATGAAGGGCATGGATTTACTGGTTTATGTCGCAGATGCCGATGCCGCAAAGTGGCTCGCAGGTTTTGCCGAACGGATGCCCCATGCGCGCGTGCGCGCTTGGACTCCGGGCGATAGCGGCCACGCCGACTACGCGATAGTCTGGAAACCACCGGCGCAGATGCTGGCGGCACGCCAGGGCTGGCGAGCGATCTTCAACCTCGGTGCGGGCGTCGATGCGCTGCTCGACCTGGAGCGTGCTACACCGGGGTTGCTGCCGCCCGAACTCGCGCTGATCCGCCTGGACGACGCGGGCATGGCGAGCCAGATGGCGGAATATGTCGCGCATACGGTGTTGCGGTATATGCGCCGCTTTGACGAATACGCGGCGCAGCAAACGCGACGCGAATGGCACACGCTCAAGCCGCATCCGCGCACGAGCTTTCACGTGGGCGTGCTGGGCCTCGGGCAACTCGGCATGCAGGTGGCGCAAACCTTGGTCGGGCTCGGTCTGCCGGTGCGCGGCTGGAGCCGCAGCGCCAAGGACTCTCCGGGTATCGCCAGCTTTCACGGCGAGCAACCGTTTAGCGCGCAGTTCGACGCATTTCTCAGCGGCGTACGCGTGCTGGTGAACCTGCTGCCCAACACGCCGCAAACGCGCGACATCCTGAACCGCGACACCTTCGCCAAGCTGGCGAAATCGGGAGAGCCCGCTTATCTGATCAACGTGGCGCGTGGCGCGCATCTGGTTGAGGCCGACCTGCTCGCGGCGCTTGCGCAGCAACAGATAGCCGCGGTCACGCTCGATGTGTTTCGCGAGGAGCCGCTGCCGCAAGATCATCCATTCTGGAGCGAACCGCGCATCACCATCACACCGCATATTTCAGCTCTGACCCTGCGCGACGAAAGTATCGACCAGATCGTGGCCAAGATTGCCGCGCTGGAGCAAGGGATGGCGGTAAAGGGTATGGTTGAGGTTGCCCGAGGATATTAAGAATAAGTCAGCACGCTAAAAAAGCCGGGGCCGACTGAACCGGCGCATTGCACAGGAGAAATGCCATGAAATTTCCCGAACACGTCAAAGTGGTTGAAGTGGGTCCGCGCGACGGCCTGCAGAACGAAAAAGACTGGGTACCCACCGTCATCAAGGTCGAACTGATCGACCGGCTGACCGCCGCCGGTTTCGCCAACATCGAAGCTGCGTCGTTCGTGTCGCCCAAGTGGGTGCCGCAAATGGCGGACGGCTCGGAAGTGATGGCTCGCATCAAGCGCGGCCCGAACACGATCTATTCGGCGTTGACGCCGAACCTGCGCGGCTTCGAGGCCGCGGTCGCGGCGGGCGTGGACGAAGTGGTGATCTTCGCTGCGGCCAGCGAGGCGTTCTCGCAGCGTAATATCAATTGCGGCATCGCCGAAAGCATCGCCCGGTTCGAACCGGTGGCGCAAGCGGCCAAGCAACATGGCTTGCGGCTGCGCGGCAGCGTTTCGTGCGCGCTGGGTTGCCCGTACCAAGGCGAAGTGCCGGTGTCGTCAGTGGTCGACGTGATCGAGCGGCTCGCAGCACTCGGTTGCGACGAAATCGATATTGCCGACACGATAGGCGTGGGCACCGCGGCATTAACCCGCGAGGTCATGGCCGCGGCCGTTCGTACCTTTCCGCGTGAACGCTTGTCGGGACATTTCCACGACACGTATGGGCAGGCGCTCGCCAACATCTATGCGTCGCTGGAAGAAGGCATCGCGATTTTCCACGCGTCGCTCGCGGGCCTGGGCGGTTGCCCGTATGCGAAGGGTGCGACGGGTAATGTGGCGACCGAAGACGTGTTGTATCTGCTGCATGGACTGGGCATACACACCGGCATCGATCTGACGCAGGTGGTTGCTGCAGGCGACTTCATTTCCACGGCGATCGGCAAGTCCAATGCATCGCGCGCGGGCAAGGCACTGCTCGCCAAGCAACGCGCTGCGGCCGAAGTCTAAACAACGCGAAGTACCATGCAAAGTACAACGTGAAGCACGATTGCGTACCTCGACCTTTATGAACTCTCCTGACTCAAGCGCCACCCCCACCTCAGGCGACGCATTCCCCGATGCAGCGCAACGGATTATCGAAGTGCTGCGCGCACGCGGCATGGACCTGCCCGTCGTGATGTTGCCCGAAACCGGCCGTACTTCGGCTGAGGCGGCGGCCGGCCTCGGCTGCGCTGTCGCACAGATCGCCAAGTCGATTATTTTCAGACGTCTTAGCGACGATGTGCCGGTGCTGGTGATTGCGAGCGGTGCGAACCGCGTCGACGAGACCAAGGTGGCAGCGCATACCGGTCCGATCGGCAAAGCCAACGCAAGATACGTGCGCGAAAAAACCGGTTACGCGATAGGCGGCGTCGCACCCATCGCGCATGCAACGAAGCCCGTGACCTTGATCGACGCCGACTTGCTCGAACTGGAAAGCCTGTGGGCGGCGGCAGGCCATCCGCACGCGGTGTTCAATGTAACGCCGGCACAATTGGTCGCGCTCACGGGCGCGCCGGTATGTGACGTGGCGCTGCGCGAATCCGATCTCGAACTGCAGAGCTCCTGACTCATGAGTTGCCGAATCATGGCCTCGCTGGTCATGGCCTCGCCACTCATGACCTACCAGCTCAAACCCTACTGACTTAGTACCCCTCGAACCATGTCCGCCCAAAGACCGTCTCCTTGCACCAGCGTATGCACCATGAACCCCGAGACGCAGCTATGCGACGGGTGCTTGCGTACGCTGGGTGAAATCGCCACGTGGTCACAATTGAGCGCCGCGCAACAGCGCCAACTGCGCGCGACGCTGCGGCAGCGACGCGCGCTGCAAGAGCGCCGCGACCCACCCACCGGAGCGTCGTTGCAATGAAGCTGCCTGCACGGCTCGTCAATGTCGGCGAGCGTTGTTCCAAGAATCTGACGCTGAACGAAGAGAACATCAAATCGTTCGCCACACGCGTCGAAGATTTCAATCCGCTGCATCACGACGCCGAATATGCGGCACAGTCGCGTTTCGGCGGCTTGATCGCGTCGGGCACCCAACCCGTCGCCTATTTCATGGCCATGCTGGCCAGCCATTTTTGTGATGAGCGCCAACCGCTGGGCCTCGAGTTTTCGATGAAACTGAGGAAAGCGGCCCATCTTGGCGATACGCTGACGATGAGTTGGGAAGTGACCGAATCTCACTGGAAGGAAAGTCTGAACGGCGACATGGTCACGTTGGCCGGCCAAATCGTCAACCAGCGCGGTGAAACGGTGACGCTGGGCTGCGCGAAAATTCTGGTGATGCCCAAAACCAGCACGGCCGCAACGGATACCGACCGCGCGGCTAACGCATGAGCGCGCCCACCTTGCCGGCGTCGATGCACGTCTTCGAGCGTGGCTGGCTATCGTCAAACAATATCCTGCTGCGCGGCCGCAACGGCAATGCATTGGTCGACACCGGCTACTCCGCGCATGCACCTCAAACGCTGGCACTCGTGCAAAACGCTTTGGGCGAGCAAACGCTGGCCTTGATCGTCAACACGCATCTGCACTCCGACCACTGCGGCGGCAACGCCTTGCTGCAACAGCATTACGGTGCGCAGATCGCGATTGCGGCGCACGAAGCCAACGCCGTGCGCAACTGGGACGAAGACCAACTTAGCTTCAAGGCCACCGGCCAAACCTGCGAGCCGTTTACGTTCGATCGCACACTGACGCCCGACTCGACGATCGAACTCGGGGATCTCGAATGGCGCATCCTCGGAGCACCCGGCCACGACCCGCATTCGCTGATGCTGTATTGCGATGATCACAGCATTTTGATCAGCGCCGACGCATTGTGGGAAAACGGCTTTGGCGTGATCTTTCCGGAGCTGATCGGCGATAGCGGATTTGCCGAGCAGCAGGCGGTGCTTGAAGAGATTGCACGGCTGAAGCCACGCGTGATTATTCCCGGTCACGGCGCACCGTTTGAAAATACGGAGGCGGCTCTGGAACGCGCGTTTTCCCGGCTCGCCTATTTGCGCACCGATCCGTTGCGTAATGCCCGCCACGCGCTGAAGGTGCTGATCGTGTTCAATCTGCTGGAGACGCGGACGTTGTCGATGGTGGAGTTGCTTGCGATGGTGCACGACGCGGCCATCATGCGCGTTTGCGCCGAGACGCTGATTGGTGAGGCTCTCCCGGATGACGATGATGTCGCCTGCAAGACATTGCTGGTATCGCTGTTGGCGGATCTGGAGCGAGGTGGCGCGCTGGTCGTGGAAGGCGAGAGTATCCGCGCGGCTTGACTGCGTGCCTTAATGCAGCTGTGACGCGCAGCTGCAAACGGCGCCGCAAAAAGAGAAAGCCGCCCGGCTATGAACGCTGGCGGCCTAAGAATACTGAAACATAAATTGTGAGACGTGATCAACGTCAAAACCATAGTACCGCGCCCAAACCCTTGCCGCATCGGGACTTTCCCTCGATCAAGCGGTCCGCAACGCGGACAACGCGCACAAAACCGTATAGCCGCTGCGACTCGGTGGTGCGACAGACCTTACACCAGGGCGTCCAGACCCTTGCGATCCACCAGATCGAGCAGTTTCAGCGACGGCCCGTTCGGCCGCTTCTGCCCTTGCTCCCACTTCTGCACGGTCGATGTGCTGGTGTTCAGGTAGGCCGCGAACACCGCCTGGCTGGCATGGCTGCGCTGGCGCAGTCGCTTGATCTGCGCCGCGCTATAGTCCTTGATCGGCGGCAGGCACAGCGCATCGAATTCCCGCAGCGTGACCGCATCCATCGCCCCAGCCTGATGCAACCCTTGCGCTGTTTCATGCAGCGCGTTCAGTAGCTTACTCATCGTTTTCTACCTCATATAACTCGCCAGCCTGTAGCGCCAGCGCCCGGCCCAGTAGTCTGTTGGGACGTAGTCCCGCGACAGAAAGGTATAATTTATTTACCCAATAGGTAAATAAATGTATCATAATCGGCTACAGAGGAGCGTTCTTGGAAATCCGATTCAAGAGCAAGAAGCTGCGCGAAACTTGCGAAAAGCAGGCTATCGCGAGGAAACTACTTGGCGATACAAATGCGCGCAAGCTTACCACTAGACTTGCCGACTTGGAGGCGGCTACGCGGGTAACCGACCTGATAGCGGGCAATCCGCATCCGCTCAGCGGCGATCGTCATGGTCAGTTCGCGATGAATCTTGCGGGAGGGTGGCGGTTGGTGTTTGAACCAGCCAACGATCCCATCCCCCGGAAAGAAGACGCCTCCGTCGATTGGTCTCAAGTGACCGTCGTTTCGATTGAATACATTGGTGACTACCATGACTGATCAGGCCGTAACTGATGCGACACCGTTCGCGCCCGATTGGGTCTCGCCACCGGGCGACACAATCATTGACCTGGTTGACGAGCGCGAATGGACTCAGGCTCAACTGGCTGAACGTTTGGGGTACTCGCTTAAGCACGTCAATCAGCTCATCAAAGGCAAGGTGCCTTTGACTGAAGACGCGGCTATCCGTTTGGAAAGCGTGCTGGGCGCGCCAGTGGGTTTCTGGCTTAAGCGCGAAGCCCAATACCGCGAGCGCGCCGCGCTGCTGGATGCGGCGCAGCGTCACGCAAGTATGGTGCATTGGCTGGACAAGCTGCCCGTCAGGGAATTGATGGAAGCTCAGGTGATTCCCAAGCGACGGATCGATGCCAGATCTAAGCCAGGACTCGTGGCGGAACTGCTAGCGTTCTTTGGTGTGGCCACCCCGGACCAGTGGCAAGCACATTACGGCTGCATGGAGCTGGCGTTCCGCCGCAGTCAGGCAGATCAATCCGATGTGGGTGCTATCTCGGCATGGCTGCGCATGGGCGAACGCGTTGCAGAAAAGTTGGACGGCCCCCGCTATGATGAAGCCCGTTTCCGAGTTGCGCTACGAGATATTCGCCTGCTTACTACGCTATCGCCGCAAGAGTTTCAACCGCGTCTGTCAAGGCTGCTTTACGAAGCGGGAGTAGCGCTGGTGCTGGTGCCAGCCATACCGCGCGCTCATGTTTCAGGTGTCGCGCGTTGGCTCAATCCACATCGACCGTTAATTCAACTTTCTCTCTACGGCAAGTCCAACGACCGCTTTTGGTTTACTCTGTTTCACGAGGCTGCTCATATCCTGCTGCATAGTAAGGAAAAGAAGTCCGTTTTCCTTGATGACCCCAGCAAGGCCGGCTCGGGCTCGATCGAGGAGCAAGAGGCCGATGCTTGGGCACGGGATTTCCTGATTCCTCCTGATAGGGCAACTACCTTGGCAGATCTCCCCAAGACCAAGCTCGCCGTATGTTCGTTTGCGGCTCAAGTCGGGCTACATCCTGGCATCGTCGTCGGGCGGTTACAGCATGACAAATTAATCGAAGTCACTTGGATGAATGATTTGAAGGTCAGTTTCTGTTTCAAGAAAGCAGATTGATCAATGATATGGATTGGCACCCGTGACCTAGCCCTTTCAGGCTAAGTCCTTAATTCTATTGGTGGGGCGTGACAGATTCGAACTGTCGACCTACGGATTAGGAGTCGGTTGCACCAGCAACCCGGGGACTTCCCCCAATCGCGGTCTTCCGCACGCCCTGCCTGGAACACCGCCCCCAGCCCCAGTCGGGTTCGACTGATCAAGCCCCCGCGCTGCCGATGGCTTGCGCAATGGCGGTGCCCAAGTCAACGGTATTACCCTTACCGCCTAAGTCGGCGGTCAACGGCGCATGCGCCACGCCGCTGCTCAACACCTGTTCGATCCCAGTCAGAACCGCCGCGCCCGCTTCCGGATAGCCCAGGTGCTCGAGCATCAGGCCCCCACACCAGATTTGCCCGATCGGATTGGCGATGCCCTTGCCGGCAATATCTGGGGCCGAACCATGCACCGGTTCGAACAGACTCGGAAATTTGCGTTCCGGATTGATATTGGCCGACGGCGCGATACCGATCGTGCCGCACACCGCTGGCCCCAGGTCCGACAGGATGTCGCCAAACAGGTTGCTGGCCACCACCACATCGAACCAGTCCGGATGCGCGACAAACTGCGCGGTCAGGATGTCGATATGATATTTGTCTTGTTTGACCTGCGGGTAGCGCTGAGCCATCGCTGCGACTCGCTCATCCCAATACGGCATGGTGATCGCGATGCCATTGGACTTGGTCGCCGAGGTCAGATGCTTCTTCGGGCGGCGCGCTGCCAGCTCGAACGCATACTTCAGAATCCGGTCGACGCCGTGACGCGACATCACCGTCTCCTGCATGACGATCTCGCGCTCCGTGCCCTCGTACATGCGCCCGCCTATGCTCGAATACTCGCCCTCGGTGTTTTCACGGACCACGTAGAAATCGATATCGCCGGGCTTGCGGTCGGCCAGCGGCGAACGCACACCCGGCATCAGGCGGCAGGGCCGCAGGTTCACGTACTGGTCGAAGTCGCGCCGGAAGCGCAACAAGGAACCCCACAACGACACATGATCGGCAATTTTCTCAGGCCAGCCGACCGCGCCGAAATAGATCGCATCGTAGCGGCTGAGCACCTCGAACCAGTTATCGGGCAACATCTTGCCGTGCTTTTCATAATGATCCCAGCTCGACCAGTCGAACTGGTCGAATTGCAGGTCGATGCCGAAGCGGCGTGCGGTCGCGTCCAGCGCGCGGATGCCTTCGGGTATGACTTCCTTGCCGATACCGTCCCCCGGTATCACAGCGATACGATGTTGCGCCATGGTCTGGTCCTTTTCGGAATGAGCGTCCCCATCTCATTATAGAGCGTGCTCGCTCGCGCTACCTCTCGCGATAAACACCGTCTTTTTGAGTCGATTAATTGCCGGGCTCGCTGAGAGCCGCCTGCGCCGATGATCGAATACATGAACCGCAACCTTGTGGGATCCTCGCATCATCGAGGTTGATATCGTTGTATAAATTTATTATTAGGCTATCCTAATCTTAAATCGAATGATTATTTTTTGAGAAATATGACTTTTAATTGACTCACGCGCTCCCTTGTTCACTACGGAAAGGCGTCGCCACCGCTATGAAACACAAGATCGTGTCCCGTCGCACGCAAAACGGCACTGACAATGCCAACCCCGGACCCAGCGTGATTAAACGCACGGCTATCGCATCCGCGATCGAAACATCTCCGCTCAGCCAGGCGCCTCCCAAGCTCTCTGTGCCGGCCGATGTGGCGCCCATCGATCCGTCTCCACCGCCTACCGAAAACGGTTCCCACCATCCCATTTTCCCGGTCCATGAGGCTCCCGTGCTCAGCGGGCCGCAAGGCATACTCTACGATTTCAATTACGGCTGCCGCGTCAAGGTGAGCGGTGGCGGCTGGCGAGTGTGCATACGCGACGAAGAAGCTGGTGTCGTATTATTCGATGAAGACGCTTGCGATTCCATCATCAGCAGCACCAAAAAATACTGGGTCCGATTCAAACTCGAAGTGTTGCGCGACCATGTGCTGGTCTTCGAGCACAGCTTCGATCCCCGTGGGAAAACCGTCTACTTCCGCCTGCCCGAAGGCACGCTCGGTGACAACATCGCCTGGTTTCCGTACGTGGATGCGTTTCGCCGCAAGCATGGCTGCCATGTGGTGCTCTCGATGGCGCCGGGAATCTGGTCGCTGTTCGAGCACGCGTACCCGGAGCTGGAATATATCGATGTCAAAGACGAGGCCGCGCGCCGCAAGGATTTCTACGCCAGCTACTATCTCGGTATCTTTTTTCCTTGCGCCGATCGTTCGCATCAACCCACCGATTTCCGGGTCAGCGGGTTGCAAAAGACCATACCGTTCCTGCTCGGCCTGCCGCCCACGGAATTGCGCCCTAGGATTGGCCTGCCCAGCGATTCGGTACGCACTATTGCGCAGCCGTATGTCTGTATTGCCACGCACGCGTCGGCGCAAAGCAAGCATTGGAATCATCCCCTGGGTTGGATCAAGACAGTCGAACATCTGAACCGTCTCGGCTACCGGGTGCTCTGCGTGGACAAGCAGCAGGTGAATGGCTATGGCCTGTTATGGAACGCCATTCCCAATGGCGCCGAAGATTTTACCGGCGACCTGCCGTTGCTTGAGCGGGCCGAGTTGATCAAACACGCCGAATTTTTCGTGGGCTTGAGCAGCGGCTTGTCCTGGCTGGCCTGGGCGGTGGGCACGCCGGTGGTAATGATCAGCGGCTTCACACACCCTTTCAACGAGTTCGAGACGCCGTATCGGGTAATCAATTTCCATGCTTGCAATAGTTGCTGGAACGATACGACCGTCGAGTTCGATCATAAGGACTATATGTGGTGCCCACGTCATAAAGACACGGATCGCCAGTTCGAATGCTCGCGGCTGATCACGCCGGCGCAGGTGAACGCCACCATAGACCGGCTGGTCGAGGAATATTGTTTGCGGCCGCCGGCACGCGACCGCGCAAGCGCCACCGTCACCTCGCTTGCGGTGGCGCGCGAACACCCGTCGGCTCAGCCGCCTGCCAACCGGTGATACCGGTATGAGCAAAGACGCAGCGTTGGGCGTGTGCCCGCCTTACACCCTGCTGCGCACTCGCCATGGGCCCATGCTCGTCAATGGCAACGACGCCGTGGTGGGACGATCGCTGCTGCACTACGGACAATATGGCGAACCGGTGATCGAACTCTTAACCAAGTTGCCGCTGGGGAAGGGCAATATCGTGGAAGTGGGTGCTCACAGCGGCGCACTGACCATCGCGCTGGCGACCGCTGCGCCACCCGACACTCTGCTCACGGCCTTCGAACCGCAACGCTTTCTGTTCCAGAACCTGTGTGCCAACCTTGCACTTAATGGCATTCGCAACGTAGAGGCCATGCCGTGGGCGTGCTGCGCGCAATCGCAGATGCTCAGCTTCGTGGCGCCCGACTATCACCAGCCGGGTAATTTCGGAGCTATTGAAATGCAGACCGGTAGCGGCTCCGCTGTTGAATCGGTGGCAGGCGTGCGACTCGACGACGCGTTGCCGCGGGGCAAGCTGGGCTTGCTTAAGGTCAGTGTGGGCAGCATGGCACTCGACGTGTTGCATGGCGCAGCAAAGTTGATCGGCTTGCATCGGCCCTTGCTCTATTTCGATGCCGATCTGGGTGAGTCGCGCCCGCAGTTGTTCGAGTGGCTGCTGGCGCAGAGGTACCGGCTTTGGTGGCACGAGGTACCGCTGCATCAGGAGGACAACTATTTCAAGGCGAGCGAAGATATTTTTCTGGAGCGGCACGACGACATCGATACCACGCTGGTCATGATCAACGTATTGGCCGTGCCGCGTGAGGCAGGATTCGAAGTGCGACATCTGCAGCCGGTACTCGGCAAGCAGGACGCCGGACCCGATTAACGGGTACTTCACCCGCCCGCTGTTACCATGTATAACGCAGACCCGCATTGATCGACCAGGGCATCGCATAGTTCGAGCCGCGCGCATAGCCCAGTTCGCCGTAGAACTGCAGCTGCTTGCGGTATCGTGCCGTGGCGCCGATTGAAACCACGCCATAGGTGGTGCGCGTGGTCACGTCGAATGGCGATCCGGCCACCACGACCGCGTTGTCGCCGCTGAATTGGCGCACCGCCGACAGTCGCATGTACGGCTCGACAAAGTCCTGATCGGACAAATCAATCCTTTTGCCGAACGACACGCCCACCCGTCCCAACTGCCCCGTCGCGGCTTCGACATTGACGGGCAACCCCGTATTTGTCGTGTAGGCGGCCGAACCGCCGTGTGTCAAAGTCCATTCGGCCTGCGGCTCGACAAACCAGCCCTGATCGAATAGGAAGCGCCGTCCACCTTCGAACGACACGGTATAACCATTCAGGTTATAGGCTGCCGAGACTGGAATGCCCTCGCCGGTTACCGAACTCACGTGCTGGTCGAGCGCGTTGTATTTCGCTGTGGTGCTGGCGTACCAACCGGCGTCGTTCAGCCATAGCCCGTAGACACCGATATTCCATTGCGTGGCGTTGCCTGTGCCGCTCGCGCCCATATCGAGGCTGGCATAGCCGGCACCTGCGGTGAAGCCCACAATCCAGTCGCCGTTATTGGTACGAATGCGATGGTCGACGCCAGCTTGTATGCCACCTTCATCTATTTTCACGCCGGGGTCGTATAGGTGGCGCTCGTCGCCATAGCCTCGGGCCCACGCACCGTCATTGCCGGTTGAGCTGCGCAAATCGCCGAAGCGCTTTTGCACCTGCTGGAGCTGGTCGTACCATATGGCGCTCGTCGCTTTCGCAGCGGCCACCACGGTCTGTGTGGTGTCGGTGGGCACAAAGCCATTGGTACCACCTATGCCGTCGTCGGCGCCACCACCGTCACCTCCCGTGCCACCCGTGCCACCCGTGCCACCCGTGCCACCCGTGCCACCCGAGCCACCCGAGCCACCCCCAATATTCGAGCCGCCCCCTGATCCCGGCGTGGCGGGTTCTGCCGTCTTGATAGCCAGAAAGTATTGGTTGCCATCTTTGACTAGGCCATACTGGAACGCGCCAACATCGACGTATCGCCCATTCAGCGTGGCCTGTGTCGTGGTGGCGGGGTCAACGGTAATCAGCAGCAAACGCTGCGCCGGATCGGCGTCGGTCGTGCTGTAGTCACGCACGGTCACACCCACCGAGCCCTGTCCATTTTGTAGGTTGAGTTTATCGCCATCCTGCGCTGTGAATTCAGTCGCAAAACTGACGGTTCCGCTGCCGCTCAGGCCGTTCACCGTCACCTGGTTGAAACTGGCCGGTTTGACCACGCCGGCTTGCGGGTCGTTGAGCCACAAGGTACCGCCATTGAGAATCAGATTGCTCAAGCTCACGCCCGTCTGGCGTGCTGCAGCACTGCCACCGACGTTGATCAGCGTGCCGGACACGAGCGCTGCGGCCAGGATCACCTGCAGGCCGCCGAGATCGATTTCGGTGTTGGTGGCCACACCGCCCGCGCTGACGTTCTGGATGCTGCCCTCGCCGACATCGCTGTGAATCGCGGTCGCACCGGCCGTGACATTCTGCACGCCACCGCTGACCACATGCGTATCGGTGACGACGCCACCGGAGTTGATCGACTGAATACCGCCACCAAAAAGCGTGGTGTCGTTTGCGTTGGCCCCCGCCGCCACAGTTTGCGTGCCCGCAGACAATATCGTGGCCGCGATCGCAAGACCGCCGCTGGCTATCGTTTGCACAGTCCCGGGATTGATCAGCGTCTGAATTGCGGTAGCGCCGTTAGGCACGTTTTGACTACCGCCCGACACCAGCGTGGTGGCCACGACACTGGCGCCTGAATTGATCTGCTGGAATACGGAACCGCCATACAGTGTTGTTCCAGAAACAAATGCACCTGCGGAGACTATCTGAGTTCCCGCACTGAACACGTTATCGACGGCACTGCCTCCGCTATTGACGAATTGATTGCCGCTGATGGCGTCGAACAAGGCTTGAATCGCAGTGGCCCCCGAACCTATATTTTGAGTGCCCCCGGAGATGTCCACGATGGTGCCGGTCGCAATACCGCCGCTCAACACATTTTGCGTGCCCCCCGAAAGATGCGTATTTACGGCATACCCGCCGCTGACGTTTTGCACACCAAGGACGCTGGTCAGGTTAGCGTTAGCCCCAGCGTACACATTTTGAGTGCCGTCGAACGCCACGGCGGCGCCGGTGGCAATTCCGCCGCTGAACACATTTTGCGTGCCGCCGATACCGTTACCCCCCACGACGGTAGAAAAAGCGCGCCCCCCATTTATATTTTGAACGCCGGTCACTTGTCTTTGAGAATCAACACCACCGCTGTAGATGTTTTCGACCCCGCCAATGCCACCTATAGTTGAAGAGCCCCCGCTATTGACGTTTTGTACACCACCAGGCCCCGTTTGGGCTCCGCTTGTGAAGCCGCCGTTATTGACATTTTGTGTCCCGCCGCTATCAGCTACGGTATTAATAGCTGTTCCGCCGCTATTGACGTTTTGTACACCGCCAAGCGCAAAAAGCGCCGCAAGGGTTGCGCTCGTGAAACCGCCGTTATTGACATTCTGTATCCCGCCGTCGATAACCTTGATCCCCACAGTTGATCCGCCGCTATTGACATTTTGAACTCCACCTGAAAGCACAGTACCCGCATTTGTAAACTCACCCGCGTCGACATTGTCTATTTGTCCGGCGGATACGGTTTGTGCGTGGGCCGAGGGGGCCATTAGGGAGATAATCACGGCTGCCGCGCCTGCCAAAGCGCAGGCAACTGCGGCGTTGCTCTGTGCTTCCGCCGAATAGGGCCGCGAAGAGAAAACATGGCGCGCCACGCTGGCAACATCTGTGCGATCTTCCATCAAAGCCTCCCACAAGTACCAATAAGTAGCGACGCGGCTACAGCGGCCATCAGCGCGCGAAAGCTGGTGTTCCACGATTGCACCGGCATCCTATCTTCCGTCGCATACCGTGCAGACTTCGATATCGACCATCTCGTATTCCTGGAACCGAGCCGCACCCACAAAAAAAATTTCACCAGTCTCACATCGACAATATTTAATTTACTTAGTATTTCTTATTAATTGACATACCTATCATCTCGTATATCGTAACGTGCGGATCACACTCCCTTACGATGCGA
>Ga0302220_10002275_pt1 | contig 14212 bp, 27 predicted proteins | sample II_Palsa_E1_3_FD_194572 | JGI IMG/M metagenome (GOLD analysis project Ga0302220, IMG submission 194572) | Peat permafrost microbial communities from Stordalen Mire near Abisko, Sweden - II_Palsa_E1_3 | ecosystem: Environmental > Terrestrial > Soil > Palsa > Peat permafrost | place: Sweden...
CAGGTATCGTTAAAATTATTTCACAGTGTTGATCCACGTTTGCAGGGAGATCAATGCGTCCAAGGTCAACCTCCGCAAAGAAATCCTCAAAGCTGCTCAGGTTGTCTGCTGTACACTCAGCGGCGCAGGCCACGACGCGTTCGGAGACGTCCAGTTTCCCGTTGTCATAATCGACGAGGCCGCACAAGCAGTTGAGATGGTACACTGACTGTCAATGGGACGGATCCTGACGATTCCCTTTATACAAAGTCAACTCTTATTCCTCTGCGCTTTGGCTGTGACCACTGCATCCTGCTGGGCGACCCCAAACAACTCCCGCCCACTGTCTTTTCCAACCGTGCCAAGGCGAATGGATACGATCGCTCGCTCTTTGAGCGTGTGCAAAAGCGCTGCCCGCAGAGTGTCGTCTTCCTCAACACGCAGTATCGCATGCACCCGACCATCGCTTGGTTCCCGGCTCGTCATTTTTACGAGGGCTTGCTGCACGACGCACCCAACATGAAGCTATTGAGGACGGAGCCGTTCCACAGCAACACCGACGAAATGTTCCCTCCTTTTGCGTTCATCAACATCCTCGGGCGCGAGTCGCAGCGATCGGATGGCCCATCGATATCCAATCCGGTCGAGTCCAAGCTCATTGTCGACCTCATCTACCTCCTGTGCTCGTCCTACCCAGACACCCACGTAATTTTATTCTCCGTATGATCACTGTGTTAAGACTTTTTTGGGCGGGGTGGGGGCGGTGGGGGGTCGATGTAGTTTTACGGTCGCATTGGTGTCATCACGCCGTACAAGCAGCAGATGATGGTAATCCGAGGAGACCTCAGGAGCGCCTTTGGTCCGAGGGCTTGCGACGCGGTCGAAGTCAATACCGTCGACGGATTCCAGGGTCGCGAAAAGGACATTATCATTTTGTCGTGCGTTCGTGCGCCTTCAGGTGTTTACACTATTGCGCAAAAGTAGCAAGTCAAGCAATATATTGATTAGCTGACAATGCGACTGTTTCCCACGGCATTGGGTTTTTCTCGGATGTGCGTCGCATGAACGTTGCCTTGACGCGCGCCCGACAGTCGCTGTGGATCGTGGGACATGGCGAGTCGCTCGAGAGAGGCGACAAAAACTGGGGAGAGCTCGTCAGCTTTGCAAAGGAGCACAGATTTTGTAAGTTTTTTTTTTTTTTTTTTTCCCTTCTTCATTTGAAGAAATTTGTCCAGTCCACCGGTCCGACCGACCGCACACACGCAGCGATATCTCCTTGCCAAATCTGATCAATTTAAATAATGCACCGACGTCGACCTCGACCTTTGCTGCCGCGACATCGTCTTCCGCATCGGTGTCCGCTCGTCGCCGTGGCCTCGACGATGTTAGTTCTGACGACGACGCTAACCAGTCTTCTTCGAGCAGCAGTGGTGGCGGTGCAAGCAGCAACCATTACAGAGGCAACAACAACCGCGATGGACGACGTCAGCGCCTGCATTACTGAGTAGAGACATCTGTACATACAAAAATCATTCCACTACAGTTTTTCCCCCCTCCCTTGTATTATTGAAGTCTTGGAAGGAGGTTATCAAGGTCGGCCACGGCAAATGCCCAGGCAGCCAAACTAGCTGTGCACAGGGACAGCTCGTTGGGGAGAACCGACGTCATGGTGTCTGCCTTGGTGTGGTGGTAGAAAAAGTAGCTGTCGAGTTTGTCTGGGCGTCCGTTGGTCGCGACGTTCAATCCAGAGCAAGGCACGCCCTCCACACACATGGGCTCGATGTCGACACCACCGCCGCCCACCGTGACAGTGCCTGCACCAATGCGCGCCAAGTACGTCGAGCCAATGTCGGTCATGATCTGCAGAGCCGCTGGCGATCCTGTGAATCCAATGCCAATCTAAGATTTAAATAAAAATAATTTAGGATGCCGAATATCAAAAAGCTTTTCTTTGCTTACGGGGCTGAACGTGCCCGAGTCTGACTCGAAAGCCCACGACACCTTGGGCAATTCGTCCACACGGTTGTTCTTGTACACTTTACCTCCGTTGGAGCCATTTTCCTGCATGCATTATTTATATATATACACACACACACACGCGTGTAAAAAAAAAGAGGGGGGGGGGGGGATACCTCGTTGGTCCAGAACACAGCACGGACAGTGCGCTTGGGTCGGATGTCGTACTTGGCCATGAGACGCAGGGCATCCCAAGCGACAAAGGCGCCTCCTCCGTCGTCCAAGACGCCGGAACCGACGTCCCACGAGTCGATGTGTCCTCCGAAAACGACGACTTCGTCCGGGTACGTGGTACCCTTGATCTCGGCAATGATGTTGCGCGAGATCGAGTCGGGCAGGAAGTGTGCCTCCATGTACAAGAACAGCTGCATGCCAGAGTTTTCAAAAGAAAATTCTTGCCGTTTTGTTTTGCTTCTGTTACCTCGACTCGCTGGCCGTGACTGATCCAGCTAGCAATTAGGTCAGCGTCCTCGAGAGTGATTGCGGCACCGGGGATGCCGGCTGTCTCCATGCTGCCGGTGTGCGGCGTATACAGGGAGAAAGGGGTGATGGATCGCTGTAATTATTATAGTATCCAACAATGAGTGCAAGACAAGGGGAAAAGGGGGCGAAGAATGCGTACGACGATGCTGGCGATGGCGCCGTACTGCTCTGCCCTGATGGCTCCTTCGCGTCGGAACTGGCTGTTTATGCCGTAGGCAACGTACGGTGCGTTGTGAAGGACGATCTTGCCGGGGATCTCGTCCGCACGGGCCTCGAGCTCCTCAAAGCTCTCGACGACGATGACCTCGCCCTGGATGCCGGCAGGGCCGGTGCCGTTGGACATGCCCAGGCCGAGGATGGTGATGTCGATGGGGCGAGGTGCGACGATCCTGGCGTACTCGTTGCCACGGACCCAAGTGGGCACTGCACCAATAGGGTCAAGCCGTAATAGCAAAAAAAAGGAAAGACAAAAGGTACCAGTGACAGGCTCAGTGTAGACCAGATCAAAGTTGTCCTCCTGATTCATGCGCTCGACGACCCAGTCGATCGACTGCTCCAGGGACTGCGTGCCCGACAGGCGGTGGCCGTAGGCGCGCGTCATCTCTGCCAGGCGATCGTAGGCGAGGCTCTCGCTCAGGGCGAGGTCGATGAGCAAGTCGATGCTCGTCTGGTTCTTGAGCGAGCGAGGGCAGGCAAACATGCTGGGCCAGACGTAGTCGACGTTGCACTTGTCCTGGCCCACAAAGTGGGGGGCGCCCGCGCGGGCGTGCACGTCGCACTTGAAGTCAATGTTGACGTGCGTGCACTCGGTGTGCGGCACTGCAAACGACAGGCGCTTGGTGCTGCTGCTGCTGGTGGAGGCGGTCAGGTGGCCAGGGGACAGCTCGATCGACCGCTCAGCCCACTTGGGCGCGGCCGCGGCGTCCGTCATGGACATGGTGCACACCTGGTCGGCCGTCTGCGGGCACCCGCGCACCGAAAACACAATGTCGCCACAGACGCCGCGCAGGGTCAGGGCCGGGGCGTTGGACGCGTTGTGGACCTACTTGGGAACTCCGTTTAGATACGATAACACGAAGAGCCAGCATGCCGTACCACAGCGGCACCGTTCTTCAGGCCCGTCAGGTCTACAAACGTGTCGCCGTCGCTGCTGACCCAGCGGCAGGGGCTGGCGCTCACGCAAGCAGCGGCGGCCAGGCAGCCAAGCACCAAAAGGAGGAGTCGAGGCATTCCAAAAATCAAACAACAACGACAGAGAAAACTTATAATTTGCTAATGGCCTTCTTCGACACAAGCTGGACGATCTCCGCCTCGGTGAGGCCATACTCTTTGAGGACATCGGCTGTGTGCTGACCCACCTGAGGGCTCGGGGCGCCCCGCGTCTGCGTGTGGGCGGGTGTGCGCGACAACTAGCGCATATGAAAATGGTAAATAAAAAAGTAAATAGATAATATTTCTGTTTTGGCTGTACGCGAGGTGCAGGCGCGGCTTCGCTGAGCGACGGGTCCTCGGCGTTGGCGATCATGAGCTTGCGCGCCTGTGCGTGGGGATGAAGCATAACCTCGTCAATATCGAGGATGGGAGAGACGCAGGCATCCGTGCCGTCAAAGACCTACAGATTGATACTCAGTTACGAGGGAGACGAGAGGCGTACCTGTTGCCACTCGGCGCGGGTCTTGCTCGCAAAGATCGAGGTAAATTTCGCCTTCATCTCGGGCCAGGTCGACGTGTCATTCTGGCGTGGGATGTCGGAGAGCTTGAGCCCCAAGCCGTTGATGAGCAGATCGTAAAACTGTGGTTCGATCGCGCCCCTAGAAGTTTTTCGTTTTTAATTGGGTGCGGGGGGAGAGAGAATTTTTTTTCTTTTTCGGAAGACTCGTACACAGCCATGAATTTGCCATCCTTGGTCTTGTACGTCTCGTAAAAGTGGGCGCCCGAGTCAAGCATGTTGTTTCCGCGAGGACGACTCCAGAGGCCCGCGCGATTCATGTTGAAGATGAACGATCCCAAGTACGCAGCGCCGTCCGTCTGAAAAAAACAAGGCAGGTCAACGAAACATTACAGAACCAACACACACAGACACACACCATTGCAGCATCCACCACCTGGCCCTTGCCGGACTTGTTGCGCTCGACCACCGACAAGAGAATACCCAGGGCACACATCAGACCCCCACCCGCAAAGTCTCCTAGGAGATTGCCGGGAAACATTGGCTTTTCACCCTCGCGACCGATGGCCTGCACGACTGCCGAGTAAACAAAAACAAAAACACAAAAAGCAAACAAAGCAGCGTACGCCGAGCATTCCGGAAATCGCAATATAGTCAATGTCGTGGCCGGCCATGTTGGCGTACGGACCCGTCTGACCAAAACCGGTGAGGCGAGCGTAGATCAGGCGAGGGTTCTCCTTCAGCAGTTCGTCCGGTCCCAGCCCAAGGCGCTCCATCACGCCGGGGCGGAAGGGCTCGACGATGACATCCGCACTCTTTGCCAGACGCTTGATGACGGCGATGCCCTCGGGTTTCTTGAGATCCACAGCGATCGAGCGCTTGCCACTGTTTGAGGACTATTAGGCCGTACAAGGTAAACAAAGCCGACAGACCGTGCGAGGTTGTCCATATTGTACGTCGCGTCAGCGCGGTCAATACGCACGACGTCCGCCCCGAAATCGGCGAGAATCATCCCTGCAGGTCCGGTCGTCAGAGGTCATCCACACACCCGTCTTTTTGGCTACCGCAGAACGGCACAGGCGCAAGCCCAGCGACCTCGAGGACGCGCAATCCCTTGAGCGCCATTTCAACAGTGTTGTCCCCAGCACTTTTGAGGCTCGTGTTCTCTGTGCGCTTCTGGCTGCGTGCTCTGCTCTGTGCTCTCTGGTGCCTTGCTCGGTTGGAGCCGCTGGCGGCGTGTCGCTTTCGTCGCCACTCCGGCTTGCTGGGCTCCACTCTGCTACAACTACTTGCGCTCTCCGATCCGTCTCTTTTTTTTTTTTCACCCGACCTTCCTTACCTTTCTTTTTTTTTTTTTTCATGCGCATGACAACCTTGTCGCTGCAGGGAAATAAAATGGCCTCGCCTGTCAGCCGAGCTGTTCTGAGCGTCGCCCGCTCGCGTGTCTCTGCCGCTGCGCGCCCCGCCGCGTTTGCGCTGGCTCAGCGTTTCTATGCTGCCGAGGCCGCGAAGCCTGCTGCCGCCGCTCCTGCTGCCGCCGCTCCTGCCGCCGCCGCTCCTGCTGCTGGTAGACCGCCCCCCCGCACAAACTGCTGTGTGTTAAAGTAGTGATGTCTCTTGTTTCTGCAGTGGCACCCAAGAGCGTCACCGCTGGAAGCAATGTCACCCTGCAGGTCCGCCCTGATGGCGTCGCGATGGTCACCCTCAACCTCAAGGACTCCAAGGTCAACGTCCTGTCCAAGCCACTGATGGAAGACTTCAAGTATGCTGGGCTCTGGCCATTGGGAAGCTAATTTTTTTTTTTCTCCCCTTCTTCAGCATTGTTCTTGACCAGGTCCTGTCCAATTCGAGCATCAAGGCAGCCGTCCTGATCTCGGGCAAGCCGGAGGGCTTCATCGCTGGTGCCGACATCAACATGCTCTCGGCGGCCAAGTCGCAGGATGAGCTTGCCGAGGTAAAAATTTTCTTTTTTCAAAAAAAAATTTTTCAAATTGAGATTTTCATCTCCTCTTTCTGTAGCTCTCGCGCGCTGGCCAGGCTCTCTTGGACAAGTTGAGCAACGCGCCCATTCCATTTGTCGCTGCCATCAACGGTGACTGTCTCGGTGGTGGTTTCGAGGTTGCTCTCGCGTGCAAGTACCGTGTCGCTACCTCGTCGCCCAAGACCTCCATCGGCCTCCCTGAGGTGATGCTCGGTCTCCTTCCCGGTGCCGGCGGAACCCAGCGTCTTCCCAAGCTTATTGGCCCCCAGAAGGTTTGCTTGGTGGACTTTGTTGATAAAAGTGCTAACTTTCTCCGTTCAGGCTCTGCCTCTTATGCTCCAGGGCAAGTCCCTCAAGGCTGAAAAGGCCAAGTCGCTCAAGATTATCGATGTTGTCGCCGACCCGTCGGCCCTCGAACACGCTGCCATCACTGTATGTGTGTCCTGAGGGGTTACGAACTCAATCTCATTCTGCTTTTTTTTTTTTTTTGGCGACAAAAAGTGCGCCCTTCAACTCGCATCGGGTGCCCTCAAGCCCTACCAGCGCCAAAAGAGCCTCCTCGATCGCGCCCTTGAAGATTTCTCGTACGGCCGCAACTACATGTTTGACACTGCCAAGAAGACTGTAAGCACTTCCGATGAATACCTCCTAAATTATTATTATAGGTCCTGAAGCAGACCCTTGGCAAGTACCCCGCTCCTCTTGCGATCATCGACGTCGTCAAAGAAGGTATTGAGAAGGGCATGGCTTTTGGTCTCCTCAAGGAGTCCGAGGAGTTTGGCCGTCTCGGTATGACCAACGAGAGCAAGGGTCTCGTCTCGCTGTTCTTTGGCCAGACTGCCCTCAAGAAGAACCGGTATATTCTTTTAAAGAAAACGTGTTTTTTTTTTTCAAACTCGTTTCGCGTGTTAGCTTTGGCAAGCCTTCGCACAACTACCAAACCATCTCGGTTATTGGTGCTGGTCTCATGGGTGCCGGTATCGCCCAGGTCAGCGTCGAGAAGGGCTTGAACGTCTTCCTGAAGGTATAGATGGGTCTCTCTTTTCCCCCCCTAACAACAGCGCTTTTTTTGTGTGTGTGTGTTACCAGGACACCAACACCAAGGGTCTCTCCCGTGGTCTCCAGCAGATCTACAAGAACCTCGACACCAAGGTCAAGCGCAAGAGCATCAAGGTCCTCGACCGCGACACCACCATGGCCCGCGTGACTGGTCTTACCGATTCCGATCCTCTTGTGAACAAGTACCTTGCCAAGTCGGACATGATCATCGAGGCCGTCTTCGAAGACCTCGGCGTCAAGCATAAGGTGACTCTTCCCGAAACGTTGTGACATAAAAATACTAATGAGAAAAAATTGTTTTCGTTCCCCAGGTGCTCAGCAAGCTTGAGGAAATCGTTCCCAAGCATTGCATCATTGCCTCCAACACGTCTGCTATCCCGATCAAGGAGGTTGCCGCCGGCCTCAAGGACCCCACTCGCGTTGTCGGCATGCACTATTTCTCCCCCGTGGACAAGATGCAGCTCCTCGAGGTCATCACCACCGACCAGACCAGCAAGGAGGCTGCCTCTGCTGCCGTCGAGATCGGTATCAAGCAGGGCAAGACTGTCATTGTCGTCAAGGTAAATTTTTTTTTTTTTTTTTGAGTAAAAGTTTCACTTGTTTCTAATAATAATAATAATAATAAAACAGGACGGACCCGGCTTTTACACCACTCGTATCCTCTCGCCTTTCATGGTCGAGGCCGGTGGTATCCTCCAGGAGGGCTACGGCATCAAGGAACTCGACAACATCCTCAAGCAGTTTGGCTTCCCCGTTGGCCCTGCCACGCTCTTTGACGAAGTCGGTATTGACGTGGGCAACCACATCCAGCCCACCCTCGTTAAGGCCTTTGGTGCCCGCATGGGTGGTGCCAACAGCGACATGATGGTCGAGATGGTCAAGCTCGGCCTTGCCGGTCGTAAGACCGGAAAGGGCTTTTACCTGTACGAGGGCAAGTCCAAGGATGTCAACCCCGAGGCCCAGACTCTCCTTGAAAAGTACAAGGGTACGTTTTGCTGCCGATTGAAAAACACGAGATTTTTTATTAAATTTTTAAAAATGTCCCTGCAATAATACTAGTCCAACCCAAGGGCAGCCACGACGTCGAGACCCTCCAGAACCGAGTTGCTCTCCGCATGATCAACGAGGCAGTGTTCTGCCTCCAGGATAACACCCTCGAGACCCCCGTCGATGGCGACATTGGCGCCGTTTTCGGGTATGCGCTTCTTTCAGGGAAAAAACATTAGCCTTTCTTAATCTTCAAACATCACGCTAGTCTCGGATTCCCCCCGTTCACCGGCGGTCCCTTCCGATACATTGACACCATCGGCGCTGGCAAGATTGTCGATCAACTCAAAAAGCTCCAGCAAGAGCACGGCGATCGCTTTGCCCCCGCGCCACTTCTCGTGGACTATGCCAACGGAAACAAGAAGTTCCACAAGTAGAGATTTTGTTGTTTTGTTCCCTTTATTGTTTCCTACACTTACCCCTGTCAAAAAGTTTCCAACTTGAAAAAAATTCTAATAAAAAAGTCCCGAGTTGCTAAAAACAAAAAACAAAACTGACAAAGATAACGAAATGGTTCATTTTTGGCTCTCGTACTTTGCTATCAGTTCAGGACAGTCGCACATTGCTTGGGGTTCCCTGTAATTTTTGAATCCAGCTTAGACTAAGGTCAGTTCAGCGGCCAGTACCAAGTGTCATCCGACGCGCCATAGCCCTTCCATCGAATCCTGTATTCGACGACGCCAGCCTTGACCCTCTTGCCAATGATAGATTCGACTTCGAACACTGTCGAAACCGTTGCAGGAGCAGTCTTTGGGGACGATTTCGCTGGCGGCCGCTTTGCGGGCGACTTGGCAGCCCTGGCCCTGGGCGAACGAGGCGGCGACGCTCTCGCTGGTGACTTGGTGGGTGACAACGGCGCTCTTACGGGTGACTTGGTGGGTGACGACGACACTGGTGTCGACGCTTTCGCCGGTGAGCGCATGCTTGCCTTTGCGGGTCTGCCGCTTTCGGCAGGCGATTTACTTTTCAGAATCGAAGGCGAAGACGTCGGGGCCATCCTCTTGACTGGGGAACGTGCCCAGACCTTGCCTGCCGCGCTGACTCCGTTCTCGGCGACCCTAGAAGGACGAAAACAAGGGGTTGTAGTTTTGTGGAGGGATAAAGGACGATCGTACCGCTTCTTCAACATGCTCGTCCGCAGCGACGGTTTCTTCGTCAGTGGCTGCCTATTGGATGCTGGCTTGTTCGCCACCGGCGGCTTGTGAGCCACAAGCTCATCTTCGTCAGTCGACTCTTCGGTTCCGTCCAGGATGTCGTCCTCGGCCGTCTCCAACGTCGTCACCTCCGCCGTTATTATCGAGCCCTGCGTCGTCTTGACCGCTACACAGTCGACACCGTCGATTTCGTCCGAGTATTCAATCACCGACCCAAACACAGTCGCGGGCTCCTGGAAGTACGGCCCGTCGTCGTCGTCGTCGTCGTCGTCGTGGTCGTCGTGCATAAAGTCGTCGTCGTCCATAAAGTCGTCGTCGTCCCCCTCCTCCAGCTTCGCCAGCTCCTCCGCAGGGGCGAAAGTTGGTTTCGGCCAAGGTGGACGACGAGCGGCATTGCCGTCCGTGTTACTGCTGCCGGCGCGGGTCTCACTCGCACGACCACCACTGGACAGGCTGGGCTCTGGCACCGCAGGCTTGGACGACGACGACGACGACGACGAAGAAGAAGTCAACCAGGCAAACACGGACGCGAGCATGACGCAAACAGTTACCCTTTTTTTTTCCCAGGGATGCACACACGAGAAATTGTGGCCGTGGGGGTCGACGGGGTCCCGACGGTCTCGCTGCATTGGCCCCTCCGTGGTGCTGCTGTGGCCGATGCTGCGTCAGTGAACACGTTTGTCATGTTCCCGGGCAACCCTGGTGTGGCAGACTACTACATCGAGTTCCTGAACGAGGTGCACGGCCTCTCGGACGGACAGATCGAGGTGTTTTGTGTCGGGCACGCGGGCCACTGTAACTACGACCAAGCTGCATGCTGGCATCGCTCTAACGTCTCTTTTGCGACGATAGCTACACTGCCGGCGGGCTATCAGATCCCTCGCCCATACACGATGGCGGAGCAGGTGCAGCACAAGGCAAACTACATCAAGCAGTTGCACGCACAGAATCCCAAGCGGCGCTTCATGCTCGCTGGCCACAGTGTTGGCGCCTATATTTCGCTGCAAGTATGCTGGACAAGAACCGTCTGTATGCATCCATTCATTATTTTAAAAAAAAATTTTTTTTACAGGTGATCAAGGCGCTCCCCGAATGCACGTTTGACAAGGTTTTCTTGCTCCTCCCAACCCTGCATCACATCATGGACACCCCGCGCGGGCGCGAGCTGACGGTATGTAGCGACACACAAACCTTGCTTTCTAAGTAATCAACCTCGTCCAGCCACTGACCGCGCAAATTCCGCGCACGATCGTCTCATTCATTGCTGCTGGATTCAATTTGCTTCCTCTTGATGCGAAAATCTGGATCGTTGGCTTGGGATCCAACCAGCCCCCTGTGCATGCGCGGATTGCGGCAGAGTTCCTTTTGCAGTATGTGTTTTTTGTTTTTTTTCCCGACCATGGTCTAAATATCCCCAAAAGTCCCAAAGTTGCCTACAACTGTTTCTTTATGGGCAACGACGAGATGCACAATCTGCGAGAGCTGGATGAGGATACGATCCGGGCAAACCTGACCAAACTGAGCTTCCACTATGGACATGTCGACGGCTGGGTTCCCCGTGAGCACTATACCAACATGAAGGCTGCGTTTCCTGAAGGTGTATCCTTGTTTTCCTGTCTGGTGCGCTCACAGTTTTGACGAAAATGGCCAGGCGACATCAAACTTTGCGACGAGCATATCCCGCACGCATTCGTACTCGGTCACGGCAAGGAGTTTGGCCAGACGATTGGCGGGGAAGTCCAGGAGTATCTGCTGAAAAACACAAGTACGACCCAAAACATTTATTAATATTTCCTATGACTGACTGAACAATTTTTTTTTTCTTTCTTTGTAGAACTCAAGTTTACCGCAAAGCCCGCACCAAAGGCCGTCATCAATGGGGCGAAGAAGCAGGTCTCGAGCAGTGCTGCGATCATCTACGGTGCCCGCATCTTCACAGTCACTGCCACCGTCGCTGCGATCGCAGGAGGCCTCGCGGCAACCTTTCTCTTTTAGAACCCAATGTTAAATCATTGTTTTAATCATCATTCGGTAAAAGGAAGTTCACGCTCACGGTTTTTTTTTTTCCAATGTACATTCACGCGTATCGATCTAGCTGTAGAAAAATACAAACTTCTTACAGGACGGCTTGCCACACATGCAGCGCAACCAAATGGTGCTACTGGACGGTGCGTAGTTTTCCTGATTGGGCTTGTAGTTGAACGTGAGCTCCTCGCCCCGTCGAATGTCTCGGAGGGTGAAGAACGCGATATGGTTGATACGCTTGTCGAGTTCTGAAGTGTGCACGACATAAGCCTTGAGGTTTGGTTCGCAGCTGTGGTTGAAAAACCTTGATGGATTTACGTCTCAGCGTACATAATGGTGATTCACACATTACCGAGAAAAGTTGCCCTTGCGAGTAGCGTCAATCACAAAGTCCTTACCGCTCAGATCAAACAGGTAGGTACGGCTTGGTGTGTCCAGCCCTTTTTGGAAAAAAAAAACAAAAAAACATGGAAGTTTAACAAAAGAAAAAAAACGACCATGCATCTTACCACGCTCGTCAGCCTGCTCTGCAGTCACAATCTCGCCCGTGTACTCGATTACAAATGTTCCTTTGGGGATGTCTTGCTCGCTTCGGACACCCCAGCCACACGACTCGGTGTAGAGCAAGCACACGGAAATCGGGTTGTTTGCTTGGACGATCCTCGACGGGCAGTTTGGCCCACACCCACACCTGTTTTATTGAAAGCATATGTTGAGCACAGAGACGATAAAAAAACAATAACCACGACATACTGGCTCGTACACTCGTACACAATGTCGTACTCAATGTACTCGGGCCGCAGATGACCTCTACTGTCGTACGCCTACATTTATTGCATTGTCAGAAAAGTGAGACGATCTTGCTGTTGTTGGTCTCACATGAGAGGTGAGGGCACCAGTCTTCTCGTTGCGCGAACAGCCGCAGACAACATCGCGCACGCATAGGCGACTTTCCAACTTTTTCACCGCCTCCTTACTCGTGACACACTTTGGGAGGTACTTGCTGACAAGGTGGAGTGCTGTTTTTTTATTTATGAATTAATTCCAGTTATGAGGAGATGAGGCGTACATCGAATGCCCTCGATCTTGCGCGTTTCCCTGTCGCGGTGGACCTCGATCTTGACACTGCTGGGGAGATCCTTGATCCACGCAGGGAGGGTTGTCTCGATCTCGTTGTCGGCTTCATCCGCGCTCGCTGTCGTCGAAGAAGAAGCAGCGTTGGCAGCGGCGGCTCCACCAGACTGGCTTAGAAGGGCCGGCAAGTTGTTGAAAACCGTGTCTTTGAACTTGCCCCCGCCAATCATTTTCCGTCGGTAGGTACGGACGAGCGGGCTGCAGTGGACGTACACATACGGCTCCCATGTGCACCATCCCGTATTGCTCCACTCGACCAAGAAATGCTCCTCTCCCTGCAGAATCAAAGGGCGTGGGGTCAGAATGGTACGCTCAAAAAACAAGTCAGTACATTGATAATGTTGAAGCCGTGGACAGAAGTGACAACATGGGCATCGCCATCGTCCTCCTCCTCGTCGTCCGCAGCATGGACCTCGCCAACAGTAGGGGTAGGAGGAGCGGGAGTTGCCGTGGCAGTAGCAGCCGCACTGGTGCTGGCACTGTCTCCTCCCCCGACTTCATCCTCGTCGTCACGTCTCCGTTTCTGTGCTTGCGTTTCGGTAGCCGGCTTGCCGATACCGTCACTGCTGCTGCTGCCAGTACTGTAGTTGCTCGCGGTGGACGACGTCGAGTTTGCACGCGGCAGATCTGTCGGCGCCGACATGGCCCGCCGCAGTGCACTGAAAATCAGTCATTTTAGGCGATGTCGTCTCCAGTGAAGAGTGCCGTTGCGGCCGCGACGGCGGCACTCGTCAAGCCGTTGCCGCAGAAGCGCTACTTTCGGCAGCGTGCCCACTGCAACCCGTTCAGGTATGTGCCTTGTCGTCCTCGGGTTTGGCTGACAGCGTATCGTACAGTGACCATGATATTGAATAGTAACGCGCACTCTCGTCAATGTTGAAGCGACTGAGAAGCAACTCTTTCTTTTTCTTTTTTTTTTTTTTGAAAAAGCCCTGTGCACCCCATTGCCATGAACTGGCACAAGCACTACCCACATTTTTTCAAGCCGGACGGATCCCCGGCAGGGCCGGCAGCGCAGGTCGAGTTTGCGGACATTGGCTGCGGCTATGGCGGTTTGCTAGGTACGACAAGCCACGTGGCGTTTGGACTGCCTCCACTCACGCCCGTTGTTGTGAATACAGTGGCGCTCTCCAAGCTGTTCCCGGACAAGCTGATGCTGGGCATGGAGATCCGCGTCAAAGTGGCGGATTACGTGTTTGAGCGCATCGCGAGCTTGCGCACGCAGGAGCCCGGGCATTACGAGAACGTGTCCATTATCCGGTCAAACGCGATGAAGTTTTTGCCAAACTTTTTCCTCAAGGGCCAGTTGTCAAAGATGTTTTTCCTCTTCCCGGACCCGCACTTCAAAAAGGCCAAGCACAAGTGGCGTATCATCAGCCCCACGCTGCTCTCCGAGTATGCCTATGTCTTGCGGGAAGGTGGGCTCGTATACACCGTCACAGATGTCAAGGATCTACACGAGTGGATGGTCAAGCATCTCAGCGAGCACGAGCTGTTTGAGCGCGTTCCCGACAGCGACCTGGTAATAAAAAAGGAAAATTTTGTTTTCTCTTTTGGGGGCATCTCAACATGTGCTGTAAACAGACCGACGATATCGTCGTCCCGTGTGTTATGCAAAGTACTGAAGAAGGCAAAAAGGTCGAGCGCAACAATGGTGACAAGTAT
>Ga0302220_10002277_pt1 | contig 14209 bp, 13 predicted proteins | sample II_Palsa_E1_3_FD_194572 | JGI IMG/M metagenome (GOLD analysis project Ga0302220, IMG submission 194572) | Peat permafrost microbial communities from Stordalen Mire near Abisko, Sweden - II_Palsa_E1_3 | ecosystem: Environmental > Terrestrial > Soil > Palsa > Peat permafrost | place: Sweden...
CGGAAATACCAGCGCACCGCGCAACTGATAACCTCGGCTGGAAAGCGGTGACCGTGATAGAGAGATTTCGATTTCTTCATCGCGCTATTTTAAGCGATCTCGCCCACAACCTGACTGTGCCCAAAATAGGTTTCGACTGCGTGCAAGGCTGGTATTTCGACGCGTTGGGAAATGCGAATCAGCGCTCGTTTCCCCGTCCTCCAAGCGGGCCTCGATGATCAGTCTAAGGCCATGAGGTAAAGTCAAAAATTGAACTTGAACCGGCGCTGGCGCACATGTCGGCCGCCGAACGTGAAACCGCGTGCGACCTCGTGCCGAGATGGATCCGACAGGAGGAGGGCGAAATGCCTTAATAGAAGTCGAAGATCCGGCTATGCCGATTCAGGTTTAACGCTTCACCGGATGGACTGCGAAGCCCGCGTCGATCGCCTCCCTCCACAAAAAAGAAAACGCTTCGGCTTCTTGGGCACTTTTTCGTTTTTCCCCCTCGATTTCACCACAGTTCTGCGAGGCTAAAGCTTTAGTTAAAGGAGAGTTTTCATGAGTCGTATACCGCCATTTGGGGGCAGAAGAGAATCTGGTATTGAAGCAGACACAGGTCACTATTATCGAGATTCGAGCGATTCGGCTCGCCCCCCCGTAGCATCCTCCAGCCGAACGCATGCTATCGGTGGAGCGCTGATCGGACTGAGTAGCTTGGCGAGAACGGCCGCCCAGCCGCTTAAGCTGATCACTCAAAAAAATGCCGATAGGGAATTGCGCGAAGCAACAAAAAACAGTTCCGGGAATGGGGTGCTGGCCGCGTTGCAAGCCGATGCCAATATTGACGGAACCTCTCGATTACACGGTCATTCACCCCTGGAAATTGCCGTCGGCGCCAATGACGTTCCGATGATTCGAACCCTGTTAGCGGCGGGCGCGAATCCCAACGTTGAAAACACCAACAACTCAACCACGCCGTTGTACCGAGCCGTCAAAATACAATCCGAAGAGGCGGTTGACGTCTTGTTGGCGGATGTGAGAACAAGAAATAACATCGTCAAGCAACGAGGAATCACACCTTTGAATTTGGCTGCGAACATCGTAAAAAAAATGCAGGACGGGACGGCGGCGCACGCATTGGCGGTACGAATTTTTGGAAAGCTGCAAAACCTTGAGGCACAGGAGTAGCGTGTCCTTCTGGCAAGCGTGCATGAATTTTTTTAGCCGACTTTGCGCGGAACTAGGCATCACGCGGCAGACGCTTTATCGGCATGTGTCACCAAGCGGTACATTGCGGCCAGACGGCGAGAAACTGGCTCGCGCTCGCAACCATACCTAATCCACAAGTAAACGAAGTCGAAGTAGATCGAAGTCCGGCTACGGGCGAAGGCCTGCGATTAGAGTACGAGCATGCTGCTCATGTTGCGCGTCTAGTGCTTCGATCCACGTTTGTTCTTGTTCGTCTGCCAGCCAAGTGCGGTACTCAGCAGGAAGATTGGAGCCCAGTCGAATCATTTCGTTGAACACGGGAAGCCGGCAGGCCGGGTTGAGGCGCTGAAGCGGGCAATTGTTCAGGATGCCAAAGATTTCATCGTTGTGAGCCCCCACTATTTCAGCCTTCTGAAAGAGACGTAGCGCCGCACTTTGTTGAGCGGCACGCGGGAGCGATGGAAGAACCTTTGGCAGGCGATACAATACTCCCTCACGATTGCCGTCCTGATAATGGCGCTCTGCAACGTCATTTAGCATCTGGTCGAATGCGCCGAGCCGTCGAACGGTGGAGAGTTTTGGGATAGCGTCACAGAGGTTATTTTCCCGAGCGGCCATCCAGGTCGGTATTTTAGCCAACGGAAGTTTGATGATGCGAGAAACGATACCATCGAAGCCGGGGGTGGCGGCTCTAACCGTCCTAAGCTTTCTGAGGGCCGCCGCTGCAATGACAAACGGATCTTCATGTTCAAAAGTCGGCCATTTCGCCACTTCGCTTATGGAGTCCAACGTGGCCATTAGAGTTGGTATAGCTGTAAATTGGTCTTGCGCAGATAGCCGAGGCCAGCGAGCAAGCAGCGTGGCAGCGTGCTGAATCCGCAGAGTCGGGTGCAATGCCAGGATCTTTTGGTATGCATCTTCGACGTCTGCGTGCGAGCTAGCCGCGCCCGCCGCTCTTGCGGCAGGGGCCTCCAGAAATGGCTTCGTTACTGCATGAAAGTTCCGACTGGCTAGCGCAGTGCCCTTTAGGTCATTCGCTTTTCGAGGCTCGGATAGGGCAGCGTGCAAGAAGATGTTGTCCCACACTTCTGTAGGGATACGAAGAAAAGATGGTGTGGCACCCGCACCCGGTTGTTCGGTCTTGTCGGCCGCGACGGAATGGGTGCTGCTCTCGCCCGGAGGGCCTGATGGAAGCACCGCGAGCCGCTTTTTAGGGACCGACAACGCTACTCCAACATCTGAATGCGTTAAATCCACGATATTTTTAACATCTGGATTGGATGACCTCGAAAAACTGGCAAACAGTTGATGTGACTGTACCGTTTTATGCTTTCGCTGCGCAAAACTTCGGGCTTTGCGTGAACAATTCGTACATTGTCACTGGGAGGCTGGAGTTCAAGTATTTAATCGGGGTTTGGAAATGGAGCACCCATGGTAGTGAATCGAACAAAATTGGCCCTGCCGATTCGGCATTCTCCCGCCGAGGAAACGGCATCGGCTGTAGCGCCTTCCTCTGCGCGCCCCTCTGCGAAGCGCCCTGTCGCCGGGGTGCTGGAACACCTGACGCCGCGTAACGGCACGACAAGCTTGCAGCAGCCGATCCAATTGGCAATTACCGACGCAGCAGTTCCTCGGAACCGTATTTCGCTGCCGAACGCGCATCAACCCAAGCCTTCGGTGGTGAACTCTGAGGCCAGACGCGTATCCCCCCAGATAAAAGCTGCGCTCGACGCAGGTCTTCAACGGTGGCTGTTTTCTTCTGCAGAAACCAGAGGGAAAACGCGACAAAACCTTCCTCCAGGATCAGAACGGAGGGATATCGAAGCGATTACCGGCAACCTGATTCGGAACGTGATCATTCGAAAATACCCAGGCAAGCGGGATGTCTACCAGGTATTGCACGAAGATGGCACGCTGAATGGGCGCTTTACCGTATCGACGCGCGCTAACGGCAAACTAATTATCGAAGCGACGATGAAAGCGGGTGCGTATGACGAGTCCTGGAATTACGTTCCAGGGACCAATCGCAATGACTATTCTCTTGGTCAAGATGCCGCTAATCCCATTGGGTTTGCTCACTCTGACAATACGAGTATGACCGACATTTTCGATAATACCGGGACGCAGCATACACCTGATATCGGAATGGGAGGCGGTTTTGCAAATTTTTACGATGAAGCTACCCAGCAGGGTGCGGCGCCCAATGCACCATCTTATTCTTTGGAGGACAGCGCAAGCTTACTAGAATGGGAGCCAAAACATAATGAATTGGCAACACAGGAATTTATAGGGCAGAACACACAAAATCCCCAAGAGCCATATGAGCAAAATAATACACGACCGAAAACAGGACCACTTCCTATGGGGCCAAGGGAGAAGAGTCTACAGAACAGTGTAAAAAACATAGTTGGTGTGACGTATGTACGCGGGACAATAAGCCCGGACGACAGATACCATGCGGAATGTTTTAAGGCTGGAAATAAATCTTTCAATATAGAAAAGCTCGGTGAAAATGAGGCCAGAACTCAAGCTATACAACGCGCAATGGACCACGGAAAAGGCAATTATAAGGGAAACAAGCCTACCGTCAGAGCTGTTGCCGCTGCCAAGGCCGCAGCCAAAACTGCCGCCGCCGTAGACGCGGCCATTGCTGTCACTATGCCACCTCAATACAAGAACGTCGAAGAATGGAAAGCAGGAATTCTAAAAATTGTCGAAAAAAGAAAAATGGAAAATAGGGCAAGTTATCGAGATGAAGAGAAAATAGCTCTTGCAGATTATTTTTATGCTTTTAGCCTCTCGATCTCAAAAAAGATGTTTGGGCAAGAAATACTCGGCGCCAAATCAGGTAATAGCGCGACAGATAGCTTGCTTTTCGATGTCGCGCTGTTGCGTAATCCACAGTAGGAGCAAACCGATAATTTGTCCCCCGCGTTATGCTATATGTCCGGCCATCTACGCACGACTTCCGCGAATTCAGAGAAAACCGCCCTCACCTCTTCAGGCTTTTCAATCCATAAGAAATGAGCCCCGCCGTCGACGGTTCTGTGCATGACGTTATTTCCATGGAATCGAGCATCGCTCCATAGATCCTGGGCCACAACACAATCCTGGCTACCGCTCAAAATCAGCGTCGGCAGCGATTTTGGCCACCATTTGGCCTGGTAAGTATGATCAAAGCAGCGATCCGACCAAGCGACCGCTGTTTGACTATAGGGCAGGCGCGCCAGCAATTTTCGCCCAGCCTCGACACTGCCGGGCGTGAAACTCCACTCGGCGCTAGCCACGGCGATAGCGCGAAAATTCTCGAAGGTTGGGTCGTCTGCAAAACGCTTTGTCGCTGTGTCCACGGCCACTAATGGATGACGTATGGCCATGTCCACAAAACGGGCATGCCAACGTGCGTCGGGCGCCGAGCCAATCAAAACCAATGCCTTGATATGTCGCTCCAATTCAGGCACGGAAAGAAGATACATGCCGCCGGTCGAGTGCCCGACATAGATGCTATTAGGCAGTGCCTGGGCGGCTTCCAGCAAAATCTTGGGCCAGTTTTGGTAATACCCGCCAGGAGGCTCCGGCATGTCAGTGTTCGAGCCGTCTCCCGGCAAATCGACCAGCCAGATAGTGCCGGGCACTTCAAGGGTTTCGGCAAGCTCAAACAAGCTGTCGGCGCCAAGCCCGGGGCCGCCCGGGAGCAGCAGCCAATTGAAGCTGCCTGGACGCTGTATATGCCGGCGTAGACGAACACCCGACGCAGTGAAAAAAGGCACGGATTTCATACTAGCCTGAGTGTGTGGCATTCAGAACCGGTTGACGCCAATCATGGGCTTGCGTAGCCCCCCGATAACTGGATGCGCGTCTTGAACATTGCGTGAACGCTTTAATCAAAACCAATAATCCCCGCTCGAAATGCATCCGTCATTTTTAAAATCTGCTTATCGCGTATCAAGCCGGTAACGACCTTGAACGCTTTTGACCGGGTCGCTTCCGGCTGTGCAATCAGCGAGATATGACGCTTGGCGGCAAATGGCAAATCCACGATTTTGACGTTTTTCGGTGTTGGGAAGGCTGCAAGCTGCGGCGTAATGGTGAACCCCATGCCACGGCCGACCATGGCCAGAACGCCGCTATCGCTGGCCCATTTGCGCGAGGAACGGGGTTTAAAACCGTCGGCGCGGCATTGATCGAGAATGCGCTTGGCGCCAAGATTATGTGCATGGATAAACGGCATCTCGGACAGTTGCTCCCAGATGATCGGCGAGCTCAAACGCATACCGGCCGGCACCACCAACACGTAGGCGTCATGCACCAGCCGATAATGCAGCAAATGGTCCTCGTCGGCCGCACGCGTAATGCCGATATCGGCAACACCGCGTTCAACCGCGCTGACCACATCCTCGTAATCGACGCAGCCGTTGTCGACATCCACCTGTATTCCAGGGTAATCGCGTGCCAATGCTTCCAACGCGTAAGGCAGCAAATGCGTGCCAACGCTGCGAAAACAGGCGATTCGCACATGGCCCGCAAGCGCGGCCTCCTCGCGTGCAATATGCACGATGCTATCGGCGAGATGCAGCATCTGACGTGCTTTGGCGAGTATCTGATGACCGATGTCGGTCGGCACGCAACCCGCTCTGGAGCGGGCCAACAGTCGCGAGCCTACGCACTGTTCAAGTTCCGCAATGGCATGGCTAATGCGCGATTGGGTGCATCCCAACTCAATCGCCGCGGCACTGAAGCTCCCCGCGTCCACCGCGGCGATCAGCATTTCCAGTTGACCCAGCTTGATTTTATCCACGATGCCTATCCGGTTTGGGTGTCGATGGATCAATGGCCGACTTGTGATTAAGCCGCCAACCATCGAAATTTATCATACATAAAGTTGAAGTATTAATAATTTCGGTCATGGGTTCCACTGTCTTTCTGAGATATTGCGAACAGTTGTGATTTGAGCGATTTTTCAGCACTAAAAGCATGCAATGAACCATCAATTGATTATTCTTGCCGGTTTGGCCGCGGTCTATATCCCGGTACTGGTCAGCCCGGGCCCGAATTTTTTGGTTGTCACGCAAGTGGCAATCAATCAAACCCGGCGCCATGCCGTCTATACCGCCCTGGGCATTGCCACCGGCAGCACCCTGCTGGCCTGTCTGGCCGCGAGCTGCATGGGCGTATTGTTGGCGCATTTCGCCTGGTTCAACGATGCCGTGCGCTTTCTCGGCGGCGCCTATTTGCTCTATATCGGCGTGAAAATCTGGTTGCAAGCCAAACAACCGTTAGCCGCGCAAGCGATTCCCGGCGGCGGCCTTAGTCTGGGGAAATCATATTGGTACGGCATGGCGACCAACCTCAGCAACCCAAAAGCGTTGGTGTTTTTCGCCACGATTTTCGCTTCGCTATTAACCCCCAGCTTGCCCATCTGGGTCCGTTTGGCCGGCATTGCCTTGATTTGCCTGTGTTCCACACTGTGGCATCTGACGCTGGCCAACTGGTTTTCCGGTGCGCGCATGCAACGCGGATACCGGTCGGCTAAGCGCACTATCAATCGCTGCACGGCGGTCGTGTTGATTGCGGTTGGCGTCAAACTGTTGTGGATGTTTTGAAAATTCAGGATCACTGCCAGCATTAGAACCGCATCGACCAGTTTTTGTGACGTCGGAAGGTAGGCGTCGCCGTAGGTCGAGGCTATATAGAGCAAAAAAAGCGCACTGATCACCCACAGCAAGACGGCGTAGGTCGTGCCGTTGGCGCGAACGTCGTCAAAGAATGTCAGCGCCAAGAAAACCATGGCTCGCCGATTGTATCCATCGACGCGCACCCTCCATGCAGCCGCAAGAGAGGCGCAGGTGGACCGCGATACACCGATGCATGCTCAAGCTGTACGAACTCAGCGTTCCTGATCACCGTAGTCCGAGTATTTCCGCGCATCGCCTTGCACCTTATGAATAGGATACTTTGCTCGATTCAGCGCCATTTTTTCGAGTACGGCTTGATAGAGATCCACGTCGAGCTTATCCGCGAGGCCAATAAGATAGGCTAAGACATCGGCCATTTCGTGGCGGATGGCCGTCAATTTAGCCTCATCCAGCTCGCTCTTTTCGCCGGATACAAGCCATTGGAATGGTTCGAGCAACTCGCTGGCCTCCACGGAAAGTGCTGTGGCCAAATTTTTAGGTGTATGAAATTTATTCCAATCTCGCTCATTGACAAACTGCCGCACGAGATCGCGTAGTTCAAGAAGGTCGCTTTTCATGTTTGTGTTGTCCAAGCAGAGACTCCCGGCTTTCAAACCGTCGTCTTGCAGCCAAGCATGTCGCCCAAAGGGACGTCACAGCTTGGGTATTCTGATACGGCTGATCATCAACGAGCCTGATAAAGCGAACATCAGCGCCAGCGGGTGGAATTGAAAACCACCGATCAATATCACGCCGAACCACAGTTGCTGACCGAGCGCGCCTTGCCATACGGCATATGCCAACACGGCGACCAACAAAACCGAGGTCGGAATCGGCGTACCCTCAAAATAGTTCACTTTGCCGCCTTCCTCGGAGATCTTCTCGGCGGTGACGTTATAGCGGGCCAGGCGAGATACGCCACTGGCGACAAAAAACAGCAATACGATACGGTCGTATAAACCTTGCATACCACAAGCATAGGCAATCGCCGCCGGCGCCACACCAAATGAAATCACGTCGGCGAGCGAATCGAGCTCCCGCCCCATGGCCGACCCCTGCTGCCTCCAGCGTGCTATCCGACCGTCCAGCACATCAAACAACAAGGCAAATGGAATCAAGGCGCAAGCAAAATAAAGATGGAGCACCTGGGCAGTCTGAAGGTAGGTCATGGCCGAAAACAATGCCCCCATGCCACATAAGGCATTGGACAAAGTAAACCAATCGGCCAAATGAAATTCACGGATCATTGCGAAGGGCTTAGGAGCAGGCATAGGGAAATCCAAAGTACGGTAAAGCGCATGGTAACTGGAAATACGGCCGCTTTGAGCAAAACGCGCATGTGAAGTGGGCGGCATCACGCTGACACCTTATGTCGGTACTGGCTGATTGCCGATGTAGTGCCCTAAGGAAGGCCTGCTGAGGCCGACAAACGCCCACAACTTTGGCTTCTCGATACCGTTATGGTCGCCCACTCCATCGCTTAGCTTCGATGTCGGTGAGATGAGCGAATTGCATGCAATATGAATATAAATTTAACTTTTATTAACCTCTCTCAGTCCGCATTTGTCAATCCTTGACAGTTATTTTGCAGTGAGCATTGGATAATCTTTCCAGGCATCGGTCACGCATGTTTGCCGCAATCGTCGAGTTCATCAAATGAGCATTCAATCAACAAACTTCACTCATAGGCTGCGGGCGAGCGAGAGCCGCCATCCAGACCAGCAACCAACCCGTCCCAGCGTCGCAGCCCCAGCAAGGTCGTTATCGATCGCGCAGCCGCTCGAACTTGCCGATATTCCGCGCGCCATGCAAAAGATCGGATGGTACGTCTCAGCGGCGCTTCTGAACGAGTGGTTCCACTACAAACCCGGCAACCAAGCCACCAACAGCTTCCAAAAAAATCATGGCTACGACCAGGATGGATCGGCCTCCTATCCAAGCGATAGATTCAACAAGGCATCAGTGAAACTCGACTGGATCTTGACGTTTCCACTTGCTGCCCGCGTCTTCAAGGAATTGCAAAATCCTGATTTTCTGGGCAATGCCGAGGGGTGTTTGGCGATAGCAAAATGCCTTTACGCCCACAAGGATCAAGATGGCCGGTTCGATGCGCTACAGGCATGTGGGCATGACATTCACAAGCTGCACGGCAATTTTCAATTCCGAAAATTGTCGGTAGACACATCGGCACTCGAAAATAGTCAAACTCTTTTTGGAGCCGCACTTCATTACGGCTTGGCGGACGACCTCATTGGCGCGCTTGGCGATTTTCAGTTCTGCGCCGCCATTGCCGAGGCGCACATCAAGCCGGGGTGGCGTGGCACCGAAGTGGACGTGACCAAAGTCGCCTTGTACATGCATGGCCCCTATTCATTTTTCGATGAGCCAAACGCAGGCGGGTCTCGATACCTTGGGCACTGGAACAAGGATGGTATAGCCCTGGCGCCTTACGACCTCGTCGCGCGCAAAGAAAACTTTGCTTTGTGGTCTAGCCATCCGATCCAGCCCGAAGGCCCCTATGGACGGACGTTTTGGCCGGTCCACAACGCGGATTTCCGCCGCTGGCAAGAGCAGCACAATGCTGGCGGAGACATGATTCTCTACTCTGACTATCGCGTTGTGACGCTCAGCTCGCCGATCAAAATCAGAGGGTAACAATGAGACGCCAAGGACAGGCCGCGCGCGACCCAAAAAACGCTTGCCCGGCAACGGAAGCTCACGCTATACGCCACCCGACCGTTTGGCGCTTGACGGCCCCCCTACGCGGGCCCAAGACCCAGCTATTGCGAATGCTAACGCTGGCCCGCTTGATACTGCACAACGCGAAAGTACGAGGCGGCCTGATGGCGATCTTGAGCAAGGTGGTCCAGCTTTATCGTGCAGGCGGCCTCGCCGGTCTGCGCGATAAAATCCAGTGGCTTAGATCGCCTCCACCAAAAGGTATCGATCGCAAGCCCTACGCGCAATGGATAGCGCGTTACGATACCATCGACGACCGGCTGCGCGCCGCCATTCGTCGACGCATTGCCGCCTTCAACCATCCCCCGCTCATCTCGGTGGTGATGCCAACTTACAATCCCCAGCCTGCATGGCTGGAAGCCGCAATCGAGTCGGTGCGCAAGCAGCTTTATCCCCATTGGGAACTGTGCATCGCCGATGACCTGTCCACCAACCCAGCGATTCGCACCTTATTGGAAAAATACGCGCGTGAAGAGTCGCGTATCAAGGTGGTGTTTCGCGAACAGAACGGCCATATTTCAGCCGCCTCCAATAGCGGGCTGCACATTGCCGGCGGCGAGTGGGTCGCGCTGCTCGATCACGACGATCTGCTAGCGGAACACGCCTTGTATTTCGTGGCGGATGCGATCCTGGCCAATCCGGCGATTCGGCTCATTTACTCCGACGAAGATAGAATCGACCAGGACGGCCTGCGGCACGACCCCTATTTCAAATGCGATTGGAACCTGGATCTGTTCTATTCGCAAAATATGTTCAATCATCTCGGCGTTTACCACAAACCGTTGCTGGACCAAATCGGCGGCTTTCGCATCGGCATGGAAGGCGCTCAAGACTACGACCTTGCCCTGCGCTGCCTCGAACACGTGGACGCGCAAGCGATTCATCATATTCCGCGCGTGCTGTACCACTGGCGCGTCCATGCCCGCAGCACGGCGCTGAATACTAGAGCCAAACCTTACGCGGCGCGGGCCGGCGAGCGTGCGCTAAATGAGCACTTTGCCAAGCAAGCCCTGCCCTGCCGCGCGGAATCGTTGGGCTTTGGCTATCGGGTGCACTATGACTTACCCGAGACACTGCCGCTCGTCAGCCTAATCATTCCGACCCGCAATGGCTTGCAGCTGATGCGCCAATGCATCACCAGCATTATCGATAAAACCACCTACACGAACTACGAAATTATCATCGTCGATAACGGCTCTGACGACCCTGAAACACTGCGCTACTTCAGATCATTGAGCCGTTGCGCCCGTATACGCTTGCTGCGTGACGACGGTCCGTTTAACTATTCGGCTTTGAATAACGCCGCGGTTTTAGAGGCCCAAGGAGAACTGATTGGCCTGATCAACAACGATATCGAAGTCATTTCCGCAGACTGGCTGTCTGAAATGGTCAGCCTCGCATTGCAACCGGCCATCGGCGCGGTCGGGGCGAAACTGCTCTATCCGGACAATACCTTGCAACATGGCGGGGTGTTGCTGGGAATCGGCGGCCTAGCCGGGCATGCAGGCAAACATGCGCCGCAACCGAGTCATGGCTACTTTGGCAGAACCTGCTTACTGAGCTCGTTTTCGGCTGTCACGGCGGCATGTTTAGTGATACGCAAAGACATCTATCTGGAAGTGGGTGGGCTTAACGAAAAAGATTTGACCGTCGCCTTCAACGATGTAGATTTTTGCATCCGCGTACGCGAAGCCGGTTATCGCAATGTCTGGACGCCTTATGCCGAGATGTACCATCATGAATCGGCCACCCGAGGCTTGGACGACAATCCGCACAAGCAAGCGCGCTTTAATGCGGAAGTGAGCTATATGCAGCGGCAGTGGGGCGACCTGCTAAGCAAAGATCCGGCTTATAGCCCCAACTTGACGCTGCAATATGAGGGCATTGGGCTGGCTTGGCCACCGCGCATTCCGCCATTGGCTTAACGAATCACGCATAGCGCCTTCGGAGCCGATTAACGGGTGCTGGCGAGGCAGCAATGAGCAACTCAACTCCGCAAACTGGACCGTGGAACATGAACTCTGCGTTGAACGCCAATGCGGCGCGCATCTACCGAGAAGCGCTACGCTGTCCCCTTCCGGCTTGCTGATTGGCATTTTTACCCGGCGTGACCCTTGCCGTGTCGCCCCAGCGATCTTCCGATACCTCGGCCACGGGGCTGCTGATAAAGCGCGAGTCCTTAGACGCCGCGCTCTGAGCGGCTTTGGCCGTGCCGGTTCTGGTCGGGTTTGCCATGGCTTGCGTGTTCCTCACCACAGTCAGCGAAGTCGGCGCCTGTCTCGCAAGAAATCCACAGGCAAAACCGGCGACTAAACCGAACGAGCCAAAAATCAGACATGCTTGACAAAGCAAGTTTCCATACCACTCGGGTTGTATGTTTTGGAACAGGAAAGCAAAAGCGACCACAGTCAGTGCCGCAAGCAACGCAAATCCGATAATTCGTTTCATCTTTCTTGAATAATGGCCGTCATCAACGATGTCGGCGATGCTTAATTTATTCCAATATATAGGGACAGATATACCGCGCATCCACCATGCCAGATGCGGAATTTACCATGTGAATATTACCTTGGGATGTTTTTTGCGCGCTGTTCCGCGGTGGTATGGCCTTCGCCATTTGGCGCCCAACCGGGCGGCATAAACAGATAGCCCAGGACCGCGCGCAGGCTGCGGGCTCGGACAAGATCCCGCAACAGGCTGTGCCATTGAAAAAATTCCACTTTCAGCGGGTTATAGCTGAATAGCGGCTCGACAAGACCGTAGCGGCAGGGCACATCGTCGCGTTCCTTGATATACGTGCCAAACAGACGGTCAAAAATGATCAGCACTCCGCCATAATTGGCATCGAGATATTCCAGATTGGCCGCATGATGCACGCGGTGCGCGGACGGCGTATTGAGTATTCCCTCTAACCAGCCTAGCTTGGGAATCCAGGTCGCGTGTATCCAGAACTGATAGAGCAGATTAAGCGACAGCACCGCGAACACTGTGCTGGGACGAAAACCCAACCAAACCAGCGGGGCGAAAAATAATGTCGTGCCGGAAAGCTTACCGAAAATACCGAACCGAAACGCCGCCGACAAGTTGAGTTCGTTAGGCGAATGATGCACGGCGTGGTTACCCCAAAACCAGCGCACTTCATGCGCCGCACGATGGTACCAGTAGTAGCAGAATTCCTGCCCCAAGAACAGCAGCAGCACGGCGAGCCAGCCGTTCAGTTGAATTGTCGTCAAACGATGCTGAAATGACCAGCGCAGTAGCGGTGCGGCAATCGACAAAGGCAGCAGAATGTTGATCGCGATACGCCCCACCATATCGCATGTCGATACCGCAAAAGCCCGCCAGTCGTAATGCTGGTTGCGCGATAAAACGATGGCTTCGATCAGTGCGCAAACAAACACTGCAGGTGTCGCGACGAACAGCAGGAATTTGTCTAGTGGGTTCATCGTTGCCTAGCCGGGCCTGAAATGGGCTGATAAGGAGGTACTGTTGATCGACTTGAGTTGCCGACCCAGCCTAATATAGGCATATTCTTATGTTAGGCCCTGCGCCCTAAGGGTGCCACCGGTTTGCGACGAAAGGTCCCCATAGGTCGTGAAACTACCGGGGGCCGGTTCGAGCCGATCGGTCGCTATGAAAGTGCCGATTCGGCTCAAAATAGCACGCAAAGATTAGCATTAGCGGCATTATGACGTCTGCAAACAAAGGAAGATTCACATGAAATCCCTAGTTGACCACCTTGCCCAATATGCGGCGTACCACCGCGACTCGCGCAACCTTGTCTCGCACCTAATTGGCATCCCGCTTATCGTGGTGGCCGTCTCCACCCTGCTGGCACGCCCGGTGTTCGGTATGGCGGCGCTGCCCCTATCGCCGGCGGCACTAGCCGCCGCCGTCATGGCAATATTTTATCTACGGCTCGACATGCGTTTCGGCATGCTAATGACCCTGCTACTGGCCTTAAGCACATGGACCGGACAAACCTTGGCCGCGCAAACGACGGAGCTGTGGCTAACGTCCGGTCTAGGGCTCTTCCTGGTCGGTTGGATTGTTCAGTTTATCGGTCACTACTACGAAGGGCGCAAACCCGCTTTTGTGGATGATCTGACGGGCCTGGCGATCGGCCCCCTATTTATCGTAGCCGAACTGGTGTTCTGGATGGGATTGCGCACAAGCGTGCGCCACGCAGTGGAACAGCGCGCAGGGCCGATACGCAATCGTACCGGCAAGCTGCACGTCTGAAAGTTGGCCGGCATTCAAGGTGCGGCGAGTCTTTGCTGGCGGCCATCGAATTCATGTGACCGCGCCGCTCACTGTACAGCAATTTATCCGCCAAACTGTACCCGTACCGTATTGGTTCATTGAACTAAAATGACGACGCTCAGCGCATTCGCGTCGGCCTGCGCTGTTGTTTCCTAGGGTAGCGCGCAAGTGCTTCAAGCACGTATACTCAGCATCCGTCCCCGTGCTGAGAGAGATCGTGCCCATCATCACCTGCATCGAAGATTTACGCGTGTTGGCAGAGCGGCGTGTGCCGCGCATGTTTTACGACTACGCCGACAGCGGCTCATGGACCGAGGGCACTTATCGATCCAACGAAAGCG
>Ga0302220_10002285_pt1 | contig 14193 bp, 10 predicted proteins | sample II_Palsa_E1_3_FD_194572 | JGI IMG/M metagenome (GOLD analysis project Ga0302220, IMG submission 194572) | Peat permafrost microbial communities from Stordalen Mire near Abisko, Sweden - II_Palsa_E1_3 | ecosystem: Environmental > Terrestrial > Soil > Palsa > Peat permafrost | place: Sweden...
ATCGCAATGCGCTAAATGTCCACACGCCTTAAGTGGATTCGATAGCAATGGCGATAATTGATTACTGAGCGAATTGGGCACTTTGATTGACCAAGCTAAGTCCTACCTCGTTGTAAAGTTAGCGGCCTGGCTACGGTGGCCACTGGGGCAAGCCCTGATTCTTCTCAGCGATATAGAAGCCGTTGCCGATCTGTCCGTGGGGAGCTTGCTTCTCTGCAAGCACCCTATACCCGAATATACTTGAAGCATGGCTTCACTGGTTTTGTAGTAATCCGAAAAAACATACTGACCGCTCCGCGCCGCTCGTCCGAAGAAGCCAGAGTCCGTCATCGAGGCTACAATCTTGTTACAGTACCGTTTCGTTTGTAATGAACTGCCATTTTTGCGAGAGATTTGTGCGGAAACGAGCTGATCTGAGCGCTGGCACGTTGTAAGGTTGTATCCTCACGTATCCGATGAGCAGCGAGCTAGGGCTCGCAGACAACTTTGACCTGAGGCCGGAGGTTGATCCACGGCCGATTCCGACTGCTTGGTGACGTCGCTGTCGCCGGGGGCGGTGAGTGCATCTCGCGGCAGCGACGTCCCTTAGCTCGCAAGGATTTCACGAATAGGGCGCAAAACGATGCTTCCGCGGAACCCCCTATACGAAATATCCCACATCCATATAGTCCCTGCGCGGCTCAAGCTCCTTAACGCGTTAACGCGAAACGCGCCCGCGCTGCGACGGCTTGCCTTATCTATTAACGAGTACCGAAGCCCGCAGAGTGCCGTTTTATCGAAGTTCTATGACTTCACAATGTGGGTTACTTTATCTCAGTGACAAAGGTCTCGCGGCTGCGGCGAACCTTTTTAAGATTGACAAGCCAATCCCCTTCCGCAGCTCGGTAACCTAGCGGCATCATTACAACGCTACGGAGGTTCTTCGACGGCAAAGCCAAAATAGTATCTACCTCTGCCGAATCAAATCCTTCCATCGGAGTTGCATCCACTTCTTCAAATGCCGCAGCGATGAGAGCCGCGCCTAGGCCGATATAAACCTGCCGTGCAGCTGCCTGATGGTTACCCTCGGTGCCTCGGTTAGCGACGATACCCAGCACCCGTTGGCGATACAGTTCCCAGCCTTCATTTATGAACCCTCTTATATCGTTGGTAAGATCGAACATCATGTTGACGCGATTTTCTGTAATGTCGTCCCAAGCAGCGAATACCAGGAGATGCGAACAGTCAGTAACCTGCGCTTGGTCCCAGGCGACCGTCCGGATTTTGGCACGAATCTCCGGGTTGGTTACGATAAGTAGCTCAAACGGCTGAAGGCCACTTGAGGTGGGTGCAAGCCGAACCGCTTCAACAATCCGATCAAGCTTGTCAGAAGGTACAGCTTTCGTTGGATCGAACATCTTGGTCGCATACCGCCAGGCTAATCGGTTGTTCACAGTTTTCATAAACCAATCCTTTGTTCCGATCCCGAAGCGGGAATCGGGCGCTATTCGGCGCCTCATTAGCAATGAGGCGGACTCGGCGATCCCGCGTTAGCGTCGAAAAGCGAGCCTGCCAAATGCCGTCCTACGGCGGGACTAGCGAAACCGCGGCAGCTTATCTTAGGAAGCGGGATCGGCGGCCGTTTGAGTGCGGACGCACGAAGCCGACTGGAACCATGTGGCTCACGCAGCGAATGTGCTCGCGCTCGAGTAACTAGCAAAAAGGTGCTGCGATCCTTCTTATCCCTTGACCGTGGCAGCCGAAAGCCACGGCGGAATAGGAGACGCATAGCGACCCGGTGGCATTGATGCCACCGCAGTGCCAACATATATGGTAAATCGAAGTAGCGTTAACAAGGACGGCTTGTGCAACAAGCACAATACTAACTATCGGAATAGGGCTTATTTCTAGAGGACTTGTGAACGACAATAGATATGACGATGGACTGATCTGATAGTGGTATTTACGGGCGTGGTCGCTCAGGGAGGGGCGTAGGTTCGCTCCTTCCAGTCAGCGGTGCTTTACAGTCTGACCGCTTAGGCCAAGGGATATGATAGCCGATCACGCGATGTTAGCGCGCCAGCTTAGGCAAGAATATCTGGGGCGCTCAAGTGCCGGATGGGCATATTCGTGTGCGGGGTCTCGTCGGTGCTACCCGATCTGCCATCACTACAATTCGCATTGTTTATGCCGATGCGGAGACGCTCATGCTCAGGGATAGCGCGCTCTCGAGCCGGCGTGAGCGAGCCGCGGTTTCAGTGCGCCGGCAGCTGCCTATCAATAGCTCGAGCTGTTCTCCTGGCGGCAAACGGCCGGAACGTTGAGGGCATACCGCCGCCGCCAGGAGTGACGGCCTGATGCTCCGAGACGACCAGCAAGCTGCGTAGATCATGTAACGCATGGTCCTGACTTCGCGCTAGTCGTCGACTACGCGGGCACCGGCAGATTCGCTATGCTGGGTGTGTCGCGCGGCGAATGGGAGCGCTGGTTTCGCCGTGGGTAGGAAGGTGCTGTCCACGATCAAGCATCTGGATGGCGAGTCTGCTTCGCGCGGCGAACGATCGCAGTATCGCGAGCTGCTGAGAAGCTGCGACATAGTGGTGATTGCCGGGGCAGATGTAATCGAACTGTCAGGTGCGGCTAATGCTGTCGGTCAAGCTCGAGCCGCCGCCAGTGTACAACCCGGTTTGTGATCTCTCTGGGTATCCGATTGGATCGCGAGAAACATTAACCGGAACGGCGGCCCTGCCCTATATAACAGGCTCAAGCGCCGCGTTTAATACTAAAGTGACGGCTGCCGCCGAACACTAGCTTCAGCATCGACGTTAAGTCCGATCGCCGTTCGGTCGATATCCGCCGTAGCCACGCCGATCCGAGAGTCTGCAAGTCCGACATAGAGGCGCCACTTGCTTTCGAATGCAACAAGCCCTTGCGCAAAGCAAACATTGCCAACCTGGCCACTCGCCTCAGCGGGGTCAATCCGCAGGAACGGTTCCCGCAGGCGACCGATAACGGCGCTTGGCTCGAGCGCATCGAGCAGTAATTGGCCCGGCTGATAGGCGAAGGCCGGCGTGCCAGGCTCGCCTGCCTCATAATGGTTGGCCCCATTGTAGATCAGCACGATCCCGTCTCGCGTCAGCACCGCAGGCGGGCCGGGTTCGGTCAGCATCGAATCGAAACGGTGGCGTCTCGGCCAGGCAACCGCGTGAAGCGCCCGCGGGCCGGCGATGCGCTCGATCTGCCAGTGACCCGCGGGGCCGGTCACCTCAGGATTCCACGTCAGGTATCGATCGGGCGCGATTTCGCCTTCGATCGGTGTCCAGCGAATCAGATCTTCCGAGGTTGCAGCGAAGATCAGCCCTTCACCCCAATACATCCAATAGCGCCCCTCGATCCGTGCCGCGACCAACCGCCCGTTCTTGAGCTCGGTGATGATCGAGCCTGCCTTAGTCTGGCGGCGGACATAGGGCGTCTGCGCGAACGCGGGGCCATGTTTGGTCCAGTGGAGCAGATCGGGCGAGGTTGCGACGAACAGACAGCCAACTTTCCCGTCGAACGCGGTGTATGTGCAGACATAGTCACCGTCTGGCGAGGCGACGAGCCGCGGGTCCTCAAGACCGCCGGGCCATTCCCAGGCCTGCCACCGGTCATCGCCGGGCGCGAGCACCGGCTCGGGCTCAAGCGTGAAGTTATAGCCGTCGTCGCTGGTCGCCAGTCCGATCCGCGACGTACCGGCATAGCGTGCGCTGCTATCTTCTCCGCGAACGAGCAGGCAGACCCGTCCGTTATGAACGACCGCGGCGGGATTGAAGGCATCCTTCGCTGCCCAGTCGATCTCGCGACCCGAGACGGGACAAGTGAAGACGACCGGCGGCCGTTCGTCGAGCACACGCTCGGGCGCCGAAAACGGCCCTATCGCCCATTCTGGAAGACCCGCGCTCACAGGCAGTTCGCCCGCGCGATCGCGCCGAGGTGGCGCGCGCTGGGCTTCGCGGTGCGCTCAAAGGTTTTGAAGTTGACATCGACCAACCCGAAGCGCTGCGCATAGCCGTGAACCCACTCATAATTGTCGAGCAACGACCAGTGAACATAGCTGCGTACGTCTATGCCGTCGGCGATGCAGGCCGCCACCTCGTCGACCGCCGCCTCGATATAAGCGATGCGTCGCGTATCGTCGTCGGTGGCTATGCCGTTTTCGGTGACCCAGATTGGCTTTCCGATACGCTCGTGCGCGAAGCGGATCGTTCCGCCGAGCGCTTGTGGGTAGAATTCATAGCCCGCCGCAGTCGTTTCGGCGCCCTCGGGTATCGGCAACGGCCCGTCCGGACCGACGAGCAGGCGGGTGTAGGTCTGAACACCGACAAAATCGCTTCGCCGCGCGACATCAAGCCAAGGTCCATAGAGCAATTCGATCACATGCTCCGCCATATTACCTTCGCCGACGCCGTGGATGTCCTGCATCGTAAGCGTAAGACCAACGGGCAGATCGCCGCGCGCTGCCTTCATTGCGGCCGCAGCCTTATCGTGAGCATCTACCATTACCGGCAGGATGCGATCCTGATCCGCAAACAGGATCGAGGAGAAACGGTCCGAGCCCGAGGCCTTGGCGCACGCCTGCACCATTGCCTCGATGATTGGGCGCGCCTCGGCGCGCCCGGGAAGGAATGGTATTAAGCGGCCGATATTGGCCTCATTGAATGTTGTTGCCGCGTGCATTAGGTCGCCAAGCTCGCGTGCCGCACGGTCAGCAAAGCGAGCGAACAGGTCGGCGCCGTCGTGCTGCTCAAACCCTCCTAGTGCGGCAAACCAGCGCGGTACGGTAAAATGGCTGAAGGTGACAAGCGGCGCAAGGCCGTGGCGATGGCAGGCTTCAAGAACTCGTGAGTAATGATCAAGCGCGGATTGCGAGAAGCGGCCGGGCTCGGGCTCGATCCGCGCCCATTCGATGCCGAACCGGTGACAGTTGAAGCCGAGCTCTGCGGCGAGTCCGATATCCTCGGCATAGCGCTCGAAGCTGTCGCACGCGTCGCCCGACGGCGCCTTGAAGAGGCTCGGCGAGACATGCTCGGCAAGCCAGCTGTCGGAGCCGTTGTTGTTACCCTCGCTCTGATGCGCGGAGATCGCAGTGCCCCACAGGAAGCCGGACGGGCACGGTATAGTCCTAGACATCGGTGCATCCTTCAGACGGCGGTGCGGCAAGTGCCGGATGGAGCATGCCTAGCATCGTCCGCAGGACGGCGACGGATGCCTCGAGTTCGCTGACGTCGCTCATGAATAGCGCCTCGATCGATAGCCCGCGCACGGCGGCGACGATCAGGCGATGTATCGCGCTTTCGTCGGGCCGCGGCGCCACGCCGGCGCGGAGCATCCGGGCGGCAATGCCGGCGCGCGCCATTTGATCGATTTCGCTTTGCATCGTGCGCAGCCGGCTAGCGAGCTCTTGATCCGAACGCGACGCGAGCATGATCTCAGTTACCGCGATCGCGGCGGGACGGTTTAGCCGTCCCCACAGCGTTACCGGGAGGTCGGCGAGCGCCTCCCGCAGGTCGCGTTCCGCGAACGACGCCTCGTAAAAGGCGACATCCTCGTCAAATTCGGCGCGCACCAGCGCAAGCATCATGTCGACCTTGGTCGGGAACTGGTGCGTCATTGCGCCGCGGCTTACGCCTGCCTCTGAGGCGACCAACGACACCGTGGTGCCGCTATAGCCAAAGCGATGGAGACACGAGACCGTGGCTTCAATCAGCTTGGCGCGCGTTCCGGCGCTACGTTCGGCCTGAGGGCGGCGTTGACGCTTGGGCGAAGGCGAGGTGAGTGTCATGTCCATGGCTTAGCGCGCCGCGGCCTTTCCGCCAGTCTCACCAGGGGTCAACCACGCCGTCCAGAAGGCGGCAATCTCATCCCACGCCTGCCGGCCCTCGGGCGCATCGGGGACCATCTGCTCGAAAACGTGCGGCATGCCCTCATAGACGTCGAGGGTCGAGACACCGCCTGCGGTGCGGATCGCGCGATTGAGCCGCACGCTGTCGCTGAGCAGCACCTCGCGCGTGCCCACTTGGATCAGAGTCGCCGGGAAGCCTTTGGCGAAATCACCAAATAGCGGCGAGGCGTATGGCTCGGCGAAATCGGCCTCCGACGCATATGCGCGATAGACCGCTCGCAGCCGTGCACCCCCCAGGAAGTCATGATCGGCGACCGTGATGTGCGTGTCGCCATGCGCATAAAGGTCGGTCACGGGGGATATGAGCAGGACGGCGGCGGGGATCGGCACGCCGCGATCGCGCAATTTGAGGATTGACGAGGCCGCGATCGCGCCGCCCGCAGATTCACCAAACATGCCGATCGATCCGGGCGCCTGTCCGGACTCAACAAGTGCCTCGTAAACTGCCGCTACCTGATCGGTGATCGTCCGATAGTCGGCGCGTGGCGACAGCGTATAATCAATCGAGACGACGCGTCGCCCGGTACGGTCCGCCATCAGGGCCGCCATCAACAGTGATGCTCGCGCCGACCCTTGCACGAAGCCACCGCCGTGAATGTAGAGCAGCAGCGTCCCGTCGTCGCGCTTGTCCCGCGCACGCACATCGATAAGGGGAATGCCGCGGATCGTGTCGTTCTCCGTCACCGGCGACAGCGACGCGACCGCCGAAGCGGTCCACGCCTCCTGCACGGCCGCACCGACCGTAGCAGCTTGATCGAACCCGTCTTGCGTCGTTGGGATCGATTGCTGCGGCATCGCTGCGAACATCCGGCCGAGGGGCTCCATCGTTGCGCGCGCCTCCGCCGAGACCGAGGTGGCGAGCGTCAGGCGGGGATCGTGCACCATCAGAACCGTGCCTCCAGCGAGACGCCGACGGTGCGGAAGGATTCGTCGCCAAACATCTGGGCGTAGGACGAGGGATCATGATCGCTGCTTGCGGTCGGCGTCTCGAAGCGGATCACCGCCAGCCGCTTGTCAAAGATGTTGCGCGCATATATTGCGGCACCGAAGCGGTCATCCTTGGTCCGCACACCCAGCTTGCCGCCAAACAGCGCCGCGCCATTGACGGTATCAATCGGATCATAAGCGGCGTCGAAATAGATTTTCGACTGATAGACGACATCCCCAGCGATGTAGCCCTCCAGCAATTCGCCGATCGAATGGCGATATTCCGCGCTCGCGGTCACCTTCCAGCGAGGTGCGCCGATCAGCTGTCGGCCGCCGACATCGGTCGTGCCGCGGTTAGAAGTGTCGCCTGGTCGGGGTAGCGTACAACCCTGCGCTGCGGTCTGCAGCTGGGCGCACTGGACGACATAGCCGCTGCCATATTGCGCGTTGTTGTAGAGAACACCTGCATTAAGCGTGACGCTCTCGATTGGACGGCCGGCAATATCGAGCGAGACGCCCTTCGTGACGAGCTTAGGCGCATTGGCGAACACATATTGCGCCGTTGTCGGATCGAAAAACTGCGCCTGAAAATCTGTCACTCGGTTGTGGTAAATGGCGAGGTTCGCGGTAAGGCGACCAGCGAACAAACCGGTCTTGAGGCCGCCCTCGATATTGTGCGGGATCTCGGGGCGCACGATAAGTGCAACGTTGGTCGAGGTTGCTTGATCGTTGACCGATGGGCCCTTATAGCCGCGCGTGTATGTCGCATAGGCCATGATCGTGCGGGAGACGTCATATTGCGCACCGCCTTTATACGAGACATAGCTGTCCCCAACGCTGGCGCTAAACGGCGGTGGCACGCCGAAGCCCGGATAATAGCTGACTAGACCGGTCAGAACATGTGTCGTTGCTGCATCGACCTGCTCGTGCCCGACGCGTAGGCCGCCAAGCAGACGGAGCCTCGGCGTCAAATTGACCGTCGCTTGCCCAAATGCGGCGTAACTGGTCAACGAAGAGCGGGTAAAGGTATTTTGCCCAGCAGGAATCCCGCTTAAAGCAGGGTTTCCCAACACATCTCCGACCGGAAACCCGCTTTGATAATTGGCAGACACAATCTTGCTATCAAAATAGTAAAGGCCCGCGACAAACGTTATTAGTCCGCGGCTTGGCGAGGTTAGGCGAATTTCCTGACTAAAATTGTTTATGTTGGTTGGCGAGTTATTCTGGTTCAGGAAATTGATAGGGATGCTGTCCGCGTCCTGTCCAACGCCAGCCTGCGAAAAGTGTCTAAATGCGCTTACCGATGTCAGCGTGTAGTCGCCAAAACGGAAATCGGCCTGACCCGAGAACCCATAGACCGTATCGTGCGAACTGGTCAGACCATCGGTGCAACCCTTGTCATTGTCTTGCGAAACGATCACGCCGCAGGCGGCAAGGCGTGTGGCGATCGGGCTGCCCGGAGTATCATGGTAGATCGTCCAAGGTGTGCCGCCCTGGAGGTCGACCCGACTATAATCGCCGATGAGGTTGAAGGTAATCTGGTCGATCGGATCCCACTTGAACCGGGCGCGGATGCTCTTGCCCTCGTTCTGCGTCCAGCTGCCGTCATAAAGATTATACTGGTTGTGCGGCGAGTCGGTAAATGCCCCCGATATCCGCAAGGCCGAGGTAGCGGTCGTGGGAATGTTGACCACGGCTTGCACGATCTGATTGTTGCGGGTGCCAATGTCGGCGTGCGCACGTGCCTCGAACTTGCTCGGATCGGGATCGTTGGTGACGATGTTGAGAACACCCGCCGATGAGTTGCGCCCGAACAGCGTGCCCTGGGGGCCCGCCAGTACCTCGATGCGCTGAACGTCGAACAGCTGCGGCGGATTGCCTGACGTGTTGGCGAGCGCGACGCCGTCGACAACGACGCCGACGCTACCTTCGGCCGAGCGGGAAAAGGATACGCTACCGACACCGCGGATGCTGAATGCGCCGTAGGGGCCCGCTACATTGAACGCTGGCGAGGTGCGCGTCAGGCCCGATATGTCGATGACGTTCTGGCGCGCGAGCTGCGCACCCTGCACGACGGTGATCGCGACCGGCACTTCCTGCAAGCGCTCAGAGCGCTTGCTCGCTGTGACGACGATTTCCGAGGCACCGGGCTGTTGCCCAGTAACGGTACTGGTTAATAGCGATAGTGCAGACCCAGCGGCAGCGGTGGGCTGCAGCGTATCTGCCGGCACTGATTGCGCCGCAAGCGGACCGGCAACCGTGGCGATGGCAGTGCCTGCGGCAAGCAGTCGAATGGCTCGGATCAACTCAGTCGTCCTTCCCTGGGATGCGTCTCTCATGGGACGTTGATTCGTCGTTTATGGGATCGCAAACGGGAAGTACAGTCTGTTTGTTGTTGACAGATGTTGGGCGCTATCGCCAATGTCACATCGATGGCCCACCGTCGGATTGCACGCGCGACCGGGCGTCGCCGCTCGTTCCATCATATCGTACCGGACGAAGTGCCGGACCGGGAGGATTGCCTTGATGCCCATAATCGGTCGCGCAGACGCGCTCCGGCTGCAGCCGCTTTCGCTTTGGCACAAGCTCTCTTACGCGGCGGGCGCCGCAATCGACGGCGTTACCAGCAACGCGCTCAACCTGTTCATGATGTTCTACGCGACGGCGGTGTGCGGCTTGCCGGGAACGCTCGCCGGCGTTGCCTTGTCAGTAGGTCTCGTCGTTGACGCCGTTATGGACCCCCTGATCGGCTCGCTATCTGACGGCTGGCGCTCGCGTTGGGGGCGCCGCCTCCCTTTCATGGTGCTCGGCGCACCGATGAGCGCGGTATTGTTTGTGCTGATATTTTCCCTCCCCACCGGGCTCAGCCGAACCGCACTCTTTCTGGTTTTGGCGACGTGGTCCGTGCTGTTGCGCGTTTCGGTCTCGCTGTTCAACCTCCCCTATTACGCGCTTGGCGCAGAGTTGACCGACGACTATGGCGAGCGTTCACGTATTGTAGCGTGGCGCTGGGGTATGGGGATGCTGGCCGGGCTAGCGACCGTGCTGATCGGATTCGGCTTCTTCTTCGGTGGGCCCGGAGGGACGCTCAACCGACACGTCTATTCCCCCTTTGCGTTCAGCTGCGCTGCGTTGATGGTGATCGGAGGCATCGTCTCTATCCGGGCCAGCGCGGCGTTGCGACACCGCGCGCATGCGGTCGATCTTGGACTTACCTCGGGGCTTCGAGGTCTGGCGGCAGCGCTCGTCGAAGTCGCACGCAACCCGACCTTCCGGATCCTGTTCCTCGCCTCGCTACTTCTCTTCGTCGGCCAGGGCGTGACGCTGACGCTTGGCCTGCATGCCAACACTTATTTCTGGCGACTGACGCCAACAGAAGTCCAGAATGTGACGGTCACGCTCTTGGTGGGACTCCTGATTGGGGCGCCAATATTTGGAGCAATTGCCCCCCGATTTGAGAAGAAGCCGATGCTGATCGTCGCGATGGGCTGCATCGTCGCAACGGAGGCCGCTCCCGTCGCGGTGCGATTGCTCGGTGCGTTACCGCTCGAAGGCGGCACACTTGGACTTTTGCTCGCGGCCAATTCCGCATTGCTGGGCCTGTCGATTACGGCAGCGGCTATCGCCCTGATCTCAATGCTTGCCGACGCCGCCGACGAGCACGAACATCTGTTCGGCCACCGCCGGGAGGGGCTTTATTTTGCCGGGTGGGCATTCGCCGGAAAGTCAGCAGGCGGTCTTGGCGCTCTGATCGGGGGAATTCTGCTCGACCTCAGCGGCTTCCCGAGCGGCGCGGCAGCGCCGGGCTCCCATCTTGCCGTCTCGCACCATACGGCGACCTTGATCGCGTTCTTTGCCGGGCCGGGTGCGGCAATTTTTTCGCTGACCGGCATCGCCCTGCTCGGCCTCTATCACCTTGATCGCGCGCGGCATGCCGACATCCTTGCAGAGCTGACCGTCAGACGGGCCGCAGCGCAATGAACGCGCGTGGTCTGATAGTCAGCATGGCGCCGTTGATGTTGCTCGGAGCGATGCAACCAATCTTATCCCTACAGCCGGGCGAATGGGAGACGGTTACGGCCGTGACGTCCTCCGACCTCCCCGGCGTCCCGGCCTTCGTCTCCCGTCTGATGATGAAACCTAAGACCAATCGCCGGTGCATCGATGCTCGCACCGCTGCGCAGGGTCCGGCACAAGCCATGCTGGCCAAGGGTTGCACTGCGGCCGATCTCCGTATGGCGTCCGATAGTTTCGTGGTTGATCTGGTGTGCGGGAAGCTACGCACGCACATCTACGGACGCGCGACGGCCGACACACTCGACGGCACGGGCGAAACCACCAAGATCGATAGCAAGCTCGACGTGCGGGCCCGTTTCACGTCGCGGCGTATCGGTATCTGCAGCTGATTTTTTCTTCGAAGGGTGCGCGTGATGACGAGAGAACTTGAGCCCTCAAAACCCGAGGCCGAAGGCCTGTCAAGCGACGGATTGGGGCGCGTCGATGCCGCACTCCAGGCTCATATCGCTGCTGGAACGCTAGCCGGTGCGGTCACGCTGGTCGCGCGGCATGGCCGCATCGTTCACATCAACGCTATGGGGAGAAAGGATCTCGCAAGCGGCGAGCCGTTGAGATCCGACACCTTGTTCCGAATCTTCTCAATGACCAAACCTATCATGGGCGTTGCGATGATGATTCTCCACGACGAGGGCTTGTGGGCGCCGGACGATCCGATCCACAAGCATCTGCCCGAATTTGCCGACGTCCGCGTCATCGCCGGCCTAGACGTCGGCGGCGCGCCGATACTAGTCGCGCCCGATCATGCACCGACAATGCGCGAATTGATGACGCATACTGCAGGCTTCATCTACGGCTTCGACGGCGCTGACGCGGTGACCATGCTGTATCAGGATGCGCAAGTTCTCAAGGCATCTGACGCCACCGCGATGTCACGCAAGCTGGCGACGTTGCCGCTCGCCTATCAGCCCGGCTCGGAATGGCGCTACAGCCTGTCCACGGATCTTCAGGGCGCGGTCCTCGAACGGCTGACGGGGCGATCGCTCGATGCATTCATGGCGGAGCGCATCTTCGCGCCGCTCGGCATGAATGATACCGCATTCCACATTCCGCCGGAGAAGCAGGGCCGCCTGGCGACGTTGTATTACAAACAAGACGACAGCCCGCTCATGGCGATCCCGAACCCGCTGGGCAACGATTACGACGCGCCGCCCGCGCTGGCACTGGGCGGGGGCGGCCTGATCTCGACCGCCCTTGATTATGCGCGCTTCGCGCAGATGCTACTTAACGGCGGTACCTTCGCCGGGCGTCGGATCGTCAGTGCCGAGGCGCTGCGCCTGATGATGACCAATCATCTGCCGGACGAGATGCTCGAGGCGCGCTACAAGGCGGGGCATCACCAGTTCCGCCCGGGCTTCGGGTATGGCTTCAATGGCGTTGTGGTCACCGATCCAGAGCTGGCCGACCTTCCCGTTGGCCGTGGCAGCTATTTTTGGGATGGGGCTGCGGGAACTTGGTTCTGGGTCGATCCTGTCAACGACCTTCTTTTCGTCGGCATGGTACAGATGCTGTCCTACACGGCGCCGCCGCTTCAGGCCCCGACTCAGCGGCTAATGGCCAGCGCCATCAGCGATGGCAGGCTCGCACCGCCTAGCGCTATTCCACGAGGATTATGATCGCAAAGCGGACAACTCGGCAGGCCGACAGGCGTTTTTGGCGTTAGCGTTATCGGATAGTGCTTGCCAGATTTTGACCGATTGCTGATTGCCAAGTAGTCTATCGAACGCTTCGGCGACCGGCTGCATGCCGTTTGTGTTCGGATGCACGGGGCCGTGAACGCCGCCGGCGGGTGCCGGCCGTTTATCCAGGTCACGGGCGCGCGTGCGTCATTGCTGATGCTCAGCGTCACCATGTCGACAACGTCCGCGCCGATCGAAGCGGCAGCGTCGCGTGTCATGCCGGCAAGCCGCGCCGGCATGACACGCAGGCGATCGGCATCAGCGACCGCGAGACTAGCCGCAGACAGCTCCCGCTCGACGGAAGCACCACAGGATAGGTAACGAAGACCAGCCTGGCTTGCGGCGACCGGAGGCGCACCTCGGCCGCGAACTTACGAAGATTGCGAGCCAGCCGGAGAAAAGCCGATCGCACGGTACCGTCGGGGACGAGCGTGCAAAATCCAAGCAGTGAGGCGAGGTACGATGGCGCCGGACCGCAGCTCAAGGCGTAACCTTCCGAGGGCGGCCCAGTCGGACGGTTACCTCAAGGCGACAAGGTTGCTCAGATAAGCGACATCGTTCCGCCGATCGTAATCGTATTAAGGCGCGTCTGCGGCGTGAGTGCATCGATCTGCGGACGTTGAAGATATTGGCCGCCGAGCAGCACCTGGTCGGTCGTCGCACCCGCGCATGTTACGTCGACCAGCGCCAGCCCACGCCGCCGTGCAAGGACGTGCGCCTAATTGCTGTGGGACGCGCACATAGGAACTTGCGAAGGGCAGCAACACGGCACCGCTGTTGTACCTGCCGGAGACCGACGCACGAAGGAAATTTCACGCAATCGTCTTCGCTCTCCTCGCCGATCGGGTTTTCATATTAGCAAGCCCTGCAAGCTCAGCGTTTTTCGGAAAAATGAGACGCCAGGCCACCTCATGGATGATTCCGAAAGATGGCTAATGTACCGGACCTACTTTCTCTCTTCGTCGGATGTTGCGCCCCCACCGTACCGGTTCAGACCAACCCTTCCGTCAACACCTCCAAAGGCTTGTTTCGCGTCGTCGGACCAAGTGTAGCAATGACACGTGCCGCAAGGGCCGTGCATCCTGCAATCATTGAGAACACCGCGCTGACACCGGCCTTAACCCAATACAAAAACGATTATGAAGCCGCTGGATATGCCAGCCAGCCTGTTCCACGAATATACGAAACCTACCGCCATCGCACGTATGTGCGTCGGAAATATTTCCACTTGATAGGCATTATAGTTAAAGACGGGAATCGTGGAAGAAATGTTAAGAATAGCGGCGGATATGATGATGGGTACAGCGTCACGGGATTTGCATACATTAGGCCCGTTACAGCGATTGCGGCGAGGCACGCAAATATCTGCCATTTTCGTTCCCATCGGTCGGCAAATGTCAAGGCTATGACAGGGTCAATCGGCAACACCGCTGCACCAAAAAGCGAGTAGGCGAGACTATGCGCGAGTGGTATACCGCGGGAAACCAAGAAACTCGGGCCCCATTGAATGAATCCATAGATCCCGATGGTATGAGTCGCGTGGAACAGCGAAAACATGACCACCCGGCGAATATAACGCCGGTGGAAAAGCTC
>Ga0302220_10002298_pt1 | contig 14147 bp, 11 predicted proteins | sample II_Palsa_E1_3_FD_194572 | JGI IMG/M metagenome (GOLD analysis project Ga0302220, IMG submission 194572) | Peat permafrost microbial communities from Stordalen Mire near Abisko, Sweden - II_Palsa_E1_3 | ecosystem: Environmental > Terrestrial > Soil > Palsa > Peat permafrost | place: Sweden...
GCGCGCGAGCCAAGGCCAGCACCTCGATCATCTGCCGGTCGTTGAGCTTGAGTGCGTCGTAGGTCATGTAGATCTTGAAGGACGTATAGCCCTCCTCGATCAGTTGCGGCAGTTCCTGCTGCAATACATAGGGTGTGGGATCGGTGACGATGAGGTGAAACGCATAATCGATTACTGCGCGGCCATTGGCACGCCGGTGATACTCATCGATCGCCTCGCGCAAGGTGTGGCCTTTTTGCTGACAGGCAAACGGCATGACGGTGGTGGTGCCACCGCACGCGGCGGAGACCGTGCCACTGGTAAAGTCGTCGGCCATCACACTATCGTCGCCGGTTTCCTGATCGAGGTGGCAGTGGGCGTCCACGCCGCCAGGCGTAACTAGCCGCCCCTGTGCATCGATCTCGCGCGCACCGGGCGCCAGATTGGCGCCCAGCATCGCGATCCGGCCGTCGCGCACGCCGATGTCGGCGTGAAAGCGATCAGAGGCGGTAGCGATGTCGGCGTTGCGGATCACCAAGTCGAAGGCGTATGCGTCGTTCACGAGACCTCCCGGAACAAACGGCCCCAGCCCTGCACGCGCGAAGTGTCCACGCCGGTCATGCGTAGTGCCTTCCACACCACGGTGGAAATGGTGTCGTAGATCGGAATCCCCAACTCAGCTTCCAGCTCTTCGACCAGCGGCGCGCCGCGCAGGTTGGTGCAGAAAATCGTGATGGCGTCAGGCTGGCTGGCCGCTACTTCGCGCACCATCGCACGCAAGGTATCCGCATCCACTTCAGAGAATGAAAAATTGTCTTGTTTGTTGAGGTGCCGCTCCGCCACGCATTCGAAGCCGGCCGCGCCATACGTCGAGATGACCTTGGCTTGCACGTCGTCACGGTAAGGCGTCACCAGCCCGAAGCGACGCACGCCGGTCTTGGCGAAGATTTCGTTCAGTGCCAGCACCGAGGTGCATGCGGGAATGCCGGTGCGCTCGGTGATGCGTTGGCACAGACGCTCGTCGGCCTCGAAGCCGAGCCATCCCGACGAGGTACCGTTCCAGCCGATCATGTCGAGTTTCGCGTCCGCCAATAGATCTGCGGCCGCCAGTATCTCGGCATCGTCGAACTGAGCCAGCGCGCGCTCGGATAGCGCGATCTCCGTTACGCGAAAACGACCGAAATGCGCGCTGACTTCAGGCAGACCGACCAGCATCGCGGAAGTAACCGGTTCTAGCGTAGTGTTGGACGATGGGGTCAACATGCCAAGCAAAGTGCGATTCGTCATGGTTCTCGAATTTTTGTTGAAGATGCGGGGTTAGAGAACCGACTATAAGCAATCGCCATGCCAACAAAATATCGTTTTTTTGTATACGATCTAGAATGACATCGTATGCAATGTGTGGCGCGGCTAACCGGGTTTCCGGCGCGCAATCTGGCAGATCAGAATCGTCTACACATTAGAGTTTGGCTGCATCGGGCCGGTGCGGGCCATCTGTGGAACGCACAATATAAGTGCGTAAATTCGCGTTTATGAGGCGCGGTATCGCGCAATGACCCAGCCATGACCCGGGAACAATACGAGACCGTGACGCAACACCTTTGTGTACAAAAACGTAAGCAATTGATTTAAGATTGGCCCGTACCCACTCCGTCGAGAATTACCTTGTGCCCTCCCGCTCCGCTTTCGCCCTCCCGTGCCGTTGCGGCGGATAAATCCGCCTTCAGCAATGAGGAAATTTATCGGCGTCTGCAAAAAGCTGTGCTCGAGCATCGTCTCGGGCCGGGCACGCGGCTGGTGGAGGACCGGCTCGCGGAAGTCTCAGGTGTCAGTCGTACCAAGATCCGCGAAGTCCTGGGGCGTCTGGCACATGAAGGGCTAGTCACCTTGGTGCCTAACCGCGGCGCCTTCATCGCCAGCCCCAGCGTCGAGCAGGCACGCAATGTGTTCGCGACACGCCGCCTGGTCGAACCCGAAATGGCGCGCATGCTGTGCGCAAGCGCGACTCCTGTGCAGATTCGCGCGTTGCGGCGTCATGTAAAGCAGGAAGAAGAGGCGCGCGCCAAGGATGACCGGCCCGCCATCATCCGCTTGTCCGGCGAGTTTCATATTCTGATCGCGCAGATGACCCGCAACGAAATCCTGCTGCGGCTGATGCGTGAACTTACGTCGCTGACCTGTCTCATCATCACGCTCTACGATAAGCCGAACACGCCGGCCTGCCCTCATCATGAGCATGCCGACCTGATCGATGCGATCGAAGCGCACGACGCGGTGCGCGCCTCGTCGACCATGAGCGAGCATTTGAGTCACATCGAGAACACGCTGGACTTGAGTTCGTCGCCAGCCGAGATGCCGGACATCGAAGCCATTTTTTTGTGAGTCGCCAGCGCGAGCGAGGTAAAAGCCTAGGCTTAGGCCCTTACTTCGCAAACAGCGATGCCATATTGGCAAACGCCTTGAACTCCATCGCGTTGCCCGACGGATCGAGAAAAAACATGGTCGCCTGTTCGCCCGCTTCACCCTTGAAGCGGATGTGCGGTTCGATGATGAACTTGATGCCTGCGCCACGCAGCTTCTCGGCCGCCGTTTCCCACTGGCTCATCGACAGGACTGCGCCGAAATGGCGCACCGGCACGTTGTCGCCATCGACCGCGCTGGTGTTGCGATGGCCGGTTTCCTCAGGCGACAGGTGCGCGACGATCTGGTGGCCGTAGAAATTGAAGTCGACCCAATCCGGCGAACTGCGGCCCTCGGGACAACCAAGCAGCGTGCCGTAAAAGGCGCGTGCGGCTTCCAGGCTGTGAACCGGAAAGGCCAGGTGAAACGGTGGCATCGAATCTTGTGTAGCTTGGCTCATGAGCGCTCCTGGCATCGAGGTAGGTAAAGATAAATAAAGATATTAAGAACGATGAACTTGCGCGGTCAATACGCCGGCTGAACGAGTACCGTGCGAACACTGCGCGCACGCTGCGGAAATACATCGGTGGTATCTATTCTACGATCCGGCTTTTTTATAAGGAAGCGGATAGTATTTCTGCTTAGCAGCAATATATTTGATATCACCAACAGGCAGAAGACCGCTCGCTGAAGCCGCTAGCGGTGCACCGCCTGCGCCTTGGAAAACCGCTGCGCCTCCTGCGCCAGACTCTCGATTAAGCTCGACACAGGCGGCGCCTTAAGCGCGGCCAGCCGCACCAGGATTCCAACTTCGCGAATCAGCGGCTGACCCGGCAACGCAAGCACCTCAATGCCTGGCGTGCTATCGAGCGGCACCAGTTCACCGGGAATAATCGAGCACCCCAGCCCTTCGCTGACCATTTTCAAAATCACGGCAGGCTCGTCCAACTCCATGCTATCCCTGGGCCAAAAACCGTGCCGCTTGAGAAAGCGATCCACCAGTTGGCCACCGTGCGAGCGGCGGGTATAGCGAATGAACGGCCAGGTATCGAACACCGCCTTCAAGTCTGTCGGCGCGCCGGCCGGAGCAATGCCGACATAACGCTCGTGGATCAGGGGTATCCATTTGAGCTCCGACGGCAGACCCAGGCGCGGCTTGATCATCACCGCGATGTCGAGGTCACGCGCATCGACTTGCGTGAGCAATTGAATCGAGGTGCCGGGCACCACGTTGACGTGCACCCCCGCATGCTCGCGCTGAAAGCGCTGCAGGGCCTTGGGTAGCAGCGCGGATTGCACCGTGGAGATTGCGCCGACACTGAGCGAACCGGTGTCGGCGCCGTTGTTCTTGCCCTTCATGCCCTCGAACAATTGCAATATCGAGGTGGCCTGCGGCAGCACTTCACGGCCCGTTGCACTCAGGCGGACAGCCTTGCCCGTCCGATCGAATAAAACACAGCCCAACTCTTCCTCCAGACGTCGTACCTGGGTGCTCACGGCTGACTGTGTCAGCCCGAGCCGATTGCCGGCGGCGGAAAAAGAGGCCGTTTCAGCGGCAACGACAAAGGTCCGGAGGTAGCGAATCATGTATGAAGAAAATCCATGCTAAAGCACAAATAGGCGTGTTTCATATTGAACATTTAGCTAACTATACTCGCTCAACCGGATTGCTCTTCGCCAGCGAAGTTGGGTCAGACTATCGAACCCGTGGTGGTGACGCCGGAGATATTGCGAGACCTGCTGTCCACAGGAGTGCTCCAGCCGAATCCTGGGGTCGAGCAGTACTACGCCGCAAGCCAGCTCGAATGGGTGCAGCAGACTTATGACGGGCGCATGGATTATTCAGCTGTGTCGACCTCTGCGGTCGAGGACATCCTCGGGCGGCCGGCGTTGCCCCTACGCGAGTGGGCGCTGCGCCACGTCGATGAATTGCGGACGATGATCCATGATTAATTACCGTCCGGGCATTGCGTGCCGAGGAAGACTGATAGTAAAGATGCAGCCTACGCCGGGGACGTCGCGCACGCTCAGCTCGCCGTCATTCGCCTCGACGCTACGCCGAGCGATTGATAGCCCAAGCCCAAGGCCACTTCTATCCTCGCCTGTCTGTACGAACGGCACGAACATGTTCTCGGCCGTTCCGGGCGGTAGGCCGCCGCAGTTATCCTTGACATCCATCAGGATACGATCGCCGGTGGCATAAACGTCCAAGCTCACTTCCGTGTGGGGGTGCGTGAACTTGAAAGCATTTTGCAGCAGATTCCCCACTGAGGAGAAAAGCAGATCCCAGTCTCCCTCAATAGCGAGCAGCGGGTCGACAGCCGAAACCATGAAAATGCATCCATGTATCTCGGCTTCGAGGGTGGCGGAATGCCGGACTTCGGTGACAAATTGGGCCGCCGAAAATACTCGGCGTTGTGCAATCGGTCCGGCTGTGATCCTGACCTCCGCCAATGAGCGATCGATTAGATTGCGTAATCCTACCAAGCTGCGTTCCAGCACCGAACCCGTTGCTCCTGCCAAATTCAAATTTCCGACTTTGGCGGCGGTGAACGCAAGCGTGGCCGTTCCGAGGAAGTTGCGTAATTCGTGCGCAAAAAAACCGAGCCGTTCGTTCATTTCTACGGCTTGCTGATCGGCCACAGCGAAATCGCGCTGATAACTAAATTCCGTGACCGCTTCAGCGATTGCGTTGTCCAGGCAGCGGTTGAGTGTTCGAAATTCGTCGATTTTAAACGGGGCATCGCGCTCGTGCGCAAGGTCCGTAATCGCTTGGCAAAGGTCGCCGTAGTCATGGACGACCTGATCCACGGTAAATCCCAGGCCCAACAGTTCCTTTCCATGTCGGGCAGCTGTTACGCCAATCTCCGACAACGCAGGTGCGCCGCTCGATGGACCAGAAATCTTGCGACTTGCCATGGGCTGCGCGGTCTGTTCGATACGCAGCGTCCGGATAAGCTGGTCCAAGAATAACGGTACGCCGGTTTGAAGTTGTTGGACCGTAGCCGCACGCGCGGGTCTTTCGGCAACCTTGACCCTGCATCGTTCTATAAGTTCGATGCGGTTGTTGGATAAAAAAGCGTGCATCATGGACCGGCACCTCGAAACGTATCGACGCTAGTTTTGGGTTGACCATAGTTGATGGCCTGAAATAGCTTATCGACGTGATTACGCGCAGTCAGTCGGTGTTGCTCCGCGGATGGTACACCACCGAAATAAAAGCATGTCGGTAGAAAATTCCGACTTATCGAAAATTGTTTAAGTCACGTTCAAATCGATACGTCTGACACTTACAAAGTATTACTTACAATCTTTATTGCCCACTCGACGAATTAAACAACTGTTTCCATGTCCGAGTTATTCGGTGAGCGAGAGTTGAAAATCTTCTGATAATAAAAACCGATGCTTCTCAGAAAATCCTGTCGATATTCAGGATCAGCTTCCAGCAATTAATCTCGCCTCATTGGAAAGTTGCTTGCCGTATCTGAATGATGCTTCTCCCGATTGCGAGCAACCGGGCGGGAAACCCGATAAGGTCCCCAATCGCCCATCGCGGCCGTTTGTTGCCATTTGACGCAAGTGAACCTGATATGAAAAACTGCCCACAGGGATGTACGCACTATGGTGAATCGAGTTCTGATCATTACGAACGACACGTCCGATGCTGCGGTGCTGAGGGCGGTACTCGCGAACGCGCACGATGGCCCGTTTGCAATCGAATGGGTGACGCTGCTGGCGGAGGGGATCGAGCGATTGCGTGCCGGTGGCATCGGCGTCGTCATGGCAGATCTGTCGTTACCCGACAGTCAGGGCATAGCCACATTTGACCAACTATTTGCTGTAGTACCCCAGACGCCGATCATGACGCTCAGCGCCATGGACGACGAAGCGCTGGCGATTGAAGCGGTGCAACGAGGTTCGCAGGGCTATTTGTCGAAAGGCCACTTTGGCAGCTATCTGGTACCGCAGTCGCTGCGCAATATCATCCAGCGTAAGGCGGTCGAGCGAACCCTCACATCGGAAAAAGCGCGTGCGGAAATTACGCTGAACTCGATCAGCGACGCGGTCATCGGTACCGACTTACTGGGTAACGTCGATTATCTCAACCTTGCCGCCGAAAACATGACCGGATGGTCCAAGGAAGAGGCGCGTGGCAATAAGATCAGCGCAGTCATGCAGATCGTCGATGGCAGGACCCTGGAACCAATCCTCAATCCGGTTGAAATGGTTCTGCGAAAGGACGCACCCATGGGCATGCCGCCCGGAACGATACTGATACGACGGGACGGTAGCACCGTGGCGATCGAGGATTCCGCGGCGCCCATCCATGACGCGAGCGGCAAAATCACCGGCGCGGTGGTGGTCTTTCACGATATCACCGGAGCACAAGCGACGGCCGTGAAGATGACCCATCTGGCTCAACATGATTTCCTCACCGGATTGCCTAATCGCATTTTGCTCAACGATCGCATCGCCCATGCGATTGCGGTGGCGCAGCGCGACGACACCCAGCTGGCTTTGCTATTCCTGGATCTCGACAATTTCAAACTGATCAACGATACGCTCGGTCACACGGTCGGCGATAAATTGCTGCGCTCGGTGGCGCAGCGCTTGCGCGAATGCGTACGCGGTTCGGACACGGTGAGCCGGCAGGGTGGAGACGAGTTCATCCTGCTGCTGCCCGAGGAAAAAGACGGCGGCAATGCTGCCCTCACCGCTGAAAGGATACTCGCCGCACTGAGTGTGTCGCATACGATAGACGAGCACGAATTGCATGTGACGCCCAGTATCGGAATCAGTGTGTATCCGGCCGATGCGAAGAACTTCGAAACCCTCATCAAGAACGCCGATACCGCGATGTACCATGCCAAGGAGAGCGGCCGGAATAACTATCAGTTCTTCGAGGCCGACATGAACCTGCGCGCCCTGGAGCGGCAGGTCATCGAAGCCCATTTGCGACATGCGCTGGAGCACGACGAGTTCATCCTGCACTACCAGCCCAAGGTGAATCTGGCGAGCGGTACGATTACCGGGGCCGAAGCGCTAGTGCGTTGGATGCACCCTCAGCGCGGCATGATGCTGCCCGGTCGCTTCGTGCCAGTCGCCGAGGCATGCGGTCTGATCGTGCCGATCGGCCGTTGGGTATTGAGGGAAGCCTGCGCACAAGTCAAGCGCTGGGAGAGCAGTGGTTTGTGGATCGCGTCGATCGCTGTCAACGTTTCCGAACTCGAATTCCGGAGTCCGGATTTCGTCGAAGGCGTGCGCGCGATCTTGAACGAGACCGGTCTCGAAGCCAGCCGTCTGCAGCTGGAAATTACCGAAAGCGCATTGATGCGCGATGCGCAGGCCAGCACCGCCGTGCTGGAGCAGCTTAAAGATATGGGCGTGCAATTAGCCCTAGACGATTTTGGCACCGGCTATTCGAGTTTAAGTTATCTCAATCAATTTCCTATCGATGTCCTCAAGATCGATCAATCGTTCGTGCGCAACATCGGTTCTTCAGAGGGGAGCAGCGTCATCGTCAGCGCGGTCATTGCGATGGGCACCAGCCTCAAGCAGCAGGTGGTCGCGGAAGGCGTGGAGAAATCCACGCAACTGGCCTTTCTGAAAACTCAGCAGTGCGAGGAAGGGCAAGGCTATTTTTTCAGTCTGCCGCTATCGGCCGACCAATTCGCGGTGCTATTGGCAACGGGCGTAACGACGAGCGGCCCAGATTTCGTCGAAACGCGTGGAGTGAGTTAGGCGCCGTTCCAGATATCCAGCCTCGGAGCGGGGCTGCGAATAGGGCCTGCCGCGCGTACTTTCTTCGGTACAGGTTTAGTACCGGAAAGTGAAGTAATCATTTTCAATAAGCCCTATATGTCCTCGACCGGCTAGGAAATAGTATGGGTTCCGTCGACGGCGCTTAAGAGCAGCTAAAGCCGACCGAGCGTCGGTCCGATTAAGTTTAGATAGAGAATAGAGAGCCTCAGCGTCTGTCGCGCGGGGCAACGCCGGTCGATGAGCCGGCGGCAACTTAATGCGCCGCGTTCCGATGCGAGCCGGCAAAACCGAGAACCTCAAATGCTTTTACACTTATCAACCTGGGCCGAAACCGAGCAATTCCTGGAGCGCAGCCGCACCATCGTAGTTCCGATCGGTTCGAACGAGCAGCACGGCCCGACTGGCCTGCTCGGCACCGACTGGCTGTGCCCGCAGATCATCGCCGACGAAGCGCAGAAAACGGCGGACATTCTGATTGCCCCGACCTTCAATATCGGCATGGCCCAACACCATTTGGGCTTTCCCGGGACCATTTCGCTGCGCCCCTCGACCTTCATCGCTGCCATTGGCGACTGGACGCGGTCATTGGCCCTCCACGGGTTCGAGAAAATTCTATTCCTCAACGGCCACGGCGGTAACGTCGCGTCGATTGAAGCCGCTTTCTCCGAGATCTACGCCGAGGCGAGCTTTGCCAAGCGCCGCGCGGGGTTCGCGCTGAAGTTGCGCAACTGGTGGGACCTCGATGGCGTCGAGCCACTGGTGCGCGAGCAGTTTCCGACCGGTCACGGCGTACACGCCACGCCCTCCGAGATCGCAATCACCCAATGGGCCTTTCCGGACGCCATCAAATCGGCCAACTACACGCCTGAGATCGCCGCGTCAGGCCCGATCCGCGAGGCTCGCGACTTCCGGGCCCGCTATCCGGATGGAAGAATGGGCTCGAACCCAGGCCAAGCGACACCGGAAAAAGGCGGTGCGTTGGTCAAGCTGGCCGCGCAAAGCCTGGTGCGTGAGGTGCACGCCTTTAGCCAGGAGAGCGCACCGAACTGACCCTAGGCATAAGATCCTCGACTGCAAGACCGTCGCTGTGTTGATTCCGCAACCAGCTGGCGGTCTTCGAATGATCCCCCCGCCGGCTTAAGTCCCATAAGGCCGTTCAATGAGGTCCCCCAATCGACAACTGCGTTGCTCATGAAGCAACGATATGTGAACTTAGTTGCTCTTGCTCGATACTCTCCGCCCGGAGATGATCGGCACGAGCACAGAGTGAACAAATAAGTCGAACCGCGGAGACCACCATGTCATCGATTCAAACCCTGGATGGAACGGACCACGTCTCCGCCCTTTATAACAAGCTCAACTGGCGGCTGCTGCCGTTCTTGCTGCTTTGCTACATGTTTGCCTATCTGGACCGAGTCAATGTCGGCTTCGCCAAACTCCAGATGCAAAGCGATCTCGGATTTTCCGACGCGGCCTACGGCGTAGGCGCCGGTATCTTTTTCATCGGGTACGTACTGTTTGAAATCCCCAGCAACCTGATGCTGCCGAGAATTGGTGCGCGCAAGACCTTCAGTCGCATCATGATTCTGTGGGGGATCACTTCGGCGTGCATGCTTTTTGTACGCAACGTACCGATGTTTTACGGAATGCGTTTTCTCCTCGGTGTCTTCGAAGCCGGTTTCGCCCCGGGCATGATCTATTACCTCTCCTGCTGGTACGGTCCGACGCGCATGGCCCGGGCGATAGCCATCGTGTTTCTCGCAGGCCCCCTTGGCGGCATTCTCGGCGGGCCGATCTCGGCCTGGTTGATGTCCAGTTTCTCCAGCGCTCACGGCTTGGCCGGCTGGCAGTGGATGTTTTTGCTGGAAGGGCTGCCATGCATCGCACTCGGCGTCATCACGTTCTTCTTTTTGTCGGATCGGCCCGCAGACGCAAACTGGCTAAACGCCGAGGAAAAACGCCTGCTTACGGCCGAACTCGGCCCCTCTTCGCCGAAAGACCACTCCTTCAAAGCAGTTGCGCGGGATCTGCGCGTCTACATCCTGGCGTTCGCGTACTTTTGCATCATTGCCTCGATCTATTCCATCAGCTTCTGGCTTCCGACAATGTTGAAAGCACAGGGCGTTAGCGACACCATGCAGTTGGGTTGGTATGCCGCCATCCCCTACGTTGCGGCCGCGTTTGGAATGTATTTTGTGGGACGCAGGTCGGACAGACTGGGCGAGAGACGCTATCACAGTGCCGTGCCCGCGGCCATCGGAGCGGTCCTGCTCGCTTCCTCGATCCTCTCGGACGGCAATTTCCCCGTGTCACTGATCTTGTTCACGCTTGCCACGGCAATGATGTGGATCGCCTACACCGTGTTTTGGGCAATTCCTTCCGCCTACATCAAGGGCCCGGCCGCCGCCGGCGGCATCGCACTGATCAATACCATCGGATTGTCTGGGGGTTTCTGGGGACCCGCGATCATCGGCTGGACCAAGACCGCGACCGGCAATTTGCATCTTGGCCTCCTGGTCATGGCCTCCCTGCTGGTTATCGCCTCGCTCCTGCTGGTCACCAACAAACTGCCGTTGGACAAACGAGCCAGTCAACCGACCTGAACACCCGTGTCGAATTCTCTTGGCGTCTATCGCACAAGTTCTTCGATGAAAGCACCATAGCCGCGAACCGCCCCCACACATCTGGAAATGACGGGCACTTCTTCTTCGCCAACGTCACAAAAGGAGTACTTAGCAATGAAGATTTTGATTGCAGGTTTTCAGCATGAGACGAACACCTTTGCACCAACGAAGGCTGCCTATCAAAATTTCTTGCAGGGCGAAGGCTTTCCTCCTCTGACACGTGGCCTCGAGGTTCTGAAGCTGCGCGACGTAAACGTCCCGATCGGCGGCTTCATCAAGGATGCCGAAGCCGCTGGGCATGCGCTGATCCCGGTGATTTGGGCCGGGGCCAGCGCGTCCGCGCACGTAACCGAAGACGCCTACGAACGGATTGCCGGTGAGATCGTCGAGGCGGTTAAATCCGGTGATTTCGATGCCATCTACTTCGACCTGCATGGCGCCATGGTTGCCGAGCATATCGACGACGGTGAAGGCGAATTGCTGGAGCGCGTGCGCGCGGTGGTCGGCAGCAGCTTACCGCTCGTCGTCTCGCTTGACCTGCACGCGAACGTGACGGAAAAGATGCTGAAGCACGCGGACGCGTTGGTAGCGTATCGAACGTATCCTCACGTCGATATGGCGGAAACGGGCGAACGGGCTGCGAAGATCCTAGAAAAGATAACAACCGATAATCTCCCCGTAAAGAGGGCGGTGCGGCGCATTCCCTTCCTGATTCCCGTGAACGGGATGTGTACGCTCGTAGAGCCCTCTCGCGGCATGTATGACCTGCTGGCATCGCTCGAGCAAGCCGCCACAGATTCCGCAGACTCACTTTTCTCGCTGTCCTTCGCACCGGGATTCCCCGCCGCCGACTTCCCGGAATGCGGCCCGGTGATCTGGGGATACGGATTCGACGAGGACGTGGTAACGCAAGCCGTCGAAACGCTCTTTGACAAAATGATCGCCCATGAGCCACAGTGGGAAGTTCACTTTCTCGCGCCCGACGAGGCCGTGATCGAGGCAATGCGACTGAGTCGAAATGCCCACCAACCCGTGATCATTGCCGATACACAGGACAACCCTGGCGTCGGTGGCGACTCGAACACCATGGGCATGGTCCGAGCCCTTTTGCGCAACGGGGCGAAAGAGGCGGCCGTCGGCCTGATATGGGATGCGGAAGCGGCAGCGGCGGCGCACAAGGCCGGCGTGGGCGCCAAGATCGAGCTCGCGCTCGCAGGCCGCTCGGGTGTTCAGGGAGATGAACCTTTGATCGGGACTTTCGAAGTGGAATACCTTTCTGACGGTCGCGTCCGCTTTGACGGCCCGATGATGAATGGGATGTGGACCGAACTCGGTCCCGTGGCCTGCCTGCGCATCGATGGCGTAAAGATCGCCGTGAGTTCGATCAAGATGCAGATGTTCGAGCGCAATCTCTACCGCATCGCGGGCATAGACCCCGAACGGATGAAGATATTGGTCAACAAGAGTTCAGTCCACTTCCGCGCGGATTTCGAAGCAAGCGCCGCCGCGATATTGGTCGCGAAAGCACCGGGCCCCATGGCGGCCGACCCTTCGGATCTCCCTTGGAAGCGCCTCGATCCGCAGATTCGCTTGCGACCGACCGGAAGCTCGCTCAATGAGCGAAATCGGATTTGCTTAGGGGCCTAGATTAGGGAGTTAGACCATGGATCACCTTCAATCCTTGCGTGTGTTTGTCAAAGTGGCCGAGATCGGCACTTTCACCGGCGCATCGGAAAGCCTGGATCTCTCGAGCACGGTGACCACGCGGCTGGTTGCCGCATTGGAAGAGCGTTTGCGAGTGCGGCTATTTCAACGCACCACGCGGCGCGTCTCGCTGACTGAAACCGGTCATATTTTTCTGGAGCGAGCCCGGCAGATTGTCGAAGATATCGACGATGCGGAAAACCTGATCACGGCGCAGCATCAGGCGCCTGCGGGTGTCCTGCGCATTGCCGTACCGGTGGCTTTCGGGCTGCGCAATATGACGGGGTTGTTGAAAGAATACAAAGAGCGTTACCCCGAGGTCATGCCGCATTTGACGCTGACCGATGAAACGGTCGATATCGTGGCACACCGCTTCGATGTGGTGATTGCGCCCGACGGGAACCAGCAAGGTGCCACGCTGGTCCTTCGGCGCTTCACATCGAGTCCGTTGCTATTGGTGGCTTCCCCCGAATACATCGCGCGCAAAGGCATGCCGCGTAGCCCGGCCGATTTTGACCAGCATGTCTTCTTGACTCACACCAGCGACGAGCTCAACGTGAACCAGCGTCTGATCGACGAGATCGGCGGCGCTGCGCTGCGCGAAGAACAATGCATGGTTGCCAACAATATCGAAATGCTGCGACGCTTCGCGGTCGGCGGCCTCGGCATCGCCATGTTGCCCGGTTACCTGGTCGCCACCGAAATCGCCTCGGGTCAACTGGTGCGACTGCTGCCCGATCGCGTGCAGCCGCCGATCGGCATGAATCTCGTCTTCATGAGCCGACGCAACCTGGCGGCGAAGGTGCGAACCTTCGTCGACTTTATGGTGGAGAAATTCGCCGCGAATCCGGATGGCGTTCCGGGTCCGTGACGCGTTTGCAGAATCAAGCCGCTACCATGCGACGCTTGTCCCGTGTATGAATAAAGAACGCTCCAGTCCCGAGTATGGCCAGACAGACGGTCGGCACGATCATCGGAGCAGTCGTTGTGCCGCTGACTTTTCCGACATACGGCATCAGATTTTGACTCAGAAATCCGCCTAAATTGCCGATCGAATTAATGGCTGCGACACTCGCCGCTGCCCGCACGCCAGAGAAAAACCGCGGCGGCAAGAACCAAAAGCAGGGATAGAGCAGCGGGATGCACATGCCGCCTAACACCAACGCGCCGAAACGCAGTGACGTAGGCCCAAATAAAAAGCTACCTATAAAACAAGCCGTGCCCACGCCAGCAATGATCATCATCGCCTGCACGACGCTACCGCTGCGCCTGAGCTTACCCGGTAACCACAACAACATGAGCGCCGCTAATCCCCAGGGCAACATGTTCAATAAGCCATTGGTCGTGCTGCTTACCCCAAAGCTCTTGACCAGCGTCGGCATCCAATAGGTCACGCCGTACAGCGACGTCGACATCAACATGTAGATAAACGCGAAAAACAGCACGCGCGGATCGATCAGCGCTTTCCACGGGTGGGTACGCACGGGGTTCGCCGGTTGTTCGCGCTGCAGGGCCGCTATAGCGATCGATTTCTCGGCCGGGCTGAGGAAGCGTGCCTCCTGAATCGACGCGGGCAGCAACCTGAACACCGCAAATGCCACTAATACAGCAGGCAACCCAGTCGCAATGAAGACCCACTGCCAGCCCGCCAGCCCACCCGTTCCACTGAGCCCCAGC